>Ga0172362_10003212_pt1 | contig 14122 bp, 18 predicted proteins | sample LakKivs1_kivu2a2_FD_114534 | JGI IMG/M metagenome (GOLD analysis project Ga0172362, IMG submission 114534) | Sediment microbial communities from Lake Kivu, Rwanda - Sediment s1_kivu2a2 | ecosystem: Environmental > Aquatic > Freshwater > Lake > Sediment | place: Rwanda: Western Province, Lake...
ACCAAAGTGTTTCATGATAGATTTATTAAAATAGATAGCAAATGGTTACACAGTGGTTATTCTTTTAAAAATTTGGGACAAAAAATTTCCACTATTCATAAAATTACAGATAAAAACACAATTAATAGATTAGAAATTAGTATAATTAAAGAAGGTCAAGATTCACAAGAAATTTGTAAATAATGAGCAATAATTTTATAAAATTAATTTATTCTGATCTAACCTATAAGATTAACGGTATTTTATTTAAAGTTCATAATGAATTAGGAAGATTTTGTAATGAGAAACAATATTCTGATGCCATCGAAAATAAATTTAAAGAATTAAATATAAATTACAAAAGGGAAGAAATTGTTCCGCCTTCTTTCAAAGGAGAATTAAAGGGTAGAAATAAAGTAGATTTTATCATTGAAGATAAAGTTATATTAGAGTTAAAAGCGAAAAGGATTTTAGAAAAAGAAGACTATTATCAAGTGCGAAGATATTTAGATGCATTTAGTAAAAAATTAGGATTATTAGTTAATCTTAGGCAGAAAATGCTTCAAGTTAAAAGGATTTTAAATTCTTCTGTAAAAGAATAAGAAAATCAATATTAAACCGAAGGATTTTAATCCGCAATCAGCATTATCGGCATAGAATCAGCATATCTGCATAATTTTTATGTCAAAGGATTATTATAAAATTTTAGGAGTTAATAGAAATGCGTCTAAAGAGGAAATAAGGCGGGCTTATCGGGAATTGGCGCAGAAATATCATCCCGATAAAAAAGGTGGGGACGAAAAGAGATTTAAGGAAATCAACGAGGCATATCAGGTTTTGTCAGACGATAACAAACGCGCCCAATATGACCAATTCGGAACCACATTTGAAGGATTTTCCGCCCAAGGCGGACCAGCCTGGGGTTGGCAAGATTTTTCTGGTTTTTCCGGAGCAGGGATAAATTGGGATTTTCTTGATATTTTTGAGAATCTTTTTTCCCGCGCTGGTTTTGCTGGTTTTGGGAGAAAAAAAGAGAAAAATATTCAGATTAATTTAGAAATTGACATGGATGATGCTCTAAAAGGCATTGAAAAAGAAATAAAATTGAATGATTTAAATATCAAGCTAAAAATAAAAGTCAAACGTCCAAAGAAATCATCATGAATCAACTTGCAACAGCAATAAATATTACGGGTTGGGAATTGGTTATTGTTTTATTTTTATTGGCAGGCGGATTTTTGTTGGGATTGCTTTTGGGCAGAAATAGGATTTTTGTTTTGCTTTTAGGTAGCTATATTTCGTATGCCTTGATGTGTGTTATTCCTTTCAAAAAAATCCTGCCCGATCTATTTATCAGAGACGAGGATTTTGTGATTTTGATTGTTGTTTTTTTAGTTTTAATTGGTTTGATTTATTTTCTTTTGTCCCGTTCTGTTTTGAAAACCACTATTCGCAAAAAGGGAGGCAGGTCGTTATTCCAGATATTCTTTTTGAGTTTATTTTTAATTGGTGTTATAATCAGCGTAGGGTTTTCTTATTTCCCAAAAGATTTGTTAGCTGCTTTCAGCCCAATAATATTGAAAATTTTTGACACCTTAACAGCTCGGGTTTTATGGCTGATTATTCCTTTGATTTTTGTGGGGGTTTTTAGAAATAAAAGGTCGACCTAATTTGTATATTTGTATTAATTAGTAATTTTGTAGACAACTTGTATGAAACTTTCAAAAAGAGCTTTGGCTTTAGGAACGGGAATTCTCTGGGGAGTGGCAATTTTTCTGGCTACGATTTATGTAATGATAAAAGGAGGAGGAAATACCTTGATTTTGCTTCAGCAATTTTTCTGGGGATACAGCATTGGCTGGGGCGGCGCGTTTCTGGGCTTGATTTACGGCTTTATTTATGGATTTATTCTGGCTTGGATTTGGGGATTGCTTTACAATGCTTTTCTGGGCGGAAAGAAACCAGGAGCCGGAGAGTAAAATAATAAAGGTTTATGTAAATGACCAGTAAGAGAAAAAAAGTCATTTGTGCGATGAGCGGTGGCGTAGATAGTTCTGTTGCCGCCGCTCTTTTAAAAAAGAAGGTCTACGAAGTAGTCGGTGTTTTTATGAAATTCTGGCGTGAAGCGGGCAAAGGCAGAGAAAATCGTTGTTGTTCTATGGAGGCACAAGCAGGTGCCCGACGTGTAGCAGCAAAATTAAAAATTCCGTTTTATTCAATTAACGTAGCAAAAGAATTTAAAAAAAGAGTGGTGGATTATTTTATTGAAGAATATAAAAAAGGCAGAACGCCAAATCCCTGTATAGAATGCAATCGCTGGATTAAATTCAGGTTTTTAATTGAAAAAGCATTACAATTAAAAGCCGGTTATATTGCCACTGGTCATTATGCCAGAGTAAAAAACGGGAAATTATTGACTGCTAAGGATATAAAAAAAGACCAGAGCTATTTTCTTTGGACTTTAAATCAAAAACAATTAAAGAAAATTTTATTCCCCATTGGCGATTATACAAAAAAAGAAGTAAGGCAAATGGCTAAAAAATGGAACTTGCCAAATTCGGAAAGAGCGGAAAGTCAGGAGATCTGTTTTATAACCACAAGCATAGAAGATTTTTTAAAAAAATATCTTAAATCAAAACCCGGCAATATTATTACCACTGACGGCAAAAAAATCAGCGAACACAAAGGTTTGATTTTTTACACCATTGGTCAGAGAAAGGGGATTAGAGTCGGTGGAATCGGGCCGTTTTATGTGGTTGAAAAAGATTTTAAAAACAATGCTTTGATTGTGGCACAATCCGATTTTAATGAGGCGTTATTTAAAAAAGAGTTTACAGTGAGCAAGGCGAACTGGATAAATAAACCCAAGAAATTTCCACTTAAATGTAAAGCTAAAATCAGATATATGGCACCCGCGTCACCAGCAACAATTAAAGGAAATAAAGTAATTTTCACTAAAAACCAACGCGCAATTACCCCCGGCCAATCCGTAGTGTTTTATCTGCAAGACGAAATATTAGGGGGAGGAATTATAAAGTAATTAATACGCCCCAAAAATGCTATCGCAGTTTTCAGGCGTATAGAAGACATTTTTCTGCTTCTTTTGCTTGGCTAGAGGCCGTTGATTTGGGTTTATCCTGCTGTTGGGTCGGCGCGTTTGAGGAGCAAGGGGTAAAAGAAATTTTGAAAATTCTATCCGACTGGCACCCAATCGTCATTATGCCAGTTGGATATTCAGCAGAATAATACTCCAAACAATTGCTATAGCAATCCAATGGAGTATTTATTTTTAAAGCATAGATGAGTTTCTGAGAATAAAAAAAGCCGGGGCGGTTTGCCGCACACCAGTATACCGATTAATTTTTTCTTTCGGCGTCTGGGCCAGAAAGATAACCCCAGAAATAATTAGAGCTCCCAATAGTATAATCACTATCGCCTTCTTCATTTTTAAAGAACCTCCTTCTTTTTTCAGCCCTTGATCAAGCTTGGTTATAATTTAGCACAATACAAAAATCCTGTCAATAGTGGATTTGGTTTTTTTATTATTGTATAATTAAATCAATGATTACTGCCAAACAACTGATAGAAAAATATTTGAGGTTTTTTGAGGAAAGGGGGCATAAGGTTATTCCCGGGGCGTCGTTGATTCCCGAACACGACCCCACGGTTTTGTTTACCACCGCCGGGATGCACCCCTTGGTGCCGTTTTTGTTAGGCGAGAAACACCCAGCTGGAAATAAATTAGTCAATGTCCAGAAATGTATCCGAACCAGCGATATTGATGAGGTGGGCGATGATGTGCATCTGACTTTTTTTGAAATGCTGGGAAATTGGGGGCTGGGAAGTTATTGGAAAAAAGAGGCGATTGAAATGAGCTGGGAATTTTTATTTGATAAAAAGTGGTTGGGACTGAATAAAAATAAATTTTCAGTTTCGTGTTTCAAAGGAGACAAAGATACTCCCAAAGACAATGAATCAGCGAAAATCTGGCAAAAATTGGGCGTTCCCAAAAACAGAATTAAATTTTTGCCTAAAAAAGATAATTTCTGGGGACCTGCTGGTCAAACTGGTCCTTGCGGACCCTGCACTGAGATGTTTTACTGGACAGGCAAAGGAGAGCCACCAGAGCTAATTACGAGCGATAATAAAGAGGGTTGGGTAGAAATCTGGAATGATGTGTTTATGGAATATAATTCAACGGCTCACGGCTATGAGCCGTTGAAACAGAAGAATGTGGATACGGGAATGGGAGTAGAGAGAACCGTTGCAGTTTTAAATGGCAAAAAAAGTGTTTTTGATATTGAGCCGTTGAAATCAATAGTTGAGGCAGTTAAAAAACTGGCAAAGATTTATGATGAACGCTCTGCGCGAATCATTGCTGACCATTTGCGCGCAGCTTGTTTTATTTTAGCCGAAGATGTTGTGCCTTCTAATTTAGAAAGAGGATATGTTTTGCGGCGCCTAATTCGTCGCGCAATCCGTTATGGCAAGAAAATCGGGATTGATAAGCCATTTACTCATGAAATCGCTAAAATTATTGATGTTGAAAATAAAGATTTTGTGATTGAGCAATTGGCGCAAGAAGAAGAGAGATTTAGTAAAGTATTAGAAAAAGGCTTAAAAGAATTTGAAAAAGGCACGGATCCTTTTATTCTTTTTACAACCTACGGTTTTCCCATTGAAATGACTGAGGAATTAGCCAAAGAAAAAGGGATAAAAATTGATAGAAAAAAATTTGAACAAGAGTTTAAAAAACATCAGGAATTATCCCGGACTGCTACTGCTGGGAAGTTTAAATCAGGCTTAGCAGACTATTCTGAAGAGGTGACCAGACTGCATACTGCCACGCATTTATTATTGGCGGCACTAAGACAGGTTCTGGGAACTCATGTCTATCAAAAGGGTTCAAACATCACAGCTGAAAGACTAAGATTGGATTTTTCCCATTCAGAAAAAATGACTCCGGAGCAGCTCAGGAAAGTTGAAGACATTGTCAATGAGCAGATTAAAAAAGATTTGCCGGTAGAGTGTGAAGAAATGTCTTTGGAACAAGCTAAGAAAATTGGCGCGATGGGAGTTTTTGAAACAAAATATGGCGAGAGAGTAAAGGTTTATAGTATTGTGGGCTTCTCCAAAGAGATTTGTGGCGGACCTCATGTAAAAAGAACTGGTGAGTTAGGTCATTTTAGAATTAAAAAAGAAGAATCCAGCGGTGCTGGAGTGCGTCGAATCAAAGCAGTTTTAGAATAATAGATTTTTTGATATAATAAAAGCAATGGTTTTTGAGAAAGGCAGAGAAAAATTGGGAGGCAAAAATTTAGTGGTTTTAGACATCGGTAGTCAGTTCTTAAAAGCAATGCTTTTAGAGGTTGATAGACAGAGTGGAAAGGGAATTTTACGGAACTGGGTCAAAGAGAAATTAGACAATGGTTTATGGGAACAAATTTATCCCGCTTGCCGAAAAGCCATAAATCAGGTTGAGAAAAAAGCGGGAATTAAAGCCGAAGAATTTTTTTTGGGATTAAGCGGAGATATTGTTAAAGGATTGAGCGCAACCTTTTGCTATGAAAGAGAAAATCCCAAAGAAAAAATTGATTTACCCGAGCTAAAATATTTTATTCAGAAAGTTCAGTGGAAAGTATTTGATAAAATCCGAAAAAATTTTGCCTTAGAAACAGGGCTTCCAGAAACAGAAGCCAAATTAGTTAATGCGCATATTATTGATATTAAGATTGATAATAGTCCGATTGCCAACCCCTTGGGTTTTCAGGGCGAAAATCTCTGTTTGACTATTTTCAACACCTATACCTCTAGAGAAAGTTTAGAAGCATTGGTTAAATTAGCGTCTCAATTGGGATTAGAATTAGCAGGCATTGCTCCTCTTTCTTATGCCTTATTTCACTGCTTTGATTTGGACGCTTCGTCAAAAGACGATATTTTAATTATTGATATCGGAGGAAAGATTACTGAACTTACCCTGATTAAAAGCAGGGGCGAGATAGTGGAGACAAAAAGTTTTAATTTGGGTGGCGATATTTTTACCAAAGCCATTGCTGATTTTTTAGAAATAGGGATGTCCGAAGCCGAAGCGGTTAAAATCAAATATTGTAAAAAAGAACTTAGCCCAGAAGCAAGGAGAAAACTTGGCAAAATTCTTGAGCCGAATATTTCTTCGTGGGTTAATGGCGTTAAAGTTGTTCTGGAAGAGTTTTCCAAAAAATATCGCGCCTTGCCTTCTAAAGTTTTTCTTTGCGGCGGAGGGAGCGAATTCCCTGGTCTTAAAGAAAATTTAAAAGAAAAAAGAAAATTCCAGATAAAATCAATTCCTTCTCGGGAAGTTACTAAAATCGAAAACAGAACCAAATTGCAAGACATTTCTTGTTTAGCATTGGCTAATTTGTCCTTAGAATCACCGGAGGCAAATGAATTTTCTTCAATTTTAAAACGCGCAATAAGATTAATTCAGGGATAAAAAGATAACATGAAAAATTTTTATTTAGAACCAGAAGAAGAACTTTTTTCCATAATTGATAAAATAAAAAGAACTCGCGAGGACGATGTTGTTTTGGTTGTGCCCAGTGGTTTATCTACTCTAAGAAGCATTATTAATCTTAGGATTTTGAAAGAAGAAGCGATTTCTTCGGGTAAAAACATATCGGTTATTACTTCCGACCCCTTGATAAAGAAACTTGCCCAGCAATCGGGTTTAAGGGTTTCGGAAAAAGAACCAACCGAAAAAAATAAGTATGAGATTAAGCCGAGAGTGAAAAAAATAGCAGATATTATCAGGCCAGTTCAAAAAGAACCTTTAGAAATTGTTGAGCCGATTCAGATTAAGGGGGAAGCCGAAGCAGAGCCCGAGATAGAGCCGATTAAAGAATTGGAAAAAGAAATTAAAGAAATCAGAGAAGAAAGACCAAGATTCCGATTTTTTACCAGAAAGCGCTTGATTGGGTTTGTAGTCGTGATTTGTTTGTTAGTACTCGGACTTCTTGCTTATTTTGTTCTGCCCCGAGCTCAAATTGTAATTAATCCGAGAAAAGAGGCAATTAAGTTTGAGGCCGAAATCAGTGCCAACAAAAACGTCAATGCAGTTAATTTTACCGATAGTGTTATTCCCGGTCAGCTGTTTCAATTAGAAACAGAAGATACCAAAAAATTCCCCACTACCGGAGAAAAGGAAGTGAGCGAAAAAGCAAAAGGAACAATGATTGTCTATAACCAGTATAGTTCCAGCGAGCAGACCCTGGTTAAAACGACAAGATTTCTTTCTCAAGAAGGAAAACTTTTTAGATTGGTGGAAACAACCATAATTCCCGGGGCAACCATTGAGGAAGGACAAATTATTCCCAGCACCAAAGAAGTAGAGGTAATTGCTGACGAGGCGGGCGAAGCTTACAATATCGGTCCTTCCAATTTCACCATTCCTGGTTTTGAGGGAAGCCCCAAGTATACTGCTTTTTATGGAAAATCTACTGAACCAATGAGTGGGGGAGCAAAAGGAAAAATGAGAGTAGCTACAAAACAAGATATTGAGGGAGCGACCGAGATTGTTACTTTAGACCTGAAAAATAAAGCCCAAGAGCAATTTAATAAAAAAATCCCCGCTGACTTAAAACTATTAAAAGATGCTCAAGGGGTAGATATTCTGGAATCAAGTTCTACCCTGAAAGCCGATGAGCCGGGAAAGGAATTTTCTTTGACAATTAAGGTGAAAGCATGGGGATTGGCTTTTAAAGAGAGCGATATTCTTCAATTAATTGAGAAAAGTGTTGGCGATAAAATCTCCGAAAACAAAGTTTTATTGCCTTCCACTATTAAACTTGACTATACTAATCTCCAAGCCGATTTGACTCAAGGCAAACTTACTTTCACCTGTCAAATAGAAGGAGAAGCAGCTTGGCGAGTTGATGAAAACAAAGTTAAAGATGAGTTGGCAGGTAAAAAGGAGGTTGAGGTAAGAAAATATCTTTCTGGTCTTTCAGAAATTGAATCAGCCAAAGTAATATTTTGGCCTTTCTGGGTTAGTAAAATCCCAAACAATAAAAACAAAATTAAAATCCTAACCGAGGCAAAATAACTGAAAATATTGACGGATAAATTTTAAATATGTATACTCAAAGGGCATGAAAAAAGAGGCGATAAAGAAGAGGGGACTGGTTATTGAAGGACTGCCTAATGCTAATTTTAAAGTCAGATTAGAGGATGGTTCTGAGGTTTTGGCCCACATTTCAGGAAAGATGAGGATTAATTTTATTAGAATTTTGCCCGGGGATAGAGTAACCGTAGAATTAAGCCCCTACGACAAAACCAAAGGGAGAATTGTTTATCGGGAATAAATATGAAGGTTCGAACTTCAGTAAAAAAAATTTGTAAAAAATGTAAAATAGTTCGACGAAAAGGTCGGATTTATGTTATCTGTTCCAACCCCAAACACAAACAGCGTCAGGGATAAGTTTGTATTATGACTAGGATTGCGGGAGTGAATCTCCCTGATAAAAAAAGAATAGAGATTGCTTTAACCTATATTTACGGCATAGGCAAGTCTTTAAGCAAGCAAATTTTGGAAAAAGTTAAAATTAATCCCGATACCAAGACCGAAAAACTTTCCGAATCAGAAATCACTAAATTAAGAGAAATTATTGAGAGTAAAAAATATAAGATAGAAGGGGACTTAAAAAGAGAGAGGATGATGAACATTAAAAGATTAAAGGAAATCGGTTCTTATCGCGGCATTCGTCATATTAAAGGGTTGCCGGTTAGGGGACAGCAGACCAGAACCAATGCCCGAACCGTGAGGGGCAATGTCCGAAAAACCATGGGTAGTGGTCGTCGAAAAGCTGCTGACAAAACATAATTATGGGGAAGAAAAGAGTTATTAAAGAAACAACCGAGGAGGTTCTTAAAGAAAAAGAGGAACGGGAAGCCACAGTTAAGAAAAAGAAAGAGATTAAAGCCAAAAAACTGGAACAGGCAAATGTTTATATTCAATCAAGTTATAACAATACCCTGGTTACAGTTACCGACTTAAAAGGCAATGTCGTGGCTGGGGAGAGTGCGGGTGCAATCGGCTTTAAGGGACCGAAAAAAGCCACTCCTTTTGCCGCTACCAAAGTAATTGATTCTTTGACAGAAAAAGTTAAAAAAATCGAACTTAAAGACGTTAATGTTTTTGTAAAAGGAGTTGGTTCAGGACGAGACGCAGCTATCCGAGCTTTAGCAGCTAATGGTTTTAATATTTTATCTCTCAAAGACATTACCCCCATTCCTCATAATGGCTGCCGACCTTCTAAGCCAAGAAGAGTATAATTATGTTAGACCCAAGATGTAAAAAATGTCGCAGAGCTGGTCAAAAACTCTTTTTAAGAGGAGAGCGTTGTTTTACTACTAAATGTGCCATGATTAAAAAAGCTTATCCTCCCGGAGCTCACGGCAAGAGAAGAAGGCGAGGTTTATCTGAATTCGGGGCGCAATTAGCGGAGAAACAAAAACTTCGTTTAATTTACAATGTCAGAGAAAGGCAGTTGAAGAAATATTTTCTTGATTCTTTGAAAACCAAAGGCGTGACTACGGAATTTTTTTTGAACAGATTAGAAACCCGACTGGACAATGTAATTTTCCGTTTGGGCTTAGCCGAATCAAGAGCCAAAGCCCGTCAAATTGTCAGTCACGGCCACATTCTTCTTAACGGAAAGAGGGTTGATATTCCTTCCATCAATGTTAAAAAGGGGGATGTAATTGAAATCAGAAAAGCGAGTTTAAATAAAACTTTATTTAAAGATTTAGAAACCAAACTGAAAAAATTTAAACCCCCTTCCTGGTTGTCCTTAGATAAAAAAGAATGGAAAGCCACGATTTTGGGCTTACCCTCAAAAGAAGATGTCATGCTGCCAGTTGATTTACAAAAAATCGTTGAGTTCTACAGCAAATAATAATTAATTTTTAAATAAAATTTATGAAAGCAAAAATCATTTTGCCCCAAAAAGCAAAAATTGTTAAAAAAGAAGGAAATCGAGCAATTTTTGAAATAGATGGCTGCTATCCCGGATACGGGATGACCTTAGGCAATGCCTTTAGAAGGGTTCTTTTGTCGTCCTTGCCCGGCGCCGCGATTACCGCAGTAAAAATTAAAGGAGCAAGCCATGAATTTTCCACCATCCCCAATGTCTTAGAGGATGTAATCCGAATAATTTTGAATTTAAAACAAATCCGCTTTAGGGTTCATTCTCAAGAAGCTTTGCCAATTCGCCTTCAATTAAAAGTGGTGGGCGAAAAACAGGTTAAAGCCAAAGACATTAAAACGCCAGCTGAAATTGAAATTATTAATAAAGATGCTCACATTGCCACCCTGACCAGTAAAAAAGGCAAATTAGAAATGGAAATAGAAGTTGATGGAGGTTTGGGTTATGTGCCAGTGGAGCAGAGAAAAAAACAAAAATTAGAAATCGGAGCCATTGCCATTGATGCGGTTTTTAGCCCGGTTAAGAAAGTCAGCTATGAAGTGGAAAATATGCGAGTGGGGGAGAGAACTGATTTTAACCGTTTAAGACTCATTATTGAAACCGATGGCAGTTTGACCCCTGAAGAAGCCCTGACTAAAACTGCGGATATTCTGGTTGACCATTTTGAACAATTTGCCGGTCCTCGAGAAACTAAAGAAGAAAAAATAGAAAAACCACTTAAGAAGAAAAGAAAAATAAAAAAGAGTAAAAAGTGAAACCCGCCGCAAGCTACGCATGCAGGCGGGCCCGTCAAAATGCGTAGCTTTTGTCGTGGAAAAAATGAGACATCGTAAAAAGAAACTTAAATTAACTCGGACCAAAGACCAACGCAGGGCCCTCCTGCGTTCTTTGGCTTCTTCAGTAATTTTGAAAGAAAGAATTATTACCACCGAAGCTAAAGCCAAAAAATTAAGACCATTTTTAGAAAAAGCAATTTCCCGTGCCAAAGAGGATAATTTGGCTAATAGAAGATTTTTATTAAGAGATTTTTCTTTGAAAGTGGTTGGTAAATTAATGAAAGAAATCGGACCGCGTTATAAAGAAAGGCATGGAGGTTATTCCCGAATTATTAAAATTAATCCCCGAAAAACCGACAGCGCCAAAATGGCAATTATTCAGCTAATAAAATGAGTAAGACGTATAAAATCGATGCTGCAGATAAAAGATTGGGTCGTTTAGCCACGGAAATAGCCACTATTTTGCGCGGTAAAAATCAGCCCAGTTTTTTGCCTTATAAACTTAGTCAGAACAAGGTGATTGTTTTTAATACTGCCAAAATCGTACTCACGGGCAAGAAATTTGAGGACAAAAAATATATCCGTCATACGGGTTATCTGGGCGGAATTAAGGAAGTCAAGTTTAAAGAATTATTTAAAAGAGACCCCAGTGAGCCGTTAAGAAGAGCGGTTTACGGGATGTTGCCCAAAAACAAATTAAGGGATAAAATGATAAAAAATCTTAAATTATATGCCGGAGAAGAAAAATAAGGAGAAGAAAAATAATAAATACTACGAAGCAGTGGGCAGAAGAAAAAGGGCAGTGGCGCGAGTGCGACTTTTTAGCGTTGGCCCTTCCCAATCAATCAATGCGGGAAATTTTATTGTCAATAATAAACCCTACAAAGAATATTTCCCGATTTTTTCTTTACAAAAAGTAATTGAATCCCCGTTTGTTAAATTAAAAGCTATTGCGCAATTTAGGGGGACAGTAAAAGTAAGGGGCGGGGGACCGAGCGGACAAGCAGAAGCAATTCGCCACGGAATTGCCCGAGCCCTGGTATTATTTGACGAGAGTTTTAGAAAGAAATTAAAAAAAGCGGGTTATTTAAAACGCGACCCGCGAGAAAAAGAGAGAAAGAAATTCGGCCTCAAAGGCGCGCGCCGCGCCCCCCAATGGTCAAAGAGATAATTATGAGCAAAAAATTATTTATTGTTTTGATAATTTTAGTTATTTTTGGAGTTTGGGTGGGTTCGGTTCAAGCCCAGATTAGGGATGGGACTTTGCTTAGGGCGAGAAATCAGGAAAAGGTTTATGTTTTGGAAAATGGTTTGCGAAGATGGATTGTTAATCCTGATGTTTTTAATGGCTTGGGTTATAAATGGAGCAATGTTCAGGTGGTGTCCGAAGACGTGGTTAATGCTTATCCTCTGGGCAATGACTTAACCAGCAGCTATTCTTATCCTGAAGGAAGTTTGCTCAGAGGCGATGGTCCGGAAGTTTATTTGATTGAGGCAGGAAAAAAGCGCTGGATTCCTAATCCCCAGATTTTTGAAACCAAAGGATTTCGCTGGGAAAATATCATAAAAATAAATCAATCCAGCTTAAATTATATTAGCAGGGGCGATGACATAGCTTTGGATGAAAAGAGCAAGAACCCAAACACTTTTATTAAACAAGGACCCTGCCAGCAAGGGCAGGATACAATCCCCACTATTAATTCTACGGAAATTACTTTTGAGTTTTCTGGCACTGATGCTTTAGGACAGCCAGACAAAGACCTTAGTTTTGAGACCTTTGTTCAGGGGCTTGATACCAGATGGCAAACCTCATACGGATTTCAAAGAAAAATAGATTTAGGGCAGAGTTCGGGAGTTTATACTTTTTATGTGCGAGCTAAAAACAAAGCCGGTTATTATGATAAAACCCCGGCTTTTTGCAGTTTTAAGACCGAGGTTTCCTCTTACAAAGACAAAATAAGTATTTATTCGGTTTCTGGCTGGGGCACAGATCCGAATTATGAAAGTATAACTTTAGGAGCGAGTTATTCATTAAGCGCGCCAGTTGATATTACAGGCTGGGTGATTGAGACGTCCAAGAGAAGATTTACTATTCCTCAGGGGATAAAATTGTTTCATTGGGACTCAACTTATCGCCACAAAACCGATATTTATCTGGGGTCCAGTGAGAGAATTACAATTTATGGCGGGAAAAGTCCGGTTCAGGAAAATGCTTTTGCAGTAAATAAATGCTGGTGGTATATCAACAATTCAGAGGATTATAAAAAATGTTATTATGACCATAACTGGGAATCTGATTTCCTGACTGGCGAGTGGCGGGTTTATCTCAACCGCGATTCAGAACTCTTTGAAAACACCAACGAAACCGTCACCCTCCTCGACAAAAATGGGTCAGTGGTGGACACCTATTCTTATTAGGGATATAATTAGAATAAATCTATGATTTATATAAATTTTTCTGCAGAAATCAATCCGCATACATCAGAGGCGCTGATGAATTTTTTGGCTGATCAAGCAAACAAAGGTCAAAAAGAGTTTTATGTTTTATTATCATCTGGAGGGGGAAGTGTAAAAGACGGGGTAACTCTTTACAATTACATCCAAGCCTTGCCCGCAAAATTCATTATGCACAATATCGGGGTGGTAAATTCGGTTGCCAATGTAATATTTCTAGCCGCAGATGAGAGATATGCCGTACCATCATCTTCTTTTCTATTTCATGGGGTTGGTTTTGATATCCTTCAACCAGCTCGACTTGAACTAAAAGATATCAGAGAGAGAATGACAACAATTGAAAAAGATCAAAAGCTTATAAGTGATATTATCTTAAAGAGAACTAAGATAAAAGAAACGGAATTAAAAGAAATGTTTTTGGAAGCCGCGGTAAAAAGTCCAGAGCAGGCCAAGAATTTAGGGTTAATTCAGGAAATAAAAGAATCCAAAATTCCTGAAGGTACTCAAGTTTTTTCTTTTGTTTTTCAACAGCGGCCGTGGAGATAATGAGATAGTGTATAAATAGGTTAGAATTAGTTAGATAATCTAATTAAATAAATTTATGAAAATAGAATCTATTAAAAATGTAAATATTACTATTCTTTTCTCTAGACCAATCAATCATTTATTAATTTCTCAGAAAGATCTACTTGATTTATTTAAAATAAGTGATCCAGATAAAGATAAGCATACTTTTATAGAGGCTCCGGGCCTAAAAGTTTTTGTCTTACCTGCTCAACAAAAAGAGATTGTTTTTGAAGCAACGAGAATTCTTATTAACGATAAAACAGGCGTAGATCCGAAAGACAGTAAGGTAATAGATGATTTACAGAAATTATTAAATACAAATTTATTTGAGAAAGATAAAATCGCTGCTTATGGGTTCAATTATGATGTTGTTGCTATTCCTCC
>Ga0172362_10003213_pt1 | contig 14117 bp, 16 predicted proteins | sample LakKivs1_kivu2a2_FD_114534 | JGI IMG/M metagenome (GOLD analysis project Ga0172362, IMG submission 114534) | Sediment microbial communities from Lake Kivu, Rwanda - Sediment s1_kivu2a2 | ecosystem: Environmental > Aquatic > Freshwater > Lake > Sediment | place: Rwanda: Western Province, Lake...
AATCTGGGTTAAAAATTCTGATTGGCTATATTGAATAAAAACATCGCCCTCCATTCGGCCAATTTTCACTTTCAAAATTTTTTCCTCGCCCTCTGTGCCATCTAAAATTCCTTCTAAGGCAATAGATTTTTTCTCTCCCGCCCCAAAAGAAGCTAACTGCCAAATATTATTTGTTCCTTCATTCGGTGTAGGAACGGCATTTTTAAATTGAAAATCATCAACATAATCCAGTTTTACTTTTAAGTCAGGAATGTCTTCTTTGGTTGTATTCTCGTATTCAACTAAATAAGTAACTTTTTGACCAGCTGTGGTTTTTTCCGAGCCGCTAATTTTTATATCTATTAAAACCGAATTGATTTCTATTCTGAATGAGGAGGAATTTTCAAAACGCGAACTGATATTTTGCGGCTGGTAATTCAACTTAACAATAAGATTTTTGGCACTGCCTTTTTCTCCCACAAATCTCACCTTAAATTCTTGTTCTCCTGATGAGTTGCGTAAAATTGTTCCAATTTTCTTTTCTTCCTGAAAAACTTCTTTGCCTTCTCGCGAAAAGGTTCCCTGGGGGTAATCAATAATCAATGAGGCATCATATAAAGCTACGCGATTATCATTTTTATAATCAATTTTAAAGGTTATTTCTTCGCCCGAGGCAATGTTTTCCGGCGCCTCTACATCAAGCTGAACTCTGGCTCGGCTGAAAGAATGACGTCCCCAGAGAATAGCCCCAACTGCCATGAGAATTACGAGTATTAAAATAACGATTAAAGTTTTAGGAAAATTCTTTCTGTTAAATAAAGAAATCAAACCGCCTCCTTTTTCCTCTCGAGGAGTGGGCTGAATAGGAATTGGCTCTTGCTGTATTTCTTTTATCTGAAAATCCTCTCCGTTCATAATTTAATTATATCATTTTTAATATATATCGCGTAAATTCTTCATCTGTTCAGGGTCGTAGCCAAGAAGTTTAATAAGGTTTTTCTGGAAGGTTTTTAGGACTAAATTGCCAGAAATTCTATTTCTGTCAATCGCCTGTATGGTTTTTAAAATTAAAAACCATACATCTTCATCTTTTTCTTCTCCGGCCATGGCTTCATCAATCATTTCTGCCAGTTTTTTGGCAATTTTTATTTTCTGCAAATCTTTTTTAATCTTTAAAAATTGGTCAAGCAAAACCGCGTCTTTTAAAATTAAAAAATTCTTGCCTTCCACAAGAATCATTTGAACATAAGAAATCGGCTCAATGCTGTATCGTAATTTGCTCTCCAGTTTTTTCACTCCTTTGGCATTAATTAAAACCTTGCCCAATTTTTTGCTATAGACAGTTAAAAACCGATCTATTTCATTAGAATCAGTTGATTTCAATATAATCGCCTGCGTTTTAATCACAAATTAAAATTCTAATTTAATTCCAACTTTATTGGCAATCTGTTGAATCCATTTTTCCATTCTGTCAACCTTAAAAGATAAAGCAATCTGCTCTTCGCGATAAATTTCAAGTGCCTTAGTCATTTTATCAATTGATGTAATAAGTTGGTCGAATTTTAAATCGAATTTTGTTTCCAATCCATTTATTCGCTCATCAATTTTATCGAATCGCTTATCTAGATATTCAATTAATTCTGTATGATCTTTGTCCATAATTTAACTATACTCCCAAAAATCCCTCTGTCAATAATTAATATAATAGCTTCAGTTTTAATCATGGGTTAATAATTTTAATAATTTCTTCTCCAATTTATATGAATTGCAATGCTTCAAAACCCCCAAATACGACTGGAGATTTTTATGATTTACTCTCTTAAACATTCTTCTCTTGGTTTTGGTTCTTAAAACTCGGTGATAGGGTAGGGTTACATAACCGAGGAAATCAATTCCCTGATTATATTTCCTGATTATAATCTTATCAGGATGCAAGCATAAATTCAATTTATTTTTCAGAAAATTATTTATGGGAATGATTAGTTCTTCTAAGAATTCTTTATTTTTATCTAAAATCACAAAATCATCAGTGTATCGGATATAATATCCTGCCCTTAATTTATGCTTAATAAATTGGTCTAATTCATTTAAATAGATATTAGCGAAATGCTGGCTGGTGAGATTGCCGAGTGGGATGCCTTTATTTCTGTCTTTCTGAAAACTATTGATAATTTCCGTTATTAACCAAGAAATATCCTTATCCTTGATTTTTTGTTTTAAAATTCCAATCAAAATCTTGTGGTCAATGCTATCAAAGAACTTCTTGATGTCGCATTTTAAACAATAAAAGTTAATTTTATTGTTTTTACTCTGTTTTAAGGAAAATTTCTTTAACCTATTTACTGCTTTGTGTGTTCCTTTATTTAATCGGCAGGAATAAGAGTCAAAAATAAAGGTTTTATCGTAGATTTGATTGAGATATTTTGAGATTAAATGATGGATAATTCTGTCATGAATAGTTGCTTTGTGAATATGGCGCAATTTAGGGTCTTGGATGTAGAATGATGTATATTTTGAATGTTTGTAGGTTTTATTTCTCAATTCTTGGTATAATTGAAATATATTGTCTTCTAAATTAAATTCAAATTCCAAAACATCTTTTCTTTTGGTTTTTCCTTTTTTGAATTCCTGCCAGGCGAGAAATAGATTTTCCAGAGTTATTAAATCGGCGTAATTATTAATTTTTTCAAAATTATGGCTACTAACGCCCCCCCCCCAACGGGTTTAAAATTGAAATTCCGATTGTTCATAAAATTATTGAACTGTATAAATTATTTAACGAATACTTAAGGTCCTTCCCGAGGGCCGAGAAATATACATTAGGAGAAAAAATAAAAAATTTAATTATAGAATTACTTATAGCCACGTTAAAAAGCGCTTACTCACACAAAGATAAAAAGTTGACATTATTAAATAAGATTGATAACAAAATTTTTATTTTAAAAATACTTATCCGATTAGCGAAAGAGGTTAAATCTTTGGATATTAAAAAATATATTGTTTTAGAAGAAAGACTGGAGGAAATTGGAAAAATGCTAGGCGGATGGATTAAATCAATCAAATACCGATAACTGAAATACCCTCTGAGATGAGGGTATTTCTTTTTGTCCAAACAGAGAAAGAAGTACCGGGAAGAGGCAAGGCCAATGTTGTCGTTGCGGTTGTCATCGTTCCAATTGTTGACATTGAGACCATTAGAGTCGAACTTGCCGAGGTTGACGCGGTTGCCGTTGGAATCCAGATATTTGTCCGCTTTCATCTATGCCACCAGAAGTTGAATCTTTTTATTTAAAGAAATCTCCTTCTTGTATTTTATTCCGAAGCAGTCCCTCGACTACGCTCAGAACATCTTCGTTAAAAGCGGGCAAGAAGTTCAATCCCTGTTTTTACAGGATCCTTGCGATGCCGATTCGTAAACCGGCATACATTAGCAAGGTATTTTTATTATATCAAAATAAAAATAAAAAAAGAAAGAACCCTTGTCCGTTTCACAACGGTCAAGGGTTCAAAAATTCAAAGATCAAAGTTTCGGGAACTTCCGGGAAGAGGCAAGGCCAACGCTGCCGCCGCGGTAGTCATCGACCCAAAAGCCGACACCGAGACCATCAGAGCCGAACTCGCCGAGGCTGACGCGGCGGCCGACGGAACCCAGATCTTTACACCTAGCCCATTTTGTGGGATTGAGATAGATTCCGTTTTTTTTGTAATAGAGGAAGTTTTTAAGGGTTTCCTCCATTGCTAACGGAACCTCATATTCTTCAGTGAACATCTGAATCTGCTCTGCATAGGTTTTGTTCGTTGAATTGGGAATAATCTCCAGATGGGTCAGGTACCAGCGGAATTGCAGAGTAGTTTTGGTGGCGAAATTCTCGTTTTTGTACCACGGGTCATCCGCATAGAATCTCGGCTGGCCGGTTGTGGGATGAAGTTCATAGAGTTTCATCATCGTGAGGGGAACTCCTTTGAACTTTTCTAATCCCAGATGAGCAAAGTGGCACTCTCTGACAATCTTACCACAAAGAGGGCAGGTTGAATTAAGAATGTCTTCACCCCAAGGAAATTCGCTGATTTCACGGAGTTGCTTTTTGGAAAAATTCAACCCATAGAGAGCTGACCATTCCTCAACTCCCCAGAAATTCTTTCCCAGAATGGCTCGGGCAAGTTTGTGGTGAACCGAACCTTCGATGCCGCCACGGAGCATAAATTGAGCAACCCGCTTGGCATATTCAGGTTCGGAACGAAGACGAGCAAGATGCTCCAAGGCAACGCCTTGATCCTGGAGTGCCTTAAGGCTTGCTCCAATTTCCCCGAAACTTGCGGTCCATAGACCGCCTACCAGATTTGTGCTTTTCATAGCACACCTCCTGTTTAAAAATTTATCCCTTTGTCTCTTTCGAGACTTTAGAGATTTCTTACTTTTACTTATTTTAAAGGACAAAATTTTTTCTATTTTTTGTCTTTTTTCTATCTATATTATAGCAAATCACTTAAACTTTGTCAATAGTTAGGGGTTTTCCTTCCCTAAATATCATATCCTTGGCAATAACCTGCTTTTTGATTTGTTCTTTGTTTTTTTCTACTAATTCCTTCAAATTTGTATCGCCAAAATAAACTTTTATTTTATCTTTGGGAGTTAATCCTTGTTTTTTCCTCATCTCCTGAATCTGACGCACAAAATCCCTAACAATTCCCTCTTCTTTTAATTCTTCGGTAATTGTTGTATCTAATTCAACCTCATTTTCTATTTTCGCACCAAAAATTATTTCTTTAATATTCACTTCGTCTCTAATTAAATCAGCTAATTCAACTTTTAATTTTTGACTTTTAATTTTTAACTTACTTAAGGGTTGTCTAACTTTTAAATTTGCTTTCGCCCTGGCTTGTAATGCCAAACTGCAAATCTCTCTCACTTTTTTCATTTTTTCTTCCAGTTTTTTATCAATAAATTTTTTATTCAGCTTTGGCCAGTCACATAAATGAACTGACTCCTTATCCTCTAAAACTTTAGCCAGCGATGATATTTCTTTATATATATGTTCAGTAACAAACGGGGTAAATGGCGCCATTAATTTAATTAAATTCAATAAAACATATTTTAAAACCCTGACTGCTTTTTTATCGTCATTCTTAAATCTTTCTCTTGACCTTCGCACATACCAAACCGACAAATCAGTGATAAATCTTTCTATTTCCCGGGCCGCGGCAAAAGTATCGTATTTATCCAATTTCTCGGTAACCTCCTTAATTAGAGAATTTAATTTTGAATTTATCCATTTATCTAAAACGTGGCTTAAATCCTTCTTTTCCAAACCACCCACTCCTCCGCTGATGAATAGTTTATAAAAATTAAGTACATTCAACAGGGTAATGAAGATTTTAGTTGATTCTTTCAATCCCTCCTCGTCAAATCTTTTTTCTTCGCCTGGCTGATTAATTGTATAAAAATGCCAGCGAATAACATCCGCTCCGTATTTATCTATCATTTGCCAGATATCAACCACATTGCCAAGAGATTTACTCATTTTCTTGCCTTCTCTATCTAAAACCAAGCCATGACTAATCACGTTTTTATATGATAATCCTTTATTCAAAAGAGTAGAAACTGCCAAAAGAGTATAAAACCAGCCTCGGGTCTGGTCCATTCCTTCGGCAATGAAATCAGCAGGATATTGTTTTCTCTTATCAATTAAATCTTTACTTTCAAAAGGATAATGATATTGGGCAAAAGGCATTGAGCCCGAATCAAACCAGCAATCCATAACTTCTGGCGTCCTTTTCATTTCTCCGCCGCATTTACAATTTAATTTAATCTCATCAATGTAGGGTCGGTGTAAATCAAAATTTTTATCTAGTCCCAATTCTTCTCGCGAGCCGATTACCTTCATATCTTTACATTTATCGCATACCCAAATCGGAACGGGGGTTCCCCAATACCTGTCCCGAGAAATCGCCCAATCTTTAACCTCGCGCAGCCATTCGCCGAATCTACCTTCTTCAAGATGGCTGGGAATCCAATTAATTTTTGAATTATTTTTAATCAATCTGCTTTTCAAATCACTCATTTTAAAAAACCAAGAATCTCGAGCATAGTAAATCAAGGGCGATTTACAACGCCAACAAAATGGGTAATCGTGGCTATAGGATTCTGTTTTGTAGAAAAGATTTTTTCTTTTCAGGTCCTCAACAATTTCCTTTTCTACGTCCTTAACAAATCTGCCTTGCCATTGGGGAACCAATTCATTAAATGTGCCATCGATATTAACGCTATGAACTTTGGGCAATCCCACTTGCTCGCCCAATTCATAATCTTCAGCCCCATACATTACTGCGGTATGAACCACTCCTGTACCTTCATCAATGGAAACAAATTTAGCAGGATAAATTTTGAAAGCATTTTTAGCATTTTCCTCGCTTTCTTTGATAACTCCCGGGAATAATGGTTCGTATTCTAATCCAATTAAATCTTTCCCTTTTATTTCATCAGCAATCTCATATTCTCCGCTAAGTTTATTAACTAAATTTTTGGCCAAATAATAAAACTCGTTGCCTTGTTTGACTTTTGCGTAATCAATATCTTCAGCCACTGCCAAAGCCACGTTGCCGGGCAAAGTCCAGGGCGTGGTTGTCCAAGCCAAGATATATTCGTTATCTTTATTTTTAATCTTAAGCTTTATGTAAATTGATTCTTCTTTGATATTCTCATAGCCCAGGGCGACTTCGTGAGATGAGAGAGCTGTGCCACAGCGCGGACATTGGGGAACAACCTTATATCCTTTATAAAGCAAACCGTCTTTGTAAATTTCTTTTATAATCCACCATAACGTTTCAATGTAATCATTATCGTAGGTAATATAAGGATTTTCCAGGTCAATCCAAAAACCGATTCTTTCGGTCGTTTTCTCCCACTCGGTCTTATATTTCCAAACACTTTCCTTGCACTTTCTGTTAAATTTCTCCACCCCGTATGCTTCAATCTCTTTTTTGTTTTTTAGGCCCAGTTCTTTTTCCACCTCCAATTCCACTGGCAAGCCGTGAGCATCCCAGCCCGCTTTTCTTTCCACGTGATAACCTTGCATGGTTTTATATCTCGGAATTAAATCCTTAAAGGCACGCGCCAAAACATGATGAATTCCCGGCTTGGCATTTGCGGTTGGCGGTCCTTCATAAAATACAAAATTCTTCCTCGATTTCTTCTCCAGGGATTTTTTAAAAATCTTATTTTCTTTCCAAAACTCCAATATTTTCTTTTCAATTTCAAGTAAATTCATATTACATTCTTTTTGGTTTGCTAACGCCCAGCAAATCTAAAATATTCTCTAAAACAATTTTTGTCGCTAATACCAAAGCCAATCTGGCTTTTTCTAATTTCTTATCCTCCCCCAGAACCCGGCAATCAGTATAAAATTTATGAAAAGTCGTGGCTATTTCAATAGCATAATGAGGCGATCTTTGAACTTGATAATCTTTGGCTACATCCTCAATAATCTCCGGCAATTTAATCAATTCCTTAATTAAATTTAATTCACTGGGATGTTTTAATAAATTTAAATATTTGATATTCGGATTTAGGATTTTGGATTTGGCAAGGATACTATGTATCCTTGCACATGCATACTGAACATAATAAACTGGATTTTTTTCTGATTTTTCTTTGGCTAATCCCAAATCAAAATCCATATGCCGGTCAGCTGAATACATTAAAAAGAAAAAGCGCGCCACATCCAACCCAACTTTGTCAATCAATTCCTCTAAGCTAATATATTCTCCTTTTCTTTTCGACATTTTCACTTCTTTCCCTTTTTGAATCAACCTCACCAACTGCATAATTATTACATCTAACTTTCCCGGGTCAATTCCAATCATTTTAAGAGCAATCTTCATTCTTTTCTCATGACCCTTGTGGTCAGCTCCCCAAAAATTAATTACCTTATCAAATTTTCGGGAAAATTTATTTTTATGGTAAGCCAAATCAGTTAAAAAATATCCTGTCTCGCCATCAGAACGCACCAAAATCCTATCTTGGTCATCCCCCCATTGAGAACTTTTCAGCCAGATAGCCCCTTCTTTTTTATAGGCAAAATTTTTCTCCTCTAACCAGTCCAAAAGTTTTTCTACTTCTTTTGTCTGATGAAATTTAGTTTCAGAAAACCATTTATCAAAGTTTATTTTTAATTTCTTTTTAATAAAATCCTGGATGTCTTTTTGAATTTCTCTGGCTACTATTGAACCGACGTCTCCCTCGTCTTTCCCCATTAAATCCTTCATTTTTATTTTCTTTAAAGCTCTTTTTAAATAAGAGGTTTTGTATGCCTCGCCCCGACCCAAAACAGTTTTTCCCAATTCTTTAATCTGGATGCTGTATTTTGAATCATTAATATAGTATTCTCTTTCTACTTTAAAGCCACTTTTTTTTAAAACATTAGCCAAAGTATCGCCCATAAACGCTCCACGTCCATTGCCTAAAGTCAAAGGACCAGTGGGATTGGCGGAAATAAACTCCACCTGAATTTTTTTATTTTTTCCGATATCAATCTGACCAAATTTTTCTTTTTTATTAAGAATTTCTTTAACTTGCTTCTGTAAAAATTCTGGTTTTAAAAAGAAATTTATAAATCCTGGTTTAACTACTTCTATCTTTTCAAAAAAATCTTTTTTTTCTAATTCCAATCTAATTTCATTAGCTAAAATCATCGGTTCCCTTTCTGTCTCGTTTGCCAAAATCATAGCTACATTAGTAGCATAGTCCCCGTGTGCCTTTTCTTGAGGAACTTCAATGGTAAAGTTAATTTTTTTAGTTACAACTTTACCCACCAAATTTTTTATTTGGTTTCTAATCATATTCTTATAATACCTTTTTTGCCTTAATTTTAAAAGAGGCCTTTCGCTGGCCCCTTCCCTTTGATTTCCCTTATTATCCCTTTGCTATTTTGACTATTTCCTGAAAAATCTCTGGATGGGTTTGGGCCAGCTCGGCTAAAATTTTTCTATCAATAATAATATTGCTCTTTCTCAAGGCATTAATAAACCGGCTGTAAGAAATGCCATTCTCTCGGCAAAGAGCATTAATTTTAATCTGCCAAAGCTGGCGAAAATCTCTTTTTCTTGCTTTCCTGTCCCGATAAGCATAAGTCCAAGCGTGCTTAAGAGCATCCTTGGCTAATCTATATTTAGCTTTTCTGCTCCATTTATAGCCCTTGGCTAATTTTATAATTTTCTTTTTTCTTCGGCGTTTTTGAACGCCCCTTTTTACTCGTGTCATATGCTTTTGATTATTTCTTTAGCCATTGACCCTTTGGCTCTTTTAAGTCTTTTCTTTCTTCTTTTTTCGGCTCCGGTTTCTTTAGCAAGAAAATGATCCTGATGCGGTAAGCGGTGCATCAGGTATTTCTTTCTGGTTATCTTAAACCTTTTACCTATTGATTTTTTTGATTTGCCGAACATATGACTATACTTAATCCCCTTGGACTTTTTTTAATCTCTTCCTCTACTCTAAAGGCAAAAGAAAACATTCCTAAAAACATTTTTATTTTTTCTTGGGCTAAATCTTTGTGTGCCTTTTCTCTGCCTCTCAATCTTAACTCAATTTTTACTTTATGTCCCTGTTTTAAAAACTTTCCTGCCTGTCCTGCCTTGGTTTCTAAATCGTGGGCAGAAGTGCTAAAGCCGATTCTCACTTCTTTTAGTTCTGATTTTCTCTGCTTGGCTTTTTGTTTTCTTTCTTTTTTTTCTTGAGCATACTGATACTTGCCAAAATCAACTATTTTACAAACCGGCGGCTGGACTTTGGGAGCGATTTCAACTAAATCCAGATTTTTATCCTTAGCCATTTTAAGGGCTTCGGAAGTATCTAAAATTCCCAAGTTCTTTCCATTGTCATCAATAACCCGAACCTTGGGAATTCTAATTTGTTCATTTGCCCTGATAAACTTTTTTTTAGGTTTTTTGAAAAAAGGGATTCTCATCTAGAATAATTGGAAGCGGCGGGAATTGAACCCGCGTCTAGAAAACTCTTTAAAATAAATCTACAAGCTTATTCTGTTTGTTGCTTTCGGTTATTGGGATAGAAAACAGACAAAAAACCCGATAACCTAACCCAATTTTACTCAGCATTTTTGGTCTGGGCAAACCAAAATGCTTATCTCAAGAGCCATCAAAGGCACTATAACACCCCAATTGCCTATTGAGAATCAACAATTAGGATGGCTTAAGCTTTTAAGCTACAGCAAAGGCAAAATTCTTTGCACTTATTTTTATCAGATTTTAACGAGCTAACTGATATCCTCGTCTTGCTTATTTTAAAGGAATTTCCTATCGAAACCTATCGCTCCCCTAAATGTCTTCTCATTTCTCGTTCGACTTCTCTCTTCTTAATCATTTCTCTTTTGTCTATTTTTCTCTTTCCTCTGGCTATAGCGAATTCCAGTTTAACCTTGCGGTGTTTAGTATATAACTTTAAAGGAATTAATGTCAATCCTTTTTGCTTGGATTTGCCAATTAAAGATTCCAGTTCTAATTTTTTTAATAAAAGCTTGCGACTCCTCTCTGGGCCATACTCACTTGGAGTGTTGGCTGGTTGATAGGGAGGGATAAAAGCATTAATTAAAAAGGCCTCTCTATTTTTTATCACTACATAAGAGCCCTTTAAACTAATATGGCCGGTTTTAATTGCCTTAACCTCGCAGCCATAAAGCACTAAACCCGCCTCATAGGTCTCTAGTATCTCGTAATCAAAATAAGCTCTTTTATTTTCGGCGAGAACGCTCATCTTTGGTTGCCTCCTCGTGCCATTCATCTAATTTTTTATCAACAATCTCGTCTACGGTATCAATAATTTTCTTGATTTTCTCCTGAATTTTCTCGCTGCTGGCAATTTTGTGGAAGATATGGCCAGCCATAATTTTCTTCCTTTTTCTTCTTAAAACAAAAATGTAGATGCCGAAAATAATAAAAAGAATAGGCCACCACTTCCAAATAACCGTAGTGAGAATCCCGAAATTAGTCAGGAGGGCCAAAACTCCGATAATAATCAAAAGCCAAGCCCAAAAACCAAAACAAAGACCCGAATAAAACATAATTTAACAAATTTCTAATTAACCTGATTATTCTAATTGACCTAATCGACCTTTTCTATTTTTATAATACCATATCAAAGCAGTTAGTAAAATGCCGACGCTGTCTATTCCCACGTCCCTAAATTTTCCTTGCCTGCCCTGAACAAAAGTCTGGTGATATTCATCGGTTAGGGCATAAAAAACAGAAAAAATTATTGAAAAAATCATTATTCTACCGAGATTTAATTTTTCTTTAGAAAATGCCCGCAAAAAGAAAAAGGTTAAAATCGTGTATTCTAAAACATGGGCAATTTTCCGCAGAATGAAATCTTCTTTCAATCCACTTTTCAAATCTGGAATTGAAGAAAAAGTAAAAATAACTCCTGCCCAAATAATTATCGGCAACCAAAATTTTAAAAACTTTCTCATATCTATTGTTTTATAGGTATAAAATTATTATACATTATAAATAAAATTACCTAAACATATTTAAGGTTATCTACTATATGCTTTTTCTCGATCGGATAAAAACAGATAGTAACTTGGGTCAATTCAAACTAATTTTATTAACTAAAAGCAACTCTACACAAAACTCTATATTGTATCTTTTAATCAACTCTTTTGTCTCTTTTAAAACGTCGTATGGACAAACCCAAATACTTTTCTGGAGTTTTTTATAGCCTAGATATTGTAAGGCACGACGAAATAAATCTCTATTTCGTCTTTTGCTCTCGGGGATATCAAATAATACCATGTGCCATTTTCCGTCTTTGCGTAATTTTTTATCGGCCAGTTTCATCTTCGTAATAAAAATTTTTCCCAGTCCTTCCGGAGTTATTGTCACGGCCGAGCCATCCTTAATTCTCAGAGTTTTAAGATAGCCTCTCTGTTTAAGTTGATATATTAAATTATAAAAATAATTCTTATTCTTCTTTTTATTTTTATATTTATATTCCCAGACATCTCTAAATGTATTAAAATTAGGAAACATTAATCTTAAAGCAGCCTTTGATTTATGGTGGGTGTACTCTGGAATAATTTCTTCTAGGACTTTTCCTGTCAATTTTCTTGTTTTATTGATAAATTTGTATAAATCCCAGAGAAATTTTTCAGTAAAAGGCAATTTAGGTTTCATATGTTTTGATGGTTTAATTTATTAAATTATTATTTATTAATTAATTATAGCATACTATATACTTTTTTACGATCGGACAAAAATAGATAGTAATAAATTTAATAATGGTATGATTTATTTGCCGCGAAAATTCACTTTAACATTTTTAGCGTTTTCTCTACTGGCCAGGCATTGACTACATCTTTTTTCTCCAACCATCCCCGCCGAGCTTGGGCAATGCCGAATTCCATAAAACGCAATTGGTCTTTTTGGTGAGAATCAGTATTAATAATCATTTTCACTCCTGCTTGTTTTGCCCGCCGAATGTTCTGGTCGTTTAAATCTAATCTTTCTGGAAAGGCGTTGATTTCTAAAATCGTTCCGGTCTCTTTTGCCACTCTTAAAATCTTATCAAAATCAATCTGGTATTCATCTCTTCTTTGGATTAATCTGCCCGTGGGGTGAGAAATAATATCTACATTTGGGTTTTTCATTGCCCGGATTATTCTCTCGGTCATTTTATTTTTTTCCATCTTAAAACTGGAATGAACTCCCGCAATCACAAAATCCAATTTCTTTAGCGCCTCGTCTTTTATATCAATCGAACCATCATTTAAAATATTGGTTTCGGCTCCTTTTAAAATTCTAAACTTTTGACTTTTGACTTTTAACTTTTGATTTATTTTCTCTATTTCTTTATTTCGTTTTTCTAATTTTTTTTCATCTAATCCGTGCTCAATTTTTAAAAATTTTGTGTGGTCAGCAATGCCAAGATATTGATATTCTATTTCTTGAGCTGCCCGAGCCATTTCTTCAATCGAATTTGCTCCGCCGTCCCAATCTGAATGGCAATGTAAATCTCCTTTAATATCATCGTAATCAATAATTTTTGGAATTTTATGTTTGAGCGCTGCTTCAATTTCTCCCTGATTTTCCCGCATTTCTGCTGGCATCCAATCCATTCCCAGCTTCTCATAAATCTCTTCCTCAGTCACGCCGGCAATCATTCTTGACCCCCGGAATAATCCATACTCTGAAAGTTTTAAACCCTTATCCATAGCAATTTTTCTTAAAACGATATTATGGTCTTTGCTGCCAGTAAAATATTGCAAAGCCGCTCCATAACTTCTTTTAGGAATTACGCGAATATCCATATCAAAACCTCCGCGCATCCGAACCGAAGCCTTAGTACTTCCTTTGCCCCAAATTTTAATAATTCCCGGCAAAGAAACAAAAAAATCCATCACCTTGCTTGGAGTTTCGGAAATGACTAAAAAATCAACATCGCCAATGGTCTCCTTCATTCTCCTGATTGACCCGCAATAATCAACTTTTTCCACTTCTTTTAAGTTTTTTAATTTTTCATAGATTTCTTTCACCAGAGGCAAAATTTCTCCCAAAAGAAATCTTCCCTTGCTTCTCTTCAAAAAAGCAATGCCTTGTAAAATATTCTGCTCGGTCTTATCTCCAAAATCTCTTAGATGACGGATTTTTCCAGCCTTGGCCGCTCTTTCCAGGCCCTTTATGTTTCTAATACCCAATTCTTTATAAAGTTTTAAAACCATTTTCGGACCAACTCCCTCCACTGCGGTCAATTCATCAATTTTTACCGGCATTTTCTTTTTCATTTTCTCATAATCCCTCATCCTGTTGGTTTTTATCAATTCTTCAATTCTCTCGGCAATGCCCTGACCCACACCAGGAATTTTCATTAAACCCTTTAACCCTTGTTTTTTGTAAATATCCACCACTTCTTCTTCCAAACTCTCAACTCCAATACCTGCCTTTTCATAGGCCTGAGGCTTAAAAGATACATCTTCCATAGCTAAATACTCGGACATCTCATACAAAATTTTGGCAATTTCTTGATTACTCACACGTATCTACAAAATTACAAATTAATACAAATATACAAATTATTTTTTTCGTATATTTGTAGATTTTCGTACTTTCGTAGCCTTATTGTTTAGGTC
>Ga0172362_10003214_pt1 | contig 14112 bp, 12 predicted proteins | sample LakKivs1_kivu2a2_FD_114534 | JGI IMG/M metagenome (GOLD analysis project Ga0172362, IMG submission 114534) | Sediment microbial communities from Lake Kivu, Rwanda - Sediment s1_kivu2a2 | ecosystem: Environmental > Aquatic > Freshwater > Lake > Sediment | place: Rwanda: Western Province, Lake...
ACTTTAAATCTCATTTCTGGGTTGGGGAGATGAAAAAGCAGCTGGATATAATCAACAGCGATCTCAGAAATGGAACGAAAGACCATGAGTTTGAAAAAACACTCAGACTCGTGAATAATGAATTTAAAAGGGAACAGAGGTTTCTTCCGAAAGATCTTAAAAACAATATAGCAGATAATCTGACTCCTGAATCATTAAAACCGGAAATAATATCTTCTGCCAGTTCATATCTCGACGGATTAAAAAAATACTACAATTTCGTATCCAATTATCACAGAACCAAAGTAGATTCTGTCAGGGCTGCCCTTCAGGCAAGGGATAATGAGGCATATCTGACCTTAATGGCCAGATATACTAATGAATCACTCGAAGAATTTGTTACCGGAAAGAAGAATGAGTCGTTGCAAATGACAATCATACATAAAGGAAGAATAGTATCCCGGTACAGACCTGTTTATACAGATCCTTACAGCAACTTCATCAAGGCTCATTTCTATGCCCCTGTAAAGAAAGTGTTCGGTTATCCGGTCGATACCTATATAGTTAATGTTGCCGTGCTATGGGTAATAACTATCGGCCTTTACCTGATACTTTATTTCAGGCTGCTCAGGAAATTGCTTGAGTCAGGAGGGGTGGTTATGGGCAAGAAGTTCAAAGGGGAATAAAAAAAGAGGGGCTTGTGCAGCCCCTCCCTGTTTTCTGGAATAACCGATCCTGTAATGATCTATTTCATTATGTTATTTATTCAACGATCTCAATCATCTTGAACGGCACCCTGATTATGGATTCATAATCCTCACCGGCTTCGAGCATATCCTCGTCGTCCTCCTCGTAATACCAGTTAACTTCCACTTCATTCTTGGCCTTGTGGATAGCCTCAAGCTTCTTGAATACATCCAGTATGCATTTTGAGGAGCTGGTGTTGAAATACTCCAGCCGGATATTCACTACAGTTTTGGCAAGAGGAGCTTCTTTATAGCTGTCGAGCCAGTCTACAAGCGGTTTGTAAAATTCCACAGAATTTTCGGGTATAGAGCGCCCTTTGATCTCAAATACGCCTTCTGCAGCATCAAATTTAACTGTCGGTGTTTTCGGTGTTCCTTCAATAACGATCGGTTCCATTTTATAAAATTTTAAGAGTTTTTAATCAATTATCATGCCGGTTCCCTTTCATCTACAAGTATATTAAGGTAGAAGAAAGAGTATTTGTCATTATATTCCTTAAAAGTATATTCCAGCTTGTTGCCTGTCTTCCTTGCAATATCAACCAGTCCGAGGCCTCCACCTCCCTTGGCAGAAATCCTCTGGTGATTCAGGATAAACTTGTAAAGCTCCTTGATCTCCTCGTGACTCGACCTGTTTATCCTCTTGATCTTCTCTTCAAGCTTCTCAATATTCTCAGCGCTCACAAAATTGCCAGTTATGATCTTGTAACCCGAGTCTACCTTCTGCACAACCAGCAAACCGTATTTCTCAGCCGACTGGTCTTCAAAGTCTTCAGGTACTTTATCAACGTGATGGTACAGATTCTGCAGGCTTTCAACCAGGACATTATAGACCTTCTTCCTGAGCTTTGACTGCTCATTCACTTCAACCATCTTACCCTCAACAGCATCAAGAACATGGTTGATGACATCCGAATCAACATTCCCTTTGTAAAAAAGGATAACATTATTCTTTGCCTGATCCTTTACGTAATTCTCTATGTCAAAGCTCATTTAAGCTTCCTTTTAGATAAGGTCCCGGTTTTTCCGATAACAAATATAATAAAAATATGAAGTTAACAAATTATAACCTGATCACATAACAGTTTTTTAAATTCCGCTTCATTTTTTGATTAAAGTAACCAAATATAGTGATAAACAGTCATTTTATGGTGATTTCAGGGCTTCTGACGTGCTTCCGGGAGCTTTAGTTGATCCCTCGTACATCACAAATTCCGAAAGAACGCATTCAAGAGGTCCGTTATATAGAATATGCTTTGAACGGGATTTTAACCCGATATTCCTGAGATATTCCCTGCCGGATGTTATTATCCATGCCCTGCTGCCTGCAAAATTGTGCTTAAGCGTGGAGCCGATCATATTGTAAAGTTCATTTATCTCTTCTGGTTTCAGCCTCTCTCCATATGGTGGATTAATAAAGACATAGCCATCCCCGTCCGTTGCTTTAACCTCCCTGAAATCTGACCTGCTGACCTTGATTTCTTCCTCCAAACCTGCCTTTTTGATATTTCCCATACTCTGTCTTACAGCCTCCTGTGAAATGTCACTGCCGGTAATCTTCACCGGCGACTTTCTGATCTGACTGTCATATTCTTCCTTTATCCTCTTAAATAAATTACGATCAAAGTCTTTCCACCTGCTGAACCCGAAAAGGTTCCGGTATTTGCCGGGTGCTATCCGGCAGGCAATCATGGCTGCTTCAATGGGAATAGTTCCGGATCCGCACATCGGATCAATCAACGAAACTGTTCCGTCCCACCCGGCGATCTTCAGAATACCCGCCGCAAGCACCTCATTAAGCGGAGCCGGACCCTGCTCAATCCTGTAACCTCGTTTGAACAGGGAAACACCTGAAGAATCAAGCGATAAACTTACAAGATCGCTGCTGATGTGAAGGTTGATTATATATGAAGGATCTTTCGTGTCGACCGATGGCCTCTTACCGTATTTCTTCCTGAAAAAATCGGCTACCGCATCCTTGACAACCAGCGCCGGATATCCTGTATGAGTGAACAGCCTGGAATTGACGACCGGAACGACAGAGAACGAAGAATCTGCATCCATGATTTCAGACCAGTTGATCGCTGCAGTTCCCCGGTAAAGATCATCCTTCGATCTGATCCTGAAATCCGAGACTAGGACAAGCACCGAAAGGGCGGTCCTGAGAGAATAATTTGCCCTGTACATGAGCTCCCTGCTGCCTTTGAACATTACTGCTCTGTTTGCCTTCCGGATATCTGCAGCGCCAAGAATTTCTAGCTCTTCAGCGAGGACATTCTCAAGCCCGTAAAGAGTCTTAGCAGTTAACCTCATTTTACGAAACTAACCTGAAATCATTTATAACCAAGGATCCTGTTATACTCTGCAGGATCGTTTATTAACTTTAGTGCTTTTTCGACGACAATATCATTTTGGTTCATGATCCTGAAATATTCATTGGTTTGCCATAAATTACTGGCCACCAGTGCTTTCATGTATGTCAGCATATCATTTTCAGACCTTCTGAACTGAGCTTCATCGTATTTTATCCCGGCTTCCTCGCCTTTCTTTATGACAGCCTGAATATCCGCCGGCGAGAACTCAAATCTGCTCATATAATCTTCAAATGTTTTAAAGTCGGTACTGATCCTGGTCCTGTTTTTGTCGGCATATTCCAGGACAAAGAGGCTGAAGATGTTTTTCCGGATGAGCGACCTGTAGTAATCCGTGTAATCTGACGTATCTGCAGCTACAAATACATCAGGCATAATGCCTCCTCCCCCGTAAACCGTACGTTTGCTGATCAGAGTTTTATATTTCAGCGAATCAGGAAAATGGATGCTGTCGGCCGAGAGCATTTCCCCGCTGGAATACCTGCTGTAAAATTTGCCAACATATTTTTCATATCCTTCAGTGTAAGAACTTTGAATAGACCTGCCGGTTGGCGTATAATAACGAGCAACCGTCAGCCTTATCATTGATCCGTCAGTAAGGTAGAAACCACTTTGCACCAGGCCTTTGCCGAAAGTCCTCCGCCCTAGAATAACACCCCTGTCCCAGTCCTGTATAGCGCCTGCAAAAATCTCACTGGCTGAGGCAGAATTTTCATCTGTAAGGACAACCACCCTTGATGTTGAGAGAGCTCCTGCACCGCTGGACTTATAATCCTGCCGGGGTGTTTTCCTCCCAATTACATAAACAAGCAGATTCTGTCCGTTGAAAAAATTATTTGCAAGCTCTGTTGCAGCAACCATATAACCTCCTCCGTTACTGCGGAGATCGATTATAATATTTTTCATATTACTTTTCTTAAGGTTTTCAAGAGCATCCTCAAACTCCTTCTCCGTAGTCGCTGCAAATTTGTTAAGTTTAACGTAACCTGTCTGTTTATCAAGCATATAAGCGGCATCAAGGCTGTTTATCGGTATTTTATCCCGTATTATTGTGAAATCAAGCAGGCCTTTTGCTCCCTTCCTGAAGACATTGATAGTAACAGTTGTTCCTTTCGGTCCCATAAGCCTTGACCGTACTCCATTGGTTGATATGCCTATCCCTGTTACTTTTTCCCCGTTTATTGTTATTATCCTGTCACCAGCCATTATTCCCACCTTCTCTGATGGCCCTCCTGATATCGGTTCAATCACGAGAATGGAGTCGTGAAGCAGATTAAACTGGATCCCTATACCTTCGAAGTTGCCAAGCAGCGGTTCATTCATATCTTTTACATCTTTTGCGGAAATGTATGTAGAATGCGGATCAAGATCCCTTAAAAGATTAACTATGACTTTTTCTGTGAGCTGCTTGATATTTGCAGTATCCACATACCACTGATCTATAAGACTGAGCGTCCTGCCGATCTTGAATGTCTCTTCATTCAGCATCTGTGATACAGCCATGTTTGCGAATAACATTGCCGCAACCAGCGTGAGTGTCCCTGTTTTAATTATTTTCATTTATAGTTTTATTTTTCTATAACAATTTGTATGCCCTTTTGTTGCTTGCTGCCTGTTACCTTTACTCTGCACTCTGCGCCAAGCCGTCGTCCCGAGGACTCGCGACTATGGCTTGCAAAGCCTGCGCCATCATTCCCACTCAATCGTTGCCGGAGGTTTTGAGCTTATGTCATAGACCACCCTGTTAATTCCTTTAACCTTATTTATGATCTCACTTGAAACAGCGGCCAGGAAGTCATGAGGCAGAGGTGACCAGTCTGCAGTCATTCCGTCGGTCGAATTCACAGCCCTCAGAACAATGGTATATTCATAAGTCCTTTCATCACCCATAACACCTACCGACTGCACAGGAAGGAGAATTGCACCTGCCTGCCACACCGAATCATACAGTGAGTGCTTATGCAGTCCGCCGATAAAGATCTCGTCCGCATCCTTCAGTATTTCAAGTTTTTCCCTTGTTATCTTTCCCAGCAGCCGCACTGCAAGTCCGGGTCCGGGGAAAGGATGTCTTTTGAGAATTGCATCCGGAAGTCCCAGTGCAGCTCCGACTCTCCGCACTTCATCTTTAAACAGAAGCTTTATAGGCTCAACCACCTTGAGATTCATCTTTTCCGGAAGTCCACCCACATTATGATGTGATTTGATGGTAGCAGACGGTCCCTTTACTGATACCGATTCTATCACATCCGGGTATATCGTTCCCTGGGCGAGCCATTTTACATCAGTGATCTTTCGGGCTTCTTCCTCAAAAACCTCTATGAAAACCTTTCCGATAATCTTTCTCTTTTTTTCCGGATCGCTTACTCCTTCAAGCTGACCGAGAAATCTGTCAGCTGAATCAACTCCCTTTACATTGAGCCCAATATCCATATATGATTCCAGAACCTTATTAAATTCATTCTTTCTCAGCAGTCCGTTATCAACAAAAATACAGGCAAGCCTGCTGCCAATTGCCCTGTGAAGAAGTATGGCAGCAACAGAAGAATCAACGCCTCCAGACAGGCCGAGAATCACCCTGTCGGTGCCAAGCTGTTCCTTAAGACTCATAACAGAGGTCTCTGCGAATGAGTCAGGTGTCCAGTTTGCTGAACATTTGCATATTCCGGTTACAAAATTCTCAAGTATTTGCTTTCCCTCGGCTGTATGGTATACTTCAGGATGAAACTGGATTCCCCATGTGTCCTCTCCTTCAACGCGAAATGCACCAGCTCTTACATCGGCTGTCGATCCGGTTATTTTAAATTTTCCGGTCAGTTTTGTTATAGTATCCCCATGAGACATCCAGACCTGTGTACCCTGGTTAATCTGTCTGAACAGCCGATCTTCACTGTCTGTTATCGTAAGGTTTGCTCTTCCATACTCCCTGGTATTTGATGCAATCACCTCTCCTCCGGAAGCATGAACAAGATACTGTGCTCCATAACATATTCCCAGAAGAGGAAGGATCCCTTTGATATTTTTCAGGTCGGGTATCGGAGCATTCTTATCCCTGACTGATGATGGACTTCCGGAAAGAATTACACCTTTTACACTTTTGTCAGGAGCAGGGAAATGGTTAAAAGGATGAATTTCACAATAAATATTTAATTCCCTTATTCTTCTGGCAATCAATTGAGTATATTGAGAACCGAAATCCAGTATTAATATTTTATCCTGCACTCTCGGATTATTCTGAAATGGATTCAAAGATAGAAATTCTTTTAACTATGCCGAGAAATTATTTCCTGCATCATATGTATGCCCGTCGGTCGCGGGGAAACACCTTGGGAATACGGATCTGGCCTCTTCAACGAGAGCAGATGTATCTTTATAACGGGCGGAGAAATGACCGATGATCAGAGTCCATGCTCCTGCCTCTATGGCTGTTCTCGCGGCATCAATGGTTGTTGAATGTCCTGTTTCGGTGGCCAGGCCGGCAAGGCTCTGGTCAAACGTGGCTTCATGATACAGCAGTTTTACATTTTTAACGAAACCGGCAAGTCTTTTGAAATATCTTGTATCGCTGCAATACGCATAGGAGAAAGGTTCCGGTCCCGGGCGGGTAATATCTTCATTCCTGATCTCCTGCCCGTCTTCAGTGATAAAGTCTGCCCCTTTCTTTATTGCAGGGATTCTTGCTGTTGGTATATTATATTTTTCGATACATTCTTTAATAATATTCCTGTCAGACGGTTTTTCCATGAACAGAAATCCATAAGCCGGCACCCGGTGTTCCAGTGGAAATGAGGTAACAGTGAGATACTTATCTTCAAATATTTTAACAGGATCGCGGCCGGTTAGTGGAATGAAGTCTATTTCGAAACCGAGGCTGACATCAAAATCTTCAAGATGGGATGCAAGGATATTGCGGTAACTCTCAGGAGCATAAAGATGGACCGGGTTGGTTCTTCCCATCAGGTTGAAGGTTGACAGCAGCCCATAGAGTCCGAAGATATGATCGCCGTGAAGGTGGCTTATGAAGATATGATTCAGTTTTCCGAACCTGATCCTGTATTTTCTCATCTGCATCTGGGTTCCTTCACCACAGTCTATTAAATAGATCCGCTCATGCACGTTAAGCACATGAGCGGATGGAAATCTTTCTGATGTTGGCAATGCAGAACTACTGCCAAGTATTGTCAATTTCATCGGCAATCTGCGATCCTGCCAATTCAGGATATCATTTTTTCAGCATCAGCAACTGTACCGGTAATTGTCAGGACAGTATCGAGCTGTGAAATGGTGATAAGACGTTCAACAGCTTCATTAAGTCCGCAGAGAACAAAAGTACCACCTGCATTCTTGCATAATCTGTTGGCTACCAGGATAGCACTCAGACCTGAGGAGTCGCAGTATTGGCATTTTTCAAGATCCAGGATGATATTCTTCTCACCCTTTCCTGAAACCAGTACAAGTTCGGATTTCAGTGCTGGAGCTATATGAGTATCAAGCTTTTCCGACTGAATCTGAATCACTGTACTGTTATTCCGGGTCTCAATATTGAAATCCATAATATTAAAATTTGATAGCCCTAATTTAGCAAATATTTCTATTTCTTGGAAGCTTTATTCTCTTTTTCTTCCATTTCTTCTTTCAGGGCAGCAAGCTGTGTTATATCTCCAAGTGTTGTTTTTTCAACATTTGACTTCGATTTCCTTGAAGATTTCCTGGGAGTTTCTGCCTCATGCTTCCTGGGAGTTCCTTCAGCGGTTTTCTTTTCATCTTCAAAAATCCTGCTGTGCGAGATAATTATCTTTTTAGCCGATTTGTTGAATTCTATGACTTTAAACATCAGTTTTTCGTCAACTTTGGCAACAGAGCCATCCTCTTTCACAAGATGTTTGGGAGTTGCAAAACCTTCCACACCGTAAGGAAGAGCAACCACGGCTCCCTTGTCAAACACCTCAACCACTGTTCCTTCATGGACAGAATCAACGGTAAAGATGCCTTCAAAAACATCCCAGGGATTCTCTTCCAGCTGTTTATGCCCCAGGCTCAGTCTTCGGTTCTCCTTGTCAATTTCGAGGACAACAACTTCAATCTCCGCATCAATAGCGGTAAATTCAGCAGGATGTTTGATTTTCTTCGTCCAGGAGAGATCAGAAATATGAATCAGTCCGTCAACGCCTTCTTCAATTTCGACAAACACTCCGAAGCTTGTGAAATTCCTGACTTTTGCTTTATGTTTAGAACCGACAGTGTACTTCTCGTCAATTTTCTGCCACGGATCAGGTTTAAGCTGTTTGATGCCCAGAGACATTTTTCTTTCATTCCTGTCGAGTGTAAGTATCACGGCTTCAACCTCATCTCCCACTTTCATGAATTCCTGGGCACTTCGCAGGTGCTGAGACCATGACATTTCAGAAACATGGATCAAACCTTCTACTCCAGTGGCTATTTCGACGAAAGCGCCATAATCGGCCATAACCACTACTTTTCCCTTGACTTTGTCACCCACTTTCATGTCGGGATCGACCGAATCCCATGGATGAGGTGTCAGCTGTTTCAGTCCGAGAGCTATTCTCTTTTTATCATCATCAAAATCGAGAATAACAACATTCAGCTTCTGGTCAAGCTGAACGATCTCTTCAGGATGATTGACTCTTCCCCAGGAAAGATCAGTTATGTGGATAAGCCCGTCTACTCCTCCCAGATCAATAAATACCCCGTACGAGGTTATATTCTTGACAGTTCCTTCAAGAACCTGTCCTTTTTCAAGTTTTGCAATGATTTCCTTTTTCTGCTGTTCAAGCTCAGCTTCTATCAGTGCCTTATGTGAGACAACAACATTCTTGAATTCCTGGTTGATCTTTACAACCTTGAATTCCATTGTTTTACCGACAAACACATCATAGTCGCGGATAGGTTTGACATCTATTTGTGATCCGGGCAGGAAAGCTTCGATGCCGAAAACATCCACGATCATTCCTCCTTTTGTACGGCATTTTATATATCCGGTTATTATTTCATCCTTTTCAAGCGAGGCATTTACCCTGTCCCAGGAGTTTATTGCGCGTGCTTTCTTATGGGAAAGAAGAAGCTGTCCTTTCTTATCTTCCTGGCTCTCTACATACACCTCAACAGTATCACCGACTTTAAGGTTGGGATTATAGCGGAATTCGTTGAGACTGACCACTCCCTCTGATTTATATCCTATGTTTATAACAACTTCCCTTGAAGTCATCTGTATCACTGTGCCCTGTACAACTTCATCGACAGCAACTGTCGAGAGAGTCTGATCGTACATAGCCTCATATTCCTTGTGTTTTGGAGAGCTCTTCAGCTCTTCCTTTTCAAAGCTTTCCCAGTCAAACTCCTCATTGGATGAAGAAGTATATGATCCGGCCTTTACTTCGGGCTTGGATTCTGATTTAGGTTTTCTGGGTTTGTGCTCTTTTTTTTCTTCATCAGTTTCCGGGGATACGGCAATTGCTGAGCTTTCTTCTGATGCGTTCTTTTCAGTAACGGTATCAGTTTCAGTTTTTACTTTTTTTACAGCTTTAGGCATGGCTTCTTCCTCATGAAGCAACTCTTCATCAAGAACTTTCTCAATGGGCTTTTCCCTGACCTTTAATTTTTTTACAGGTTTAACAACATCCTCGTCTTTTACAACAACCTCCTTTTTGGTTGTCTTTTTCTTGCTTTCAGTCATAATTTAATTTTAAAACTACTAATAATTAATAAGTTAGACATTATATTAGAAAAATAGTGTGCAAAGATAGGCATATATTTTAAATATCATGCAATAATGTCAGCATTTTCAGCAGGTTTAATGACAGGCTTTATATGTACTCTTCTCCTGCCGTCCCCCTCCCTTGTAAAGCATTAACTTTTTTACACATCTTACTATACTCTGCTTATAATTAGGAGATTCCTCGTTGCACCTCCTCCATCGGCTTCATTCGGAATTCCGAACGCTTTGACCACCGTAACAAAGTGAAGGTGTTAAGTGAGGAATCTCGCGAATATCAACGCCATGAGAATATTTATGTATAAGGATTAATATTTTAAGAAGAAAAATGTCCCTGTGGCAATCGGGAGGGGGATGGGTAAAGGGTCAATAACGGATAATAAGCATTTTTTATTCACCTCTTCTGTTATCTTTGCATATTACACGATAAAAACCGAAAAGCACATCTATGAAAATTACCGTGGTTGGAACAGGATATGTCGGACTGGTTACAGGGACCTGTTTTGCCGAAAGCGGCGTGACAGTTACATGCGTCGACCATGATAGCAATAAAATAAAACTGCTTAATGATGGTTCTGCCCCGATCTATGAGCCGGGTCTCGAAAGCATGATAAAAAGAAATGTTGAAAAGAAACGGTTGTCTTTTACATCCAGCCTTAAAGAAGGGATCAATGGTTCTGAAGTAATCTTCATTGCGGTGGGCACTCCCGCCGGGGAGGATGGAAATGCTGATCTTAAACATGTTATAGCTGTTGCCGGAGAAATAGGACAGTTTATTAAGAAGCCTGTTGTGATAGTTACCAAAAGCACTGTCCCTGCCGGAACATCTGAGAAAATAAGGGAAACCGTACAGAAAGAGCTGGATAAAAGAAAAGTCAAAATCTCCTTTGAAATAGCATCCAATCCCGAATTCCTTAAAGAGGGAGCAGCTGTTGAGGATTTTCTCAAACCTGAACGCATTGTGATAGGGATTGATAACGAAAAGACCGGGGAAATCATGAAACGTTTATACATGCCTTTTGTTCTCAATAATCACCCGATACTGTTCATGGATATTGCATCTGCAGAAATAACAAAATATGCAGCAAATGCAATGCTGGCGACACGGATAAGTTTTATCAACGAAATAGCAAATCTCTGCGATCTTGTGGGAGCTGATATCAACCAGGTCAGGCGAGGCATCGGAAGCGATTCCAGGATCGGCAGCAAATTCATTTATCCCGGATCCGGGTACGGCGGTTCATGTTTCCCCAAAGATGTAAAGGCCATAATCCGGACAGCCCGGGAACATGGTTATGAGCTGAATGTCATAAAAGCTGTTGAGAAGGCTAATGAATACCAGAAGAATGTGATATTCAATAAAATAAGTCAGCATTTCAAAAAAAATCTCAGTAACAAAACAGTTGGAATATGGGGTTTGTCTTTCAAGCCAAAAACAGATGATATCCGTGAATCTTCCTCGATATTTCTTATCAAACGGCTTCTAGAAAAAAGAGTATATGTTAAGGCATACGATCCGGCTGCAATGGTTGAAACAAGGAAAGTGCTCGGAGACAGGATCGCCTATGCTTCTGATCCATATATGGCATTGACAGGTGCCGATGCAATGGTGCTGATGACTGAATGGTCAGAATTCCATCTGACGGATTTTGAAAAAATGGCAGAAATAATGAAAGGAAAAGTTATTTTCGACGGAAGAAATATTTATGATCCCGCGCAGATTAAACAGATGGGATTCAAATATTACGGGATAGGAAGAAGATAGGGGTAATAACCCCCGTCCCGAGTACTCGGGACTGCCCCCTGAAGGGGGCTTAAATTATAATAAAATAATTGTTACCTAGCCCTTTTAGCCCCCCTTCAGGGGGGTTGGGGGGCTTAAAAACAGAACTATGAAAGGAATAATTCTCGCAGGCGGTTCAGGAACAAGGCTTTATCCTCTGACAAGCGCTATTTCAAAGCAGATGCTTCCTGTATACGATAAGCCGATGATCTATTACCCTCTATCGGTACTTATGCTTGCAGGCATAAGGGATGTACTGGTAATATCAACCCCACGCGATCTGCCGGCTTTCAGGGATCTTCTTGGCGATGGCAAAAGACTCGGTCTTAAATTCAGCTACATGGAACAGCCTTCCCCTGACGGACTTGCACAGGCATTCATTCTCGGCGAAAAATTCATTGGTAAAGATACAGTATGTATGATCCTGGGTGACAATATCTTCTATGGCCATGGTTTTGGCGATGTGCTTCTTAAAACTGCCGAGCTCAAAAATGGAGCATGTGTATTCGGATATTATGTAACTGATCCTGAACGCTATGGAGTTGTTGAATTTGATAAAAGCAGGCGGGCGGTAAGTATTGAAGAGAAGCCTTCCAGACCACGATCAAATTACGCAGTTACAGGATTATATTTCTATGATAATTCGGTTGCAGCAAAGGCAAAGTCCCTTAAACCATCAGCCCGTAGCGAACTTGAAATCACAGATCTTAACAGGTTGTACCTGGAAGAAGGCACTCTGGAGGTCAAACTCATGGGAAGAGGAATGGCATGGCTGGATACAGGTACCTGTGACAGCCTTCTCCTGGCAGCGAATTTCATCGCCACTCTTGAACAGAGACAGGGTCTGAAAGCATCCTGCATAGAGGAAATTGCCTATAAAAGAGGCTTCATTTCAAAGAAAGAACTTCTGGCTCTTGCCGAACCGGTCAAAAAAAGCCAGTATGGTAAGTACCTTTTACGGATTGCATCCGATGAAATAAATGTATTTGAAGAACATAAATAAAAGTGCGAAGATGAAATTCACTAAAACAGGATTCAATGGTCTGATCGTGATACAACCGGTAGTTCATAAAGACAGCAGGGGATATTTCTTCGAAAGTTACAGACAATGCGAATTCCTTGAGTCCGGAATTGATTTCACGCCTGTTCAGGATAATGAATCAAAATCGGTAAAAGGTGTGATAAGGGGACTCCATTACCAGCTCAGTCCATACGACCAGGCAAAGCTGATAAGGGTTGTGTCAGGCAGGATTTTTGATGTCGCTGTCGATCTTCGCAAAGAATCTGCAACATACGGAAAGTGGTTTGGAATTGACCTCGATTCAGAAAACAAGATGCAGCTGTTCATTCCAAAAGGATTTGCACACGGATTTTCGATATTAAGTGAAACCGGCATCATCCAGTATAAATGCGACAATCCGTATAATCCGTTGTACGAAAGGGGAATATCATTGAAAGATCCGCGCCTGGACATTGACTGGAAAATTGATCCTGCCTCAGCTGTCATAAGTGAAAAGGACATGAAGCATCCCTTGTTCGATGATGCTGAAAAGAATTTCTGATGAACAATTAATATATGGCTGTCATTCTTATTACAGGAGCATCGGGCCAGCTGGGAAGCGAACTTAAAGTTGTTTCTCGGAACTATCTTGGCTACGAGTTCATTTTTACTGATGTCCGTGAACTTGATATCACTGATGGTGAAAAGGCAGAAAAGTTCATCAGCCAGAATAATCCTGACTGGATTGTAAACTGCGCAGCATATAATTTCGTAGACAGGGCTGAAGATGAACCGGCGCAGGCCGCCAGGATAAACAGCACCGCTGTAAGGAATATAGTCCAGGTAATAAAAGGATCACAATGCCGGTTTATTCATTTTTCAACAGACTATGTTTTTGACGGCAATTCAAACGTACCATATAGTGAAACCTCATCGACATCACCAGCAGGAGTGTACGGCAACTCTAAGCTTGCCGGAGAAAAGGAAGCACTTGCTCACAATTTATCAATGGTCGTACGGACGTCGTGGCTCTATTCATCATTCGGAGAAAATTTTGTAAAGACAATCATCAGAAAAGGAAAGGAAAAAGGTTTACTGAAAGTCGTATTTGATCAGATCGGTTCCCCGACATATGCTGCAGATCTTGCATCAGCAGTAATACAGATCGTATCAGGTGTAATAAGAAACCAGACCGCTTTCTATGCAGGTATTTATCAATATTCGAATGAAGGGGTATGCAGCTGGTATGATTTCGCTACTGAAATAATAAGAGAAGCCGGAATCGAATGCAATGTTCTGCCTGTGCGTTCTTCGGAATACCCGACCAGGGCAAAGCGGCCGCATTACTCTGTACTTGACAAATCTAAAATAAAGGAAACCTATAACCTGGAAATACCTCACTGGAGGAGTAGTTTACAGAAATGCATCAGGTTGTTATTATAGTTAAGGATGACGGCCACCTATGCTACCAACTACGCTAAAGCTACGTTGGTCAAAGAAAG
>Ga0172362_10003215_pt1 | contig 14112 bp, 7 predicted proteins | sample LakKivs1_kivu2a2_FD_114534 | JGI IMG/M metagenome (GOLD analysis project Ga0172362, IMG submission 114534) | Sediment microbial communities from Lake Kivu, Rwanda - Sediment s1_kivu2a2 | ecosystem: Environmental > Aquatic > Freshwater > Lake > Sediment | place: Rwanda: Western Province, Lake...
ATGACTCATTATCTGCTCACTATAAAATTTGTACCGCGACACTCGTATAGGCCAGAAAGTTTGTACCGCGACGGCAAAAACCACGCCGTGCTTCACTCCTTCCGGCTGTGTGCCGGGATCCTATTCGTAACAGAAGAGCTTTAGTGGCACAGCCTCCAGTCATTCAGCAACGTTTACTAACTTTATTGCCGGGCCGTTATGGGCAAGCCATTGGTAACATGACTGTTAAGTAAATAACAATGAAAGATCTCTACCCTTGACAACTCAACAGTGGCAATAAAACTCTGTGCTTTCTATCGGGACTTGCCCGCGCACAAAAATTTTAAAATTCAACATCTGTCCAAATTGCACACATTTGCAAGCCACACAACCCAACCCACTACCTAAGCTTGCAAAAGAGTGCAATTTATTAACTTGCAACTTTAAAACACCAGATGAAAAGAGGAACTACAACTTATGGTCAGAAACCAATTGAATACTTTTGGAGAAAGACCGGATTTACCCCAACTCCAAAGCAAAAAGAGGCAATTTTGCATGTTGACGGACCTCTATTTCTGACAGCTGGGCCAGGCTCAGGAAAAACCCGTGTTCTTCTCTGGAGGACAGTGAATCTTATTGTTTATAATAACATACAGCCTGGTGAAATATACCTGAGTACATTTACTGAAAAAGCAGCACTTCAATTAAAAGAGGGACTCAAATCTCTTTTAGCATTAGTATCAAATGAAAACGGGAAAGCTTACGACTTGTCGGAAATGTCTCTTGGAACAGTTCATTCAATATGCCAATCCATTCTTAAAGACAGAAGGTTTTCAGAAAGTCTTGAACGTAAACACCCTCCCGTTATAATTGATGAATTAGCTCAATATTTCTATTTATATAAAAGAAGCTTCTGGAAAGAAATAATTAAAGCCGCTGATTTTGAAGATGAGGAGATTGCACAGAGAACAATCAATACCTTCCTTGCAGACAGTGATTCATCATCGAGGCATAGAGCCGTTCAGAACTGCATCTCTCTTTTTAACCGTTTCTCCGAAGAAAATTTCAGGCCGGCAGATGGAAATATCGATTTGAATTTGAATACACTAATCAGGATGTACAAATATTATCTTGATTCATTGAAGCCATCTGAGAAAAATCAGCTTGCCGACCTTTCTCTGCTGCAGCAATATGCTTTTAACGCCATACAAAAATATTCCATAGCAAAAAAGATATTTAAACATGTCATAATAGACGAATATCAGGATACTAATCCGATTCAGGAAAGATTATTTTTCTCGCTTGCTGCCGGCTATAAAAATATATGCGTTGTCGGCGATGATGATCAGGCACTTTACAGGTTCCGCGGCGCTACAGTGGAGAACCTTGTCGATTTCCCTAAAAGATGCAAGAGATTTATAGGAATTGAACCCAGACGTATTGACCTCGTTACTAACTTCCGTTCAAAACAGGAAATCGTAAAGCTTTACACAAGTTTTATTACCAAAATAAATTGGGAAAGAGGCAAAGGAAAAGGGCACTACCGGATTCACGATAAAAAGATCATAGCTAAAAGTAATGACAAAGATGTTTCTGTTCTGGTATCCGAAAAAACAAAAGCAGAAAATGTATACCTTGAGATTGCCGGATTTATCAGAAAATTAAAGGAAACTAAAAAGATTTCAGATTACAACCAGGTAGCAATGATATTCCCAGCTATGCGGTCTGCTTTTGCACCGAGTGGCATCAATACAAGAGTAGAAGGTTTTATGAATGCATTCGACCAGACCGATATTCCTTATTACGCACCACGTGCCGGCCGATTCCTCGATACTGAAGAAGCTGTTGCAATTTTCGGTTTATTCCTGAAAGTTTTTGGAAGGCCTCATTATGATTCCCCCAGCGGAGGACTGAGAAATTTTATGTTCTGGATGTTCGGATGCGAAAGCGAAGCCGCTAAAATTATCAGAACCGATTCACAGCTAAACGACTATATCAACGACAGATCAAATGAACTTGAAACGATAAAAAATGATTATAGTTTTTTAACCAATTATTGCAACAGAAAAAGAATTAATCTGTCATCAGGTTGTGATGCAAAATTATCACAGGAGCTGTCAAAAGTCACCGGGATATCTCAAAAAGCTGTCAAAGCTTTAAGCGGCTATTTCTTTCTGAATATTCTGGACCAGAGACACAAATCCGGAAATCCTTTCACTGTTGAATATGTGATTAACAGGGCTACATCAGTCGACTGGTCTGTGCTTGACCTGTTCTATCAATTTCTTGGTTTCTCGCATTTCAGGGAAATGATCAACCACGCGGAAGACGGATTCGACGAAGCGCCGGTCTGCAACCTGGGACTTATTTCACAATACCTCGCCAGGTTCCTTGATGATCACCCTACCGTAATAACAGCACGGTTCTTAAATGATGATAAATTCATAAATACTTTTTTTACCTCATACCTGTACGCATTATATAGACTCCAGGAAACTGAGTTCGAAGATTCGGAAGATCCTTTTCCAAAAGGAAGAGTGCCTTTTATTACAATTCACCAGGCCAAAGGCCTCGAGTTCCCAATAGTTGTACTTGGTAGTATTTATAAGGAAGCCAAACCGCCTTCAAAAGTGGAAACAATCATTCGTAATCTGATACCTGATAAGGACGGAGAACCTTTAGATAAAATTAGCACCTTTGACAATATGCGAATGTTCTACGTTGCATTATCGCGTGCAAAAAAGTTGCTCGTTTTACCTCGTTATACCTACAGCAGAGCGGCCAATGAGGAATTCAAAAAGTTATTTGAAGAAAACGGCTATAATGAAATAAAGAATTTTAACATAAAAAAGTTTCCTGCTTACTATGAAGAAAAAGAAGACCTCGGGAAAACTTATTCTTATACGGGTGATTATTTAACTTACCTGAAATGCCCCCGCAATTATATGTTTTTCAAAAAATACGGTTTTGTGCCTTCCCGGACTCAGACAATGTTCTTTGGCAGCCTCGTACACCAGACTATTGAAGATCTTCATTATTACCTTATTAATCAGAAACAAACTGGTTCAAGATGATTACACCATCAAGTGATATTGAAAATAAAATAGTTGAGTTCTTTGAGGAAAACTATGAAACTCTTCGCATGGAAGGTGGTCATACTCTTTCCGAAGCAGTAAGGGAAACCGCAAAGCAACAGGTAATCTTATACTGGCGCAAACTTTCAGAAATCGCCAATAAAGTAACACACACTGAAGTTAAGTTAGCTCTTCCGAATCTGGAGACACCTGAGGGAAGAAGGTTTACAATTGAAGGTATTGTCGATATTGTAAAAGAAGGTTATGACACTTGGATGTATGACATCAAAACTCATGACCTCGAATATATAAGGCAGAACAAGGACCTCTACGAGCAACAGCTAAATGTCTACGCATATATCTGGCAAAGGCTGAGAGGAAATCACCTCGACCATACGGCAGTGATCTCAACTGCACTGCCTGAAAGCTTAAGAAATGCCATCCAGCAGGGAAACCAGGAAGCTTTTAATGCTGAAATCAAAAAATGGGAACCTGTTGTTAATCTCAATTTCGACCAGACCAAGGTCGATGAGACCAAAGCAGATTTTGCTTGTATAGTTGACTGCATTGAGAATCATGAATTTTCTCCACCCGCTGTAGAATTTCTGAATAATAAAGTGCCGGGCGCTCAAAGCCATGAACAGTTTGGCACAAGGGTCTGCCGTAACTGTGACGCCCGATTTTCGTGCAATGCTTTCCGTGAATATGCGATGGGTAAAAGCGGAAAACTGAAAGCAAATTTCCGGAAATATTATAATGACTGGGGCACACCCGCCGACCAGGAAGACTGGCTTAATGCAGGTCTGGCAAACAACAATATCCCTGAAATTACAGAATTCATTGAATAATAAAATATCAGAATTATGCCACATAAAAGACTCGTGCCTGAATATCATTTTAACGAAGATCAGCTTAAATCACTAAATCAAATAGTGCCTGAAGCATTCGCCGATGGTCAGATTAATTGGGAGATATTAAAAGAAGCCTTAGGCGAGTACCTTGAAGAAGAGGGTCCCGACTCCGAACATTTCGGGTTGTTCTGGCCGGGGAAAAAACAGGCTCGCCGGCTTGCCGGGATCCCAAGCAAAGGAACACTGGTTCCGGTTTATGGTGACGGGTTGAAGGCTGATGGGACTCCTGATAAGGATGGAATAAATGATTCACATAATATTTTCATTGAAGGAGAAAATCTCGAAGTTTTAAAGATACTTCAGAAAAGCTATGCCGGCCGGATTAAAATGATTTACATAGATCCTCCGTATAACACCGGGAATGATTTTATTTACGAAGACGATTTCACCGAGCCCTTGCAGGATTACCTGCGCCGTACCGGACAAGTTGATAAAGAGGGCCGCCCTCTTACTACCAATACCCTTGCAGACGGCCGCTTTCATTCCAAGTGGCTCAGTATGATGTACCCACGATTACGTCTTGCAAAAAACCTCTTAAGGGATGACGGTATTATTTTTATAAGCATCGACGATAGTGAAAATAACCACCTTCGGACAGTCTTAAATGAGGTATTTGGAGAAGAAAATTTTGTTGCTACAATCTGTTGGAATTCGACAAAGTCGGTGACAAATACTGCAATTGTGTCTGAAAATCATAGTTATATTATTGTCTTCTGTAAAAATATTGATTGGTTAATCCAGAATCGGACACAATTTAGGCTCCCAGAAGACGATTTTGAAGGATTTTCTAATCCAGACAATGATCCAAGAGGCCCATGGAAAGCTGATCCATTTCAGGTTGGCGGTTGGCGGCCTAATCAACAATATGAAATAACTAATCCTAATACTGGTCAGACGTACATACCTAATACTGGATGTAGTTGGAAAAATGATAAAGAAAAATTCGATGAACTATTAAAAGATAATAGAATAGTATTTGGATCAACTGGAGAAGCTGGCCCTCAACGTAAAAGATTTCTTGATGAGGCTGTTGAAAGAGGAAAAGTGGCAAAATCTTTATGGGATGAAGTTGGGACTACAACTAATGGTACTCAAGAGTTGAAAGATTTATTCGAGAATAAAATACTTTTCACAAATCCCAAACCAGTTAGTTTATTAAAGAAAGAAATTATACTTGCATCTCGTAATTTTAAAGATGCAATTATTCTTGACTTCTTTGCCGGAAGCGGCACAACAGCTCATGCTGTTTTAGAACTTAATAAAGAAGACCTTGGAACCCGTAGATTTATTATGGTACAAATGCCAGAACCATGCGATGAAAACAGCGAAGCCTTTAAAGCTGGTTATAATAATATTGCTGAAATAGCTAAAGAGCGGATCCGTAGAGTTGTAAAAAAACTAAATAATGAGTCCAGGGATTCCAAAAATAAAAAGCAGAAGAAAATTGAATTTAAGGAAGAATCTGATATAAAAAGTCAGGATTTCGGATTCAAAGTTTTTAAACTGCAGGAATCAAATTACAAATTATGGAAAAACTACCAGGGAACCGATACAAGGGAACTCGAAGATCTGTTTGACAATTCTCAGTCGCCACTTGTTGATAACTGGAAACCTGAAAAACTGCTTGCTGAAATATTATTAATTGAGGGTTTCCCGCTCGACAGCAAACTGGAACAAGTGACCCGTATAAAAAAGAACAAAGTAACCAGGGTCACCTCCGATTTTCATGAACATTCCCTTCTTGTTTGCATCGATACTGAAATAGCAGATGATACTATTAAACAATTAAATCTAACCGGCGATGATATTTTTATCTGTCTCGATAATGCTGTAAACGACCAGGATAAAGTTCGTCTGGCCGATAAAGGAATGATTAAAACTATCTGAAAGCATGAGCAGTAATATTAAATTTCAGTTTGAGGATAACCAGCGTCACCAGATTTCTGCCATTGAGAGTGTTGTAAATCTCTTTGAGGGCTTACCACGACAGTCGGATGAATATGTAATGGCCGGTGATGATACAATTGCCAATATGCCGCCCTACATGCTTCTCGAAGAAAAGTGGCTCCTGTCTAACCTGAATACAATTCAACATAATAATGGCCTTGCAGAAAATATTGCGCTGGATGTTGATGAAGGATTTATTCTTGAAGGTTTAGAAACGAAATCAGTCCGATATCCTGTTTTTACAATTGAAATGGAAACCGGAACAGGTAAAACTTACGTTTATCTGAGGACAATTCATGAATTAAAAAAGCTTTATTGCTTCCGGAAATTTGTAATTGTAGTTCCAAGCATTGCTATTTACGAAGGAACAATTAAGACTTTTGAAGTCACAAAAGCGCATTTCAACAAGCTTTACGGTAACGATCATGTCCATCTTACCCGGTACGACGGTCAGCAGATAAGCAAGCTTCGAGGATTTGCCGGCTCACAGTTTATCGAAATTCTTATTATAACAATCGACTCATTTAATAAAATAAGCAACATTATTTTCAAGCCTACTGAGAAACTTCCAGGTGAAAAACGCCCTTATCAATATATTCAGGAAACTCGTCCGATATTGATTCTCGATGAATCCCAGAATTACAGAAGCGAACTGTCCCGGGCAGCATTGCGAACCATTAATCCTTTGTTTGCAATTAACTACAGTGCCACGCCGGTTGATAAACCAAATCTTGTTTACAGGCTTAGTCCTGTGGACGCCTTTAAACAAAATCTGGTAAAAAAGATTGAAGTACTGGGAGTTACTGAGGAACATAACATTAATAATCCGCAGTTGAGGCTTGCTCTGGAATCAGTCAGCTCAACGGTTTATGGCCTTTCAGCGAAAGTATCGGTGCTTGTCAATGAAAAGGGAGTTTTACATCCGAAAACCATTGAAATCCGCAAAGGTGACAACCTCCTGGAAAAAACCAAAAACGATTATTATAAGAATCTTGTTGTTGAAACAATTGATAAACTCAATAATATAGTTACATTCTCAGATGGAAGCCAGTTATCATTAAACGAACCGGGTGAAAATACTCTCTCAAAACAGGAAATTTTTCGAACACAGATATCGGAAACAATAAGATACCATCTCCATAAGCAGAACGAACTTCTCGATAAGGGTATTAAAGTGCTCTCCCTTTTCTTTATCGACAGGGTGTCAAATTACACCGGTCATGATGCAATTATTCCAAATCTGTTCGACGCTGAATTTTCAAAGCTTAAAAGCATTTGTCCGTATTTTGAGAAGCTTGTTCCTTCCGAAGTAAGAGAAGCATATTTTGCTCAAAAAAAGAACAAGAAAGGAGAAACAGAGTTTATTGATACCAACCTGATCGAATCGAAAAAAACCAAAGCAGAAAAAGAACTGGAGAAAGCTGCTTATGAGCTTATAATGAAGAAGAAGGAGATACTTCTTTCATTCGATGAGAAAGTTTCATTCATTTTTGCTCACTCTGCTCTCAAAGAAGGCTGGGATAATCCGAATGTATTTCAGATCTGTACATTAAATACAACGGTTTCCGAAACAAGGAAAAGACAGGAGATTGGCCGCGGTTTACGATTGCCTGTAAATCAGGATGGTGTCAGGATAACCGATGAAACTGTAAATATTCTGACTGTTATTGCCAACGAAAGTTACAGGTCGTATGTTGAGAATCTGCAGAATGAATATGTTGAGTCAGGAGATGCTCCGCCGCCGGCTCCCACGGATGCAAAGAAATCATTCGCAAAACGAAATGATAAAATATTCAAGAGCAAAGATTTCCGGGATTTCTGGGAAAAGTTATGTGCCAGAACAGCATATAAGATTAAAATCGACAGTGACACTTTAGTCGGGGAGTGCATCAATCTGCTCAATAATCAGCAGTTTCCTGAACCTCAGATTGCGATAGAGAGAGGGAAATTTATTATTACTGAAATCAGGCTTGAATTACTTGAGATAAAGACCAGGCTGGCAAAAATAAAGGTTTCAATTACCGATACCGACAATAATGAAACAAGCTTCACTCGCTGGTTTAAAGAGCAAGATGATTTGTACAGGCTTTCAAAAGATGAGAAGCTGAAAGGGTTTAAGGTTATTGAAATTTCTGATAAGGGAGATGATTCAGCAGTGGTATTTTCTGACAAAGGCAGGCTCACTCTTCTTGAACCCATTGTTTTTTCAACTGAAAAGAGTCAGCTTACCTCTCCCAGAACAGTGCAGGAAGCCCAGACCACATATCCGATTTTCAACATTATTGACAGGACTTCAAGGGAAACAAAGCTAACCCGCCCCACTATTTTACGGATCTTCAAAGGAATGCGTGAAGATAAGAAACGAAATATTTTTAAAAATCCGGAATCGTTTTCTGCAATTTTCATTACAACAATTCAAAATCAGCTTGCAGATCATATAGCTTCCAAAATCGAATATATTCTGGAGAAAGGAATGGAGGAATATGAAGATGAAAAAATCTTCCCAAAGACAAAAAAGTATCCGCAGAAAGAATTGATTGAAGGCACAAAAAACTCTCTTTATGATGTCATTCAGTTTGATTCGGATGTGGAATATCGATTCATTGAAAATAAACTGAAAAAAGACGATGAGGAAGGAAATATTATTGCCTATTTCAAATTCCCGAATTCATTTAAAATACATATGCCGAAGATAATAGGCAACTATGTTCCAGACTGGGGTATCATCAGGAAAGACAGTACAGGTAAATACAAATTACAGCTGGTCCGCGAAACCAAAGGAACCATGATTGAGAATCTCTTACAATATCCATCCGAAAAAAGAAAGATCTTGTGTGCAAAAAAACATTTTAAAACAATTGAAATTGATTACAAGCAAATAGATGACAGGGTTCCAAATTGGTGGTTGCCGGAATAAAACCTTTAACATTTTTTATCAGACAATATGGTATATAATTGAACTTTCCAGTAAACGATATAGAATATTTTAAATCTTTGTTTCGAGGCAGACAAGACGCTTATGCGATCCGATGGGAAAAAGAGGGCAAATCGGGTTATATGCCTGCTTACGAGGTTGATTGGACAGATTACCGAAAATATAAATCAACTGGGGGAAGTTTTAAAGACTATTCAAAAAAGAAGTACCAACCATTAACTGATGAGGCATTGGTTAGGCATTTACAAGGTTTTGAAACCATCGGTATATACCCTCTTCTCGAAGACAACACCTCATTTTTCATTGTAGCTGACTTTGATGATAGTAACTGGATTGAATCAATTCTTAAAGTATACTCTGCCTGTTTAAAGCATAAAATACAATCATATATTGAGCGTTCCCGCTCGGGAAGTGGAGGGCATCTCTGGATCTTTTTTGAAGAGAATCTTCCAGCTGAAAAGACCAGAAAACTGATGTATGAATTGCTTAGGGAAGCAACCATAATCTCCCCATTTGATAAAGAACCAAGCTTTGACAGACTATTTCCGAATCAGGATTTTCATTCAGGAAAAGGTCTGGGAAATCTTGTTGCACTTCCGCTAAACGGGAAAGCTCTGTTGAATTTCAATTCTGTATTCCTGAATCCGCAAGATATGCAACCATATAATAATCAATTTGAAGCTATAAAAAGTTTTCACAAGCTTACCAGTGATAATTTCAAATCTATTTATGAGGAAATTTTTAATGAGAAGGTTGAAGATTTCTTCAAATCGAGTTTTGATGCTACATCTCGATCAGTAATTGAGATCCAAGTTGATGGTCAGATATATCTTAAACGACTTCACCTTAATAGGAAGCTTATTGAATTTATAAGAGAGAATCTCAATTTTCTTAATTCAGACTATCTGATTAAAAAGAATTTAGGGAAATCAACATTTGATACTGAAAAATACTTCAGGCTAATTGAAGAAACACATGAAGGTGTTATATTGCCAAGAGGGTTTGTTGCAAATCTGATCACATTTTGCAAAAAAGAGGATTTGCCTTTTAAAATAGTCGACAACAGAAGAAAATTAATTCCTATTGACTTTGATTCGGAGATAGAATTAAGACCTGAACAGGAGGCAGCAATTGAAAGAACTTTCGATAAGGACTTTGGCGTTATTGTATCGCCGCCAGGATCAGGCAAAACAATAATCGGGCTTGAATTGATTGCTCAAAAGAGACAACCCGCCCTAATTATTGTCCATAGAAAGCAACTTTTCGATCAATGGACAGACAGGATTCAAAGTTTTTTAAAAATCCCGAAGAAAGAGATCGGGCAAATTGGTAATCAGAAGTTTAAGATCGGGAAGGAAATTACTGTTGCAATGATTCAGTCTCTTTCAAGAAATAATGAGATTAATAAGATTTCCAGCAGTTTTGGAACAATCATTGTCGATGAATGTCACCATATTCCGGCAAAATCATTCAGAGAAGCTATAGTTAATTTCAATTCATATTATCTGTATGGCCTGACAGCCACTCCTAAACGGAAGAACAATGATGAAAAACTGATATATGTTTACATAGGGAATATCCTGTATAATGCAGATCAGATTGAACAAATCAGACAGAAAAGGACCAAGGTTGAAGTAAATATCAGGGAGACAAGCCTGTTTGCTCCATTTGACTATAAGGTCGATAAGTATGAAACTATTTCAAGAATACTAATTCATGATACTCATAGGAATTCTCTGATATTAGATGATATTGAAAGTAACTCAGACCGGTTTAAGTCATTCCTGATACTGACAGAACGCAAGGCACATGTAGATATCCTTAACCTATATCTCAAAGATAGATATGAGACAATCACAATTCACGGGGAAGATTCTGAAAGTAGCAGAAAAAGTAAAATTGAACAGTTAAAGCAGGGTCATTTTAAAATAGTAATTTCGACTGGTCAATATTTTGGTGAAGGAATCGATTTAAATAACCTGGAATGTCTAATAATTGCGTATCCATTTGCCTTTGAAGGAAAATTAATTCAGTACATCGGCCGTACACAACATTCAGGAAATCCTCCTGTAATTTTTGATTATCGTGACTCAAAAATTGATTACTTTGAAAAAATGTTCAAGCAAAGGAATCGGTATTATAAAAAACTCACTAAAGAAGTAAATGGCTGAAGATCAAAACATAGAATTTAAGGAATCCTGGCGGGATGAATATCTGAAATGGATTTGTGGTTTTGCTAATGCTCAGGGTGGTAAGATTTTTATAGGCAAAAATAATGCTGGCAAAGTCACCGGATTGAAAGATGCGAAAAAACTTATGGAAGATATTCCTAATAAGGTGAAGGACATATTAGGAATTCTTGTAGACGTCGATCTGAAAAAGTCTAAGAAGGGAGAGTTTATTGAAATAACAGTCGAACCGTATCCGTATCCAATTAATTATAAGGGTCAATACCATTATCGAAGTGGTTCTACCAAACAGGAATTGAAAGGAGCAGCGCTTGACAAGTTTCTTTTGCAAAAGATTGGCAAACGTTGGGATGGTGTGCCAGTTCCAAAAGTCTCAGTAAAAGATTTAAAGCAAGAAACATTCGACTTTTTCCGAAAACGAGCATTTAGAAGCCAAAGAATTAACGAAGAAAGTTTGACGGACTCAAATGAACATTTGCTTGAAAATCTGCAATTAAAAGAGGGTGAATACCTAAAACGTGCCGCATTACTTCTCTTTCATCCTGACCCTGAGAATTTTATAACGGGTGCTTACATCAAAATCGGTTATTTTCAGACAGATGATAATTTGAAATTTCAGGATGAAATTCGCGGTAATTTGTTTGAGCAGATTGAAAGAACAATGGACTTGCTTCTTACAAAATACATTAGATCAGAGATAAGCTATGAGGGAATTACTAGGATCGAAAAATTTGAATACCCAAAAGAAGCAGTCCGGGAAGCTGTTTTAAATGCTATTGCGCACAAGGACTATTCTGGAAACGTTCCTATCCAAATTAGTGTTTATGAAGACAAAATCATCTTTTGGAATGAAGGGCAGTTACCCGAAAATTGGACTATTGAAAATCTTCTAACGAAACATCCCTCAAAACCATATAACCCTGATATTGCAAATGCCCTGTTCAGAAGCGGTTACATTGAATCATGGGGACGTGGAACATTGAAAATTATTACTGAGTTTATGAAGGCTGGATTACCACAGCCATCATACTATTATGATATGTCTGGCTTCTTTGTTGAATTCAGGAAAGATATATATTTTAAGGAATACCTTGAATCACTTGGACTCAATGATAGACAAGTTCAAGCTGTACTATACGTAAAAGAAAAAGGGAAAATCACAAATCGTGACTATCAATCTTTATTCGAAGTATCAAAAGCAACTGCAACACGTGATCTGTCAGAATTAGAAGAAAAGGAGTTATTAATTAACAGAGGGACAAAAGGATCTAGTGCAATCTACGTTTTATATGGGACTTTGTATGGTGAGGCAATTGGAGGTAACTTTCTATAATAGAAATTACATGTTGGCTCAAAGTTGGCTCAATTGGCTCAAAGTTGGGTCATATAAAATCTATTTGCAAGCACATTGCCAAAGCCACACAAACCGCTTCTAAACCAAAGCTTTGGCAAAGAGCTTGCAAATCAGAACCAATAGAGTCTTAAAATTTTTCTCCCTCGCGCCGTCGTAATAGTACTCCTGCATCAGGACTGAAATAAATAAAACAATATTTGAACACCTTAACAATTTTCTGGTACCTTGACAAATAAAAAAGGCCTGGCCCATAACACGGACGGTATAATTAATAAGCTTGTCATGGTTTTTGCGATCTACTCCTGCTCTCAAGACAGATTCGTAATACCGATAACGCGACCGCGCCAGTGCCCGCAATAAAAATTTGTATACCTTGACTTGTTACCTGCTCCCGATCCATCTTGTGCCGCGACACTCGTATAACTCAGCTGGCTTTGTACCCGGACTGCAAAAACACATGCCATACTTCGCGCCTTCCGGCTGTGTGCCGGGACCCTGCTCGCAACAGAAGAGCTTTGGTGGTCACAGCCTCCAGTTGCTCAGTAACGCTTACTAATTATACCGCCGGGCCGTTATAAGCCATTCAACACCAGTACTTAAGATAATTCCAGTAAAAAAATAATACTTATTACAATGGACACTTTAATTATTCAAATTCTCTTAGGAATTGTTCTGTTCTTTTTAATAAACTGGATTGGTAAACATTCCTATTCTATTGGATATATTGAGATATCAATATTTGTAAAAACGGAAGAAGCTCCAGCACTTAATTTTCTCATAAGAGTTTTAACACCTATAGTTTACATAATTATAGTATCTACCATTTTATACTATTTCAATTTAGACAGATTTGTAATTAACATTTACCTTGTAAACATTTATTATGTCATCTTCAGGTTACTTTTCAATCTTCTTACAAATCGAGGTCGATTATTAAATTGGTATAGGCAATTCATATACTGGGCAGCAATAATTATTATTTCCTATGTAACCTGTATCAAGATTATTAGCGTTAGATCAAATATTCTCCCAGATTTTACAACACTTGCAAACGAGCTTTGGATTATAATTCTAATCTTCATTTTCCAAGTAACAAACAATATCCGTTTATCTAAAACTGCAACAGAGAAAAGAAAACTTAACTATCTAAAAACCAGATATAATACCCTTAAGGAATTATATGGATCAATAATCCAAAATTTTACAAATAACCAAATATTGGAAGCCATTACATACGCAGTAATGATCTATGAAGATTTTAATCGTCCCAAAATTGTTAGGATTATAGAAAATATAACATTTAGAATAACAAAAAAACCACGAACCTTAGGGATTATGCAGGTTAAAAGCGATAGATTAATTTCTGATGAAGAAAGCGTAATGTTGGGTACAAATAAAGTACTAGAAGCATATAGCGAATATCTGAAAAAAATTAACCATAATATCAGTGAATACTATGAATGGTCTGCGTATGACTTCATAATCTCAAATTATAATGGTGGAATAAGCTATTCAAGTGAGATACATAGGTTGTTTACTATTATAAAAGAAACTTTTTATAAAGACACGACTGATTCACTTAAACCAATAATAAACAACGGCTTATAACACGGACGGTAGGGTTAATAAGCTCGTCACACTTTTTGCTTTTGCTCCTGCCCTCAAGACATATTCGTAATGGTTCTTGCACCCGGACACGCGCATCTGCTCTCAATTAAAATCC
>Ga0172362_10003218_pt1 | contig 14111 bp, 13 predicted proteins | sample LakKivs1_kivu2a2_FD_114534 | JGI IMG/M metagenome (GOLD analysis project Ga0172362, IMG submission 114534) | Sediment microbial communities from Lake Kivu, Rwanda - Sediment s1_kivu2a2 | ecosystem: Environmental > Aquatic > Freshwater > Lake > Sediment | place: Rwanda: Western Province, Lake...
CCAGTGCTGCGCTGCCGACCATGCCGAGCCGCGCGTTCCACCGGAACTTCTGGGCCACGTTCATGATCGACACCGTCGGCATCGAGCTGCGCCACCGGCTGAACGTCGACCACCTTCTCTGGTCCACCGACTATCCGCACACCGGCACCGACTGGCCGAACAGCCGCGTCACCATCGAGCGCGTGTTCCGCGGCGTGCCGCAGTCGGAAGTGAAGAAGATGCTGCACGACAACGTGAAGGCGCTCTATCGTCTCGACGACGTCCCGCCGCGCCTCGAGCCCCTCGACCCGCAGCGCCGCGAACCCGTCGACGACGCGCGGTCGCGGCGCGACCCATGAGGCTCGCCGGCAAGGCCGCGATCGTCACCGGCGCGGGCTCGGGCATCGGGCGCGCGATCGCGGAGCGGCTCGCCCGCGAGGGCGCCGGGGTGACCGTCACCGGGCAGCGTTTCGTGCGGGTCGAGGAGACCGCGCGCACGATCGAGGCGGCCGGCGGACGCGCGCTGGCGGTGGCGTGCGACGTCGCGAGCGAGGAGCAGGTGCGGCACATGGTCGAGCAGACCGTCGCGCGCTTCGGACGGCTCGACGTGCTGGTGAACAACGCGGCGAAGAACCGTCCCGACGCGCCGCTCGCCGAGACCGTCGCGGATCTCACCGAGGAGTGGTGGCACGCGACCATGGACGTGAACGCGACCGGCGCGTTCCTGTGCGCGAAGCACGCGCTGCCGCACCTGATCGCCGCGGGCGGCGGCGCGATCGTGAACGTCGCCTCGACCTCGGGCATCGCCGGCAACTGGAACCAGGGTGCGTACGTCGCGTCGAAGCACGCCATGGTCGGGCTCACGCGCTCGATCGCGCTCGACTACGCGAGGCACGGCGTGCGCGCGAACGCGATCTGCCCGGGCTTCATCGAGACCGAGCGCTCGCTCGGCTTCTCGGCGCAGAACCGCGGCGCCGACTGGCAGACGAGGAAGCTCGCCGAGATCCCGCTCGGGCGCTTCGGGCGTGCGGACGAGGTCGCGGCGCTGGCCGCGTTCCTCGCGTCGGACGAGGCGGCGTTTCTCACCGGCGCGACGATCCCGATCGACGGCGGCGCGGCGGCGCGGCGTGGGTAGCGCGACGCCAGCGTCCCGTCTCATCGGAGCACTCCGACCGGACCGCGACCTCTCGCCGAGAGCCCGCACCGTCGTGCTGCTCTTGATCGTCGTCGTCGATCTGGTCGCGCTCGGTGTCGTGGCCCGTCCGCACAGGATCTCGCTTGCTCTCGATCCTGCGACGTTTCGGCCGGATTCGGGCCACGCCTGGGTCGTCGAACTGGCCCCGCTCGAGGATCTCGTCCTGCCCGGCTTCACGGTTCGCTCCGACTCGAACCACGGGCCGACCACGTCGAGGCTGAGACTCTTCGGAGGGGATCTCGCGCTCGGCCCGCCGCACAGCTTGCACGCCGACATCCGTGAGGATGGCGGCGGCCGGTTCTCCCACTGGGGCGGGAACCTCTACTTCTCGACCGCGGACGCCTCGGATCCGCGTGCGAGCGGCACGGTGTACCGGGTCGAGACGGTGGTGAGCCCGTCCCCCCTCGCCGTCGTGCTGCTGATGACCGCCAACCTGGTGGTGTTCAGCGATTGGGCACGCCGCAACGTGCGGCACGCCGACGCACTGGCCGCGGTGGCGTGCGCCGGCATCGTCCTGTCGGCGGCGATCCTGCGGCTGGATCTGACGTCGTGCCTCGAGCACCCGTTCTGGTTCCCCGACTCGCACGGTTACGTCTCGCCCGCGGTCGGTCCGGATACGCTCCCGTGGTCGCAGACGAGGACGCTCGGCGTACCCGCGCTCGTCAGGCTCGCCCTCCGGACGTCCGGCTCGCCGGCCGGCGTGCTGATCCTCCATCACATGCTGTGGCTCTCAAGCACGGTCGCGATCCTCGCTGTTCTCTTCGTCCGGTTCCGCCTTCGCCTCGTCGCCGTGGTGCTGGCGGTCTACCTCGGGTTCTCCTTCAAGGACCTCCAGTTCGAGTACAGCATGCTCTCGGAGCATGCGGCCCGATGCGTCAACCTCTGCTTCTGCGCGGTCGCCCTCGCGGTGATCGGCAGGCGCCCGCGCCTCCTGCACGGCCTCGTCCTGGGGCTGGTGGTGATCGCCGCCATCCTCGTGCGACCCAACGCCGTCCCGCTCGCCGCGGTCGCGGCCGTCGTTCTCGTCTGGCCGCCCCGCTCGGCGCTGCGCTGGAGCGCGATCGCGCCGGTTCTGGTGCTCGGCGGAACGCTCTCGGCCGCACTGGCGGTGAACGCGTTCGGCTATCACCAGCGCTACGGATCCTGGCGCATCAACGAGTACGACGGCTTCGTCCTCTTCTGTGGCTTCGGGCACCTGGTCCCGCCGGACGCGGCGGCGGAGCCGGAGCTCGGCGCGCGGCTGGGTCCCGTCCTCGACGCGTATCGCGTCAAGTACGCTTCGAAGGGGGACTACCTGTGCAACTGGCTCGTCTTCGGCAGCACGAGCGATACCATCCTCCGGGATCTCGGCTCCGTCAGCCCTGCGCAGGTCATCGCCGACGTCGTGCGGTCGCGAGGCTTCACCGGCGAACGGACGCACTCCGAGCGCAATCGCCTGATGCGCGTCCTCGCGACCGAAGGGATCCGCTCCGATCCGTACCGCTATGGGCTGACCGTGGTCGAGTTCCTCGGGGACCTTCTCGGTCATGGCCCCGCCCCCCGGTACAAGGATACGCTCGAGGCCGGCTCTCGTGCGCGATGGATCGAGTCGCGCAAGCAGTGGACGTCCTTCGTCCCCGCGACGGCCCATGCCGACGCGTCCCTCGAGGCGGATCCGGCGGACAGCTGCCTGTTCGATCCGGGTGGAAGCTCGCCGCCCGAGCGGGATGTGACCGTGAGCGCGATCGCGCTCGTGTCCGCGGCCGGGATCGCGGAGGTCCTCTCGGAGGCCGCCAGCCCATGGCTCCTGCTTCTTGTTCTCCTCAGCGTCGCCGCGTGGTGTCGCCCGAGCGGCGGATCACCGGGCGCGGTCACCGCCGCGCTCCTGCCCGCAGCGGTCGTGGTGACCACGCTGGGATGGACGGCGCTCCTGGGGGTCTCGGATCCGAGCCGCTTCTTCGCTCCCGTTCAGGACCTCTACGTCCTCTCGTGGCTCGCTCTTCCGTTCGCTGCCGCAGCCGTGGCGAGGACGATCACGATCGACGGCGGCACCGCGGCGCCGCACAGGTAGACGAGGCCGCGCCGCCACGAGCGAGCCGGCCACTTGGCGCCGCGAGCGGTGGCGGCCGGCCGAACGTCAGCGGCGCTCGGCCGCGCGCCCGGTCGAATCGCGCACCACCAGCGGCGGGGTGAGCGTCAATGGTCGCGGCGGAACGTTCGCCCCCGGGACGAGCAGGATGGCCGCGGTCGAACCGGCGTCGGTCGCCGGAGCAGCGACGGTGGTGAGCGCCGGATCGACCAGCGACGACATCGGGACGTCGTCGACGCCGAGGACGGACAGCGCGCCGGGAACGTCGATCCCCCGCCGGCGGCACTCGGCGAGCACCGCGAGCGCCTGCACGTCGTTGAAGGCAAACAGCGCGGTCGCATGCGCCTCGTGCACGGCGTCGAGGATCGGGAGCGCGTCGCTCGCGGTGGCGGACCCCGGTGGCAGCACGACCGAGGGGGAGGTGCGCTTCGGCAGCACCGGCCCGCTGCTCGTGAACGGGACGGAGGTGCCGCTGTCCTCCGGGCTCCGCTTCGACAACCCGTGGACGCGCGTACCTGTCGGAGCCGAGCAGTTCGTGATCGCGGATCCGGCCGGCTCTCTCGTCCTGGACTTCACGGCGGGCCGCAGAGCTGGCACGGTAGGCGACGAAGGCTAGGTCCTTCCCCGAAACGGCCGATGGACTCGCGAGCCATGGAACGTCCGACCCTCGCCCTGGCGCTGGCCCCGGCGCTCACCGAGCACCTGTTCTCGGACGCGCTGCGCGCGCGCCTCGCGTCCGTCGCCGAGGTGCTCGACGACGAGCCGCTCACCGACTTCGCGAGCCCGCGGGCGCGGGGCCTGCTGCCGCGCGCCGACATCCTGCTGACCAGCTGGGGAGCGCCGCGCATCGACGCAGCCGTTCTCGATCGTGCGCCGCGGCTGCGCGCCATCGTGCACGCGGCGGGCACCGTCAAGCTGCACGTCGACCCGGAGTGCTGGGCGCGCGGCATCGTGGTGACGTCGGCGGCAGCGGCGAACGCCGTCCCGGTCGCGGAGTACACGCTGGCGATGATCCTGCTCGCCAACAAGAGGGTCTTCCGCCTGCGCGAGCGGTACCGCGAGCTGCGCCGGGCGCGCCACTGGACGCGCGAGGCTCCCGGCCTCGGCAACTACCGGCGCACGGTCGGGATCGTCGGTGCCTCGCAGGTGGGGCGTCGCGTCCTGGAGCTGCTGCGGCCGTTCGACCTGGATCTGCTCGTGCACGACCCGTTCCTCGACCCGGCCGGCGCGGCGGCGCTCGGTGCGCGCCTGGTCGATGGGCTCGACGATCTGGTGGCGGCGTCCGACGTGGTGTCGCTGCACGCCCCGGCGCTGCTCGAGACGCACCACCTGATGGACGCGCGCCGGCTCGCGCTCCTGCGCGACGGCGCGACGCTGATCAACACCGCGCGCGGCTGGCTGGTCGACCAGGCGGCTCTCGAGCGCGAGCTCGCGAGCGGCCGCATCGACGCGGTGATCGACACCACCGACCCCGAGGTGCTGCCCGCCGACTCGCCGCTCTACGACCTGCCGAACGTCTTCCTGACGCCGCACGTCGCCGGCGCCATGGGCACGGAGACGCAGCGCCTCGCGGCGCTCGCGATCGACGAGGTCGAGCGCCTCGCGCGCGGCGAGGCGCCGCGGCACGCGATCCGCGCCGAGGACCTCGCGCACCTCGCGTGACGGAGCGTGACGGAATGCCGCCGAACGACATGACCACGGTGCGGAACCCCCTGGCCTTCTGCTCGATCTCCGCGCTCGACCGCCCGCTGGCGCGGGTCGCAGAGCTCGCGGCGTCGCTCGACCTCGACGGCATCGAGGTGACGGCGCGGCCGCCGCACCTCGAGCTCGACGCCGACCTCGCCGCGGTGCGCGACGCGGGCCGCACGGTGCGTGCGGCCGGCTCGGACGTCATCGCGTACGGCTCGTACCTGGGGCGCTTCCGCCTGACGACGCCGGCACACGCGGAGCGCGAGGCGGCCCGCGCGGCGGCGCTCGGCGCGCCGCTGCTGCGGGTATGGGCCGAGCCGCTCGACGGCGCGCCGCACGATCGCGAGACGGTGGTCGCGCTGCTGCGCACGGCCTGCGACGCCGCGCGCGGCGACGGCATCACCGTGGTGGTCGAGCGCCACGTCGGCTCGTTCGCCGACACGCCGGAGCGCATTGCGGCGCTGCTCGACGCGATCGACCGGCCGAACGTCGCGCTCAACTACCAGGTGCTGGACTTCCTGCCGCCCGAGGAAGCCCCGCTGCAGCCCGCCGACGCGGCGACTCTGGTGCCGCACGCGCGCTACTTCCACCTGAAGAACTACCGCGCCAACGACGCGCCGGGCGGACCCCTGCTGCTCGGCGCCTCCCTCGCGGGCGGCGTGCTGGACTACCAAGCGATCCTCGCGTCCGCGCTCGACGTCGGCTACGTCGGGCCGATGACGATCGAGTTCCTCGCCGCGGACGCGCGTCCCGTCGAGGACAAGCTCGCGGACGACGTCGCATTCGTGCGCGCGGTCCTCGCGGACCGGCGGGGAAGCGAGTGAGCGACGCGGGCGGGACGGCGCGCTGGCCGCGCGTCGCGGCGCTGCGCACGCCCGACGCGCTGCGGGCGCGCCTCGAGGTGCTCGGACGTCCGCTGCCGTGCGACGACGCGGCGCTCGTCGCGCCGGACTCGCCGCTCGCGCGGCCGCTGGCCCTCGGCGCGATGAACGGCAGCGCGCGCAGCGCCGCGAACCGCTTCGTCGTGCAGCCGATGGAGGGCTGGGACGGCACGACCGACGGGCGTCCGACCGAGCTCACCGAGCGCCGCTGGCGCAACTTCGGCCGCTCGGGCGCGGGTCTGGTCTGGGGCTGCGAGGCGGTGGCCGTGGTCGAGGAGGGCAGGGCGAACCCGCACCAGCTGGTGCTGTCCGCGACGACCGCGCCGGACCTCGCACGTCTGCGCGACGCGCTGGTCGCCGAGTCGAGCGCGCAGGGCGTGACGCCGGTGGTCGGGCTGCAGCTCACGCACAGCGGACGCTGGTCGCGGCCGACGGCCGTGGGGCGGGCGCCGCGCATCGCCTTCCGCCATCCGCTGCTCGACGCGCGCGCCGGTGTCGCCGGCGACGCCGCGGTGCTGTCCGACGCGGAGCTCGACGCGCTGGTCGCGCGTTTCGCGGACGCGGCACGGCTCGCGCAGCGCGCCGGCTTCGATTTCGTCGACGTCAAGCACTGCCACGGCTATCTGCTGCACGAGCTGCTCGCGGCGCGGCACCGTCCGGGCGCCTACGGCGGCGCGCTGCTCGACGAGCGCCTGCGCTTCCTGCGCGCGACGCTCGCCGCCGTGCGTGCGGCGGCGCCGGGGCTCGGCCTCGCGGTGCGGCTGTCGGCCTTCGACCTCGTGCCGCATCGCCCGGCGCCGGCGCCGCCGGGCGCATCGGATGGTGCGCCCGGTCCCGGTGAGCCCGAGCCGCACGCGCTGCCCTACGACCTCGCCTTCGGTCTCGACCCGCAGGCGCCGGAGCGCATCGACCTCGCCGAGCCGATCGCGCTGCTGCGCGAGCTGGTGCGGTGTGGCGTGCGGCTGATCAACGTCACCGCGGGCAGCCCGTACTACGTGCCGCACGTGCAGCGTCCGGCGCTGTTCCCGCCGAGCGACGGCTACGCGCCGCCCGAGGATCCGCTCGCCGGCGTCGCGCGGCTGCTCGGCGCCGCGCGCGCGTTGAAGGCCGCGGTGCCCGACGCGGTCGTGGTGTCGTCCGGCTGGACGTACCTGCAGGAGTTCATCCCGCACGTGGCACAGGCGTGCGTGCGCGACGGCTGGTGCGATGCAGTCGGCTTCGGGCGCCTCGTGCTGTCGTACCCGGAGCTGCCGGCCGACGTGCTCGCGGGCCGCACCCCGGACCGGCGGCGTCTCTGCCGGACGTTCAGCGACTGCACGACCGCGCCGCGCAACGGCATGGTCTCGGGCTGCTACCCGCTCGACCCGTTCTACCGCTCGCGCCCGGAGCGGGCGGCGCTCGAGGAGCTGAAGCATGCCGCCCGCTGACACGGCCACGCCCGACCTGCGCACGGCGCTCGAGCGCCTCGCGCCGGGACGCGCGGTGCACGGCATCTCCGCCGTCCTGCTGCCCTACCGTGCGGACGGCACGATGGATCTGGCGGCCTTCGAGCGTCACCTGCTGCGCACGCACGCGGCCGGGCTCGACGTCGCGGTGAACATGGACACCGGCTTCGTCGATCTGCTCACGCCGGACGAGCGCACGGCGGTGCTCGACTTGACGCGGCGGGCGCTGGGGCCGGGCGTCGCGTTCTACGCGGGCGCGTTTCCGGTCGAGGACGGCGCCGGTGGTGCGGTCCTCGACCGCTACCGTGCGCCGGTCGCGGCGATCGTCGCGCGCGACGCGATCCCGGTGATCATCCAGTGCCGTGCGATGCACGGCATGGGGCCGGCGGAGAAGGCCGCGCTCTACGCGCGGATCGCGGACCTCGCACGGGCCGCGCTCGCCTTCGAGCTCGGGCCGGTGTTCGCGCCGCACGGCGAGATCTGGGACGACGAGACCTTCGCACGCGTGCTCGACGTGCCGCGCATCGCGGGTGCCAAGCACTCGTCGCTCGACCGCGGCACCGAGCTGCGCCGGCTCGCGGCGCGCGACGCGCGGCGTCCGGACTTCCGCGTCTACACCGGCAACGACCTCGCGATCGACATGGTCGCGTATGGCAGCGACTACCTGCTCGGTCTGTCGACCTTCGCCCCCGAGGCGTTCGCGGCGCGGGATCGCGCGCTCGCCACCGGCGACGTCGCGTTTCTCGCGCGCAACGACGCCCTGCAGCACCTCGGCAACGTCGGCTTTCGCGCGCCGGTCGCGGCGTACAAGCACGCCGCGGCGCAGTACCTGCACCTGACCGGCGGCCTCGACGCCGACCACGTGCATCCGCGTGCGCCGCGCCGTCCGGCGAGCGACCGCGTGCTGCTGCTCGACTGCGCCCGAAGGGTCGGCGACGTGGCCGGCGGGGACGTGCAGCGGGTGTACGAGGAGCGCGTCGCGCCGTTCGTCGGCCGAGAGCTTCACGGACTCTGAGCGCCGGGCCAGGTGGCGGGGCTGCTCGCGCGCGGTCCGGCGGCGCATTCCCGGGCTGTCGCTCGGGCGGGGATCTGCGGTAGGGTCGCGGTCCCATGCGATCGCTGCTCCGTCGCTTCCCCCTGCCGGGCCTTGCGCTCGGCGTCGCGCTCCTCGCGCTGGGCTGCGCCGATGCGCCGCGCGACGGCGGCGGCCCGGGGTCCGCCGGGGCCGTGGACGAGGCGTGGTTCGCGGCCCGGCAGCGCGACGCGCTCGCGTTTGCGACGCAGGCGTTCGAGCCGACGAGTCCGCTGAACGTGATCGCGCACCTCGAGCTCGCGCGCGTCGCGCCCGAGCACGTCGTGCCGGGACCGATCCCGGACGACGCCTGGGACGCGCGCTTCGCGAAGATGGCGCGCCTCGAGGACACGCGCGACTTCGACGCGCTCTACCTCGCCAACGTGCTGCTCGGCTACGCCGACCATCCGGCGCTGCCGCCGGCGCTGGTCGCGAAGCTCGAGCAGGCGCTGCTCGACTTCAAGTACTGGTACACCGAGCCGACGGCGCCCGGGCTGCGCGACGACTCGTACTACTGGACCGAGAACCACGAGGCGATCTACGGCGCGCTCGAGTACCTGGTCGGCCAGCGCTACCCGGAGCGGACGTTCGGCAACGACGGCCGCAGCGGTGCCGCGCACCGCGACGACGCGCGCGCGCGCCTCATGCGCTGGTTCGAGCTGCGCGCCCGCTTCGGCTTCAGCGAGTGGCACTCGAACGTCTACTACCAGAAGGACCTGACGCCGCTGCTCACGCTGGTCGAGTACGCGGACGACGACGAGATCCGCGCGCGCGCGGCGATGGTCCTCGATCTGCTGCTGTTCGATCTGGCGCTGCACACGCAGCGCGGCGCCTTCGGGTCTACGCACGGAAGGTCCTACAAGAAGGACAAGATGTCGTCGCTCGACGACGACACCTGGGGCGGCGTCAAGCTGCTGTTCGACACCGCGGAGTACCCGTACCAGTCGTTCGCCCACCCCGACGCGGTGCTGCTCGCGCGGGCACGGCGCTACCGCATGCCGGAGGTGGTCCTGCGCGTCGCGCGCAGTGCCACGCCGTTCACCGACCGCGAGCGCATGGGCATCGCGATCGACGAGGACGGCCCGGTCGAGGAGAACCCCGTCGCGCCCGCGGGCCTGTCGTTCGACGACCCCGACGACCTCACCGTGTGGTGGGGGATCGGCGCGCTCACCACCTGGCCGGTCGTTCCGCTGACGCTCGCGACGATGGAGCAGTACGACCTCTGGGAGACCACCAACTTCGCGCCCTTCGCCGACCTGCGCGTGCTGACCGCGAATCCGGCGCTCGCGCAGCAGCTCGCGGTCGGCAGCCACCGCTACCTCGGCTTCGGCCTCCTGCAGGAGGTGAACACCGTCACGCACCGCACGCCCGACTACATGCTGTCGAGTGCGGCCGACTACCGTCCCGGCTCGTTCGCGGCGCAGGTGCACACCTGGCAGGCGACCTTCGACCCGCAGGCGCTGGTGTTCACCAGCCATCCGTTCCGGCCGATCATCGCGTCGCAGGACTGGGGCTTCGACGAGGAGCAGGGCGGCTACTGGACGGGCGAGGCGTCGGTGCCGCGCGCGGCACAGCACGAGAACGTCGGCATCTTCCTCTACGCGCCGCAGTGGCCGATGCGGAACCCGGCGCCCTTCGGCTATTTCCGCTGGGAGCCGTACACGCACGCGTACTTCCCGCAGGACCGCTTCGACGAGGTGGTGCAGGAGAACGGCTGGACCTTCGGTCGCTTCCGCGACGGCTACGTCGGGCTGTGGTCGTGGCGGCCGACGCGCTGGCTCGCCTACGACCCCGCGGTCTACGCGACCGACGGCATGCAGAAGCCGTTCGACCTGATCGCCGACGGCGGCGCCGACAACGTGTGGATCGTCGAGTGCGGGCGCGCCGCCGACTCCGGCAGCTTCGCCGACTTCCGCGCCGCGGTCGCCGCCGCGAGCGTCACGGTCACGCCGCTCGGACCCGGACGCGACGACGGCACGGCCGACGGCTTCGACGTGGTCTACGACTCGCCGAGCCAGGGACGCGTCAGCTTCGGCTGGCGGGCGCCCTTCGTCGTGCGCGGCGTCGAGCAGCCGCTCGGTGGCTTTCCGCGCTTCGACAGCCCGTTCGCGCAGACGGCGGCGGAAGCGACGGTGGTCGACGTCGCGGCGGACGGCTACGGCGTGCGCCTCGACTTCGCGCGCGGCGAGCGCGTGCTGCGCGCGCCGCGCTGACCCTGGCGCGGACGGTCTCCCATCCCGTCGACGCCGGCGGCCTCACCGCTCCGGGTGGCGCAGACGCCGTCACGCCTGCATCGCGCGCCCGGTAGCGAGGATCACGGCACGCTGCCTTCGCTCGACACGACGTACTTCCTCACCTCCATCGCGGTGACGCCGAAGCCCGCGAGCGCTGCACCGAACTCCGCCATGTGCGGGGCCGCGAAGTGCGCGTCGAGGTCGGCCTGCGAGCGCCAGCGCTCGAAGAGGAACACGATGCCGGAGTCCTTCCGGTCGTGGTAGGCCTGGTAGGAGAGACAGCCTTCCTCCTGCAGGGTCGCTGCACGCATGCGGTCGAAGGCGGCCTCCGCCGCCGGGCGCTGCGCGGGGTCGAGGGTGATGGTTCCGGCCACGATGAGCATCCTTCGGCTCCTCTCGGTCAGTCTTCGGTCATTGCGCGCAGGATGTTGCGCAGCAGCAGGTCGCCGGCGTGGCGCGACTCGGTCAGGAAGCGTTCGGTGTCGGCCGCGATGCGCGCGGCGCCGTCCGGCCCGTTCGCCTGCAGGACGTACTCCGCATCGGCGCGCAGGAACGCTTCGGCCTCGGCGCGTCCGACCTCGCAGTGGAACTGCAGCCCGAAGGCGTGCCGTCCGAGGCGGAAGCCCTGGTTCGGGCACACGCTGCTCGACGCGAGGGGTACGGCAGCGGGCGGCACGTCGAAGGTGTCGCCGTGCCAGTGCAGCGCGACGATCTCGGACGGCACGCCGGCGAGGATCTGGCCGCCGGCGCGCGGATCGAGGGCGATCGTGCCCCAGCCCACCTCGTAGACGCGTGATCCGTCGGGAGCGCGCATCTGCCGGACCTCGGCGCCGGCGGCGTGCGCCAGAAGCTGCGCGCCCAAGCAGATGCCGAGCACGGGAGCATCGCGCGCGATCTGACGACGGATCAGGTCGATCTCCTTCTGCAGGTACGCCGTCTCCGGAACGTCGCGGTCGGACACGCCCATGGGACCGCCCATCACCACCAGCACTTCGCCGTCGTCGAGTGACGCGGGCACAGCGTCGCCGAGGAAGGCCGAACGGACGTCCAGGGAGAAACCCAGATCTTCGAGGAGCTCGCCGGTCCGCGCCGGACCCTCGACCTCCGCGTGCTTCAGAACGATCGCGCGTCGCACCGTCTCACCTCCTGCCCACCTCGCTGCTCTCGATGACCTCGCTCTCGGCCGCGGCTGCGGCCGCCCAGCGCTGCATCGCGGGATGCGCCAGCAGCGTGTCGAGGTACGCACCGGCTGCGCCGTCGCACGCGACGCCGTAGGTGCGGAAGCGCCAGGCGACCGGGCCGAACATCGCATCGGCGATCGAGAAGGCGCCGAACAGCCACGGTCCCTCACCGGCAGCGCGCTCGCGGCACGTCCGCCAGATCTCCCGCACGCGCGCGACGTCCGCCGCGACCTCCGGCGTGACCGGCACGCTGCGGTCGCGCGCGCGGACGTTCATGTGCATGGTGTTGCGCAGCGCGCCGAAGCCCGAGTGCATCTCCGCCGCGACGCTGCGCGCCTGCGCGCGCCGCGCTCGATCCTCCGGCCACGCGCCGCGGGTACCGGGAAGCTCGGCGACGTACTCGCAGATCGCGAGCGAGTCCCAGATCGCCAGGTCTCCGTCGAGCAGCACCGGCACGTGTCCGGACGGCGACCAGCGGAGGATCGCGTCGCGCGACTCGGGGCGGTAGAGCGGGATCCGGACCTCCTCGTACGGGATCGCGAAGTGCTCCAGCACCAGCCACGGCCGCAGCGACCAGGACGAGTAGTTCTTGTTGCCGATGACGAGCTTCACGAATCACCCTCCGCCGAGACGGGTGGCGACATCCTGCATTGCCTGCCGCACCGGCGCCAGCCGGGGACCGGCTCGCATTCCGCCCGTCGTCGACTAAGCAGTCCGAAGCGGGCTCGCGCCTGAGCGGGACGAGCCGGCCAGGCGGAGGGCGAATGAGAACGGGAGTCGTCAGAGGAATCACGATCGCGATCGCGCTCGCAGCGGCGCTCGCCTGCACGAGCAAGCCGGCAAACGATGCCTGGTTCCCGCTCGGGGCGGGACGCACCTGGAGCTACACGCTGACGCCGGACGGCGAGGGCATGGAGCCGAGGAAGCTGACCGTGGCGGTGGTCGGGCCGGAGGAGGTCGGCGGCGCCACGGTCGCGCGCGAGCGCATCGAGGTCGACGGGCAAGAGCACTTCCTGTTCGTCGGGGCCGACGAGAAGGGTGTCTACCGCCACGCGACGCAGTCGGCCGGGGAGGCCGTGCCGTCGGTCGAGGGCAAGCGCGATTACTTCCTCACGCTGCCTCTCGAGGTCGGACGCTCGTGGAAGAGCGAGGCTGGCCCTGCCTTTCTCGAAGTGGCGGACATGCCCGTGCCGATCGAATCGACCGTCGTGAGCACGACCGACACCGTCCGCACGCCGGCGGGCGAGTTCGCGAATTGCGTCAAGGTTCACGTGACCGGCACCGCCGAGGTGCGCAACGAGTTTCTCGAGGACGACGAGGACGACGAGGACGACGGCGATGGTGCCGGCGAAGAGGGCACCTTCGACCCGGTCAGCGGCACGTTCACCATCGACGAGGAGACCTGGTACGCGAAGGACGTCGGGGTCGTGAAGTCGATCGTGACCGAGACCTTCAAGCTGAAGAACGGTGGTGACGAGGACCGGGCACGGGTCACGACCGAGCTGCAGGCGTTCACGCGCTGAGCCGGCCGCGCGGCAGAGGAGAGGAAAGGGCATGGAGCTTCGGGACCTGAACCACGACGAGCAGCTCGCGCTGCTGGGCCTCGTGCAGTTCATCGGCGAGTCGAACCACGAGGTCACCGACGAAGAGTCGGAGAGCATCGGCGAGATCGTTCAGGCGCTGGGTGCCGCGCACTACCGCGAGATCGCCGACGAGGCGGACGAGCGCTTCGCCGACGAGGCGGCGCTGCGCGACTTTCTGAAGGGCGCCGGTCGGCCCGACGCGCGCGAGCTGATCTACGGCACGGTGCTGGAGGTCGCGCTGGCGGACACCATGGGGCAGGGCGAGTCCGAGCTGCTCGACTGGCTCGCGAACGCCTGGAACATCGAGGTCAGCGTGGCGGACGAGGGCGGCGACTGAGACGCAGACCTGCGTCGCAGCGTCGGGATGCAAAGCTCGGAACGACCTCGCACCGCCCTTGTGACGCGGTGGGAGCGCCGGCGAAGGCGCGGTGGGCCAAGCGCTCCCCGAGGTAGGCGCCCACCAAACCGGCCGCGTCATGCGCGGCGCCCGCCTCACTGGTCGCGTCGTTCGCAGCGCCCGCCGCACGGGTCGCATCGTTCGCGGCGCCCGCCTCACGGGTCGCGTCGTTCGCAGCGCCCGCCGCACGGGTCGCATCACCTGCGGCGCCGGCCACCCGCTCCGACCGTGCAGTCGAGGATCGCTGCGACGAGCTCCTCCGGAACGTCCTCGGGGAGGAGTTGCTGCTCGAGGCCGCCGCCGCTCGCTCGGGCCGCGCGCACGGTCGCGCCGTACGAGCGCACGTAGGCGGCGCAGTCCGGGCAGCGCATCAGGTGCGCCTCGAAC
>Ga0172362_10003219_pt1 | contig 14111 bp, 10 predicted proteins | sample LakKivs1_kivu2a2_FD_114534 | JGI IMG/M metagenome (GOLD analysis project Ga0172362, IMG submission 114534) | Sediment microbial communities from Lake Kivu, Rwanda - Sediment s1_kivu2a2 | ecosystem: Environmental > Aquatic > Freshwater > Lake > Sediment | place: Rwanda: Western Province, Lake...
GCCTGGCGATGGGACTCAACCACATTGGACAAAAAGCCATTGTCACGCTCCGCGAGCCTTCCCTCGGTCCGCTGTTTGGCATGAAAGGGGGAGCCACCGGTGCCGGTCAGGCTAAAGTTCACCCAACGGTGGACATCAATATGCATTTCACCGGTGACATTCATGCCGTGACATCCGCCCACAACCTGATTTCGGCGGTACTGGATAATCATATTTTTCGCCGTAAGGAACCGATGCTTGACCCCCGGCGAATAGTCTGGCGCAGGGTAATGGATATGAACGACCGCAGTCTCCGCAATATTGTTCTGGGATTAGGCGGAAAAAACGATGGCTTCCCGCGGCAGGGCGGCTTTACCATTACCGCTTCATCCGAAGTGATGGCCATCCTGTGTTTGTCGCTATCATATCCGGAACTGAAAGAACGCATCGGCAATATCTTCCTCGGTCATACGTTTGACAATCAACCGGTCTACTTGCGTGATCTAAAAATCAGCGGTGCCGTTACAGCCTTACTGAGGGATGCATTGAAACCCAATTTAGTGCAAACCAGCGAAGGCGGACCAGCTTTCGTGCATGGTGGCCCTTTTGCCAATATTGCTCAGGGCACTTGCTCGATTATGTCGATGAAATTAGCCCTGAAACTGGCTCCTTACGTCGTGACGGAAGCTGGATTTGGATTCGATCTGGGCGCCGAGAAATTTTTCGATATCGTCGCCCGCAAAACGAATTTGAATCCTAAGGTTGTCGTATTGGTCGCGACCGTGCGCGCTTTAAAAATGCATGGGGGTGTTCCTTTAAAGGAAATCAGCAATCCCGATCCGCCAGCGATAGAGCGCGGGTTTCCCAATCTCGAAAAACACCTGGAGAACATCGCCAAATTTCAGGTTCCGGCGATCGTCGCTATCAATCGCTTTACGACCGACTCGGAGGAAGAAGTACGCACCCTCGTCAATTTGATTGCCCGTCAAGGCACCGAGTCTGCTATTGTGGAATCGTATATCAAAGGAGGCGCTGGGGCGATTGAATTGGCCGAAAAGGTATGCAAAATCGCCGACCATCAGGGTCACTACACGCCGCTTTACGACCTGAATTTACCCGTGCGGGAAAAAATTGAAACAGTTTGCCGAGAGATGTATGGTTGCCGCGCTGTCGAGTACACTCCGGACGCCAACGATGACCTGATGCGCATCGAAAAATTGGGTTTGACGAATCTGCCCGTCTGCATTGCCAAGACCCAAAGCAGTCTTTCAGATAATCCCGACTTGCTTGGACGACCCCGTAATTTCCTCCTGACGGTTCGCAATGTACTGATCTCCGCCGGCGCTGGGTTTCTAATTCCCGTCACCGGGAACATCCTGCTGATGCCGGGACTACCGGTGAAACCCGTCGCTGAGAATATTGAGATTGATGCAACTGGCGAAATTATCGGTTTGCAGTAAGACCAGTTAGTAAGAAATCCCCTTTGCGTTATAAAACAATACTCCGCACAGGATTAATACCCAGTGCGGAGTACCTTAAATACATGCTCACCGCGCCAATCGTTTGGAAGCGGCAGCAGTAGTGGGTAAGTTCTATATCGGTTAGAAACGACCGCCGCGGCGCGGACCGCCGAAGCGACCACCGGAGCGTCCACCGAAACGATCGCCACCTCGGCCACCTTCGGCACGCGGACGCGCTTCATTGACGACCAGGGTTTGACCATTCAGGTCTTTACCATTCAAACCGGCGAGTGCCTTCTGAGCTTCTTCAGCTACAGGCATTTCCACGAAACCAAAGCCCCGCGAATCTCCGGTAAACTTATCCTTGATGATCGAGACCTTGGCAACCTGCCCAAAAGCCTCGAATGCCTGCCGCAATTCGTCTTCTGTCGCATTGCGAGCAATATTACCGACGTAGATATTCATTCTGACCTCCTTTGATCTTGAATATGTGGTAACGTTCGAGCCAACCAGACTGAAACCAGGTTTCGAGTCCAACGTCAGTAAGAACCATCTACGGTTTCCTATAAACAACCTTTTATTTTCGATTTATTAGGGCTTTCGACTTCTCTTCCATCGGGCGGATTCTGCTGTATCACCCAATTTTCCTAGCAGTTGACTCATTTATCAATTAACGGGGGCAAAAATACTTCAATTATTTCGATAATCCAATGAAAATCTGCAAAAGGTGGCAATCTTTTCGCTTCGTTTAAAAAAATATTTGGTAGTTCAGACCGTTTGCATCACAATACCGACGAATAGACTGCGCCAGGTCTTGCCAGTATTGCGCTCCGTCGGCAAATATGCTGCGGTAATCAGGCAGCAGTTGCGGAAAATGAATGCCCAGCCAGCGCAGGATGTTAGTCTTGATTGGCCCCCGATGGTTAAGGCTATCGAGCATGTAATAAGTCGTGAAAGCCTGCGTCGTGCTGATAATTTCTTTCCAGTCCGTCAGATATGGCATGATCGGTCCGATGAAAATAAAGGTCGGAATACCGGCCCGGTGCACTTCTCGCAGGGCCGTTAATCGATCACCCAGCGCAGACGCCTGCGGCTCCAGTTTCTGTCTCAGACCATCATCCATGGTGACGAAGGTAAAACCGACTTCACAGTCCGCGAACTGCCGCAGGAGGTCGAGGTCGCGTAGAACGAGTGCCGACTTGGTTTGAATACTCAATGACGGATGTAAACGGACCAGTTTCTGTAAAATTTGGCGTGTGAGACAAGATTCCTTTTCAGCGGGCTGGTACGCATCAGTAACTGATGAGAGGTAGATTTTTCGTCCATAATAGCGTGCCGGGCGGGCCGGGATCAGCTGGGGGGCATTAACCTTGGCATCCACAAAGGTGCCCCAGGCTTCCTTGTGGCCTGTATATTTTTGAATGAAATGCGCGTAGCAGTAAACGCAGGCATGCTCACATCCGACATAAGGATTGATGACATACTCCACACCCGGCAATCCTGAACGGCAGAGGATCGTCCGCGCATTGATTTTTCCTATTTGAACCATAACCAAGATTAATAACCGCGCTTAATTTTCGCAAATCAGCTTGATATTCCGCCTGCAACTTCATTATTTCCGATTGCGCCTTTTTAGGATTAATTTATCTTCATTCGAAAACATAAGGAGCAACAGCATGCAACCCTGGTATCAAACATTGTTCGATAACTATGCCCAGACCTACGATCAGGAATCATTTACACAGGGTACCGTGTCAGAGGTCGATTTCATCGAAACTGAAATTGGCGCGAATCGCGCTCTGCATATTCTTGACATCGGTTGCGGTACGGGTCGGCATGCCATCGAATTATCCAAAAGAGGTTATCAGGTGACCGGAATCGACCTCTCAGCGTCTCAGATTACCCAGGCAAAAATGAAAGCAAATGCGGCGGGAACCGCGGTCGACTTCCGGATCATGGACGCTCGCGAGTTACCCTTTGAAGCACAGTTTGATGTCGCGATCATGCTGTGCGAAGGCGCTTTCCCCTTGATGGAAACCGATGAAATGAATTTTAGTATCCTGAAGGGCATCGCCCGGGCTTTGCGTTCGCCGGGTAAATTAATCATGACTACGCTTAACGCCCTGTTCCCGTTGTATCATTCCGTCAAAGATTTTATCAATTCCCAGACGAATACCGGCGTTAGTCAGACGAACAGTTTCGACCTGCTGACATTCCGGGATCGCTCGGTGTACGAATTTACCGACGACAGCGGCGTAAAAAAATCCCTCCAGTGCGACGAAAGATATTATGCCCCTTCCGAAATCACCTGGTTGCTGAAATCATTGCATTTTACGACGGTTGAAATCTTCGGTTGCGCCACCGGATCTTTCAGTCGCCAGCGTCTATTGACTACCGATGATTTCGAGATGCTAATTATCGCCGGAAAATAGATCCTGCTAACCGGGATTAATCGCCGGTAAGCTGCTTTCAGGCACTCGGTAGCAATAATTTCAGGTTGCGGGTAATGATTGGCAGGTATTCGCGTTTGGTGACCGGATAAAAGTCCCGCAATTTGCGCTGGAGAATTTCGCGGGTGGGTTCGTCTATTGCCCCGCTTAGGATTTGCTGCACCTCTGCCTCACTGATATCCTCGAGCTGTGTAGTCTTCTTGATTACCGTCTGATTAGCTGGACAACCGTACTGACAGCGCATGCACCCCATCAACGCATTGTGAGCGGTCGGCGCGATCCATTGGGGAATTTCGCCGGCACTTTCATTATATAGCGTCGTACAACGACCGGCATCAATGACAAATTTTTCATCCCGGATGCACTGATTGGGACAGGCACGACGACAGATCATGCATTTTTGGCAGGATTTCATCATCTTCAACTCTTGCCAGTTGTCGGTCGGCGATTGATAATCTGTCAGGAAAGCGTACAGCGTTATAAAGCTGCCCATTCCTTCGACAAAGGTGATATTGTTACGCCCGTACTGCGCTAAACCGCTGCGCACCGCCAACCGCTTCAGGAACAGGTAGCGCGCGCGCTCCAGACGATAATCTTTTTCCTGTAAAACCGTCCGGCGGAGAGTGGCGGTCAGGTCGTCGAGGCTGATGCCATCATCGGAATACTGGGGCGGCATAAAAAACTGATACACATTGCCCGCATATTGAATATTGACGAGTGACAACGGCGTGAAAGTTGCCAGCACAATGACCGTTTTGGCGTCGCGGAAGTTTTCCGGTAAGTTGAAACTGAACTTGTCAATAATCGCCCGGAATTTGGGGTTGTCGCTTATTTGACCAGCGCTTTTGAGTGCTTCAAACTCAGCCTGCAGCTCCGCCAAATGACGCACAGCAGTGGTACGGTAGTCAAACCGAAAGGCTGGCACCGGTGCTTCCGACGATGCAGTCGCCATCCGCGAAAACAGACGCATGGGTTTGACGGAGAGCAGGCACCCTCCCAGAATAATTTTCTGTAAGAATTCACGCCGGGATACGCATTTTCCTGAATCATTCATTTTCTCTCTTTCCTCCCAATGAACAATTAATGTTACGATAAGCCCGTTTCGCTAGCAATATTCTTTTGATCGAAGCGCAAAATCGGGGTTAACCGGACGCGGGGCGGGATAAACGGCCTTAACCTTTTAATCTGAGCGATCGGAACCACCGCCGTGTGGATCAAGTCAGGGAATTACGAAAAACAGAATGGCGAAAAAATGCAGAATACTGCCTGCCAGGACAAACAGGTGCCAGACAGCATGGCTGAAGCGGATAGATTTACGAACATAAAAGATGATCCCTAAGGTGTACATCAGACCGCCCAGAACTAAAAACACCAACCCTCCGGTGGCCAGAGCCGCCAGCAGCGGTTTTAAGGCAATAACTACAATCCACCCCATGCTGGTATACAAAATTAACATCAGCCAGGTTACCTGCCGCAGAGCGGTGACCTGCAATAAAATACCAAGAATAGCTAATCCCCAGATCACGCCAAATAGTGACCAACCCCACCCTCCTCTTAATGTCACCAGAGTAAAAGGCGTATATGTTCCGGCAATCAACAGAAAAATGGCGGCATGGTCAATAACCTGCAAAAAAGCCTTCGCGCGTGGAGAGGTAAGGCTGTGGTACAAGGTACTGGCGGCGTACAGGATCACGAGCATAGCACCGTAGATGCTACAGGCGACGATATGCCGGGCGCTACCATATAAGGCGGCAAAGACTACAAGAACCGTCAGACCGGCCAGCGCCAACACAAAACCCAAACCATGTGTCAAGCTATTCGCCAGCTCCTCGCCGGCACTGTATTTACGGGTAGGAGATGAGTGATTCTTCTGCATTCGTATGTGTCATCCAAATTGTTACTTCGGCGAATATAATCATGACCGGTGGATTAGCCAATCTTTTTCACCCTCCGGTTCATTGTACCGAAACCGGACTTAACCCTGCAGCACCTGAAGGCCTGCCGAATCTCAAGGATTTTTAAGTATCCAGAGTGCCATGTCGAACGCCCCAAAACCGCGGGATGTGGTCTGACCAGCAATCAATATTTTTCCCGTCTGCGTAATCCGGACACTACTGCCCCAGTCACTGCCGCGGGAGCCAATCCGTTTTTCCCAAATCATCTTCCCCTCACGATCCAGTCTGATAACATAAACGTCATTGTTGCGATCAATATCCTTTGTGGTTCCAGTGACGATCAGATCCCCATTCGGCACGGCACAGATACCGTGACCGTAATCGTAAAACTCGCTTTTCCCGTACGTTTGTGTCCAGAGCAGGTTGCCATCTGCATCTGCTTTCATCACCAACACGTTCATCAGGTCGCGACAATTGGTACTGCCGACAAGTGCAATTCCACCGTCAGGCGTCGGGGTAATGCCATTGCACCAGTCGAAAGTTGGGGTTTCGGTTTTGTTAAACGGACTGGCCATCGTGGTTCCGTAATTCCTGCGCCAGATTTCGCGCCCCGCGGAGTCGGTCTTTAATAACCAGCAATCGCTGTTTTTACCTCCAAAGGTGCCGGTCGTCGCCCCGATGACCAGATCCCCTTCCGGTGTCACGAACAATGTATTGCTGATTTCAAATTTTGCGCCACCGTAAGTGCGTTGCCAAAGTAACCGCCCCCGGGCATCGGTTTTCAGCAACAACAGATCCTGTTCTCCGGCTCCCTGCGAATCAGTAAAACCACTGATAACGTACCCGTCTTTGACCCGTACAATACCGGTTCCGACTTCGTTTCCTTTTCCACCAAAGCAGTTCTCACCTATGACCTTACCTTTGGGGTTCAAGCGAACAAGATAAACATCTTTGCCGCCACTACCGCGCGAGGTCGTGTACCCGACCGCTAAAAAGTTTTCCCCGTCGGTGACTCCGTTATTGCCATATTCCGCCCCCACTCCTCCGCAAGTACGTGACCAGACCAGATTTCCAATCGAATCAATTTTTACGACCAATAAATCGGCATTCCGGTTACCATGCGAAAAAGTATAACCCGTGAGGTAATAGCCGCCGTCGTTTGTCGGAGCGATGGAACGCGCGCCATCGGCTCCGAAACCTCCATATATTCCCGCCCAGCCGATACTCGGATCATTAAAATCCGCAGGCGCGGAAAAAATAAAATCATGCGTCGGATAGGTATGGCGCAAGCCGTGTTGCTGACCTCTTTCAACCAAATCGGAGAATGCTAAACAGTTGCTGAAATTGTAAAATTGATCCCGCACTCCAGTCACCAAATTGCCATCCTTGACCGGCGCATGGTCCGAGCCTAACCAATCGGCACCGGCTTGCCGATATTCATCCTTGAAGCGGGGATTGGCAACAATTTTACGATCTCTGATGATTTGTGCCGCGGCCAGAATCCGACTCGCCGAGCAGATTGAAAATATCGGTAGGGTCTGCCTGTTCGCCTCACGGATAACCTCAAGGGCAGTCGAGTCACCAATGATTTCGCTGAATGGTTCGGTCTGATACCAGATCGACGACGGCATGAGTACCAATCCATCCCAGGCCGACAGATTGGTGATTTCATTGAGTTTGATCTCCGGTAAAAGAGGGCGCGGCGCACACCGGTGTAGAAAACCGCAGGGTTTCAAAGTGTCCGCGGTTCCAGCGATAGTCACCTCCCAGCCGTTTTTCTCGAATTCATCACAGGTCAGGTAAAAACCTGCTCCATATTGATTACTGACCAGTAACAGCATATTCAACGGCTTATATCGGAAAGGCAAGGCAGGCCACTCAGACAAGGGTTTTGTGCTATTTAATAGACCACGCCAGGATTGACTGCGCTGGTAATAATCGTAGCGCACGGTGGTCAATGCATCGAGCAGTTGCGCCCGGCGCCTGGCCGGCATCTTGTTCATCAGCAATAAGGGATAGTTATAGGTTTCCGGTAATTTTTCGATCTCTTCTACTTGCACATTGGCTAAAATTACTCCGCTCAAAATGGCCTGGTGAACGAACACGGCGTAAAGATTATTCTGGCGATAAAACGATCGTAAATCAGGCTCCATGTACCACTGCTGAAAGATGTCGCGCCAGGTGCGTAATATTCCCCGCTCCGGTCGCAATACCAGATGCCCGGCATTGAAATAGGGTTTGATCGCAACGCTGTCCACCGGGGTCAGCATGGGGAACAGACTTTCGGCAGGGACATTGCATATCCGATAAATGGTTTGCCAGAAGGGATCGGGCGGCGCATCCCAGAGCGGCCCGATCAGGTTATGCATGACGGGTCGTACACCCAAAACCTTGGCCTGTGATAAACGAAATGCTGCCGGTTCATTGATAATGATATTATCACGATCCATCCATACTAATATCTCAGTCTTGCCCAGTGCTAGGGATTCAGCGGCGGCGGCTCCGTACACTTTTGCCGCAAAAGGAAACCGCAGGGCATTTTCCGGAACCCGACAAGGAATCAGCCTGACATGCAAATCGGCCAGTTCGTGTCGGGTAAGATTTGTCAATTTATTGACGTTGTTGGGGACCAGAATCCAAACCGGACATTTACTAAATTTGCCACCCTGCGAGCGGATACTCCGTGCCCAGATTGGCAGTTCCACTTCCCCATCTCCGGGTTCGGCAAAAGTGGCGAAGATTACCGGCGGAGCGGCCGGACGGGGAGCCGATTCGCCCACTACCATCAGGGAAAAGTACACAACAATCAACGTCACCACCCGCTCATAGCGCTGCAGTATATTCACGCGACTCGTTTTTTACCCGCAGGATAAATAGTTACATATCGCATAAAATTCAGCACCTTTTATTTCAACAACATTTCTGATCCCGTCTCATAGAACGGTCAGCTCATCCCAAAGTTGCCCGTCCGGGAAAATCTAAAGTCAATTGTCGTTCAATCGTCATTCGCGTGGAGCACTACTCGTATCGTCGGGAGTGATATTCCAGTTCTGTCCGGCGTCGAGTGGTCTTATGCGCCAGGTAGTCAGGCTATCCAATACCACCCTAGTAGCGACACTCCGTAAATAAACCGCCGTAGCACTATCCAACATACCTTTGTAATTGATGGGAGTGACGCTGTCCTGAAAAATGGTTGCATAGTAGACACAAGCACCTAAGTAAGATCCCGCGTAGGCAGGGTGCGCCTTATCTTCGCGATAAAGCTCGATGGATGGTCGCTCGCGACGTACCTGCCGCCAGGCCTGACCAATGGGAGCGATCATCACGTCGGCGAGCTGGGCGTACTGCTGCACGCCTTCGATCAGATTTACCTGGTGCTGATCATAGCTAAGGTGCATAAAACCGATGTCTAAACCATCGCGGTTGGCGTAAGGCATGAAATAAATCACCCGTGCCCTGGAATTACGCTGAAAGATAAAGGTTTTCAGTCCTTCAATAAAAGGTAAAATATCCGCCCGCCCTTCGGGAGAGCTCACTTCCGCGACTGCTTCCTGGAGAATCACAAAATCCCATTTCTGCTCGCTGATTTTCTGGCGGCTCATCAGGCTGTAACGATGGTAGTCCAGCTGCGCTCCGTTCTGGCAGTACTGATTGACAAAAATCCGCTTGTTAGCATTCTGAGCAAGACCTCGGAAGATGCTGGTCTGGGAATTATAGGACGTCAAGCTGTTACCGAGAAAAAGCACCTTACAGGCCCGGCTGTCCGCCGCCGCCGGAGCCTTATACCCTTGAGGAACATCGTTAAAATCTTCGTCATAGTAAATGTCATATTCGGGCGTGGAAAATTTTTGATCGCAACTAATCAGGGACAACCCTGCTATCAGGATAAAAATGACCAACCAGAGGGGCGGCTCAATTAACCTTAAATGTCTCAAATTATTGTCCTCGCAATGCTTCCGCGAAAATAGGTAATCCCGGATCAACGTCATTATAATATTCCGGTAACAGTACAAGATTTACCCGATCGTTGGGTCGGAACAAACAATCATGGCGGGCTGAAAAGCGCAGGGGCATTTCGTCGCCGCGACTCTGATCCTGATTCCAGTGCATCCATTGACGGCGATTACCGGTCATTTCATATAGACGCCATCCTCCGTTCAAGTTTACTCCGACGATTCCGTGATTAAAATCCAAATCCTGGCGTCTGCCATCCGGCATGACATAATTCTTCAGGGTCACTTTCTGAAAATGCAACCGGGCTGGGACACCCACCGCCCGGCATAAAGCTACCGCTAAGATAGAACGTTGAAATCCGCGATTGCCTCCGCATCGCAAAATCTCAGAAGCAATCATTGACTGGCAGTGCCGTTCATTAGCGCTGTCACGGACAAACTCGAATATTTTCAGCGCCCGGTCGGCGTCAGTCGTTAATCCGGCGGTCAAACTCCAGGCCTTCTCATAAACCGCCGTATGATAGGCGTTCAGCGTGCGCGTCACCCGCAACTCGTCGGGAAACAAAATCCGTTGTGCGACTTTGACCGCCGCAGTCTCGAAGTACGGCCAGTTTACAGTCACAATATTATCATCCACGACATAGACCTGTTTTCGCAACCGCGCTCCTGATTGCCGCAAAATTTCGTACACATCTGGATGTCCGGTAGCTCGCCGGTTGGTCAGTATATCAGCCGAAGCGAGTAGATGAGCTCCATGACAGATGGCCGCCAACGTCAACTGCTTGTCATGGGCTTGTCGGATTAGCGTTACAACGCGCAGGCTGTCATGCTTTAATAAATTGGCCGGGCTGTTGCCACCCGGAAAGAACAAAGCATCGTACCGATTCAGTTCAATTTCACCCAACAAATAATCGACATTGATACTCCGGCGTTCTGAGTTATCCCAGACTCCGCCGGAAGGTTGCCAGACATGTCCACTTAAATCCCGTGAAGTACCGGCGACTTCGACCTGGGCACCCCATTTTTTCCACCATTTACTGATTTCGAAATACTCGCCAAAATCAAAATCATCGCCGACAATAATCAGGATATTCTTTCCCGTCAGGTCAAATTTGTAATCCTGCCCCAAACTTTCCCACCAAATCTTACTGCAAAGGGTGTGCGTACCTAGAATAAAAACCGTGCAGATTGCCCAGACCCACAAAATATTGCGCCACCGGATTGCCATCACGCTCCTCTCCCGCCGGATTGATCTTGATATGCACTGCTGATAACCATCGCGCTGAATTTACAGCACTTGAATTCCTTCACAACCCGGAATCGACAAACGGTCAGTGCACCGGCTCAATTGAAGCTCAATAATCAGAACCTTTATGGTAAAGTAATTGGCGCTTTGACCCTAAAAGCTCGGTAAAAATGCGCCCAGCCCGCACAGCGTTGATCTGTACGGGCTGGGTTGGTATGCGCTACTGGCAGAAACTGAATCTCGTGCGATCTCTACTTCAGGAACTGCTCCACGGCGGTGTATATTTTCAGCAGACTGCCATCCTCAACGGCCCCGGTTTGGTCACGGGGTAAACTGAGGTAACGCACATTCATTCCCTTTTTCGTCCATTGATTGACGATTACTCCAATGAGTTGGTCTCCGCTGAGATCATAGTTGTTGATGTTTGTTGTTTGTAACGGTCCCTGAATTATATCCAACGGTACTGCCATACTTTTATGATCGGTAGACTGGACAACAGTTACGGTTTGCTTTGAGCTATGCCTCAAATCTTGCAGACTGCACAGCGCCACCGAGCCATCTATCTCTTCGGAACAAACCGTGACACGATTGACGTCTACTAATCCGCAAGTATTCAACGCCGCTAATCCATCCGTCAGGTCATCCGGCAATTTCGACAACCAAGTCGGATAATCGACCTGCTGATATTGATGACCGTAGCCGGCTGACCCGCGTAAATCCAGTTTTAAAACGGCATACCCGCGGTTGGCCAGAAACTGTATTTTTTCATCAAATTCCCAGCCGCACCGTTTGCGACAATTCACTGCAGGAATAACTACCAGGGGTAATTTTTTCCGGCGGTGCTCACGCGGTACGGTCAAATATCCGGCCATGATCTGCCCATCCCGCGCCTTGAAATGAAAAAGGCGGGTCTCGGCCAAGCTCTTTTCCGGCAACCAGGGCATTTCCGCCGCGAGATACTGCAGCTGCCCCTCTGCCCCATTGTAAAGATAATACGCGCCTTTCTGACGATCGCTGGTCAATCGGACTATTAAATTTTCAGCTTTTTGATCAGCCGCAACAATCTCAATTAAATAACCCGGCTTTCTCTTTTTAATCATATCAGCAACCTGCTGAATTTTGGCGGCATTATAGACGCTCAGGGTATACCAGGTCGTCAAACGGAGCGCATACAATTCAGGCGCAGTACAAGTCACCGGAACATCTGCCAGCCCCCGACTGGTAAAGTCATAATAGCCATTTCCGGCGACAGTCCTGATTTCCTGACCACTTTCCGGATCAAACAGCACCACCTCGACTCTATCGCGGTTTCTATTGGTATAAACGTAAACCAATTGATTATCCTCTGCGAAAAAAGCCGGGATGAAAGTCGTCTCGCCAGCCAAGGTCGCCACTACCCGCCAGGCCTGTCCGTCTCCAGCGGAGTAAGATACTATTTGTTTATCGCTATTGCTGGCAATGGTCAGGCGCAGCTGACCATCACGATCAAACAGCCAGTCGCTGACCTTGCCGGGATTGCGATAATACAATTTCATTACTCCCCCGGCAACATCCACGGCATACAAATCAAAATCCGGTTGTCCATCATTTTTTAGCGCCACGATGAGCTCCGCCGCCGGAATCAGGGGTACCGCAATGACCTTGGCTTCTGAAATAGGTGTTTGGTTAAGACGAACGGTACGATCATTTTTTAAGTCCAACAACTGCATTTGGACTCCCGATTCAGAGTCAGTTCGATAGAGACTGACAATGTTCTCGTCGCTAATCCAATAATAGCTGAGTATATCAGCTACTGAATCTTTCAGCAAACTGCAGGAATCGCCGGTCTTTCGATCATAACAGACAAGATTTTGCGTACCACCATAAGAGCGAATGTAACTTAGACAATGCCCCGACGGCGAAATCTTAAAATCTGTTTTTTCAGGAAGTCGAAAAAAATCTTCTGCCGGAATAATTTCACCGGCCAGAGCTGACAATTGGAGTGTCAGGGTTAACAAACCAGTCACACAAAGATAAGTTAAATGTTGCATTTTGCACCTCACAATTTTGTTATTAAATAACCAATCCACATACACCTCTTAAGACTGTTTAAGGACCGATTCGTCCAAAACTTTCGATGAGCGGTAAAAAACACCGTTTACCGGTCAGAGCGAAATTCAGGGTTTTTCCCCCGTTAATCAGGTATCAGGTCGTCGCTATAGCCGGGAATGGAAGATCGATCATCGGCTGCACCAGTCGGCGTAACCGGGCAGGGCAAACGATGATTAGGGTTATTTAAAAACCTGCCGGGCGGAGTCGGTTGATTACCTCAGCGGATACCCACCAGATGGCCGGATTGCCATTCCCTGCCGTGAGGTTGAATTCCAGCAATTTAGGATAGGTCATCGGTTGCCCTGTACTGAAAAAATCGGGAGTCTGGCGCGCCGACATAAAGAAGAAATATTTGCCGTCCGGCGATACATAGGGCGAAAATTCCAATCCTCCGGCTGTATTTATCTGGTCGCCTAAATTGAGCGGTTCACTCCACTGATCCTGCTGATTGCGAAACACGACATAATAATCAGTAGCTCCGCGAGTATCCTTCATGCCCACCGCACACACAATCAGATAGCTTTCATCCGGTGCGATAAATGCATTAAAGCGGGTCGTACCGCAGTTGACCTGTTCGGGCAATTTTTCAGGTATTGAGTATCGGCCATTCACCAACCGCGAACGCCAGATTTCATTACTTCGAACGGAGGTTTGCCGCGTAAAGTACAGCGTCCCCCCGCTGGTCACTGCGGGGAAATACTCATCACCCGCAGAATTTACGACCGTATCAATTGTTGCAGGAGCAGTCCAGTCGGTTCCGATTCGCTCCATTACCCAAATGTCCCACTGTTTATTGTTCCGGTGATGCAGGGGATCCGGTTGGTTGGAGACGAAGAAAAAACGCCGTCCGTCGGGCGAGATAAAAGGTTCACCGTACAAATAACGCGCATCACTGGCCCAGGGCACCACTTCCGGAGTTGACCAGCGCCCTTGATTTTCCCGCATTCTCAGGATAGTCGAAACCGTATAGTTGCCGACGGCGATGCAATAATATATTTCCCTGGCATCAGGCATCATGGTAATATCCCGTGTATATA
>Ga0172362_10003220_pt1 | contig 14103 bp, 9 predicted proteins | sample LakKivs1_kivu2a2_FD_114534 | JGI IMG/M metagenome (GOLD analysis project Ga0172362, IMG submission 114534) | Sediment microbial communities from Lake Kivu, Rwanda - Sediment s1_kivu2a2 | ecosystem: Environmental > Aquatic > Freshwater > Lake > Sediment | place: Rwanda: Western Province, Lake...
ATTACATATGGGGGACTGCATATATGAGGAAAAACATCGTATTGTATACGCTGGGTATTACCGGTATCTTGATTGTTTCAGGTTGTATCCCTCTCTTTTCAGCGCATCTTCTGCCTTGGGAAGCACAAGAGTATCTCGCGGTTAACCATCCTATCACAGGCTCTGATAAAAGGGATTCCTCCCCACCTACGATTACGATTACGTATGCTGGAAACGCACTCGATCGCGGTGGACCATATTACAGACCACCTGCAGAAAGCGGACCTGTCGCTGCAGATGGTTATTATACCAATGATTCAAAACAAAGTGAAAAGTATATTGTCATCACCTGCCAAGTCACTGATGATACAGCAGTCGAAGCGGTCTGGTTGCAATGGCTTAATGGGACTACATGGACGAAATGGACATATAAATTTACCCAAACCTCACCGACAACATGGCAATTCAACTCCCTCGGTGTCATTAATACGAAAGCAGGATACCGCTACTCATTCGATGTCGCTGCAAATGACACCACAGGAAATTCTCGCACGGTCCCCTGGAACAAAACAGGTTTAAACATGGATGGAAAACAAACACGTCGGTATGTTCAACTGAACAACACACCTCAGTCCATCGTCTACACACCACTGTACTTTTACAATGCGGACTATAAGGACAACGATCTACGAACCCCGACGAATTACACGTTTGATCGTATGCATCATGATCAAGGTGTTGACGGAACACTTCTGGATACCGGGTATCTTCAAAAAACGATACCTACAACAACGATATCATTACGGTATAGTCCCTGGTTTGTTGGGTACTGGTTTGATGAAACAATGTGCGTACAGTCGTTTGTGTTAAACAATATTTACTATCATTTCTGGTACAACACATCTCATAATGAACTCGACCAGGTTGGTTGGAAAAAAGATAGGAAAGCACTCGATCAGAACATGACCAACATGTATTACACCAATAAAAACAACGCACGATCATCGGTCATGTATGGTATCGATTTTTATCTCGACGCCCGTCTTCTCAAAACGACTTCGACCATGTTTTCAGATAATGATATCTACGAATTAGCTTTAAAATTCAGGGAAGATGCAACGGGAAATCCCATCATTATCAGTAACCGTTCGATTCTTTCCTTTGTTCTGTTGAATGTTCCAGATAATAAGAGTTTAAACTCCACCTATGTGGATTCTGATACCGATGGGTTGACTGATTGGACAGAATTATATAAAACGTATACGAATCCGTTTCTTGCTGATACCGATTATGATGGTTTCTCTGATCAAGTCGAAAATCAATCGGGAACAGATCCTAACAATTACCAAAATTTTCCCCTTGCTAATCAACCACCATACGTACCCAGCAATCCCAGTCCTGGGAATGGTGCGACCGGTGTTTCTATAAACGCTGATTTGAGCTGGACCGGTGGGGATCCTGATGTTGGTGATACCGTTACCTATGATGTGTATTTTGGTACCACGAGTCCTCCTCCGAAAATCTTTTCCAATTACACAAGCACCACGTACCTTCTTTCAACATTAGCCTATTCTACACAGTATTATTGGAAAATAGTCTCGTGGGATAATCATGGTGCTCATAGTACAGGACCAATATGGTCATTTACCACGCAGCCTCAACCTAATAATCCTCCCAATGTTCCTAGTAATCCAAATCCTCCGAATGGTGCCACTAGTGTTTCCATTAATGCTGATTTAGGTTGGACAGGTGGTGATCCAGATCCTGGGGATACAGTCACATATGATGTATTTTTTGGGACAACAAGTCCTCCACCCAAAGTCATCGGTAATCAATCTAGCACGACGTATATTTTATCAACGTTACTTTATTCCACTCAGTATTACTGGAAGATTGTATCGTGGGACAATCATGGAGCTCACACAGTAGGTCCTATTTGGTCGTTTACCACAGAACCTCAACCAAATAATCCTCCTAATGTTCCAAGCAATCCTTACCCACCCAACGGAGCTACTGGTATTGATATCAATGCAGATTTGAGCTGGACTGGTGGGGATCCAGATCCTGGAGATACCGTGACCTATGATATTTATTTTGGGACATCGAGTAATCCACCAAAACTAGTAAGTAATCATACACAAACATCCTACAATCTCGGAACACTCTTGTATAATACAAGGTATTATTGGAAGATCGTCTCGTGGGATAACCATGGGGCTCATACGACAGGTCCAGTGTGGACGTTTGTTACTATGCAGCAACCGAACAATCCTCCCAATATACCAAGTAACCCCAGTCCTCCGAATGGTGCGACCGGTGTTTCAATCAATGCTGATCTGAGCTGGACTGGTGGGGATCCTGATGTTGGTGATTCAGTTACCTACGATGTGTTTTTTGGTACCACAAGTCCACCGCCGAAGGTCTTTGGTAATTACTCAAGTACACTCTATAATCTGCCAACGTTAGCGTATTCTACAGTCTATTATTGGAAGATAGTATCGTGGGATAACCATGGTGCTCATACGACAGGTCCAATCTGGACGTTTACCACAGAACCTGAACCAAATAGTCCACCATACGTTCCCAGTAATCCTCAACCAATGAATGGTGCCGTTGATGTCGACATCAATGCAGATCTGAGCTGGACTGGTGGTGATCCCAATCTCGGTGACACGGTTACCTATAATATTTCCTTTGGAATCCTTGGTCAAATGACCCAAATTGCCTCGTACCAAACTTCTGAAATGTACGAACTGGAACCACTTTCATATGAAACAACGTATGAATGGCAAATCTTTGCTCGTGACAACCATGGCAGCCAAACCATAGGGCCGATCTGGACGTTTACCACAGCATCCATCGAGAACCATCCACCGGAACAACCCACCCTTGTTGGTCCGACTGAAGGAATGGTTGGTATAATTTACACGTTTTCAGCGAATGCTTCCGATCCAGATGGAAATCAGGTGTTCTATAATATCTCCTGGGGTGACGGTAATGTTAGCGGATGGTTAGGACCGTACGACTCGAATCTGGTCGTCGAGGTTCCATACCAATGGACAGCCGCCGGAGATTATGAGGTCACGGTGAAAGCAAAGGATATTTATGAAGCTGAAAGCGTCTGGTCAGCAGCCTTACTCGTGAATATCTCAGTCTTCGTACGACATGTTCAGATCAATAACATTCAACCAGGATACCTCTATTTCCGATTCTTAAGCGATAAGTCCTACGCATATATACACCTTCTTGAAATGCTGAATATCTCAATTATTTTTGGGTTCAGCCTTGCAATCAATGCCACGGTTTCTGACTCGGTCCATCGTGTCCAATTCGATGTCGTACGATTGTTCACCGGTCTGCAGGAAAGCGATGAGGATACTGATATGTCTGATGGTGCATACGTCGATTTTCTCATGAGCACAGGACTCGTGAATATTACCGCGCATGCGTACGACATCAATGGAAGCGAGCTTGGAACCGATACTCTTGACTTTGTGCTCTTCATTAAACCAAATTTCGGTGGAGGAGTTAGTCAGCTGAATGAAGCACTTCTTCAGAAACGTGCGGCAACCAAAGCAACAACAGGAACCTTAAGACCACGCTAGGAACAGGAGCATTCATCCTTTTTCTCCTTTTTTTTAAAAAAATATAAAAAAATGTAAAAGGATAGAAATAGTTAATATCTCTATTTCGATATATTTATATATGATTCGATACAACTATACGATAAAGGAGTATAGATGCAACAGATGAGAAACGCAAGAATTATTTTGGTTCTATTCGTACTAGTAGTAAGTAATATGACATCCGTCGTTGCATTTCCAGTACACATAGGGGAGCAACCAATGTCTGGTCCTCTCATGACCCATGATACGATTATATGGGAAGGATTACACTATTGTCAAAATCTTTACCGAGAAAGTCCGATATCGTCTGTAGATTCTGATAATATTTTTCAAGAGTTAGTACAGTGGTATACGATTCAACCTACTATTGTTTATGTAAGTTATAATGAACCGTCGATGACCATCAAATTTATTGACGGATCATATGTTGTTATTTTTGATGTGATCTCCACACTCCGTGGAAGTCTTTTCCTTAATGAACCCTATGATACGTTCCCAGCATCTTTCATTGTCTCTTCATCTCCCCAAACAAACCAAGGAAAAACCGCAGTTCTCCTCAATCCAGCAGAGTACGTGTACGGTCATCGTCACTGTCAACAAATAGCAACGATGTTGATAAGAAAAGGGTACAACCTTGTGTATCGTGAAAATCAAGACGTCACCCTCTCCTATCTTCGACAGAATCTCACGGCAGACGTTCTGTATATGAACACCCATGCAGGGTATTGGGATATTGATGGTGATAATACGTCCGACCAGGTGATTATCGCCTCTGGTGAGGAATGGACCAATGAAACACCACAGAAGTATCCTTTTGAGTATGAACACTATTATATCGTCGAAGGTATCGTAGGAGAACGAAGCTTCATCGCATTCACCCCAGGTTTCATTCATTATTATTATAGTGAACAACTATTCCCGGACTCACTCATCTATATGGCCACCTGTTTTGCCTCGACCGATGATTCCATGGCGCACGCGTTTCTTACCAATGGTGCCTCAACGTACGTGGGATGGTCACAGAATACGGTATTTTATACGAACAGCATCACCTCGGTCAAAGCGTTTCGTCTCCTCACCCTCGGTTGTACTGTAAAGCTAACCTGCTCGATCATCAGATCTGGTGGGTTCCTCAACTGGCTTCTTCAGACAAAACTCATCTATTATGGTGACGGTTCTCACAAGATTCCTTGATTACAACCAGAAGAGCGATTTCATAAGCAGCTGTGTTTGCCTTGGTAACATAGGAGGTTGTTTACCATCGACCATATCCAGAACTGCTTGTGATAACGTTTCTACGATTTGTTGGAAATACCATCGTCCATAATCACTATCAGCACGCGCCGGACTACCCACGTATCCCTCGGTGATACCAAGATCTTTAAATGTCTTGCCTAACACCCTTGGAGAATACAAATCACGATAGATGCTAGGTAAGGTTTTGTACGAAGGATCAACAAGATAGGGGTATTGATAATTCATCAGGGATGTTTCTCGGAAACACCCATGAACTTCTTTTTTTGTATCAAAACCAACCTGTGGCTCCCGTTTCTCTACTTCCTTACTGTAGAAATACGGTCCCCAAGGCTCTATAATTTTCACTGGATACGTTCGCATGACCTTTAGCATACCACTGTAAATTCCTTTGAGATGTCCAAGGTCCATATGAAACGTGCAGATCACAAAATACTTGAACTTATGTGCTGCAAGAGATCTGCACACATCAGTAACAATGGCTTTCAGGACTTTCACTTGTGTGGTTACCGTACCAGGAAAACCAGTCGCTATTTTTGAATACCCCAGAGGAATAGATGGGAAAAGTATCACGGTAATATCAGGTTGCTTCTTCTTCACAAATTTCATTGCTTCTTTTGCTGCATCCCGTGCAGTGAGAAGGTCAGTTCCAACTGGTAAATGCGGACCGTGTTCTTCCAATGGACTGAGAGGAATAAAAACAACCGTTTTTTCTCGGTCAAGTCCCTCGATTTGTTTCCATGATAACTCTTCGAGTTGAATGATTTTCACATCATTTTTCTCATTATTTTTTGCAGATTTCATGTGATGACCTCACAATCATGTTCTCTCACAATCACGGTGTGTTCCTTTTGGGTGACCATACCACCCTTCGCATCAAGTAGCTGAGGATACTGCTTGATGACTCCTAAAAAGGATAGTTTTTTTAACGCGGTATCGCAGCTTTCCGACAGGACATCCAGACACCATCGCTGAGCAAAAGGAAGCGATCGAAACGATGCATGTATTTTTTCGTATGCATATTTAGATCGACTATCTCGAATCAGTCTTGCTTTGAAGGTGTTGCTGCATAAGTAGATATGACTCCCGCTCCCTGAGATCACATGCCCAGCACCGTTCGTAGCGAATGGTTCGACAGCAAGTACGTCTCCGGCTTGTGGTTTTTCACGACTCGCGTAACTCCCCACGTTAGGAACAGACAGCCCTGAATGTAGCTCATATTGTTGTAATCCATGTCCCATAAGATTGTCAATTGGTTTGAATCCTTGGGAAAGAATAGTCTGTTCTACAGTTTTCCCAATCGTTGACAGGTTCACCCCTGCTTTCATGAGACGCAATGCGTTGTCTAAAGCATCACTTGATGCTTTAATCATTCCTGCGTAGGTTGTTGTTTCTATTTCGATCGTCATCGCAGTATCAGCAATATAGCCATCGATGTGGGCTCCCACATCGACTTTTACGACGTCTCCTTTTTTGAACATCAAAGGATCATCGATACAGGGACTATAATGGGCAGCAATAGAATTAATTGCGAGATTCACGGGAAACGCAAGACTTGCTCCTCGTTGTTTGATTTTTAATTCGATTGATGAGGCAATATCAACAAACCGGGCCCCTGGTCTGAGAAGGGAACAGCCATAGTCTCGTGCTTCCGCTGCTATTTTCCCTGCACGTCTGTATTTTTCGTAGATCTCGTCATTCATGGTGGATCACGTCCAAGAGTTGTTTTTTTGTGATCGGTCCCTTCCTCATAATTACAGGAACGTGTTCAGAGAGGTCAACAATCGTGGACGGTTTCCCGTCAAGTTTCCCATCATCTAAACATACGGTGATATCTGTCCCAAGTTGCATCAGTATATCCTTTATAACATATTGTGGTTCTTCATCATGAATATTGGCACTCGTGGCAGTTAAAGGTCCATAGGTAGCTAAGAGATCAAGGGCATAGGAGTTGTCAGGGATTCGAATCGCGATTTTTTCAAGACCACTGGTGACGATTGCAGGAACAGAGGGTTTTTTTTTCAAAACCACGGTCAGTGTTCCTGGGAGAAAATGTTTCATGACCTTCATCGCTGTGTCATTGACGTCTGCGATTTTTACTACTTCTTCAATGGATGCGACAGCAACCGGTAAAGGAGAAGATAATGGACGTTTTTTTATCATGAAGACTTTTTTTACGGCTTGCACATTGAAAATATCTGCACCCAGGGCGTAAAGTGTATCGGTGGGATAAAGAATGACGTCTCCTTGCTTCAATGCTTCAAGTGCAGGAAAAATGGTTGTTTTTGACATGCGTATTACTTGTCTGATTTAATAAAATCACCAAGCGTGTATCCATCCTGTGCATGTGACTGCTGACCAAGTGGTACAGCTTTGACTTCCTCGAGTAATGATATGCCTAATTCTTTTTCTAATTTTGCTATCATTTGATCAGAAGGTCGTAGGTCGCCGTTTTCAATTTTTGCAATCGTGACAGTTCGCTCTCCAATCCGAAACCCGAGTTCCTCTCGAGTAAGCCCTTTTTTCCGTCGTGCTTCTTCGATGATCTTTGACCAATTCGTGACCAGCTCTTTTTCCATAGTCTTGTAAATATCTTTTTGTCCTGCTGGTCGGGGACGTGCAGTGACCGGTCGTCTGGTTGGAACAGGAGTTGGTTTGACTACTGGTTCTTCGACGTATCCTTCTGAGTATTTAATGCAATCCGAGCAGACGCGCATTTTCGCTCCATCGATGATTGCTTCCCTGAGTCCTTTACTGTCTCTCCCGCACATATCACAAGGCATACTTCATCCTCTAATAGAAACGAGGTTATAGCAATCCTGCTTTCTGGAGAAGCATCAGATCTTCGGTGCTGAGCTTTTCTCCTCGTTTGAATCGCTCGAAGACCTCGGTTGCTTCTTTCTGTGCAGCACTGACGTCCGCAAGTTTCTTCTTTTTCTCTTGTTTCTTTTCGGTACTCGCGATGTTCTTTTCAAGCTCGTGAATGTTGTTCACATGATCGATGAATTCCTTATGGACTTTATCTGCTTCGATTTTTGTGATGACGATTTCTTCCTGGATATCGGTGGTTTTTTTCACAAGGTTATCAAGTTGTTTTAAAATCTCAACCATGCCCTGATGTTCTTCTTGGGCTTTCTTCGCCATTTTTTCGACAAGATCATGTTGTTTTTCTGCTTTCTGTCGGAAGATCTTTTCTTCCTCTATAGCTTTTTTGAGCTTTGGATCTTTATTTAATGCTGCTTCTTGATCTTTAATCTTCAAATGTAGTTCCTTAATCGTTTCAATTAATTTTTTTTCTTTCTGGGATGACATGGGTTGTGTCATCTGCTCATTTTCTAACTTTCGTAATTGTTGTTTCCATTCGTTTAAATTAACACCAGACGTAGAAAATTGGTCTTTCTCAAGTTCCTTGATTTTCCGTTTTAAATCAAGATGGTTTTTTGTAAATTCATTTCGCTGTTCTTTCGCATGTTTCACGCGCTCGTTGTACTCATCTCGTTTCTGTTTATGTTCACCAATCTGGTTGCGCATCTGTCTGACTTTCGCATTAATCTCGTCTCGTTCTTTTGCCAATCGCTTTGACTTCTCGTGTAGATCGTCTCGTTTCCGTTTGAAGTCGTTTGCTTTCTCTTGCAATTCATCTTTTTTCTGTATCATCTCTTCGACAGAACTCTCTTCCATTGTCAGCCTCGAATTCGTGATTGAAATAGTCACGTAAAATATTAGGTATATATTAAGTATTTCATAATAGGTTTTTTTACCAGAGAATGATTTTTTTTTATATTGTTATCGTAGTTATTGGAACGTTTAAATAGAGGTAGATGTTTTGCACATGTCATTGTAAGGGAGATTCGTTATGAGCGAAAATCAAGAAGACATCATGAAAATGAAAAGTCCGCGATGGCAAATATCACTGTCCATTCTCGTTGGTGTCGCCTGGTTAGCATTTATTTTAATCTGGTTTTTTTTCTATACTGATAAATATACGTGGGAACGACATTTCGCAATCGTCTTGATGTCTTTATTCATCGTATGTGGTCTTTTAGGAGTTCCATGGTTACTATGGTGGTTAAAGCATCGAACCGTTGAAGAAGTAGAGATGTGGAACGTACCCGGGTTCCGGTGGCGTGTCTGGGTTTCTTGTATTATTGTTTTTGCATCTCTTGTTGTCCTCATTTATTGGTTTTGGGTGTACGCAACACCCTATCGATGGTACCAGAATCTCATTGTTTTTATCGTGTTCTGTATCATTGATGGCGGCATCATGGCTGCTCTGTGGGCACCGTGGGGGATGAAGCATCCAAGAAAACCAACCTGTGATAAAAAAGAGTAACGATCTCTAAATAGAACCACAGAGATTTTTTATCCTTTTTTTTCCTGGAAAAAAAAGATGCTATCGACAATGACAGCAAAAATTCCTGCCAGGAATACCATATCAAACACGTGAGCTCCTCCAATGATCGCAGGGGTTGTTGTCGTAATCGGGTTGTTGAGTAGTGGAATCAGATGAAAGCAATCAGCACCAAGCAGCACGCCAAGCGTACTGATGATATAAGCAAACGGAGCTGCGGTTCGTTTCTTTTTCCAACAAAGAAGAAGTGATAAGAAACTAGCAAGAAGAATAGGGAGCAACCAATAGGGAAAAACGGCAACAATTCCTTTCGATGGATCCGGGAAGGTCACAAAATAGGTAATCACCGCGACACAACCAATGCCTATGAAAATTTTTAATATTGGAAGTTTGTTTTTTATTAAAAGATATGCACTAATGATAAGTGGAATGATTGCACCACCGACATTAATACCAACCTGCCAGTATGTATGATAGGTAAAAAGTGGTATATTGGAGTAGTTAATTCCAAAGAGTCCATCGATGAAACCAGATCCGAGGATAAAACACAGAAAGACAATGATGATGGCTTCGAAGGCTGAAAACCCCATATCTTTGAAGGCTTTTGTTATAATAAGATATCCAACATATACGAAAAAAGCCAGGCCAAAGATAGCGGCAATTATTGTAATTAGTGCTTCCATCGGTGAATTTACATAAGAAAATGCTTTATAAATGTAGTGAACAGAACAAGATTTTATATAAAAAATTCATTTGGAATTCTCTTTTTAAACAAGATTTCTTTTTAAAGATATAAAATAATCTAAACGTTATTGTTATTTTTTATAAATTGATATGATTCTTAATAGAAACATATATATATAAGCCTCCTATATAATGAAGTATACCAATAGGGGGCAATATATGAATTCTCTAAAAAGTTCGAAAAAATCTATAATAGGGGCAGTTGTTTTCACCGTTCTCCTCCTTGGAACAACGTTCTTAGGAGCAGTCGGTTCAGTTCAAATAAACACTCAACAGACCAATCAATCTAACACAACACCAACTGATAATGATGTATACGTTCTCGATAGACATTATGATATCGTCGACCCAGAACCAGCTTCTGTTGGACGAAGTGACAATGATGATGCTGGAACAAAAAAAGATGCGGGTAATATACTTGACCGTGCCACCCCGATTTATCCTGGTGAAGTAATTGATGATACGCCAGGACGAGGGAGAGCCGGGAAATTAAATGCGACTACATCCGATCAACAAGATTGGTACTATTTTGGTGTCTGCGATGGTCAAAGCATACAGATAACCATGACCCCACAAACCCATGCGAAAATTGATTTAGGCCTCTGGGACCAAGATGGAATACAAGTAGCAAGTTCAGCACAACCAGGGGATCTTATGGAATCAATTACGTACACCGCATTATACACAGGTCGTTACAATATGCAGCTTATTCATTACGGTGGTACTGCGGGAGCTGCTTCCTACACGTTCACCATTAACATCGTTGGCCAGAATGATGCTGGTACGCATGCGGATGCAGCGAACACCTTTGCAGGTTCCGTTCTTATCACGCCTGGGTTATATTACGGATACGTGGACATGAACGATGCCTATGACTTCTATAAATTCCAAGTCACATCCGGTCAAGGTATCCATTTAGAACTCAACGTAAGAGATTTTTCGTACTTATCAGACTTCGATGTCACCTTATACAATCCAAGTGGGGAAGAGATTTATGCGACCAATGAATTCTACGATGATGATCTTCTCTACCCAGCAGATCAGACCGGGCAATGGGCTGCTCGTGTCGACATTTACCCTGGATGGGTCGATGTTCCTCACCCAACCGGTTGGACATACTTTAGCTATGGTGCTGGACCTTATTCACTTGAATTAACCCTTGAAACCAGTGCACCACCAGTCCCTGGTCCTATCCCACAACCAGACATTATCCCCAAAGCCAAGACCTTCATTGTCGCCAATGATTTCGCTAGCAGCAAGGATGAATATGGTTACCTTGCTTCCGTTCCCGCCGCTAACTATCTCAGCGGAGGACAACGGTATCTCGCCCCCATTGTGTACTCCGGAGATACCACCTCCACGAACTACTACGACAATGAGAAAGACCGTGGCACTGTCCAAAACACCACGGATTACTTACTCAATGACTGGGAAGACTATCTCGCTTTGTTCGGAAAAACACCAGCTCAATACAATGTTCCTGCTGATCCTATTGCAGCAGCAGCAGAAATTGCTACCCAAAACTTTGGCACCAACCAACTTGCGGTTGTTGCTGTTGATGGTAGTGGCTACACTGATGAAGTAAGCACTATTCTCAGTAAAACCAAGACGCTTAAACGAGTAATTGAGATCGAAGAAATCGCAGGAGATAGCTCGAAGATTAAAAGTATCGGGGGATACGGGTACCCCATGCTGATTACACCAAAATGGTGTGCTATTAACGTGAGCATGTTTGGAACCAATGGGCAACCATCACTCTCAACCGTCTTACCTCATTTCATCAGTAAGGGAACCGAATGGTGGCCGTACGAATCTACCGCTGGTGATAAAACTGATCTCTACCAACCACTCACTCGCGCAGGAATTTGGACTGCTGGTACCGATCGCCTCAGCGCAAACTGGAATTTCAGAATCACGAAATTCGCTGGTGATCGTTATCATTTCAAAGTGAAAGATGCTGATTCAGTCCTTAATTTCAAGATTACGACTGATGAACCGGCAGATCTCATGGTATTCCTCGTGGATCCCGACGGATACCTCCGAGCACCTGTTATTCCATCGTGGAATGGACAATATGTGAACCCGGTCCATGTGTGGAATGGGTGCCACTTTGATGAAACCGCTGGTGGCTATGAACCCTGGCGACGCTGGCTTATGCTCACCACACCGCATACTGAGGTAACCGCTGAGGTACTTCACCCTGATGAAGGATGGTGGACTGCTATTGTCGTCCCGACCCAAGAAACCGGTGGTAATGTAAAATATACTATTGCCGGGGAATTGAGAACCGTTAATGCAAAGCGGGCAGATGCAGAGATATCAGCTGCCAACGCTGCGGTTATCGCATCCTTAAATCATGTCCCATTGTTATATGTAAAAGAAGATAGTGTTCCAGCACAAACAGCGAGTGCCTTCACTGCTCTTGGTGTCACGAAAGTCATCTTCGTCGAACGTGGTGAAATAGGCTCTGCAGTACGATCTAGTCTCCCGACACTCGATGCTGATCTGAAGACAATGGAGGAAATCGTGGATCATATAAAATCCTATGAAGCATCTGAAAACTACATCACCGCAACTTCTTTGAAATCTGGAAACGGATACTTTGCACCAGCAGCAATGCTTGCAGCCTATCATGGCTCACCCATCTTACGGATAGAAGATGCACCAGGCAATCCAGCAGCAATGGCACAACGCCTTGAAAGCTGGGTACGTTGGGATGGAGACTATTACCATGGAGAACGCTCCACCGGTCATTTACCAGAAGCTGATGCTCCGATTGCTGAGAAAAATAGAACCGGACTTGGACTTCTCTTCAGGATGTTAAAATTCCTTATCTCCGGTACTGGTGATCTCCCACCCTTCGGACTTGATGCAAAGCGCTATTGGACCGAGGAAATGTACACAGAATTCCATGATTACGTCGTGAGCCTTGGGCTCGATGTCGAAGGACAAGAAGGGTACTGCATTGTTGCCCCTCGAGATGACATCCCCGTGTTTTTACATTCGGCACTGATGGGGAACAACTCCTACGCAGGGCAAATCCCTGGTATGACCCCGGCTTACAGTTCTGATATTATCGTTCGAGATGTTCTATACCCAGCGTTAATCTTTGCGAATCCAGGACGAGACATCACCACCTCACAGATGATGAACTTCCCTGATAGTGGCACGTGGACCACGAACGATGGGAAGGTCACGGCAGTCTACTCAAGCAGAGAACTGAAACGAACCTTCAGCACCCATGGTCGAACCTTCGATGGTCACTGCCTCTGGGTCGCTAACCTTGAACGTATGAACAATGGTGCAAGTATTCTATATTACTCAGGTCATGGAACCGGTGGCAGTGGCTGCTCCGCGCAATACCAGCAAACCGAGTTCTGCAATTACCCTGAGCAGGAATGGTGGGATGGATGGCGTGGATACATGTTCGATAACTGGAAGACACCTCGAGATGGAGGGTTCACCTGGTATAACCCAGACCCCGCGAACCTCTACGATCTCATCCATTACGATTACGTCGATGGATACTACCAGAACCTCCACAGTGCTGCAGTTCTCTACATGTCCTGTACCACTGGTGATGGCGACGGGCCGATGGTCTACATGGACCATGGCGCAGCCTACTGGTACGGTAACGCGAACACGGGACTTTGCCCCGAAGCAGATCTCGCCGATGACTACGTCTTCCAAGACGCGTTCAATCTTGGTGAACCGATCGGACCCGCCTTCTCAAAACAAGTCTGGTTGCATTACCGAGATTTCACCACCAGCGATCCTATGTCCATGTACGGGCCGTCCTCTATGCAGGTCACCACCATTCAGGTCATCTACGGTGACCCAAGCATGATTGTCTACAGCCCAGAATGGCAGGCACCAGTACCCATTGATGCCTAAGCGGCATCCCCTCTTTTTCTTTTTTTTTATTTTTTAACTACTGTTCCCACTCTATTGTAAAAAATTTTTTTTTAACGCTTTCTAAGCGAGAAATCCCCAAACTTTAGTTTGTGGGATGAATCGCGCCATACTTTTTCTTCGAAAATTTGATATCGCGTACTGGACGGGCGTACCCGCTTCCAGCGGGTGTAACAGAAACCCGTCCAGGACGTGAATATTTTATGGACTTAGTTAGCGGCAGACATAGCATAGGCC
>Ga0172362_10003222_pt1 | contig 14099 bp, 10 predicted proteins | sample LakKivs1_kivu2a2_FD_114534 | JGI IMG/M metagenome (GOLD analysis project Ga0172362, IMG submission 114534) | Sediment microbial communities from Lake Kivu, Rwanda - Sediment s1_kivu2a2 | ecosystem: Environmental > Aquatic > Freshwater > Lake > Sediment | place: Rwanda: Western Province, Lake...
ATTTATCCAAAAGTATATTCAATAAATCGAAAATTAAGATGTTTATGATGGTTTAATGTATTTTTTATACCAAGGAATATATGGTTTTTTATATAATTTAAGTTCTTTTTCATTACTTGAGTATATACTTTTAACATTTTCAAGATTTATGCGTTTGAATACATTATCATTTGAAATATTTTGTGTATTTAATGACATATAATCATCATATAATTGAAGTTTATATACAAATGTATTAGTATCTTGAATTACTCCAACATGTTTTGTATCTTGTGCTAAATTATCAGTATCTAATAAAAATATTGGAACATAACCAAAAAATAATCTGTTATTTATACTTCTATTATCAGGAATTTTATAATCAATATGATAAAATGTTTGTAGTCGAGTTGAAACCATATGACAAAATTCATTTATTTCATCAGTAAAATAAAAATCACCAAATAAAATAATATCGTTTGGTTTTAAATTTTCTAATATGTGTAATGTATTATTTATTTTAATATTTAAATCTTTAAAATTAAATTTAGTATCATAACTACTATTTTCATCGAATTTTAAATATGTTAAACGATGTTCATTATATATTTCAAATATTTTATAATCTTGATTTATTTTACAATTTGTAAAAGATTCTTGTTTAATTTTATATTCTATATATTTTTCAAAAATATATGGTATTGATGTATATAATATTCTACTAAAATTTAATTCAATAAATATTTTTTTATTAAGATATCGAGTAACACCTTTATCTACATTTGTTCTATATGAATTCATCATTTGAATAAACTTTAAGTAAGCACAAGACGTTATACCATATAAATATATTTTTAAACGATATACATATGTTATACTACGTTCTAATTCATCTTTAAAATTATCTATTATATAAGTTTTCCATTTTTCTATATCATCTGTAAGTTGATTTCCAGAATATGATATATCATCGATATATATATAATTATGATTTGTCCGTAATAATAATTGATATATTTCCGGATCAGAAGTAATATCAACAAATTCAGTTGGATGTCCTGTCAATAATGTTTCTGGTGTAAAATTTGTTAAATATGTGCGATTTTTAAAAAATTTAGAATATATATTAAGAAATAGTAAATTATAATTTGGTACTGATCTAGTCATATCATAATCAAACATCCATATAAGACAAATATCTTTAAATGAATTTTTATATTTAAAGTTTGTATCAATAATTAATTCTTTAATTCCATTATATATATCATATTTACGTATTTGTTCACGATTAATTAATATATCATTAAATAATTCACGATATTGTTGTTTTAATTGTGCTATAAATTTAATATTTGTATCACGAACATTTGTGATATTATTTTTTTTTACAATATTTTGTTCAATTGAAAATATTTGATGAATATAATCAGTAATAAAATCAATATTTTCTTTATTTAATTTATGTATTGATTTATTATAAATTTTTATTTCTTCATATTCTTCATTATTATTATTTGTTTCATTTGAATTGTTTTTTTCTTTTTTTACATAAGTTACGATAGGTGTATTACATATATTTTTAGTAACATATTCTCGATATTGAATTAATAGATTATCATGTTTATTATCATTCATACGATTATTTAAATTATTCATATATATATATATATATAAGTTAAAATTGAATAACATTTAATAAATATTTTTATTTAAATGACAAATTTATATAAAAATCAATTAAATGCTATTTCTTAATTTTTACTAATTACGTTGAAAGTGTAATTAGTAATAACATATAAGAATCAATTAATTCAATTCAAATTTCTATATCTATTATGTATATATAGATTAAATTCTTTATATTGTTGTTGAGTTTTAATAGAAATGCTATCATTATGGATTATATGTTCATATTCTAAATTTTCAACAACAAACAAATTTAAATCTAATTGTTCAAACATTAATGTGTTTAAATATATTACATCATAAGGAGAATTTAAATGATGTCCTAATTTTAATTCATTTGTAAAATCTAAATTATCAATTAGATATTTATTAATAACATAATTGCCAGTATTCATTAAACATTCACTAAAAACATTATTATTTCTAAATTTCTTTTCATTTTCATTATTTAATTTAAAATTACCTTTTTTATATATAAAACCACTATATTGACTATAATTAAAATTCGGGTTTGCTTTTGATGGTGCTAAAATGACATTTTTTTGTTCTTTAATATTATTTTCTATATATTCTTTGGCTATTTTAAAATAATTAATATCAGCAAAGTTATCTGAATCCATTAATACAATCCATTCATTTTTAGCAAAACTACAAACTTTTAATTTGTTAAATAGTGGTCCTAAAATTTTATCATTTTTAATTAATTTTAATTTATCTATATTTGGAATATGTTTTTTTATTTTATCAATATCATTTCCATTTTCATCTGTTATAATAATTTCATTAATAAATTCATTTTCTATATATTTTGGTAAATTTTTAGACAAAAAATTATCAAATCTATCTATTGTTGGTATACAAAGTGAAAACATATAATTGTAATTTATTATTATCTTTTTAAATAATAAATTATTTTTTACTAAAATATTTATACCAATATTGATATGTTTTATAATCATCAGGTGTTCCCCAACATATATAAAAATCTACTTCAAAAACTTTAACATTTAACCCTTGTTTTATATTCTGATTAATTATATCATCAACATAATATTCATTATTAGTTTTAATATTATATTTATAATTCTCATTCAAACCATCCATAAAATATTTTGCTTTCCTAAAAAACATTGTACCAATTATAACATGAGATTTTTGTAAATGATGTTTATTACTATCAAATTTTTTACATGATACTGAAACAATATTGTCATTTTTATCAGTTTCTAACCATGCATACATATTCGGATTATTGCGACTACTTGTATGGTCTCTAAATGTCCATACAATCACATCAATACTTAAATCATCTAATAAACTTTGATATTTTATTTTATTATATAAAACTCCATTATCACAAGCACTTATTAATATCGGTTCTTCTAATGTTATATTACTATTTAATATACCTATTTCACTAGTACATGCTTGTCCTTCTGTGATATAATCAATAGAACAAATATTAACATTAGAATAATTATTTATAATAATTTTATCAAGAATATATTTATCAATATGTTCTTTTAATAATATAAATGTTTTTTTAAATGTATTTGGAAGACAATTAACTGCTTGTATAATCATTGGTAATCCATCTATATCTATTAATGGTTTTGGAACTTTAAAATTATCATTAACAAACCTTATACCTTTTCCTGCCATAGGTAATATAAGTGTAGTATTATAATTATCTTCTATTAATATATTATCATTAGAAGTTTTATTACGAAAATAATTAGACCATTTTAAATATGTTTTTAAATCATTAGGAGTGCCCCATTGTAACATATGTTCTATTTCATAAACACCTATTCTTAATCCGTCTTGTGCCATTAAATTATAAACCATACTTACGTAAAATTCATTATTAATTTTAATATTTTTTTTAATTAGTTCATTAAAATATTTTTTAACAAGTGACCCATTTTTAAAATAGTATGTTCCATTTGAAGCATATTCATTCATACGATTATTTGTAAATGGTTTTTTTTCTTGTATCTCATTTAAATATATTACATTATCAATAATAGTATGTCTAACAAATGCATAATTATCTGTGCCTAACATATGTGGATGAAATCCTTTATAACATACTACACAACCATCTAAATTATTATTTCTTACATAATTTAAAAATTTATCATAATTCCAATATGTTCCATAATCACAATAACTTACTATAATTTCTTGATCTTCTAATATGTAATCATTAATAAGAGTTACTGCGTGAACTGGTCCTTGTCTATTGTTAGTTGGAACTTGATGTATAGTTCCATTAAATTTATTTAAAATATGTCTCATATTTGTATTATTTAAATGTAAATCATTACATATAAAATGTAAATTATTTTCATTAGGAAATAAATTTACAACATGTTCTATAATTGGTTTATTTTCAATAATAATTAATGGTTTAGGTTCAATATATCCGTCATCTATAAATCTTTTACCTATTCCAGACATAGGTATAATAATTTGTAATGGTTTTCTCCATTTATTAATATTATATTGTTTAGTACAAATCATATCCAATTTAATATTATTTTCATCTAAATATGATTTGTATTCAAATATTTTTTCTTGTTGATTTTGTAATTCAGGAGAAACAAAACATAATTTAAATCCATTATTTCTTAGAAGTTTATAATTGTTATAATCTAAAGGATTTTGTTTAAAACAATCTATCCAAACCCAATCAACTTTATTTTTCATATTTAAAATTGTATGAATTGATTCATATTCAGAAAATCTAAGTGCTATATTTTTAATACCTAATTTACTTAGTTTATAAATCATTGGAAATGAACAATCTAAAAAGAAATAATCTTGAATATTAAATTTTTGTATAATATCTAATATTCTATATTCTATACCTTCACTTTTTATATTTAGTATTAGAAATGAATGATGATAATGTTTAACAAATTCTTCAAAATTTTCTCCAATGCTAAATGGATCATGTGATAATATTATTTTACCATCAATAGTGTCTCTTAAATCTATCTCAATTCCATAAGAATTATTTATTCCTTTTAATTCTTTAATTGAATTTATACGATGACAAACATATAACATTATTATTATAATTTAAATATTAAAATTTAATTTTAAATACTAAAATATGAATATTAATTTATTTACATATAAAAATTTATATAAAAATATTTTTAAAAAAGATAGTAATGGTAGAGAAATTAATATATATAAATATTTAAATTGTTATATAACTGGATATAATATATATTATCCAAATATACTATTATATTCAGAGAATACTAATAATTTAATATTGCCAGTAATTGAGAAAACTATGTCACTGAATATAGGAACTATTTATGAAAAAAATGATATGAGATTTGATATAGATATTAATTATTTAATAAAAAATGTTATTAATATTATTGAAGAACCAGTATTTTATTTTGTTTATAATACAGATAACTATTATCATTATTTATATGATACATTACCATATCTAATCTCTTATCAAGATTTAAAAAATAAAATACCAAATATTAAATTACTAATGCAATATCCCAATGAACAAAAAAATAGTTTATATCCATTTGTTATAGAATTTTTAGAATTGTTAGATATTACATTGAATGATATATTAATGATAAATAATAATAATATTTATAAAGAAATTTATATATCTACTTCATATACACACGATTTTGATTCAAACCTACCACCCAGAAAAGAAATATATGATTTTTACCAAAATATAGTTGAAATTGTTAAAAATAAATATTTTATAGATAATACACCTAAAAAAATATATGTTTCTAGAAGATCTTGGTTACATAATGATTATAGTAATATAGGAACAAATTATACTACTAGAAGAAGATTAGTTAATGAAGATGAGATAGTAGAAATGTTAGTAAAAGATGGTTATCAAGAAGTATTTACTGAAAAATTAAATACTATAGAAAAAATATTTTATTTTGCTAATGCTACAAATGTTATTGGAGCTATTGGTGGTGGAATATCAAATGTATTATTTTCTCATGAAAATACAAAATTACAAGCATTAGTATCTCCTACATTTTTAGATGTAAATTATAGATTTAGATATTCCTTGGATTGTGTTGATGTATGTTATAATAAAAATTCAAAACATATAGAAGATACTGAATTTAAAACATATATGCGAGTAAGGTCTATTAAAAATATAAATAATATAGTAGGTGAAATCGAAAAAATAGATATTAATAATAAAAAATTATTAATATCTTATACTGATGGTAGTAATACAGGATGGAATGCTCAGAATACTTATAAACAAGTTGAATTAAATTTTGAAGATGTCATTAAATTAGATGAAGGATTAAATAGTCCTTGGTGTATAAAGATATTTAATTTATAAAGATAATTTATATATATCTATAGTGGTTTAAAATTATTTATAACGGATTTGTAATTTCGTATTTTTTTAACTCTTTCTATAATATTATATTTATTTTGTATATTATTAAATTGTTCTAATCCACTCATGTATACTTCAAATGGATATAATATATCTCCTTGAATTGTAATAAATAGAATTTTAAAATTTTTTGAATATGGGATACCTCTACAATAATATACTTCATCATCTTCTTTTTTCTGTATTCCATATATTTTAAAATTATTTTTACAATAATTAATTAAATCTATATTTAATTCGCTTCCTCTATATGTTTCATATGGAAACTGACTTACTAATTTATGTAAAGATTTAACATTCCAAATTGATGGACATACGTCATATGGAATAAAATTATTACCTATTGCAGTTTTTAAATTACATAATATAATATCATTATTTATAATATGTTCATTACCTTTAAATAAATTTAAACTACATCTATCTAAACAATTTTCTTTCATTATGTTAACGATTTTATTAATATAATCAATATTACAATATGTTACTAACTGAACGTCATGTACTAATAATATATACTCACAATCTATAAAAGGTAATATATAATCTCGTAATCTTGTAAAATAAAATTTTTCTTCATCATATTCTATATATTTACTAAAATTTTTAGGTTTTTGTAAATTTGTATAATTTGAAACAAAAATTGGACATATATTTTTAAAATTAATAACTTCAATAAGTAAGTCATCTATAATATCCCAAAGATAACTATAATCACTATGACTCAATATTGTTAAACAAATCATTATATATTTATTATAATATTTATTAATTTTAAATTATAATAATTAGATTTTTATATAAAGGATATAATTTATTATTATTAATTAAAGATATATATATATATATAATTTAATATACTAATATTTTTAATTCTAATGTATAAAACAATATTTTATTTAGAAGGTAGAGGTGGGAAACATATTTATCATTTTTTAATATATAATTTAGGTGGATTATATTATATTGATAATAAAAATTATAATTTGAGGGGGCTAAGTAATACAAGTTTATTATTAAATGATCATATAGAAAATAAATATTTAACTACAAACCGTAAATATAGCATAACATATCCAATATATATATATATGAAGGATATAGAACAATTCCATAGAGACGCGTTTGATATTATTAAAGATAAATTTATATTAATTGATAATTTACCTAATGAAGGAAATAACGAAGAATTTGAAATTGTAAGTATATATGGAGAAAGTTGTATTAAAGATGGTTATTTAGATAACCATTCAGTATTATTTTATTTAAGAGATTTATTTATAACTAGAATTATTAAAAAATATGATATACATACTAATAAAAAAAGAATTTTTATTACAAGAAAAAATAGTGAGATATATCATACAGGAACATTAAAAAGATATATAATTAATGAAGATGATATTAAATCGAAGTTAATTAAATATGGATTTGAATATATACAATTAGAAGATTATAACTTCGAACAAAAAATAAAATTATTTATGGAATCTGAAATAATTTTATCAAGTCATAGTGGAGCATTAACTTTTGCGATGTTTTGTAATACAAATACTAAAATAATAGAAATATTAAATAAAGGAACATATGGATTTATTAATAATCATTATAAATATATATGTAATATATTAAATATTAATTATTTTAGATATTCAAATATATATGAGGATTATATGGGAAACTTTAATTTAGATTTTGAAATATTTGAACCATTTCTAACAGATGTAATTAATAAATAATGCTTATTGTTAATAATATATTAAAAAATAATTCTTATTATATTATTATGAAAATTGCTTTGTTAATTTCAGGATACACGAGAAGTTTAAAATTAAATATAGAAAAAATATATAATTTTATTATTAATGGTAATAATGTAGATATTTTTATGTATCTCAATAATGATGATGATAAAAAATATTTAAATAAACATTTAGATATAAAAGAAATACAATCTATATTAAACCCTAAATTTATAATTATATCAGATAATTTAAATTTAAATAGTAATTATAATGATATATATAATCAAAATTATAAATATTTTATATTAAATGAAAAAAAAAAAGAAATAGAATATATTGAAAAATTTAAATATGATATAGTAATTAAATTTAGACCTGATACACATTTAAATCAAAAATTAGATTTTAATATAGAAAAAAATATTGTATATATTCCAATTGATTCTAAAATAGATAAAAGTAAATTAATAAATAAAAATGATAATTATATTTGTGATATTATTGCTTATGGAAAAAGTGATATAATGGATAAATATTTTGATTTCTATTTGTATATAAATGAATTAATATATACATATGGTTATATAAATGAGACATTATTATATTATTATTTAATAAAATACAATATTCAATATAAATTAGTTGATATATCTTATATTGTGATTTTGTCACAAATGAATACAATTGCTATAACTGGAGATTCAGGAACAGGGAAAACAACAATTTCTAATATGTTAAAAACGATGTTTAATAATTCTTTTATATTAGAATGCGACAGATATCATAAATGGGAAAGAGGAGACAAAAATTGGGACATATTTACTCATTTAAATCCTAATGCTAATTATATAACAAAAATGAATAATGATGTATTTGATTTAAAAATTGGTAATAAAATTTTTCAAGTTGATTATGATCATCAAACAGGTAAATTTACTGATGTTGAAACAATTGATAGTAATGATAATATAATTATTTGTGGTCTACATTCATTATATAATAATGATAGTATTATTGATATTAAAATTTATTTAGATATACCAGATTATATAAAAATTCCTTGGAAAATTAAAAGAGATATTGAGAAGCGAGGTTATAGTATAAATCAAATATTAGAAAATATAAATAAAAGAAAAAGTGATTTTATACAATACATAGAACCACAAAAATATAAAGCAGATATTATTATATGTTTATTTAATGATATTTATGATAATAAAGTTATCAATTATTATAATTTCGATTATCAACAAGATATTCAATATAATTTTAAAATAGGTCTTAAATCTAATGATTATATTTCTATAATAAATAAGATTAATCATATTGAAAAATTTGATATAGATAATAATTATATATTTTTATATTATAATTTAAATATTAGTTTAGAGATAGGTTTAAAAAATATTATAAATAATATATATAATAATGCTTAAAATCGCTATTTTTATAAGTGGTCGTATAAATTGTTATGAAAACAATTTATTACATATATTAAATTATTTAGATAATATATATAAAGATACTTGTAATGATGAAAGTTGTGTTAATTTATTTATGTCTATAAATGGTATAAGAGATGAATATAATATATTGATGGAAAAAACATTGAATAAGTATATCAAATCTATACATTATGAAATATATAAAATTCCTGAAAATTTTAAAAATAATCATCAAGAAACTTTATATCAGATAATAGATGGTGTTAAACAACCTTACACAAATCTATCTTGTTTTTATAATGATATGGTAGCATTTTAATTAATTGAAAAATATGAAAAAACGCATAATATAAAGTTTGATATATATTGTAAATTAAGATCAGATATGATGTTCAATAATATATATGACTTAAATCTTTTTAAAGACGATAATGATAAATTTATTTTACATACTTGTATACCACCTTGTCAAATATATATATATGGTTATAAAGATATACCAATGTGTATATCAGATGCATTTGTTTTTTCAAATTATATAACTATGAAAATTTATGTAAATACATATAATTATATATTAAATCAAAATGAATTAAGAGATGATAATTATAGAATTAACTATGAACCTTGTGTAACAGTAAATTTAATAGATTTTATATTATTAGATACTACTGATAGAAATATTATTAGAGAAAAAATGATAAATAATAATAGAAATATAAAAATTAATTATTTTAGATGTGATTATAGATTAGATTATAATCGTAGAAATCGTGACAATTTTATTGAAACCGCACCACATCGTATAAACCAAAGATATTAATTTATATAAAAATATATTATTTAGAAAATTTAATTAATTATATATAAAATAATTTATGTTTTATAAAGGTATTATTTTTGATTTAGATGATACATTATATGATTATGAGTATACACATAATATATCAATTCAAAAATGTTTTATATATTTAAATGAAATAACATCAATAAATATAGATATAATTAATAAATATTATAAATATATATCTGATAGCACTAAATTTGATTTAATAAACACGGCATCTTCTCATAATAAAAGTATATATATTAAACTACTGCTTGAAAAACTTAATCTTTGTTATCCATATATAAATGTATTAAATCAATTATATTGGAATACATTTTTAGAAAATATAATTGTATATCCATATGTAATTGATTTTATTAATTGGAACAAAAAATTAGGCATAAAAATTGCTATTTTATCTGATTATGAAACAGAATTTCAAATTTTAAAATTAGAAAAATTAAAAATTATCAATTCAATTGATTATATATTAACAAGTGAAGAAATTGGAGTTGAAAAACCAAGTAGTTATGGATATCTAAAAATTTTGTATACATTAAATCTAAAAAAAGATGAAGTAATCATGATTGGTGATAATTACAATAAAGATATAGTAGGAGCAAATCATTTAAATATTAAATCTTATCATTTTGATAAAATAGATTTTAAAACTTTTTATTATAATTTATTACAAAAATTTAATAATATATATGAAGAATTAACTAAATTTAGAAATATTTCTCATTATTGTGGTGAAAGATTAGATTTAGTTCAAGCAGGTGGAGGTAATATTTCATTTAAAATAGAAGATTTAATGTTTATTAAATCTTCTGGAATTAATTTATCTTCAATAAATATAGATAAAGGATATTCTATAATTAATAATGATAATTTATTAATTGATATTAATAATAATAATATTAAATGTATAAGTAATTATAGTTACTTTGGAGATTATAATCCTTCTATTGAAACTTTAATGCATTCTATTTTAAAAAAATATACCATACATTTACATCCAATTCAGGTTAATAAAATTTTAATTAGAAAAGATGCTAAAATAATTATAAATCAACTATTTCATAATTTTTGTATTATTGATTATGTAACTCCAGGTGAAAAATTATTAAATTTAATTAAATTAAATTATAACAATGAAAAAATAATATTTCTAATAAATCATGGTATAATATTTACAAGTGATAATATTGATGAAATATATAAATTAATTGAAGACACAATCAATATTTTTGAAAAATATGATAATAAAAATTATCAAAAATATAAAAATACAAATATTATCTCAAATATAATCAATAAAAAATTTAATTCACATACAATCACTTATTTATGTGAAAATGAATATATAAATCAATATTTAAAATTAAATAATTACAAATTTGATATAAAAATTACTAATCCAGATTTTTGTGTTTATTGTGGTGATTATATATTTTATGATATAAATAATATTAATAATTTTTATAAACCTATTATAATAATATATGATCATAATTTATATATAAATAGTAATTCTATAAATAAATGTAGAGAAATAGAGGAAGTATTAAAATCAAATATTTATATATTAGAAAATAATGATAATATAATGACTTTAGATACTGAAGAGATTAAATATTTATTAAATTGGGATGCCGAAATTTATAGAAAGAATATGAATAATTAAATTGAATTAATTATTTATATAAAAAAATAAAATGTCAAATCTTTATAAAAATCAATTAAATGCTATTCAAATTTCTATTGATAATGATTTTGAAAGTGGTATTCATTATCACGCCACTGGAACTGGTAAAAGTTTAATTGCTACCAATATTTGTATCGAATATAATAAAAAATATCCTAATAATAATATTTTATGGTTTTGCGAACAAAAAAATATTATATCACAACAATTTAATAATACAAAATTATTTGGTAAAAAATTTAATATCATATTTAAAAATGAAAATTGGATTGATAGTGTCAATGCCAGTAAATTTTGGGGAAAACCTTTATTATGTGTAATCAATCGTAGTTATTTAACAATGAATGAGCGTTATAAAAATATAAAAATACAATTTGATTTAATTATTCACGATGAGTGTCATAGTTGTGTAAATAAAAGCACAAAATTATTTTATTCTTATATATTAACTAAAAATCCAAATTGTAAATGTATAGGTTTTAGTGCTACACCTAATATAGAATTTGTTCCGTTTGTTAAAATATTAAGTAGTTATTCCATTTATGACGCATTTTGTGATAATATTATTGTTGCTCCAAAGATTGTTTGGATTAATAAAGTCGAACCATTAGAACAAATAGACATAATAGAAACTATTAAAAGTGAAATCATACATTTACCTTATAAAAAAATTTTAATATGGTGTGGAATGATTAATTATAGTATTGATACATTAAATTTATGGAAAACTTATTTTCCAAATATGTCTTTTTATATTGATAATTCAAAAAATCATATTGGATATCAATCTTTTTATGAAAGCAGAGAAAATGCTTTTTTATTTTGTGCCAATAAACATCGTGAAGGAAGTGATATTCCCAATTTAGATGGTTGTGTTTTTATAGATAAAGTGATATCAAGAAGTTCAAAAGTATTCATTCAATGTATTGGTAGAGTGTTGAGAAAAGATAAAGATCAAAGAAAACAATATGGATTAATAATAGATTGTAAAGCACATAAAGTATCCAATATTTGTAACCGAATTAATAAATATTTATGTTTAAATAATCATTTACATATTTTCCCTTGGCATTTTAATATATATCAGAACAATGAATTAGAAATTCAAAGTTTATTAATGAAAAAAGAACAATTAAAAATTAAACCTGAAATCGAAAAAGATTATACAATCCAAGATTTAGAACCATATTTAATTCGCAAACATTTATTAAATCAAAATATTTATTTAAATCGTTACAAAATAGAATGTGAATTATTAATTGAAAAAAAATTAATAAAATATTTAATCCAAGCAATTAATATATTAAAATTAACAAAAGACATTCCTCATGTCACAAGAGGTAGTTGTGGTTCAAGTTTAGTATGTTTTTTATTAGGAATTAGTCATGTCGATCCAATTGAATATAATATTACATTTGAAAGATTTTTAACAAAATATCGTAATAATTTACCTGATATTGATTTAGATTTTCCATACAATATTCGTGATGATATATTTTTAAAAATCGAATTACACGAAGATTACATTGGAAAAGTAGCAAGAATTTCAAATCATATTTATTACAAAGATAAATCCGCAGTTCGTCAAGCAATTCGTAATGTAGGAATACGAAAATTTATTGGTAAATATGACATTGATAAAGAAATAAAAAAATGTAATATAACTTTACAAAATCAAATTAAAGAAGAAACCAAAAAAATTAAAAATACTTTTCGTGGATATATGTTACATTGTGGAGGTATTGTTTATTATCCAAATGGGATACCAAAAGAACATTTATTACAAAGTAAAATTAATAATCAAATAAAATTAAATAAACACGATATCGCAAAAGAAAAACATTTTAAAATAGATATATTAAGTTCAAGAGCATTAGCAAAATATGAAGAAATTTGTAAAAATGTTTTTGGAACATATATTGAATTAACTGATTTGAAATATGATATGAAAGTATATGAAATGTTATGTCGTGGTGAAAATATTGGTTTAACATTAGGTGAAAGTCCATTAATACGAAAAGCATTTATTAAAGTTCAACCAAAAAATATTTATGATATTGGAGTTTGTTTAGCAATTATTCGCCCAGCAGTTTCAAGTAATCGTTATAAAGATTTAATTAATAAAAGTGATTTGATTTTTGATGACGACGCTATTGAAATAATATCTAAAGAATGTGGTGTTCCAAAAGATATTGCTGACAATTATCGTAGAATATTTAGTAAAAATGACAAAGAAGAAATAAAATTATTTGAAGAAAAATATAATAATAAAGAA
>Ga0172362_10003225_pt1 | contig 14093 bp, 10 predicted proteins | sample LakKivs1_kivu2a2_FD_114534 | JGI IMG/M metagenome (GOLD analysis project Ga0172362, IMG submission 114534) | Sediment microbial communities from Lake Kivu, Rwanda - Sediment s1_kivu2a2 | ecosystem: Environmental > Aquatic > Freshwater > Lake > Sediment | place: Rwanda: Western Province, Lake...
ATTCCTGGCCAGAAAGTTCTTTTCATCTCAGATATTCTCCTCTTGCTCTTGTAATTTTATACTTTCAGATGATAGACAAGATTAGGCTGCAAATCAAACAAAAGTTTTATCTCAGGGCAGTTAGAAAACAGGCTCAACGAGAAAGCATCTTCTTATAAATATGCTCAATAAGAAATACTTTACTCTGGGGGTCAAGGTCAACGAATTCCAGCCCCATTTCAAATACTTCATCATCAAAAAGACTTTTAATCCAGCGCACCTCAGCTATCCCGGAAACCAATCTTTTGGAGTCGGAGAGAGCTATTTCCAGCTTGACTCTTGTTTTGACCGGCAGAGGAGAATCAGTCATTATTCTCAGCCCGCCAACAGAAATATCCTTGGAAAAAGAATAAAAAGATTCCTCGAGGCTTTCGTTTTCAGAGAGAACATGGAGAACTACCTTGTTCTCTTCGTCGAGCCTTTTTTCCCTTCTTTTCTCTATGCTCAGTATGGCCGGCCTCCTCAGCCTGATTATTAAAACAGATAACATACTCAAAAGAAAATATCAACTTATTTTTTAGGCATGCTCCGCCTGTTTTCCTGAGATTTGACAAAAAAGGACAAAAAAAATATTCTGCTTTAAAACAAATCTTTTCGAGGAAAGGAGTGGTTAGATGAACGTAAAAGCCAGATTGAGCGCCATGATGTTTCTCCAGTATGCTATCTGGGGCTCCTGGGCACCCGTTCTGTCAGCCTATCTTCAGAACAATCTCGGATTCAGCGGAGGACAGCTCGGAGTGATCTTCAGCCTGCTACCGCTGGCCACTATCGTTTCTCCTTTCCTGGGAGGCCAGCTCGCTGATCGCTATTTTCCCAGCCAGAAAGTGATCGGGGTCCTGCAGATAGCGGGCGGAATCATGCTCATTCTGATCGCCAGCATCACCTCTTTTCAGCCCATGATGTGGATGATGCTCGTCTACTGTTTAGTCTATGCACCAACCCTGGCCCTGACCAACTCCATTGCCTTTGTCAACCTGAAAAGCTCGGAGAAAGAGTTTGGCGCCATCAGGGTTTGGGGCACCATAGGCTGGATTGCAGCCGGTTGGGCTCTGGCCGGATGGAGGTGGATAGCCAGATCGCCTGAAGGGATCGCTATGAAGGGAGACACCCTTTTTCTGGCTGGTATCTTTTCCTTGATCATGGGCTTTTTTTCATTCGGCCTGCCGCATACTCCACCTCAAAAGGAAGCGGCCAAGCCCTGGGCATTCCTGGAAGCCCTTAAAATGTTAAAAGACAAAAACTTTCTCGTCTTTGCCGTGATATCTTTTGTCGTCGCCACTGAGCTCCAGTTCTATTATGTCTTGACCTCACCCTTCCTAACTCAGTATGTCGGTGTGAGCCAGAAGTCTATCTCGTTTGTCATGACCATTGCCCAGGTGGCTGAAATCTTTGTCATGGCGTTCATGTTAAGCTGGGCTCTAAATAAGTTTGGCATGCGAATGACCCTGACTCTGGGCATTCTGGCCTGGCCACTTCGCTATATCATTTTCGTAATTGGTCAGCCCTCATGGCTGGTAATCACTTCTCTGGCACTGCACGGTTTTTGCTATGTGTTCTTCTTTACCGCTGCCTATATTTATGTGGATAACATAGCACCCAAAGATATACGCCATTCGGCTCAGAGCCTGATTGCTACCATCATCCTTGGGTTCGGGAATTTCTTCGGGAGTCTGTTCTGTGGCTGGATTCAGGATCTCTTCACTAAGGACAATGTCGTTAATTGGAGAGGGACATTTCTCGTGCCCACGGTGCTTACATTGCTCTGCCTGGTTATTTTTATGGCTTTTTTCAGGGAAAGCAACAAAGAGGTTGCCCGAAAGACAGGTGCAGCCTGAGCTTTTTGGGCGGCAAGCTGCCTCCTTATCGATATTAGGTGCTATATGCACTGGATGAGACAGCCTGATTGAGGAAAGGAGCAAGAGCATGAAAATCAAGAATAAGACTCTAAGCGTCGGCTTTATCGGTGGCGGCTTCATAACCCGTTTTCATATCCGATCCTGGGTTGGTGTTCGTAACGCTGATGTCATTGGCGTTTTCGACCCTGACCAGAAAAGAGCCCGGGAAGCAGTCGACCTGGCTCATAAGCTTAAGGTGGGAGAAGCCAGGGTCTATAAGTCCATAACCGAAATGGCCACTGACCCGAAAATCGATGCGCTGTGGATTTGTTCACCTAACTTTACCAGGACTGAAGTCATGGAAGAAATCTACGAAGCCATGTCCAGGGGTAAAAGCCAACTGACCGGCGTAACCTGTGAGAAACCACTGGGACGCAACGTGAAAGAAGCCAGAAAAATGCTCGAGCTGGCCAAGAAAGCCAATCTGCTTGATGGCTATTTAGAAAACCAGGTCTTTGCTCCAGCTGTGGTCAGGGGTAAAGAAATCCTCTGGGCTCGTGGTGCCAGCTTGTGTGGGCGTCCCTTTCTGGCGCGGGCAGCCGAAGAACACAGCGGACCGCATATGCCCTGGTTCTGGGAGGGTGAACTTCAAGGTGGTGGAGTCCTGAACGATATGATGTGTCATTCAGTTGAAGAAGCCAGGTTCATGCTGACTCCTCCCGGTGCCAGCCGTAATGAACTTAGACCCGTAAAATTAACTGCCTATGCTTCCTGTTTGAAATGGCAGATTCCAGAATACGTTGACCATCTTAAAAAAATCAGCAGCGGCAAGTTAGATTATGCCAGCCGTCCGGCAGAGGATTTTGCCCGGGCTGTGGTTGAGTATAAAGACAAAAAAGGCAATATCCTGGTGGTTGAGACCACAACATCCTGGTGCTATGTTGGTGCCGGGCTCCGCCTGAGTATGGAACTCTTGGGACCTGAATATTCGATGCAGATTAACACTCTGGATTCTGGACTCAAAGTTTTTTTTAGTCGCCAGGTTAAGGGCAAAGCCGGGGAAGACCTGGTAGAAAAGCAGAATGCTGAAGTGGGGCTGATGCCCGTCATCTCAAGCGAAGAGCATGAATATGGCTACACTGCTGAAAATAGACATATGGTTGAATCTTTTCTGGCAGGAAAAAGGCCCATGGAAAACTTTGACGATGGAGTTAATGTGACTGAGCTGCTGATGTCCGCTTACATGAGCATAGAAAAAGAGAAAACCATTGTCTTTCCGCCGCCTGGTCTGGAAAACTTCATACCGGCTGTAGCCAGGGGTCGTTGGAATCCCAGGAGGAAATAATAAAATCAATCTCATCTAAGCTATCTTTGCTAAGGAGGTATGATGGTTAAAAAAAGAATAATCCTTGTCTTTTTACTCCTATCATTTGGCCTGATATTGTCAGGTCTAAGGCTTAACAGCCAGGCGACTTCTGCCCCGCAAGAAACTATCTCAGAAGAAATTAAAAGACAGGTTCAGCAAACCGATTTTGACCAGGTCAGGATAAAAAAGTTTCCAGTAGCCGTGCAATGCTGGACTTACCGCAGTTATACTTTCTTTGAAGCCCTGGAAAAAACCAAAGCTCTGGGTATCGATTATATTCAGGCTTATCCGGGTCAGAGATTGTCAAAAGACCTGCCGTCGGCCATGGTTTTTAATCATAAAACCTCCGATGAGCAGATAAAGAGAATCAAAGAAAAGCTTGAATCGCTCCAGATGAAAATTGTTGCCTATGGCGTTGTTGATACTGGAAGAACTGAAACAGAAATGCGAGAGGTGTTCGATTTCGCTCGAAAAATGGGCATCGAAACAATCGTCACTGAACCTCAGGATGATGATTACGCGATCCTGGAAAAACTGGTAAAAGAATACGGTATCAGAATCGCCATTCATAATCATCCTGAGCCAAGCAAATATGCTCGCCCTGAGACTGCTTTAAAATACATCAAATCAACGGATGAAAGAATCGGAGTCTGTGCTGACACTGGACACTGGATGCGATGCGGGCTGAAGCCCGTTGAATGTCTGAGATTGCTGCAGGGCCGAATTGTCGATGTCCATCTTAAAGACAGAAGCGATTTCGGGACAAAAAATGCCGATGATGTTCCTTTTGGCAGCGGAAGAGCAAACATCAAAGCCATCCTGGCCGAGTTAACGCTTCAGGACTTTGACGGTTACCTGACAGTTGAATATGAAAATGAAAATGAACTCCTGACGCCTGAGCCAGCGATTAAAAAAGGATTGGACTACATTAAAACCATCACCTATTATCAGGAATATGAGCAGCTGCTTAAAAGCTATAACCGACGTTACGAAAAGCACGGCTGGAATCACTACGGTCCGGGCTATTTTGAGCTGGATGAAAAAACCGGCATTTTGAAATCCCAGGGTGGCATGGGACTTCTCTGGTACAGCCGGAAAAAGTTCAGGGATTTTGTCCTGGAGCTCGATTTTAAATGTTCACAGAAGAACACCAACTCTGGAATCTTTCTAAGAGTACCAGAAGTTCCGACCAGCGACGATTACATCTATCACTCTTTTGAAGTTCAGATTAATGACGCAGGAGAAGGCATTCATAAGACAGGAGCGGTTTATGACGCCGTGGCTCCGACATTAGATGCCTTTAAGCCAACAGGCGAGTGGAACCATATGAAAATTGTCTTCGAAGGCGAGCGCGTCATAGTTGAACTCAATGGGGAAAAGGTCGTCGACTGGAAAGCCAGGCCCGGCGGAAAAGTGAGAGACTTTGCGCCTGAAGGTTATATAGGGCTACAGAACCACGATAGCCTGTCACCCGTCTATTTCAGAAACATACTGGTCAAAGAAATCCACGACTCCAACTGAATCAGAATCCAGGTGCGATTGTAAACTGCCAGTGCCAGCCTTTAATCGGCCGGTCAAACGGATAGACATAATCGAAGCCAAGGACAAAAGCTCCGAAGAGGTTGGTCCTTAAACCTATACCGGCACTGGAGACGGGCTTCTTATCTCCCTTGAACCAGGTGGGTTTTTCATATGAATACCAGGCAGTTCCTATATCATAGAAGGCCAGGAATTCAAGAGGCCAGACTCCATAATATCCTTTGCCAATGCCGAATAATCCGAAAACCGGAAAGCGAAGTTCCACATTGGCGACAATCATCCGGCTTCCTAAGAGCCTGTTGAAATCAAAAGCCTGGGGGTTGGTTTCGTCGAATTCATCATAATCAAAGGTTGCGTAATCATAGCCTCTGACCAGGGTCTCATAGCCCAGGTAAAGGGGCCAGAGACGGCTATCTTCAGAGCCTTTGCCGTAGCGGCCATAGTGCAGGATTCTAAAAGCCAGAGTAAAGGGCCGAATGGGGAGAAAATATTTCCGATAATCAGCCAGGACAGTTATAAAATTTAAATCGCCGAACGTGGGCTGAACCTGGAGTAAATAACTCTGTCCGATGATCGGGGCACAGGCTCCGAATATGCCGCTGTCATACACCAGGGCAGCTGAAGCGTATCCATACTTGATGCTCGGGGCTGAAGGCAAAGATAACTTATAGTATTCCAACGGCTCGTAAGTATAGGCGTCATAGATGTAACGATAGACTTGCCTATTGAAATCAATTAAATTAAATCCTGCGCCAAACTCCAGACGCATTAAAGTGTTAATCGGATAATAAGCGAAGCTGCCCAGCTGGTAATTGATCTGCCTGTACAATAGCTCTTCTTCCACATATACCGGGTAGCCGCTTATCTCATCATAATAAGCAGCGTAAGAACCGTAGATATAAGGCACACGCTGAATTACTGCACCCCAGTTCAGGCGACGCCGGGAGTTCTGATAACCAACAAGAGCATAGCTGTCAATAAGCTGGGTATTGGTCTGAGCCATAGTTACTACTGTGTGGTAACCGAGCATGTCACTCCAGAAAGCGGCAATACCGCCGCCAGCATAAGTCCCGTACCGGTCAACTCCCACTGCCACGCTGGGTTGAGCCAGGTAGTCGAGGGATAATTTCGGCCTGTAATTGGTAAGCGGGAAATCAGTTTCCTTGGGCAAGCCGTAAAGCGGATTGCGCAGTAATCCAAGAAGAGCACCCTCTGGCTGAGTGCGCGGCGGCAACAGAGACAGGGGTCTTTCCCCAAACTGCGCCAGAGTGGCCTGACCCGCGAGTAAATCCTGCGACTCTATAAGATAGACTGAGTAATAGCCATTTTCATAAACGGACATAGCCATTAGGTTGCTCTGGGGAGAATAAGAAATAGCCGGGCTTAGTTGGGTTATGCCACCGATTCCTGAAAAAAGGTTAGTTATCTGATAGATTTTTCCGTCTTCAAGATTCAGTCGATAAAGGTCAGTCTTTCCGGAATAGTCAGACAGGAAAAACAGATTATGACCGTCCTCTGACCACTGGGGGTTGATGTTTTTTCCTGAAGGAAAACCGAGAATCCTGGTTATCTCCCCTGAATCTACGTCCAGCAAGGCCAGTTCGTAGTGACCTGAATCGAGCCATTTCAAGTTGGCGCTGAACCTTTCAGTGACAAAGGCAATTTTTTTGCCTTCGGGCGACCAGACCGGATGCAGGTCAGCAAAACTATCTCTGGTCATCTGTTTCAGCGTATTATCTTCAAGATTATAGATAAACAAATCAGTCACCCCACCAACGAGAGCAGAAAAGGCAATTTCCCTGCCGTCAGGAGACCAGGCAGGATTAAGGATTTCACCCAGCTCGGGAAAAGGTATCTCTTTCTCAATTTTCCCTTTGATAGCGTTGAGAACTGTCAGGTAAGGTTTGCCCTTGGTCACAGTGCCCAGGACAAAGCGTTCGCTTTTCGAATCCCAGGAGCCAGCTGAGCGGATAAATTGAATACTCTCAAAATGAGGGTCAATTGCGGTCGAAGTGAGCTTTTTCTTAACTTCTCCGGTTTTAGTATCTGCCAGGTAAAGGTCTATTGAAAACAGGTCTCGTGAGGACAGAAAAGCAACATATTTTCCGTCAGGACTGATAACAGGTGAAACGTTATAAACGTTTTTTTCCGTGCCTTTGAGCAGAAGCCGGCCATATTTATCAGGGCTGTCCGTGATCGAAACCAGGGGCGAGTAAGCTTCTTCCATGGACTTGTGCCAGTCCTCCGAAAGTTTTTTCAAGGGAACTCCAAGCACTCCTTGAAGAACAGCCTCATAGTCGCCGCTTCTGGCCAGCATCTTGAAGATCTTGCCGATCATCTCGTCACCCCATCTGCCGGAAATATAGGCCCAGACAGCGTGACCGTAGCGATACGGAAAATAATTATAATAATTCTCGAGTTTCCTTATCTGTGGCAGATCCTTTCTTTTCCAGGTATCCCTCATCCACATCGCTGTCTCGGGGTCAACCGGACCTATAGACAGATACTCAGACAGCCCTTCAATCAAGAAAAGAGGAATTCTCAGTTCGGCTCCAGTATACCTGGCTTCATCAGAGTGACCCTGACCGGCAATATCATACTGAAAGGCATGAACCAGCTCATGGCCAATGACATGGTCGGTCTCAGCCAGGGATACACCGTAGGGCAGAACAATGCGGCGCTTAAAAGACTCTGTTACACCGCCTGTGCCTTCACCCAGAACTTCCTGGATGACCGTTGTCTGCTGGAACTCAGGACTGCTGGAATATATAATCAGGGGCTGGCGGCCTTTGAGTTCATGATTGAAAATGCGGCTATAACGTGAATACCATCTTTCTGCCATGATGGCTGCCTGCTTGACCACTTCCACATCCTGCTGATAATAATAGACATCAAAGTGCTTGGTCTTCATTATCTTGAAATCGAACTTCTTGTACTGGACTTTATTACGGCCAAAATACTGGGCCTGAAGGTCCGAAACAGCGGTCAGAAGAGCAAAGGCAGCTAACAACAAAATAACGCTGAAGACTTTATTCTTATTATGATTCATAATCTCCTCCTTCTCCAGATACTTAGACAACCCAATACACCTATATTATAAACCAATTTGAATAAAAAAAGATGCATTTTCGGCTTTGGTCTGGCAGCATTTCATTTTAATGTTCCCTCCCCCGTTTCCCTTATTTTGTCTTTTATGATATTAAAAAATCGTGGTCAGAATGGCTGAGGTCAGAGCGAAAAGCATTCTTAATAAATCCAAAGTCTTTGATTTCTGTCTTAATCCTTATACCGGGTGTTATTTTGGCTGCAGATATTGTTATGCCAGCCTGTTCATGAGACGTTATTCAGGACATGCCGAACCATGGGGAGAATTTGTCGATATCAAAATCAATGCCCCCGAACTCCTAAGAACTCAAATGCCAAGAGCTAAACCTGGCACTATCTGGGTCTCTTCGGTCTGTGATGCCTATCAGCCAGCTGAGAGCAGATACCAGCTGACAAGAAAGTGTTTAATAGAAATCAGCCGGTTCAATTTTCCGGTCTTTATCCAGACCAAGTCAGACCTCGTAGTCAGAGACCTCGATGTTCTGTCCAGTATAAATGAAGTCGAAATCGGTTTTTCGCTTGGCACGGATGAGGACCGCATTGGCCAGCTTTTTGAACCTCGGGCTCCTGCCATCAGCAGAAGGATCAAGGCTCTGGAAAAAATCAAATCCAGACGGTTCAAGACCTTCGCTTTTATAGGGCCAATCCTGCCCCAGAATCCTCAAAGGTTAATCAGACTGATTGCTGGTCTGGTGGGCAAAATTTTTATTGACCGCCTGAATTACCCGGGCCAGTTCATGAGTTTCTACTGTCAACACAATCTCGAATCCTATGCCAGTGAAACCTATTTTGAAGAGATTAAGAACAGTTTAATAGAGGAATGTAAGACCAACCGAATTGATTATGAGCTGCTTTTTTAAAATATGATTTGCTTTGCTAAACGGGATTAAGTAACATTTTTTTTACCATGCTGATACAAACAATAATCGTCTCGGTTGCCATCATTCTGGCTTATGTTCTGGCAAAATGGCAGAGACTTTCAGTTGAGCTCAGTATGTTCATTGCGGCCGTGGCCGGCGCTTTGGTTGGCGCTGTATTCAAGGCACCGGCTCTTTTGGAAATCCCGCGCCACCTGGTTGAAGGAGCCTTTACCTATCTGGATGTTATCCTGGTCTTTTTTACAGCTACCTTATTTATCACAATCATTCAGGAATCAGGCGGAGTCAATTTTGCTGTTCGCTCGGCTGTCGTTCATTTTTCCCGGACCAGATTTCTGGCTCTTTTCCTGCTTATGATTATTATCCTTATTCCCGGGGCTTTAACCGGAGCCGGCAGTGTCTCTCTTCTGGTGGTTGGAGCTCCTGTAGCTCTGGCTCTTAGAGGTCTGGGCGTTTCTGAGAACAAAGTACCAGCCATACTCTTCATCCTGGCCGGCCTATCAGCCGCTGCCCCTCCAGTTAATATCTGGGCCATGGTGCTCTGTGCCGGCACAGCCATCCCTTATGTTGGATTCGAGCTGCCCCTGGGAATTCCCGTCATCATTCTTGGCACTACGACCATTCTAATTCTTGGAAGACGCCGGGCTAAGACCGGCAGCTTACAAGAGTTTCTGAACAGGATTGAAGTCAATCCAGCAATGAACTGGTTCAGGCTTTTGACTCCATTCATTGTCTTCTTTGGACTCGTCGTTGTCTACAGATATTTACCCTTTTCCTTTCCGATTCTTGGATTACCTCTGGAATTTTTTATGGCTTCAGTGGTGGCATTCCTGTTAAGCCCCGTCAGGCTGAATTTCATCCGGATAGCGTCTTCAACAGTGAGCAAACTGCTTCCTCTTCTGGCTACAATGGTCATTGTGGGAATGCTCCAGCAGGTCATGGCCGCGACCGGAGTAAAGGGCTTAATTTCTTATGGGGTTCTCATTATTCCCATAGGCTTATTATTCTTTTTGTTAATCCTGATCATTCCAGTATCAGAAGGAGTTTTGACCTATGGCGGAGCGGCTATCATTGGCATACCGCTGGTCTGGTATCTGAACTCACTTGGCTATCACGCTACTGTGGTTATTTCAGGGCTGAGCCTTCTCTGGCCTCTCGGCGACGGTTTGCCGCCCACAGCCCTGATTGGCCGGCTGAGCGTCATGGTCTCTGCCTACGAGGGCTCCTACTGGAAATTCCTTAAGCAAACCTGGATTCCGTGGATAATCATCACGCTGGCTGGAATTCTGATGATTCTTTATAGCTCCAAGCTCAGTTTTCTGGTAATCGGATAAATGATAGTAAAGAAGTTGATAAAGATATAAAAAGAGGTTAATAGAAAATGATAGCTAAGTTGATCATGCTTTTTTATTACCTCCTTTGTCTGTTTTTTGTTCTCATAACTGTGAAAAATTTGATCGAAGAAAATAGCAACCTGGATAGGATTATACTTTATTTTTTAACCCTGATTCCTTTTATCCTGAGATTGCTGCGGTTTAAATGAAGGGACTGAAGATGAGCGGGACGATCAATAAATTTAAAATATTCTTAGCTATTATCTTTGTTATTTTCTTGTTAAGTGGCGGGATACCTCTTCGTCAGCACAGGAGCTTCAAAGTAGATATAGTTTGCGGTCCTGGAGTAACGGAGATTAAGAAATTGAGCGATTTTTTCCCCCCTCTTAAAGGCTCTATGGCTGACACTAATGTGTTTGTGCTTCAGGGAAAAGAGCCAGGAGGCAAAGTTCTGGTCATGGGTGATACTCACGCCAACGAACCAGAAAGCCTCCTGTCTGTGCTCATCATGATTGAGAACGCAGTTGTTGAAAAAGGAACTGTTTTTCTAATTCCATTTTTTAATCACAGCGCCAGCCTGAACACCCGTCCGGGCGAAGGCTACCCGCTTTATTTTTCTGTCACTGCACGCTGGGGGAAAAAAACCTTCAGGATGGGCAACCGCGATGCTTCTCCTTTAGACCAGTGGCCTGACCCTGATGTTTACATTCACTATCCCGAAAAACAGCTGCTATCTTATCTTGACATCAGGAACACAAACCGAACCTGGCCGGGAAGAAAAAACGGCCTGCCCATGGAACAGGTTACCTATGCAGCCATGGAACTCCTGCGTCAAGAAAGAGTTGAGCTGGCCCTTGACCTGCATGGAGCTGAAACCATGTTTCCGGTTACCAACTGCATCGTGGCGCCCGAAAAATCGATGCGCATCGCTACTCTGGCTTCTTTGACTGTAAAATCGATGGAAGGTTTTGAAAATCATCTCGAGTCATCGCCCGAAAAATTCCGCGGTCTTTCCCACCGGGAAATAGGCGATTATTCAGACACCCTTCCCTTTCTTCTGGAAGCACCAATCCCCTTCCTCGACCAGCCGACGGGTCCCAAAACGGAGAAATTGTTTCTCGATGGTCAGGATGAATTTCTGCTCAGTCTGGCCAAAGAGAAGAAATTGTTTGTTCCCTATGATGAATCTGGCTGGCCTCTGGAAAAGAGAGTCGGCCAGCATCTTTCGGTCAGCCTGGAAATAATCAGGCAGTATTCAAGAAAATTTCCGGAGCGGAGCATAACCATCAAAAACGTACCGAGATATGGCGAGGTAATCAAGAATGGGGTCGGCTTCTATTTTCACAACCCGGCAGAAGCCTCGAGAGAAAAAATAGTCAGGCATTGATCATGATAAAGATTAATGCGGCGGCGATGTTTTCCCCAATCAATAAGCCGATAATTAAGATGGCAATTTATTATGAATAATCAAGGCACAAGGAGTGTTACGTTTATGAAAAAAGCAACATGTTCAGCCGCGGTCGCTCTGATTGCTATCTTATTCGCAATCTTTGCCCTGCCCGAGCCATCTGAAATTTCAGGCACTGAAGTCCGGTCAGATGAAAATTGTACTGTCATCATGGTCGGGGAAAAAGCCTCAGTTGATGGGTCAACCATGACCACCCATACTGCTGACTGTGGATTCTGCGATTGGACCTGGAGGCATGTTTCTGCGGCTGACCACAAGCCGGGAGAGACAAGGAAAATATATCGTATTTCTCAAACCAGAACCTGGCCGCCCAGCCAGGGGCTGAAGTGGGATTTGATAAAAAAAGATTTCACCGGGGTTGTAATTCCAGAAGTGCGGCATACTTTTAGCTATATGCACGGCGTCTTCGGCTATATGAACGACCAGCAACTGGCTATCGCAGAATCGAGTATCGGCAACCAGCCTAAAATGTCTAATCCGACGCCGGCCGCTGTGTTCAACATAACCATGCTGACACTCCTGGCCATGGAAAGATGCAGGACCGCCCGCGAAGCCATTAAACTGATGGGCTCTCTGGCTGAACAACATGGATATGGCGGGGAAGACGAAGGAGAAATGCTGGCTGTGGCTGACCCTGATGAAGTCTGGGTCTTTGAAATTATGCCAGTCGGTCCCCTGTGGACGCTGCAGAGCGGCAAACCAGGTGCAGTCTGGTGTGCCCAGCGTGTTCCGGACGACCACGTCAGCGTCTGTCCGAATGAGTCCAGAATCGGTGAGATTGACCTGAATAATAGCGACTATTTTATGGCCTCTTCTAATGTTATTTCTTACGCGGCTGAGAACGGTTTCTGGAATCCTGATAGCGGCAAGCCTTTTAACTGGAAAAAGGCCTATTCGCCGGCTGAGGGCAGCGCTGCTTCCAACAGCCGCCGGGCAAGGATGTGGCGCTTTTTTGACCTGGTTTCGCCTTCTTCGAAATTTTCTTCATCTCTGTCAAACATGGATTTTCCCTTTTCTGTCAAGCCGGATAAACTTCTCTCAGTCAAAGATGTTATGAATTTGACCAGGGATAAGGGCTACGGAACATTTTTTGACCCCACGAGAGGTATAAGAGGAGGACCCTATAAGAACCCGAATTATGATTCTTCAGCCCGACTGGTAAGCGACCGCCGGGTTGAATACACAACTGTAACTCAATGTCGCAGCTGGCTGCCAGCATCGGTTGGTGGAATTGTCTGGTTGGCCTGGGGAGCCCAGGACACTTCTTGCTACATGCCCTTCTATGCTGGAATCAAAGCCCTGCCCGAATCATTCGGCAGTGGCGACCACTGGGTATTCAGCCGCGAGTCTGCCCGCTGGGCTTTTGACTATGTAGATTTTCACACCCAGGTCTGCTATTCGGTGGCGATAGAGGAAGTCAAAAAAGCTCAAGAAACATGGGAAGATGGCGCGCTCCTGAAAATCCCTGAAATCGACCGTCGGGCAGTTGAGCTTTTCGAGAAAAATCCGAGCAAGGGTTCAGAATTTCTGACTGCTTTTTGCTTTAACAATGCAGAAAATGTGATTAAAGCCTGGTGGGAACTGGGAGATGGACTCCTCGTCAGGTTCAATCACCTCAGCTATTACAACTTTGAGCGACGCACCGTGGAAAGAAGAAAAATGGATTTCCCCGAGCTCTGGAAAAAAGCGGTTAGATTCATAGATATCATTTATGAATAAAAGTAAACTTAAACAGGAGGAATAGAATGAAAAAAGCAGAGAAAAAACCTGACTTGCGTTATCTGCTCGCTCTGGTCTTGCCACTGGCTCTTTTAGCTTTTTTTCTTTTTATGGGCAGTGCCGAAAAATCAAATCCTGAATTCGAAGTCATCCAGCCATCCGGTAACTGCACCTCAATTCTCGTGGGAAAGCTGGCTTCGGTTGATGGCTCAACTATGACCACTCACACTTGTGATTGTGGTCTGTGCGACTGGACCTGGCGCCATGTTCCGGCAGCCAATCATAAACCCGGCGAGAAAAGAAAGATTTATCATATCTCGCAGTTTAAAACCTGGCCTCCCTCAGAGGGCTTAAAATGGGACCTGTATAAAAAAAATTTCACCGGTCTGGAAATTCCTGAAGTTCCTCGAACCTTCGCTTATCACCACGGAATGTTCGGCTACATGAACGAGAACCAGGTGGCTATCGGTGAGTCGACCATTGGCTGCGTGAGAAAGCTCCAGAATCCGACCCCGACCCCGGCTTTCGACCTCACGATGCTGACCATCATCGCCATGGAGAGAGCCAGCACAGCACGGGAAGCAATAAAAATAATGGGCGAACTGGCTGAAAAATATGGCTATGGTTTCCACGACGAAGGTGAAATGCTGGCTGTGGCTGACCCGAACGAAATCTGGATTTTTGAAATAATGCCAGCTGGTCCACTCTGGACACCTCAGAGCGGAAAACCAGGCGCTGTCTGGTGTGCCCAGAGAGTTCCCGACGATCAGGTTAGCGTTTGCCCCAATGAGTCAAGGATCGGAGAAATCG
>Ga0172362_10003226_pt1 | contig 14091 bp, 8 predicted proteins | sample LakKivs1_kivu2a2_FD_114534 | JGI IMG/M metagenome (GOLD analysis project Ga0172362, IMG submission 114534) | Sediment microbial communities from Lake Kivu, Rwanda - Sediment s1_kivu2a2 | ecosystem: Environmental > Aquatic > Freshwater > Lake > Sediment | place: Rwanda: Western Province, Lake...
ACCTGATAACCCCGGGCAAAATCATCGCCTATGCCTATTCTAAGCCTGGCGAAGTCAGTTGTCTCAAGGTGCACGATGATATCGGCGAGGCCATTGTGCCCCCCGTCGCTGCCTCTGGCTTTAAGGCGTAAGTTACCCAATGGCAAGGCTATATCATCGACGATGACGAGCAGGTGACCGAGGTCTATTTTTTCTTTGGACATCCAATACCTGACCGCCTTGCCGCTGAGGTTGACGTATGTCGTGGGTTTGATCATGATGATTTTGCGGCCCTTATACATGGCCGTGGCCACGTCGGCGTGACGTCCCGGTGAAAAAACAGCGCCGGTGGATTGTGCAAGTGCATCCATCACGACAAAACCGATGTTATGGCGTGTATTGGCGTATTCGTCACCAACGTTTCCAAGGCCGGCAATAAGGTATTTCATTCTGTGATATCCTTACAGACAGGTTCAGTGGCCTATTTTGCAGGAGGTGCCGGAGGTGGTGTCGTTCCTTCCGGTGCGGGTGCCGCTGCCGCTGCCTCACCGCCCTCGGCGGCTGTAGGTACCACGGCGGCACGCGTCACCCTGACAGCGACCACCACATCCCTGAAAGTATCAAGCATCTCGAGATGTTCAGGATGAATGTCGCCTACGCGTATCGAGTCACCTATATTCAAGCCGGTCACGTCCAGCACGATATCATCGGGCAGATGGTCGATGAGACCTTTCACCCTGAGTTTTCTCTTCTTACGTATCAGCTTGCCGCCCTGCAGGACTCCCGCGGGGGTGCCTTCAAACCGTACCGGTAAGGCCACCGTAACGGGATGACCCGGCACCAGCTCAAGGAAATCGGCATGCATCACCTGATCCGTCACCGGATGGTACTGGATATCCTGTAATATGGTGTCGTAGGTGGTATCGCCGACGGTCAGCCTGATCAGGAAGACCTCAGGCGTGAAAAGAAGCCTGTTGAAGCTCTTTTCTTCGGCTGAAAAATGGATCTGTTTTTCACCGCCATACAGGACGCAGGGCACGAGACCCTCACGGCGCCGCTGCCTGGCATCTTTCTTCCCTACGTTCTCACGGAGAGAACCGCTCATAGAAATGGTTTTCATGGTTTATGGCATTAATTAAGTTGACTTATTATCCTTATTATCAAATTTATAAAGAGAACTGATCGATTTATGTTTGTGCACCCTCCTGATGACATCGGCCAGCAGGTTGGCGGTGGTGAGCACCATTATCTTGTCCATGGCTTTCTGCAGTGGGATGGTATCGCTGACAACGATCTCATTGAAGGGTGCTTTTTCCAGGCGTTCGTAAGCGTTACCAGACAGGACGGGGTGTGTGCAGAAAGCCCTGATGCTGGCGGCACCCTTGTCCATGATGACCTTGGCGGCCTGAGTGATGGTGCCGGCCGTGTCAATGATATCATCGACGAGGATGATGTCGCGTCCTTTCACATCGCCCAACAGGGCCATCTGAGCCACCTCATTGGGCTTGGCACGTTGCTTATAGAGGACCACCATGTCGGTGCCGAGGATCTTGGCATAGGCCGCGGCCCGTTTTGTCCCGCCGGTGTCGGGGGAGGCGATGGTGATATTGGGCAGGTTAAGCTCTTTGATATAAGGTATGAAGATGGAAGAGGCATATAAGTGATCGATGGGTATATCGAAGAAACCCTGTATCTGGTCGGCGTGGAGGTCGATGGTGATGATTCGCGTGACGCCTGCTGCCGACAGAAGGTTGGCGACCAGCTTGGAGCCGATGGAGACCCGCGGCTTGTCCTTGCGGTCCTGCCGTGCAAAACCGAAATAGGGTATCACGGCGATGATCTGCTCGGCGGAGGCTCTCCGCGCCGCATCGATGAGCATGAGCAGCTCCAGCAGGTTGTCGGCAGGGGCTTGCGTGCTCTGGATGATGAACACATCGTTGCCGCGGACGTTATCCTCGAAGGAGGGTTGGAACTCACCGTCGGAGAACTCCGAGATGACGACATTGCCCGGCTCCTTACCATAGATTTCACATATCTTTTCGGCCAGATAGCGGCTGGCCCTGCCTGAGAAGATGTTAACCTTGGAAGCCATAACGCGTCGGTTTAGATTTCAGGTTTTGAAAATGAGAGTGCAAAGGTAACAAATGAGGGAGAAATCACAAATTCCAAATCCCAAATCCCAAACAAATCACAAATATCAAATTACAAATAAACAAACTTATGGTATAGAAACGGGTCACAATTAAAGAAAAAAATGGATTAACACTTAGCAGAGTGTTAAATATTTTTTTATGAATGACCTTGAATAAAGAACGTTACGGTATGCTGTTCAAATTAGGCATGCGTTAATAAAGATTCTACCTTTTTCTGTGATAATCGAAGATTTTAAACAGCTTATAAGGTCTTCCGGATCTATTGGCGCCAATTATATTCTACATTGTCTAAAAACTATCAGGAGAGATTAGACCATCCACCGGCAACTAAAAAATGAGCCATGTATTAATTGAAATACATGGCCTTTTTTATTGATTGATGTACCCGGAGCCGGAATCGAACCGGCACGGGCTCACGCCCATTGGTTTTTGAGACCAACGCGTCTACCTGTTCCGCCATCCGGGCAAAAAAAATTAGATTACATCAACAGCAAAAATACTTAATTTTAAATTGATGACAACTCTCGTAGTTTCAAGAAATCTTGAAGATAAGTTTATTGAAGGAAATACTAACCGATTATACTGACATTAAGAGAATATCAGTGATTATCGGAACAATCTGATGCGAATCATCATTCATAAGTCATCAGAACTAATACACCTGCCCGACTGCTGACGCAGCCAAGCAAGTGGGGATACCGGCTTTAAATACAATTGAAAATATAACACTTTCATCACACTCACACCCACACTCACACTCACACCCATTTCGCCGGTTCGATTCCGGCTCCGGGTACCAGTAAAGAGGTTGTATTAAAACGGGCTTTTTAATTAACCGCAGAGGGCGCCGCAGAGGAAGTGCAAAGAACGCCGAGTACTGATTATTAATTTATTATACCTCAGAGATTCCCGTCATTATCTGAAGTCTTCAAGGATGACTCTGCCTTGGCTAAAGGGCATGATCATATCCTGGCAGATACCTTGTCCATGCCAGAGACTTCCTATTCCCTGACGATCTTACGACTTTCGGAGAAGGCTGCTCCCCTGACATTCAATAGATAAAGCCCGCGGGTTAATCCCCTTACATTGAGAATCATTTTGTTAATCTTTCTGTTAACCGGTGGTCCGCTCCTCACGAGTCTCCCGTCGGCTGTGAAGATTTGAATTTTCAGGTCATCCTCTACAGTCTGACCAAATTCGATTGTCAGAAAGTCGGTAAAAGGATTGGGATAACAAGTCAGTGAAACCTTTGTCACCGGATCAACGGTACCGGCGAATGGAGAGAACGCATAGATCCTGCCGTCCATGGTACAGATCCAGGCCTGGGCGGGTCCCGGACTGAAAAAGCCGGTGATCTGGGAAGAAAAATTCGATGAATGGCAGTTCAGTTCTTCCTCCCAGGTGTCACCGGCATCGTGGGTGCGGTAGACGCTATAATAGTCGGTGATCAGACCGGTCCTCGTATCATAGAAGAACATATTCTGTGGCATAACAAAGTCAACGCCGAGGTCGGTCCATGTGGTGCCACCGTCGACGGTCCGGAACACTTTACCATGGAAAGAAAGGATATACCCATGAAGACGGTCGGTAAACTGTACCTTGCTCAGGTCGTATTCCGGCAATGACCTTCCACTCCATGATCTGCCGCCATCGGTGGTATGGCCCGCGAATCCCTGAACACCGACAGCCCATCCTTCGAAGTGATTCAGGAAACAGATATCGGCAAGATATCTCAGTGTATCGAAAATATATGTCTCCCAGTCCTGTCCGCCATTTACTGTCCTGAAAAACCTGTTCGGGGCGGCGCACAGGAATCCCGTATCAGCGTTAAGAAACTGCATATCGGTATAAAGAACCGAATCAAACGGCATATTGATGACTTCCCATGAAACACCGGCATCAAAGGTCTTTAGCAATTCAGAATGATCGGTCACGGCAAATCCTGTTTCTTCCGTAATAATATCCATATGCAACAGATTCCCCTTGTTTCCTGCCGCCATTTCCGTCCAGCTGACACCACCGTCTCCCGAATGCATGAAGTTTTTGTTCGGGTATTCCTGGACGATCCATCCATTAAAGCTGTTGAAGAAAGCGATGCCGGTAAAACGGTCGTTGACCCTTTTCCATGTCACCCCGCCATCGGTGGTTCTGAGTGAATTGCCGATCCCGGCAGCAATACCTGTGTAGTCATCGGTGAAAGAAAAATCAGTAACGGCGTTGGAAAAATACATTTCGATCATCCTGTAGCTTTCCCAGCCGTCTGTTGTCCGGGCAGTATGTCCTGTCGACCCGCCGAGAAAAGCTTCAGAGTCATTGAAGAAAAACATGGTCACCGGATGAAGATAAGGAATGTCCGCCCCCGTTATCCAGTTAAAACCGCCGTCTTTGCTTAGAAAGAGTTTTCCGTCTCTATCGCAGCACCATACCATCGATTCATTTAAAAATTGAACGTCTACCAGGTAACCTGCGGGCGGGTGCGCCTCGGACCAGCTCTGACCACCGTCAGCTGTCGTCATAATGATTGGGTAAAGTGATTCAATATCATTTCCGATTGCGCAACCATGGAAGACATCGTAAAAATGAACATCCCAGAAAAAATAATGTTCCCCTATAACAAAATGATGCAATGTCAACCAGTCATTTCCTCCGTCATATGTCACAAAAACGGTCCTGTAAGATCCCGCCACCCAGCCTGTATCGGGATTGAGGAAATAGACGGCGTTCATATCCAGGCCGAGGGGATTGGGCAGTGATTGCAATGCCCAGTTTTTTCCTCCGTCGGCCGTGTGAAGCAACTCGGACCATCCCACAACCCAGCCGCTGAGGCTGTCGGTAAAGAACACATCGGCATACTGATAATTCTCATGATGATATTGTTCCTCCCACGTTTTGCCCCAGTCAGGACTAAAGTAGACTGAGCCGCCACTTTCCCCCCAGATATGGATGGTATCTACCATGAAAACAGTACCGATGCTTAAGCTGGTGTCGGAACCATAAATGAGTCGCCACTGCTCCTGTGGAAGGGCGACAGGTCCCAAAAGGATGAAACCAATGACGGTATACTTCTTCATGTCAAAAATATTTTTATCATAAAACGATGACATGATATAAAGATTGTCTTAATGAGTCAAAAAGAGGCTGTATTAAAACTCTTTTTCTAACGGAGTGGTTGGAAGATAACGGAAAACATTGAGGAATAAAGGATTGATTAAATACTCTGCGCTCTTTGCAGTTAATTAATAAGGTTAGTTGTGATACAGTCTCTGGTGATTTTTTCAGCGAGGTGATCAGGCCATCACAGTAAAGAAAATTCATATAAAATTTTACTATTTGGATAACATCTGGATATTGCATACCTTTGAAACGCTTGTCATATTCCTGCCTCATGCGAGATATAGATATGGAGACCCGCCGTCACAAGATGAACCACCGGTTTGCCGGCACCAGATGTCTCCATATCGGAATGGTGGTCGACGCTTACGAGAACACCAAGAACGGCGCTTCGATCTCCACCAAGCGGTTCGTCGATCTTTTAAGGAAGGTGCACAACGTGACGGTTCTCACCACCGGTGAGCCGGCACCCGGCAAGATAGTCTTCCGGCAGTTTTATGTTCCGCTGGCCAGCCGGATCATGAAACGCATGAAAGCCCCCATGGCCGTTCCCCAGCGGAAGATTCTGAAGAAGGTGATCCGCGGACTGGATATCCTTCATGTTCAGTTTCCCTTTTATCTCGGAGTAAAAGCCATCAGGATAGCCCGTAAAGCTGGCGTGCCGGTGGTTTCAACGTTTCATATCCAGGCCGAGCACTTAGCCATGAATGCCGGCATAAAATCCCGCAAGTTCATCCGTCTCTGTTACCATTTATGGCTCAAGCACGTTTATAACAAATCCGACATCGTGATCTGCCCCAGCCGTTTTGCGCAGGAGGAGCTGACCCGGTACGGGCTCACGGCCAAAAGCGTCATCATCTCCAACGGTCTGCTGCCCATCTACCGGCCGCTAAAGGTGGACAGGGAGTCGCCGCTCAGGGATAAGTTCGTCATCCTTTCGGTGGGACGCTATGCTCCGGAGAAAAGACATGACATGATCATCACCGCCGTCCATGACTCATGGCACAAAGACCGGATACAGCTGATACTCATCGGCGACGGGCCCAGGAAAGAGAAGCTGCAGAGCTTCGGGAAGATTCTTCCCAACCCGCCTCTTTTCTATACTCTTTCGTCGGAGGAGCTGGTCTATTTTTACAATATGGCCGACCTGTACATTCATGCCGCAGTGATCGAGGTGGAATGCATGACCGTGCTGGAAGCCATGGGCTGTGGCCTGCCCTCGCTCATCGCCGACAGCGCCATGAGCGCCACCCCACAGTTCGCCCTCGACGACCGCTTTCTGTTCGAATGCGATAACCACCTCCACCTGACCTCCAGGATCGACTACTGGATCACCCATCCCGAAGAGCTCGAAAAGACCAGGAAACGTTATCATCAGCTGTCGGAAAATTACCGGATTGAGAATTCATATGACAGGCTGACGGAGGTGTATGACAGCCTCATAAATCCATCCTGACAGAAACAGGGATTCCGACCTATCATTGTTTCATTGATTTCACCACATAGACACATCGGGCACAGGAGGAAAATTGCAAAGAAGCTGAATCTATTGTGGTCTATTGGGTCTATGTGGTGAAAAAGAAATATATCACCGGCTTTAAACAAACTATTCCAATTTGATGTTACTGAAATAAAACGTTTATTTTCTTTATTTCTTAAACAAATTATACGTATATGTCCCAAACTCTCATCATTACCGGTGCCGGCGGCAACCTGGGAAAAGTTGTTACCACCCAGCTTGCTCGTTCCGGATACACCGTCGAAGCCACTCTTGGCCCGAGGGAAAATGTCTCCCCTTTTACATCGGAACCGGCCATTCATACGCGGCAGGTCGACCTGTATAATCCGAAAGCATCTGAAGATTTCGTCCGGTCTGTCTTTGAAAAACATGAGACGGTTCAGGCGGCCATCCTGTTGGCAGGAGGCTTTAAATTCGGTAAAGTCGCCGATATCACCAGCGAAGAGATGTTGGGCATGTATAAGCTGAACTTTGAGTCGGCATATAATATCGTCCGGCCCATATTGCCTTATTTTGAGAGACAGTCCGAGGGAGGCCAGATCATACTGGTCGGATCGCGGGCGCCGCTGAACCCGGCCGAAGGGAAAAACTATATCGCCTATGCCCTTTCCAAATCGCTGATCTTCAAGCTGTCGGAGGTCATCAATGCGGAATACAGGCATCAGAACATCTCATCGTACGTCATCGTACCGTCGACAATAGATACCCCCGGTAACCGCCACTCCATGCCCGATGCTGATTTCAGCCGCTGGGTGCCGCCCGGGAAAATCGCTGAAACCATCGATTTCCTTCTGACCGACACCGGCAGAATGATCAGGGAAACGGTGATCAAGATTTACAACCGGGCCTGAGCACAGGGGTGATACTTACTTTTTGATGAACTTACCCGAGAAAATCCTCTCATTTGAGTAACACCGGATCAGATAGGTGCCAGGTTGTAGATCACGGATACTGATCCGGTTCGATGTCAGGTGCAGGATGTTCTTAACCTGGTGTCCTCCCATGTCAAAAATAACGGCACTGTCGTAAGCGATGCCTTCCCTGCCGGAAAGTTCCAGCATGTCACCGGAAGGATTGGGGAAGCAGGTGACGGCCTCCGGCGGAACCGGCTCTTCGATGCCGTTGGCCCACGACCCGAAGAGCCAGAGGTAAGCCGGCCTGAACTCCTGGCGCCAGAGGGCCTCGTTGTGAAAACCGCCGGCGACGACCTTAGAATAGACCTCACCAGCATCAAAGCCGCAGCTTATGAGGCTGTCCTGCATGGCCAGCATGTCATTGACCGTTCCCGCGCCCTCCTGGTCGCCGCACATCTGGTACACCGCCATCGGATAGTGCTTGCCGGCCTCACGCGTGAACGACCAGACAGTGTCGGAAAACCAATAGGAAGGTGAGAAGAGGCCTGCTTTGCTGAACACCTCCTGGAACTTCAGGGCGCCGTAGTGCGATATCAGGCCGCCCAGGGAGCTGCCCATGATGCCGGTGTGCTCCCTGCCGGGCAGCGTCCTGTAATGGGCATCGATGTAAGGCTTAAGAGTTTCGACAATGAACGCTATGTACTGTCCCCCTTCACCGCCGCCGTATGCCGGGTTGACCCATGGTGAATATTCATCGATGCGCAGGAGGCCGCCATTGTCGATGCCGACGACGATAGGCACCTGGTAACCCTGTTCCGCCAACGTATTGAGCGTCTCATCCACCTGCCACTCCCCGGCGTACGACGTGAAGGCATCAAACAGGTTCTGGCCGTCGTGCATGTACAGCACCGGGTAGCTTTTCATGGTGGAGTCATAATCGGGCGGCAGGTAAAGCCAGATGCGGCGTGTTCGGTTCAGCTGCGGCATATAAAACGAATCGGACATCATCGTCACATTGGCCGCCGCCGTAGTGCCGCCGCCACCGTAATCCCTCCAGTTATAAATGATGATATGCACCGTGTCGTCGTTGCCGAAGGTGAACTGCCGGTTAGGGATCTCTTCACCCATAGGACCCTTCTCAACGGTCTCCCAGCTGCCGCGGGTGAATTTGTATTGGTACGTGGTGCCTTCAGGCTGCGCCGGAAAAGTGATGGTCCATTTATCTTCAATTTGAGGGTTCTTGTGAAGGACATAGACCGGGTCGCCGGGGTTCCAGCCGTTGAAATCACCCGCTATATAAATGGAGTCCTCCGGCGGGGTGTAGGCCGGCAGCGAATCGATGATGCATGTGGCCTGCGAAAAAAGCGATGTAACCATCACCACATTCAAAAGAAAAAATAGAATAAAAGTTTTTTTCATCGTCAATATTTTAATTGGAATCCGGTTGACCTTTTTTTAAACGCACTGGCGCAAAGAATGCGCAATGTCCGCAATGAAAAATAATTGATTCCACCCATCTTAAAGTTACCCACCCATTGGCTCCCCGATTCTGCTTCATATAAAGTACCCAACAATATAACACTATAACAATACAACAATACAACAATAACCCCCTTAACAATCGAACCATTGAACAATTGAGCATTTGAACCCCCTCACCCCTCCCTGACCTTCTCCAGAAACATTTCCGGCAACCTCGCCACCCTCCTCTTCTCATAGTCATAGGCAATAAGCTTTGTAGTGCCGTTCATCACTTCGGCCCTGTCGTGCAGGTAACGCACCGTGTACTTCAGCGTGAACGACGTGGTGGTGACCTCCTCAACGCTCACATCCACGGTGAGCCGGTCGTGCAGGAACAGCTCTTTTCTGAAATGGACATGGGCCTCGCTCATAATGATGCCCTTGTCTTCCCCGATGTTCTTCTCCGAGAAGCCCAGAAATTCGAGAAAGGCTATCCGTGCATCCTGGAAAAGAAGCAGCGATCTATCATTGCCCATGTGACCGCCATAATTGATGTCCCCAATCCTGACTTCATAGCCCAGGATGTTTTTTACGGATATCCATTTCACCGCATCATGCATTTCACTTTGTCATTAAGTGATACGTCGTGCCAATTTATGATTTTTTCATTATACCACTGAAATTTATTTTAAATTTAACGCTTCAAATCCGGGACGATGTCATGGATCTTTAACACATCATTACCTTCCTTTAAACGCCACCGTTTCATCCCGTTCCTTCTTGCCTGCGCCTGTAGTCTCCTTTCTCCTGCCCTCGCTCATTCCCAGGTGTGTGGTCAGATCGTCCTGGGGCAGGCTCAGAAAGAATATGAGGCGGGGCGTCTGCAGCAGGTCATCGCCCTCATCGAGCCCTGTCTGGCGACAGGCTTCAGCCGTGATGAGCAGATCCAGGCTTACCGTCTGCTGGCGTTGACTTACCTGGCCAACGATGATGCCGACAGCACCAGGATGATGGCCGAGCACATCGTGGAGCTGGATCCCAACTACATGCCCAACACCGTCTTTGATCCGCCGCGTTACGTCGCCATCATCGAAAGCATCAGGAAGCCGCTCACGAGCTTAGTCACGGCCTCGCGCCAGGTGGAGCCCATCGGTGAGGCGCCGGTGCCCGTGACGGTCATCACCGAGGAGATGGTACGCAACAGCGGCGCCAGGAACCTCAAAGAGCTGCTCTGCCTGTATGTCCCGGGCATGACGGCCGTGGAAGACCACAACGAGCTGAACATCGCCATGCGGGGCGTCTATGCCTCGTCGCAACAGAAGATACTCATCATGCTCAACGGCCACCGCCTTAACTCCAGAGCTTATTCCGAGGCCGACCCCGATTTCAGCATCTCCCTCGGCAAGATCAAACAGATCGAGGTGCTGCGGGGACCTGCCTCGTCACTGTACGGCAACGTGGCGCTGACGTCGGTCATCAACATCATCACCAAAAAAGGACAGGATGTCGACGGCGTGAAGGTGTCGGCCGGTGTGGGCAATTTCGGGCAGGCCAAGGCCGATTTCCTGCTGGGCAAGCAGTTCAACCGCAGCAACGACATCTTAGTCTGGGGAAGCTATTACCGTTCCGACGGCGAGGAGCATTACATCCCCCAGGAACAGGATCACTCACCCAACCCGGTGAGCGGTTATGCCATCCTAGGCGGTTTCAGGGACCGTCCGTCGTATGATGCAGGCGTGGTCTACGACCAGGGTCACCTCTCGCTGCTGGGCAATGTCCGCTACTGCAAATACACCGAACCTTTCTCGGCCGGCGGCATTACGGGCGAGGTATATGATTACGGCGAATACAGGACCTTTCAGGGTACCGGGCCGGGGCTGTCATCAGGCTCATCGCATGCCGAGCTTAAATACAGCAACGACCTCGGCCAAGGCTGGGACATCATGGCGGTGGGCAACCTCGACCTCAATGCCGTGTTGGCGTGTCTCGTCGTGAACCCGGTGATAGGCCAGTCGGGCAAGATATTCTGGAACGAGATAAGCTATGGCGGCGTCATACAGCTCAAGAAAAGGTATGACCTCAAAACCTGGGGCAACGGGAATATCCTGGGCGGGGTACAGACCGATGACATGAAGCTCATCGACAGCTTTTACCTCTTAGGCACCAACGGCCAGTTCGACACCGTCATGGACAACAGCAAAAAACCCCTCCTCGACAAAGGAAAGGAGGACATCTATTCGGGATTCCTTCAGATCAAGCACCGCCTGGGTGAGAAGATCATCCTCAACCTGGGCGCACGTTACGACAATAAAAAAAGACACCTGGGTAAGAATGTCGAGGACTTCAGCCCGCGGTTATCGGTTATTTTCACCCCTTCGTCACTGGTCGACATGAAGTTGTCGTACGCCCAGTCGTTTGTCGATGCGCCCTACTGGTACCGTTACAACTCCCTGCCCAGCTACAAAGGCTCCGCGAACCTGTTACCCGAGCATCTGAGATCGGTGCAGTTCACCGCCGATTTCCATTTCCTTGACCAAAAGTGCAACCTGGGGCTGAACGCCTTTTACAACAGGCTCCGCGACTTTATCTACCGTGATCCCAACGCCACCGGTGACATGCCGCGGTATAAAAATGCAGGGCGTCTCGAATCCGCCGGCGTGGAAGGCGAAATGTCTTACCTCGCGGCACGGGTGCATGTCAGGGCCAATACGACGTGGCAGTATGCCATCGACGCCGTGGATTATGGCGTCATCGGCAACCGTATCGACAACATCCCTGAATGGACCGGTAATCTTGTCATCGACCTGAATCCTCTTTTCAGAAAGTATAACGGGCTGTGGATCAACTGCACGCTCCATTATGTCGGTATGGAATCCTCACCTGTCAACACCTTCCTGAACGGCGAGGCCTATCACAACCCCGAGCTCACCGTCGAGCCCGCAGCCATCGTCAATGCCGGGTTCCATCTGCCCGATCTGCGTGGCTTCAGTCTCGACTTTACCGTCTATAACATCTTCAACACCGCCTACCTGCAAGGCGGCAGCACGCCCTTTCCCTACCCCCAGGAAGGCCGCTGGTTCCTGATGACGGCAGGGTACAAATTCTAAATAGGACGTTAGAGGCAGGTTATCAGTGATCAATTTTTTTCTCTCAAATATTTGCTTTTTGCGAATATATGCATTATCTTTAGTTGCCCATTATCGTCACCCCACGGAAGAAAACCCAATCAGGATAAATAGAAACAGATTATCTAAGAGGACAGATTAGTATGTATTTTCAAGATTGATTATTAGCGCTTTATAAAATATTTTTCATTTTGTTGAAAACTTTTTCATTTTTCATCCCGACCTTTTAAGGGTTGTGGTATTAATAAAATGATGAATAGTGGTAATCACGGGTATGTACCCCAGGGCAAGCCCTGGACCCAATTTCCGCCCCCAAGGGGCGGGGTATTATACCCTCCGCCTCCGGCGGGATTGTTCAACTTGCAAATTTTAATTCACTACGTTCTTAAAATTTGAGTTTCACAAATAAATGTAAAACAAGGTTGATTCATGATAGTCTTTAAAAAAGAAATTGCTACAATGATAAATTTAAAAAACCAAAATTCTTCTCATTTAGAAGAAAGATTTAAGGTTAGGTAAAACGGCAAAATGAATACAAAAACTCTTTTAACATCATTACGGCATCGATACTTCAACACTTCCAACTACCTTGCAAGTGTTTATTATATCACAATTAATTACACTGTTAACGGTCAACTTCATTCTTTCACTAATAAAATCATCAGGCTATGAAGAAGTTAACATCTCTGCTGATATTCATATTGTTAGCGACCGGCTATACGCAAGCCCAATGGGAAATGCAACTGGATCTGCAAAATTACACCTATTTGGACCGGATATTTTTTCTGAATGAAAACTTAGGCTGGTCCATAGGCTGTGCCTCAATAGAAGGAATGACCCCCTATTTTTATACGACCGATGGTGGCGGGCACTGGTATATAGATGATCAGTGGATGGATATAATGGGAGACGATATTGTTTTTGTGAATCCTGACACCGGCTTTATCGCTACCCAAAACGGTGTGATCTATAAAACGACCGACGGAGGTCAATCATGGACCGGAATCCAAACTCCGGCTACTCAAAACGTGATCCGGCTGTTTTTTGTGGATGAAAATAATGGATGGGCGACACTAAAAAATCAAAATGATGCTTTTCAGCTTGTTCATACTATGGATGGGGGCGATAATTGGTTTACACAACAAGTTTTCGAAATTAATACCAGTGGTCTTCTATCGATTTATTTTCTGAGTGATCGCATTGGTTTCGGGGGAGGAGGGTATTATGATATTGAAAATAACAATGAATATAGCAGTATTGTAAAAACAATAAACAAAGGAGAAACTTGGGAAAGTATTTATCTTACTCAAAATACATTTTATGCAATCTATGATTTATTCTTTTTTGACACCATAACAGGCTGGGCCGTGGGAGGAAAACCTTCTATGCAATATTTACTTATGCATACGGACAATGGCGGTGAAACCTGGGAAGAACATACAATAGAAAGTACATACGATTTATATTCAATAAATTGTATCTGTTTTGTCAATGATTCAACAGGGTGGATAGGTGGTGCAGTTGAGTTGGGTTATGGGATCATCTATTTTACGAATAATAGTGGCGAAAATTGGCACCTTCAACAGATGTTTTATGAGCCCATATTGGATATTCAAATGTTAAATAGCGATACCGGTTGGGCAGTGGGAGGCGGCTACATATATCACACAACCAACGGTGATTCCATCTACGTTGAGAATGTAAATGAAAACAAACTTATTAAGAACCTCTTCACTTTCTTTCCAAATCCCACCAATGGCATAATTACGATAAAAACCCCGCATTCATTAACAGGAAAATGTCAGTTAATGATATCCGGTTTATACGGTGATCGCATCTTTCACCTCAACAATATAACAATAGAACAATTGAACAATAGAACCTTGAGT
>Ga0172362_10003227_pt1 | contig 14091 bp, 16 predicted proteins | sample LakKivs1_kivu2a2_FD_114534 | JGI IMG/M metagenome (GOLD analysis project Ga0172362, IMG submission 114534) | Sediment microbial communities from Lake Kivu, Rwanda - Sediment s1_kivu2a2 | ecosystem: Environmental > Aquatic > Freshwater > Lake > Sediment | place: Rwanda: Western Province, Lake...
TATCACCTCCTTTAAGTCTAGTTTTGGTCGATGGTTGTTAGTCTTAGCTGCCAGTTTACTTTTAGGTCTTAGTCTTTGGTTCTCTACTAATAACCATGACCAATTACCAAACCGGCTGCTCTGACCAAAAACTTCTAACTATCAACTGGAGATACTTTATTCTCTTTTTCTGAGAAAACGCTTAAAAGTGTTTCTTGTAGTAGCGGACTTTAGTCCGCGCTTCGTTAAACGTGGCTGCGCTCTATCTCCTCTTAATCTCTTTTAACACACTCTAAATTTATAAGATAAAATTTGAAATCGTTTGTTACAAACTATACGACGGTCGTCTATGAGTTTGTAACATTTAAAGCTCAAGTTTTCTCATTCTTTCCTAGCTACCCCTAACATCCTTTAATCTCCTTTAACTTCCCTTAACTTACCTATAAACCAAAAAAATTATATAATTAAGATACCTCGTTTAAAAAAAATGAAAATCTCTCAGTTAAAAAAACAAACTAATGCTTTTAAGAAATTCTCGAAAAAAGAATGGGAATTAGTTCACCCAGAACATTATGGTGAAAAATTGGACTGGAGATATTGGAAAAAAAAGAGGGTTCCGTTTCCAAGCTGAAGACAAAGGGGAAATTGTTGGGATAATGAACGGACATATTATGGCGGGAGTGATGTATATTGCCGGACTTATCGTTAGCCATGATAAACGTGGCTCCGGCATCGGTAAGGCGTTAATGAAGTATGCAGAAAAATTTGCCTTAAGACATGGTATTCGCTTAATTTATTTAGAAACAGGCATAGATTGGCCAGCGGTCAAATTCTACGAGTTATTGGGGTTTAAACCAGTTACTAAACTAAAAAAGTTTTTCAGCAAAAAAGACTTTTATTTGATGACTAAAACTTTAAATTAGACCTACAAAGCTGAAAATTTGACTTCTTGCATAATTTTTGCCTCTTGACAAATAGTATATTATCATAATATACTAAGCTCGTTATGAAATTGCCTATTCCTTTATCTTTTGATTGGAATAAAGGCAATATTGATAAAAACTGGCTAAGGCACAAAGTTCGTTTTAAAGAAGCTGAAGAAATATTTTTTAATAAACCATTAAAAATTTTTCCTGATCGAGGCCATTCAGAAAAGGAAAGAAGATATATGGCCTATGGAATCACAAATAATTTAAGAAAACTGGTCGCTTTTTTTACAATCAGAGATAAAAAAATTAGAATTATCTCGGTCAGAGACCAAAACAAAAAAGAAAGGAGGATTTATGAAAAAGCTTAAAAAAATACCAAGATTTAAAAATGAAGACGAGGAAAGGGAATTCTGGGCCAAGGCTGACGCCACTGAATATTTTGATATGGAACACCCGATCGAGCTAGACTTATCTAAACTAAAACCCTCAACTGAATCAATTTCTTTAAGACTTCCCTCATATTTGCTGGCCAGAATAAAAGAGATTGCCAATTCCCGTGATGTTCCCTATCAATCCCTAATGAAAATTTTTCTGGCAGAAAGAGTAGAAAGAGAACTTCAGGCAAAAACCGCTTCAAAGTGATAGCGGACTTTAGTCCGCGCCGAAACAAGAAGAAAATAAACCCAAAACGAATCTACAACTGAATTTTGTCTCTACTTCCCCTAAATTACTCAATTATTAATTACTTAATTAGTTTTGTCACCCTGCCTCTATCTCTATCTCTTACTGTCTAACTGGTAATTTAATAGTAAAAATGGTTCCTTTCCCAACCGTACTTTCCACTTCCACCGTCCCTTTATGAATCTCAATAATTTTTTTGGCTAAAGAAAGACCTAACCCAAAACCGGGCACTCTTTCTTTAGATCTTGACTGATCTGCTCTATAAAAACGATCAAAAATATGAGGTAAATCCTCCTTAGCCATCCCTATTCCCGTATCCCTCACACTAACCACTAACCACTTACCACTAGCGACTGTTAATACTGTCACTTTCCCACCACGAGGTGTATACTTTACTGCATTGTCCAAAAAAATGAGAAGCATCTCTTCTAAACCTTCTTCATTGGCGATAATCTTTTGACTTTTTACTTCCGTTTCAAATTTAATTTCTTTTTCTTTAGTCAAAGGTGAGATTTTTTTGGCCACTTTTCCCACTACTTCTTTAATATCAACTTCTTTAAAAACCAAACTACCGCCATTACTTTGATAACGAGTTAAACTTAAGAGTTTATTAGATAAAGATTGTAAACTATTAATTTCTTCCAAATTGTCCTTAACTAAATCTTTGGCTTGAACTAAAGTCATTTTTTATCTCTTAAAGCAACCTCCATAGAGGTTTTTAAGGCGGTCAAGGGAGTCCTAAGTTCATGAGAAGCATCAGCCACAAATCTTTTTTGTTCTTCCAAAGCATTTTCAATAGGTTCTAAAGTTCTGCCTGCCAAGAAATAACCAGCCAAGGCTGATGTTACCAAAATAATTGAATTTACCATTACCAAAAATAATAATAAACGTTTTTTTGTTTCCTCAATTAAGGCTGGGTCAAGTCGGAAAAAACGGGGTAATTCACCCTGTTGATCAAAAGGAATTGCCTGGAAACGCTCCGGCCACCCACGCTCAATCCTCTGTCTTTGAGCTCTTTCCACTCGGTTCAACTCAAAAGTTGACGCCCGATAAATTACCCCACTAAAAGAAAGACTGATGGTCATAATTATCAGTAAATACCAGGCAGTCAGTTTAATACGAGCCGAATGAAACATATTTCAATCTCAAAACTAAAAACTCAAAACGCAAAACCACAACTCAAATCTGGAAATCTAAAAAGATTAAAAGATTTAAAATTTAGATTTGACATTTGAGTTTTGACATTTGACATTTAATTTACCCTATCTTATATCCAAACCCCCTTACCGTATGAATTAGTGCTGGTTTTTTAGAAAAGGGCCTATCAATCTTGTTTCTTAAATAGCCAATATAAACTTCAACTGTATTTGGTAAAATATCAGCATCATAATTCCAAACATGACCAATAATTTGGTCTTTGGTAGAAATCTGTTTTGGGTGACGCATTAGATATTCCAATAAACTAAATTCTTTATTAGAAAGTCTAATCTCTTTATCACCTCTTCTAACCTCATAATTCAAAGGGTTTAAGGTTAAATCAGCGACTGTTAAAACTGCCCCATTGGTAGTTTTCGGTCTTCTGATTAAAGCCCTGATTCTGGCCAGTAATTCCTCAAAAGCAAAAGGTTTAACCAAATAATCATCAGCGCCAGCATTCAAGCCTTCAACTTTATCTTCTAATTGTCCCTTGGCGGTTAAAATTAAAATCGGGGTGTGGATTTTATCAGCTCGAAGTTTTTTGCAAATTTCCATCCCATCCATCCCCGGAAGGAGTAAATCCAAAACAATAGCATCATAATCCTCAGTTGCTGCCAAATCATATCCCCCAACTCCCTCATATTCCACATCCACCGCAAATCCCTCTTGCTCTAAACCTTTTTTAATAGAGTTAGCAATCTGGTGTTCGTCTTCAACCACTAAAATTCTCATTTATGGCTGATATTATACCAGAAAGCTGAGAAAAAGCTGAGGAAAATAACGACACTAATTACACACCTTCGAGGTGTGTTACGTTCACACCTTCGGAATTTACTCAAAAGTTAAATGCTTGATAAACTCTAACCTTTTACCATAATCAATTTGATCATAAACAAAATTCTTATAATTATCTTGAGAGGAAAATTGATTCAAAACCATACTGGTATTACAAATTTTTCCCTGACTTGAGATGTATTCTTGAAAAGAGCAATAAGGATAATTTTCCAGATCACTCTCTTTTATCAAAAATGAAACTACAGGGTTTAAGTGAATATACCTTGAAACATGAATTAATTGTTCATCATCTTCAATCCTCACCGCCTTAAATGCTCCCTGGAATAATGGACCAATTCTTTTACGTTTAGTATTAAAGTAGCGTGTATAACTATTACTAAAATTACTTACAAAGGTCTGTATTCCACCATCAATTAATTGTTTAAGAAGGAAATGAAAGTGGTTTGGCATAAAACAATAGCACAACACTTCTATCAATTTCTTATCATCGGTCAGGCGCGAAAATAAGAAATCTCTTTTTTCTTGATCCAGTCTAAGTATTTGGGCCAAACCGGCAGTGATTTCGGCATTTCGGTAATAATTAAGTGTCAATAATGCTCGATCATACTCTCTTTTATCAATAAAAGTTGGCCGCCTCTCGACTCCTTGATTAAAAACATGGTATATCTCTCCATTAGCAAAAACTAATTTTCTCATTTTAAAAACAGCATAATCCAAAAACATTTCTTTTGTCAACTGGAGGTGTGAAGCTATTCGACCTCGAAGGTGTGCAAAATGGAATTCTTATAGTTCCTTGGCAACAATAATTTTCCGCTCTGATTTTGATTTGATAAATCTTTCCTTAAGCGAATAATTACCGTAAACTTTTAAAACCTCAAATTCGGGTTTTAACAGTTCTATTAACTCGCTTAAAGTCCACATTCTTAATCTGTTTTTATCCAAAAAAGTGGTCTTTTTACCATTCTCAAATAATTCATAATGATATGCCTCTTTCCTGATTCTGGTCGTTTTACTAAAAATTCTGGTATATTCATTTTTGATTTTTAACTTTGGTAAATCGATAATCTTTTCTCCTATTTCTTTTAACTTTATTTTTCTTGGGTTTTCATAATTGGAAGAGTCAAGGACTAAAAGAAACTTAGTGATTAAGTGAATATTTTTAACGAAAGTTTTAAATTCTTCTTCATTTAAAATATAACCAATGGTGCTCCACATACAAATTGAGGCGTCAAAAGAATTTTTAGGAAATTCAAGTTTGGTAAAATTCATTTTCTTAAAATTAACCTCTGGACATTTGGACTTCGCCCCTTTCAACATCTCTTCTGATAAATCAATTCCAGTCATTTTATAACCCATTCTGGAAAGAATACATGAATGTCTTCCTGTCCCACAACCAAGATCAAGAATTTTTGAAATTTTATTTCCTCCAAATTTTTTAAATATTTCATCCAAAAATTCACATTCGGTTTCTGTATTAGCTGGCGCTAAAAAATCATAATAAGAAGCTAACTTGGTATAAAGTATTCTCTGGTTCATCCTCATTAAAATCTGACTAGCTTAAAAATATTAATTAATTCCCCTTGGTGGTTAAAAACAAACCAAATGCTGTAAGCGATAATTCCCGGAAAAACCACCAATTTCTCAAACCACTTGCCTGTTTCAATCCTCCATGAAGAAACTGGGGGAAAACCTACTCTAATCTTAATTGGGAAAAATAAGGGTAAACCTTCCTCGGTAAAAAAATCCAAAATTAAATGAGAAACAAAACCAATCATTATTGAATAACAAATAAGAGTAATATTTAAATAATTTGGGTTAAGAATTTTTGGCAATATCCACCATAAAAATTTATGAACCAAAAAAATACCTAAAAGAGAATGGGACAAAGTCCGATGAGCCAAAAACCACTTTCTGAACACTTTTCCAATTGAATTTCCAGCCGGCAGTAAATTCCAAAGCTGATTAGTGGCTTGATCAATATCGGGCAGTAATGAGCCAATAATATTCCCAACCAAAGATACCATCAGAGTAGCGGTATTTAAGGAAGAAGGAGGATAATAGGCAGAAATACTCATTAAGGAAGCAAAGGCAAAAACATCATGAGTTCTGGAAGTCATTGAAGAAATTATAACATTGTATGATAGTTTGCGTGATTATGGTGTGACACCAAAAATACCGGAGGTGTGAAGCTATCTGACCTCGAAGGTGTGAAGTTCACCCTAATAGGCAATTGTTAGTGTTTGGTGGTAAGGCTTATCCCCTTTAGCCTTAGTTTGAGATTTATTCCACAACATGCTGTCTACATGGGAAGCAGTAACAAAGTCGTATTTTTTCTGTAGTTTCTGTTTGATAAGCTCAACTGCCCAGACCGTAGTAGCTCTAATTTCCACTTCGTCTTCTGAACCTTTTTCAATAGGCACATAAGAGTCGATTTTGTCTGCCAACTCTTTTGAGTATTTAATAACCCCCAAGTTCCTAAGAATTTGAGGGATTTTATAGTCGGCAAACGCAGTTAACTTATCCAGGTTCTTTAACCCTTGCTCGCCATTAGCGATAAGTGCATCGCTTATCATTTTAGAGTTTAATTGCGCTCTTTTATAAAAACCAATCTTTTTCCCTTTGTATTCAGCTGTGTCATCAAAACAAGAGAAGTGGTTTATCAGAAGATCTGCAAGAGCAAGGGCATCATTCCCAGCTCTTTTGTAAACACCGATAAACGAGTTTCCAAATTGCTTTTCCAGCACAGCCCCTGCTTCATTCAGACACCTTAGCCTTTCCTCAAACAAAGGAATCGTTTTACTGCCCTCTAATATGCTTCTCAAATGGGGACGAGATAAATCTGCCAGCTCGTCTCCTGCCAAGAAATCGGTGTTTCGTTCAACCTCTTTTTCTATACACCTAAAAAGTGCTATTGACCCGTCAAGTTCTTCACCATCAATCCTGACTGTCCACTTTTTCTCTCCCTTACCAGCCCAAAAACAAAAATTAACTGTATTAAAAACAAATATAATTTGTAAAAGATTATCAAGAGTCCATCTTTTTTTGGCTAAGCTAATTTCTGAAACTTGTAAATCGCTTTTACTCACCCCAGAAATTAAAGAGTTTATAGCTCCAGAATCTATCTTCACACTTCTCGATTGATCCAAAATACATTTAGTAGAGGTTAAGACATTTATCATAGAAATAGCTTCTCGATTTCATCTAAGGCTAATAGTGTGTTTGTATCTTTAATCAATTGTCTTGCCTCAGGAAGCGCTTTCCAGCCTGTCTGATGGAACTCCTTTTCCAATAGGCTTTCCTCTGGAGCAAAAGTGTCTTTATTTAGGGGAATAAAATACCAAATATCGTAGTGGAATCTACATTTCTGTTTAGTTGGGTTGTTAATTTCGGTTATAGTCAAAAGTGACGGTTCGTAACTTCCTTTAAGCTGTATATTTTCTCCCCATTCCTCTCTAACTTCTCTCTCCAGAGCCTCTATGGGCATTTCACCTTCATCGATATGACCACCATTGAAAAGCCACAATCCAGATTTTTTGTGGTGTCCTATAAATACTTGCTGATTTTCAGGGTCGTATGCAGCAAAGTAAACACAAAAGTGGGTTGTGGGGTTTTCATCTCTTGTAAGGGCATCTTCCTCTGCTCGATTGGAGAACTTTGTTTTTATCTCGTCTTCGCCCGCCACTTGCTCCGCCAGTTCTTGAAGATATGCTTTCAACCTTTCAGACATGAGGTAATTATATTACAAACCCATCATAGAAAGCAGCCAGAATTTTAGGTTACAATCAAGCTACGGCTAAAAATTGCTGGGTAGATTTAAGGGTAATTTCTGGAAATTCCAGGATGTCTAACCAGTTTGCTAACCTAAAATCGTTCCATTTGTCCAGGAAGAAATATTTTTCATGGCCAAGCAGTGTAATTCTTTGATAAAGTTCAAACTTAATTTTTTAGGAGACTTCGGGCTGTAAATATACTTATAGGCCCTCAATAAATTAAAAACCTCTAATTTTTTAATGTCAGCACTCTTTTCTGCCTCCGAGACATACCTGATTTTCTCTAAACTCAAAGGGTTTCCTTCCACCCTGGCGGAAAAAAGGGCACTTTTTAACAATGACTCTCGACGTAAATTCTCTTCAAATTGAGGTAAAGTTTTAATTTGCTCAAATACTATTTTCAAAGCCTCAAGTTCTATCAATAATCTACCTATTTCCTCTGTCTTTTGAAATTTATACCTCAACATTTTAGAAAATATTAGAAGATATTAGAAAATGTAAGAATATCTTAGAACAACTTAGAAGTTTAATCAATTATTCTTTCTACCCATACTGGGGATAGTGGCATTTTTTTCATCCTTCGATTCCACTCAGGATGTCAACGCTGGTTATCCCAATTGGGGATAGTGACAGCGTTTCCATTTTTTTCCTGATCCACACCAACAGGGATCATTTCTTCCGATTTTCTTTCCACCACTAACCACCGGTTGAACCTTTAGTGACTGAGAGGTTTGTTCAGCTTGAGGTGCAAAAATATCTTTTTTTTCTTCTACCACATTTTTGGGCATGGCTGGTTGGGGTCTAACCGCCACTTGAATTCGGAAAATTTTTCTGACCACCTCGTACTTCATTTGCTGCACTAACCGTTCAAACATTTGGAAGGCTTCGGCTTTATATTCTACCAAAGGATCCTTTTGCGCATAACCCCTTAGTCCAATTCCCTCTCTTAAATCATCAACTGCATCCAAATGATCCATCCAGAGTTTATCAATAGTCGTCAAATAAACAAATCTTTCCATCTCTCTCACCACTTCCTCACCCATTGCTTTTTCTCTTTGTTCATAAATATCTCCCACCAATTTTTGCAAAAATTCCGTCATCTGTCTTCCGTCTTCTGTCTTCTGGATTCTAGTTCTCAATTCATAAATTGATTTTTCATCAAATGGCACAATCTCACAAAGTCCCAAAATAATTTTTTCGTACTCCGGTTGGGAATATCCTTCCGGACTATACATCGCCACCAAATTAGCAATTTCATTATTAATTTCTTCTAGTATTTCCGTCCTTAAATCCCTCGCATTTCCCCCATTTGACATTTGACATTTGACATTTGACATCTCCAAAATGCGTTTACGCATTTTGTATATGACTTCTCTTTGTTTATTCATCACATCATCATACTCAACCACCCTTTTTCTCATATCAAAATTAAATCCTTCAACTTTAATTTGGGCCTGTTCAATTGAGCGGGAAACCATTGGATGCTCCAAAGGAATATCTTCAGGCATATTAAATCTGGTCATTAATGAAGCAATTTGCTCACCCCCAAATATTCTCATCAAATCATCATCTAAAGCCACAAAAAATCTTGACGATCCAGGATCGCCTTGTCGGCCAGATCGACCCCGAAGCTGATTATCAATTCTCCTTGATTCATGTCTTTCAGTTCCAATAACATGAAGTCCACCAAAAGAAACAACTTCATCATGTTTCTCTTGCCATTCCTTCAGTCTTTTCTTGTACTCTGTCTCTGTCTCAAAACTCTGTCTTTTAGGCATGGTCCCACCTAAAACAATGTCTACCCCTCTTCCTGCCATATTGGTCGCCACCGTCACTGCCTTTTTCTCTCCCGCTTTGGCAATAATTAAAGCCTCCTTCTCATGTTGTTTAGCATTCAAAACTTGATGAGGAATTCCTTTATGACTTAAAAAATCATCAATTATTTCATTTTTCTCAATAGAAGTCGTCCCAATTAAAACAGGTTGACCGCGTTGATAACAATCTTCAATTTCCTTGACGACCGCTGCATATTTTGCCCTTTGAGTTTTATAAACGACATCAGAATTGTCTTTACGAATCATTGGCTTATTTGTGGGTATCACCATCGTTTCTAATTTATAAATTTCTAAAAACTCCTCTGCTTCGGTGGCTGCTGTTCCCGTCATTCCCGCTAATTTTTCATACATCCTAAAATAATTTTGGAAGGAAATGGTGGCTAAGGTCCTTGACTCTTGCTGAATTGGCACGCCCTCTTTGGCTTCTACCGCCTGGTGAAGACCTTCAGACCAGCGTCGGCCATGCATCAACCGACCGGTAAATTCATCAACAATAATGACTTGATTATCTTTAACAATATAGTCCTTATCGCGCAAAAAAAGAGTTCTTGCTTTTAGAGCATTTTCAATATGATGAATTGTGTCAAAATCTTTTTCATAAAGATTTTCCACTCCAAGCATTTTTTCTACTTTTCGCAAGCCATGTTCGCTTAAATTAGCCGTCCGGCTTTTTTCATCTAAAGTATAATCAGTATCTTTGGATAACTTTTGAATTAAGGAGGCAAATTCATAGTATTTCTTAGTCGGCTCGGTATCAGGAGCAGAAATAATTAAAGGAGTTCTCGCTTCATCAATTAAAATAGAATCAACTTCATCAACAATGGCAAAAGAATGCTCCCTTTGGACAACTTCTGAAAGTGAGGTAGCTAAATTATCTCGAAGATAATCAAAACCAAATTCATTATTGGTTCCATAAGTAACATCTGCCTGATAAGCTCCTTGACGGGTAATTGGTTTAAGATGGGCTAAACGGTCATCTGTCTGGTTTTTATCAGTAAAATTCTCATCAAAAATAAAAGCCTGTTCATGAATAATACAAGCTACTTTTAGGCCTAAAAAACTTAAAGCCTTGCCATACCAACCAGTGTCTCGCCGAGCCAAATAATCATTAACGGTCACGATATGAACACCCTTACCGCTTAATCCATTTAAATAAGCTGTTATGGCTGCAGAAAGAGTTTTTCCTTCACCGGTTTTTTGTTCAGCAACCAGGCCTTTATGGAGGGTAGCGGCAGCCATAAGTTGAACATCAAACGCTCTTTCTCCTACAATTCTGGCGATCGCTTCTCTTGCCACCGCAAAAGCTTCCGGCAAAAGATCGTCTAAAATTTCACCCTTAGTCAGCCGATTTCTAAGCTCGGCCGTTTTGGCCACTAATTTTTCATCAGAAAGTTTTTGGACTTCCGACTCTAAGGAATTAATTTTCTCCACAATGGGCACTAATTTATCCAATTCCTTTTGATTCTGGTCGAAAAGTTTTCCAATAAATTTAAACATGGTCTTATTATACCCTTTTTGGGCTCAAAGTATCATTGAAGTAATCCGCAGCCTTACTTAATTTTAGTCAGGTCACCATTAATAATAATCGGCTTTACGGCTTCTATTTCTGTTCTGTAATAAACAATCTCTGGAATTGGATTTAAAAGAAAAATCTTCTGACCGAGTACGTGAGCAAAACCAATCTCCATCAAAGTATTTCCGCCAATATAATTTTTAATTCCATCTTTATCCAAGTTCACTACTAAGACAGCATCGGCACCTTGCATCTTCTCCCACATCTCTCGGATGGCATCGTTGTTATTTTTTTGGAAGATCGTTAGCTTTCTTTTTTCCTCAGCTGATTTTCCCACATGAGAATCAGCAAATTTAGTCAAGATCGGTTCGTGCCCCAGCCTTCTTAGTTGGTCGCAAATCCCAACCATCCTTTCCGTAAACTGCATGCTCCCAATAACTGCAATTTTCATGGCTTTATTTTAATAAATAAATTAAATTCAGTTTTTTGGAGGGAGACTTTTGGAAAAAATTTTTTTAATTTTTCTAAAAATTCTTCAGTGTCCTTTTTATGTTTTCCAAAATTTAATCTGTTAAAAATAATTAAACCATTTTTTCCTAAAATTTTCTTTAGTCCGTCTAAAAATTCTTCACTTTCCGCCTCTTTGGGGAATTCCTGGCCGTGATACATGTCTACAAGAATTAAATCATATTTCTGATGACTGATAACTGATAACTGATGACTGACAGCTTTAATTCCATCCCCAACCATAATCTTCAAATTTGGAGTTTTATCTAAAGCGAAATGTTTTTTACCGATTTTAATAACTTCCGGGTCAATTTCAACTCCGGTAATTTTTATTCCCGGCCATTTTTCAACCAAAATTTTGGCCACCGTTCCTGCTCCTAACCCTAAAATTAAAACGCTTGACGGGTGGCACGCGTTAGTCCGCCGAATTGGCGGACAGCGAGCGCCCGCAGTCTCAGTTCGGCTCACCTGATTAATGGTTACAGAAAGACGAGGACGTCGGCTGGGGAAAAACGCGTGACAGGACCCGTCAATAACTTCTCTCCACAATTTCTCAACTATTCCCCCTGATTGAGCAATGCCACCGACTCGCATCACTATCTTTCCAGATAATTCTTTAACCACTAAAATCTCTCCATTGATTGGTGATCGAATTCTTTCAATTACTTCTCCTCCAAAAATCCTTTTTAAAAATGATTTTAGCTTCATGGTTTGTTAAAATATGGCCGTGACTAAGAAAATTGTATCACCTCCAACTTTTTTAACCTATTCTTTAGGCTGCCGAACCAATCAGGCGGAAATATCAGTCATCAGTAAACAGTTGACAGTTAACAGTTTCGTACCTTTTGACAAAACTAAACACTTATTTCCCACCTTCATCATGATTAATACTTGCGCGGTAACACAAAAAGCCGAAAGAGAAAGCAAAAAAACCATTCGTCATTTTAAAAGACTCTATCCAAAAGCAAAGATAGTTGTTTTAGGTTGTGGGGTGGATGCAAAACAAAAACTTAAAATTAATTTTCCTGAAGCTAACCTTCTCATTTCCAACAAAGAGAAATCCAATTCTTTAAACCTAATACTCCATAACTTAAGTTCAGTAAATACCATGATACAGTTCATGGTAATTACTAAAGATGAGCACTTAACTAATTCTTATAGTAATTCTTATACTCAATCTGGCCGAACCCTGCTTAAAATTCAAGAGGGCTGTAATCAATTTTGCAATTATTGTATTGTTCCCTACCTCCGAGGAAAACCCAAAAGCACTTCTCCTGAAGAAATTATTTGCCAAATAAATAAATTAGTTAGCGAGGGCATCAAAGAAATTATTCTTTGCGGGATTAATTTAAGCCTTTACGGCAAAGACTCAAAAATAGATTCTTCGCCTTTAGCTCAGAATGACAAAATGGAACCGCGTCATCCTGAACGAAGTGAAGGATCCTGTTTCGGCTTGATTGATTTACTTAAGAAAATACTGAAGGAAACTAAAGTCGAAAGGATTTCTTTTTCTTCCATTGAACCCGAATATTTGTATCAAAATCGGGAGTTTACCAAACTCTTTATTAAAGAGCCCCGTCTTTCAAAGTATTTGCACTTAGCTTTTCAAAGCGGCTCTAAAGAAACTATCAAAAAAATGGGTAGAAAAACTGATTTAAAAAAACTTTTAAAAATTCTTCACTTTATTAAACAAAAGTGCTCAGTTTTTGCTTTCCGTGCCGATATTATTGTTGGTTTTCCGGGAGAATCTGAAAAAGATTTCCAGGAAACTTTAGATTTTATTAAAAAAGCACCCATTTCCTTTACCCATGTCTTCCCTTTTTCTATAAGGCCAGGCACCTTGGCAGAAAAGATGATTAAATCTAAAAAATGGAAAGATTTACCAACCACCACCAAAAAACAAAGAGCCGCGCAAGTTATGGAATTAGCCAAAAAAATTCAAAAAAAAGAAACACAAAAATTAATTGGCAGAAACCTGCCCTGTTTAATAATTAGAAAACTTTCTGGAGGCTACGAGACAATAGCAAATAATTCGTGGCCTATTATAGTCAGAAGTCAAAAATCATTATCAAGCAAGAAAATTATTGGTAAAATTCTGCCAGTAAGAATTACTGACTACAAAAATAATCAGCTCCTGGGAGAAATCGTGTCCTTTCCAACGAATTGACGAAGGACTTCTGGAATAACTACCGAGCCATCTTTTTGTTGATAATTTTCTAAGATGGCCAGAATTGGTCGCTCGGAAAAAGCAGTACCGTTTAGAATGTGGACAAATTCAGTTTCACCAGAATTTCTTTTAAAACGAATGTTTAATCTTCTGGCTTGGTAGTCAGTGCAGTTACTGCAAGAATGGGTTTCTCGGTATTTTTCCTCTGAAGGGAACCAAACCTCAACATCATATTTAGCCGCGGCAGGATCACCTAAATCACCGGTGCACATTTGTACAACATGATAAGGAAGTTTTAATGCCTGCATTAATTCCTCTTCAATTCCCAAAATAAATTCATGCTCTTTGACTGAATCTTCCGGCCGACAAAAAGAAACCATTTCTAATTTATTAAATTGATGAACTCTTAAAATTCCTTTGGTATCTTTTCCATAGGATCCTGCTTCGCGACGAAAAGCACCGGAAAATCCAACAAATCTTTTTGGCAAATCCTTTTCTAATAAAATTTCATCCTTAAAATATGGAACAATTGCATGTTCAGCCGTTGCCACTAAAACCAAATTTTCATCTTTTATTTGATAGGTTTCTTCCCAATCATAATTGTTATAACCTAAAGCTGCCATTACCTCTTTTTGAATTAAAACTGGTGGAAAAATTGGGATAAATCCTTTCTCGACTAACCTCTTAAAACCGAAATTTAACAGCGCTATCTCTAAAA
>Ga0172362_10003229_pt1 | contig 14089 bp, 11 predicted proteins | sample LakKivs1_kivu2a2_FD_114534 | JGI IMG/M metagenome (GOLD analysis project Ga0172362, IMG submission 114534) | Sediment microbial communities from Lake Kivu, Rwanda - Sediment s1_kivu2a2 | ecosystem: Environmental > Aquatic > Freshwater > Lake > Sediment | place: Rwanda: Western Province, Lake...
GAGTCCAAACACAAGGGGCTCGCCCGGTGCAGGGTCGTCGTCGGCGGACCCGTGTCCGACCACAAGGGGATGAACCTCCCCGGCGTCGACCTCCACTTGCCGGCCGTCACCGCAAAGGACCTCGAGGGCTTGAGGTGGGCGGCGCGCATGGGCGCGGAATACGTCGCGGTGTCCTTTGTGCGCAGGGCCGACGATATCAAGTCCGTCAAGCGGGAACTCGAGAAACTTGAGAGCCCCATTCGCGTCGTCGCGAAGATAGAAAAGCCCGAAGCGGTCAAGGCCATCGCCGAGATCGCCGCCGCCTCGGACGGGCTCATGGTCGCGCGCGGGGACCTCGGGGTCGAGATGAACCTCGAGGACGTCCCGGTCGCGCAGGGGCGCATTATCGCCGAGGCCCACAAGAACGACATCCCCGTGATCGTCGCGACGCAGATGCTTCAGTCGATGACCGAAAACCCCCGGCCGACGCGCGCCGAGGTCTCCGACGTCGCGGGCGCTATATTCGGAAACACCGACGCCGTGATGCTCTCCGGCGAGACGGCCTCGGGAAAGTACCCTCTGCAGTCGGTGAGGCAGATGGCGGCGATCGCCGAGCATTCCGAGGAGTTCCTCACGACCTCGGGGACGCTCCAGCCGGTGTCCTACCTGAACCCCGTTCACACGATTGCGGACGCGGTGTGCCACGGGGCCAATTCCACCGCCAGGGACATCGGCGCAAACGCGGTGTTCGTCGCCACCACGAGCGGCCGGACGGCGCTTCTCTTCTCGAAATACCGTTTCCCAGGCGTCGTCGTTGGGGCGTCGGACGACGAGGCCTCGGTGCGGCGGATGGCGCTTTACTGGGGGGTGGTGCCCGTCGGCGTTCCCAGGTGCAGGGGGCACCGTCAACTGCTCGAGTCGATGGTGAAGGCGGCCAGGAAACGGCGGCTGGTAGCGCCCGGCGACAGGGTGATATTCGTATCGGGGTCGCCCTTCGGCAAGAGCGGCGCGACGAACATGCTTCTGGTTCACGCGCTGCCGCCGCAGGGCGCGTCCCCGCGCGTGAGGAGGCACAAGTGACATGAGACGCATTCTTGCGGCAGCGGCGATCCTTATTGCGGCGGTCGTCTGCGGCTGCGCGTCGTCGCGCCAGGCGGCGCCGCGCCGTCCGGCGCTCGAGCAGGTCGCCGTTTCGAACGAGGACGACTTCGGCCGCCTCTGGTCCGTCGCGCTCGAGGTCGTCGGAGAACGCTTTGCCATTTCGAGCGCGGAAGAGACATCCGGCACCATAGCGACGGACTATCTCGTCGGGTCGCTTTCCGAAACGGGGTTCAGGGTGAACGCCGCGTCGGGGCGCGAGCGCCTCTACGACACGCTTCACACGACGCGGCGACGAGCGCTCGTCACGCTCTGGAGAAAGTCCGACGCCGCGATGGAAGTCCGCGTGGACAGGGAGCGGCTCGTCCGCGTGAGGCCCAATCCCTTTCCCTCCGGGACCTATTCCCTCGACAGGGACCGAAGCCCCGAAGCCGCCGGCCCCGAGCGTTGGGTCGAAGAGGGGCGCGACGGAGAACTCGAGGCCGTCATCGCGCGCGAGATAGCCTCGCGCTATCGCGCCGGCGCGTCATAACATGCCGAGGGCGTCGACGTCTATTATCCCCTGGACGCTTCCCGTGGACTTGACGCTTCCCCTCGCGGGCCAAAGCGTCGCGGCAAGGGCCGCCGCGCCGGGGGCCTTGACGATTATGTGCCAGCGGTAGTTGCCCATGATCTTCGAAAGCGGCGCGGGCGCGGGCCCGAGTATCCTGACGCCCTCCGCCGCCGCCGCGTCGAGGGCCTTTCTCACCTTTGCCGCGGCGATTTCCACTTTCGACCGGTCCTCCCCCCGAAGCACGATCCGAGCAAGCGACCCCGCGGGAGGGTACGAGAGTTCCGCGCGCTGTCCCATCTCCTTCTGGGCAAACGCGAGGTAGTCGTGCCGCGCGGCGGCCTGGATGCCGAAATGCTGCGGCGTCAACGTCTGCACGACGACGACCCCTCCCTTTGGCCCGCGGCCGGCGCGCCCGGCGACCTGGCTTATAAGGTCGAACGTGCGCTCGCTTGCGCGAAAGTCGGGCAGGTTGAGCGAGATGTCGGCCGAGACGACGCCGACGACGGTGACGTTGGGGAAATCGAGGCCCTTGGCGATCATCTGGGTGCCGACGAGGATATTCGTCGCGCCCTGGCGGAATTCCCGAAGCGCCCTCGTGTAGGAGTGCCGCGAGGTCATCGTGTCCGAATCCATCCTGTCCACGGCCGCCGACGGGAACGCGGCTCTGACCTCTTCGACGACGCGTTCGGTGCCTACGCCGTAGAACTTGACGTTTCTGTGGCCGCAGTCCGGGCAGGCGGCCGGCGGCGCCGCGGTGTAACCGCAGTAATGGCACTCGACGAGGTCCTCGGTGCGGTGGAAGGTGAGCGTGATGTCGCACGAGGGGCACTTCCCCACCCAGCCGCAGCGGCGGCACGTAACGTACGTGGCGAAGCCGCGCCGGTTCAAAAACAGGATTACCTGCTCGCCGCCGGATAGGGCCCGCGAGACGTGAAATTCCAGCCGCCGCGAGAGTATCGTGTAGCGCTTTCGTTCGTCGCGCTCGGCGCGCATGTCGACGATCTCCACCGGGGGCAGCGGCCGTCCCTCGACGCGTTTCGGAAGGTCGACGCGCTCCATTCTGCCGGTCTGGGCCGCGTGGAAACTCTCGAGGCTCGGCGTTGCCGAGCCGAGTATGATCGGGATGCGTAGCATCTCAGCGCGCTTCAGCGCGACCTCGCGCGCGTGGTACCTGGGGCTTGTCTCCTGCTTGAAGGTGTTCTCGTGCTCCTCGTCGATTACGATAAGCCCGAGCCGCGGAGCCGGTGCGAAGACCGCGGACCGCGCGCCGATGACCACGTCGGCCGCGCCCGACTGGATGGCGCGCCACTCGCGGTGGCGTTTGCCCGCCGAAAGGTGCGAGTGCAGCACCGCGATATTGGGAAAGCGCGCGTGGAAGCGGCTGACCGTCTGGGGCGTGAGCGATATCTCCGGCACGAGGACTATCGCCTGGCGGCCCGCGCGGATGACCGTCTCTATCGCCCTGAGGTAGACCTCGGTCTTGCCGGAGCCGGTGACGCCGAAAAGGAGTATCGGCGCGAAAGCCCCTGACGCGATCGCACACGAGACGCGCTCGAGGGCGTGGCGCTGTTCGAAATTCAGTTCGAAGCCGCTTTTGTAGTCGCGCACGGGCGGCTCGCGGCGGGGCCGGCCCCGGCGGGCGGGGACGGTTCGGATCTCCACCAACCCGGCCAGGACCAGTGCGCGCGCCGTCGACGACGAGACGCCGGCCTTCGCCGCCGCCTCGGACAGGGTGAGTTTGCCGTCTTCGGCGGCGATCGCCTCGAGCACCGAGCGGCGTTTCGCAAGGCGCTTGGGCCAGGCCGCGGCCTCGGCGAGGGCCTCGCCGGGGGGCTTCTTGAGAAACGCGGCTTCGCGGCTGCCGATGTTGTACCGGACGCCAGCCGGCAACACCGCCTCGAGCGCCTCGCCCCAGCCGGCCATGTAATACCGGCTGACCCAGCGGGCGAGGGCCAGCATATCGGAGTCGATAAGCGGCTCGGAGTCTATGACCGCCCGGATGTCCTTGAGGTTCGACACGCCCTCGGGCGGCGACGACAAGAGGCCCACGCAGTAGCCCACTTCGCGGCGCGTCCCCAGCGGCGCCTCGACGCGCTTGCCGGGGGCGATCTTTCCCGCGAGGGCTTGCGGCACACGGTAAGTGTACGCCCGGTCGAGCGGGAGGTTGAACGCCACCTCGGCGTAGAGGCCGCCGGGGGTCATGGGTCTCCGGTCGAAAAGGTCCATACCGCTGCGAATATACCCGCCCCACCGACAAGTTGCAACCGCCGGTCGCTTCGCTATAATTGCGGCTTTCGCGGAAAGGGGCGCTGATGTTCGAGATAACCAGGAAGGCCTCGCTTGCCGAGGGGATTTACCGCATATCGGTCCTCGCGCCGCACATCGCAAGCAGGCGAAAAGCGGGGCATTTCGTGCTCGTTATCGCGCGCGACGGGGGGGAGAGGATACCGCTCACGATCGTTTCCTCCGACGCCGACGCCGGCACCATCGACCTGGTCTATCAGGTGGTCGGCAGATCGACCTCTGAACTCGCCGCGCTCGGCGAGGGCGAGAGGATCCCGCACGTGGCGGGTCCCCTCGGTTCGGCGACGAACGTCCAAAGGGTCGGGCATGTCGTCGTAGTGGGCGGCGGCGTTGGGCTCGCCGCGGCGCTTCCCATCGCCGTCGCCATGAAGGAGGCGGGCAACTCGCTCACGAGCATTGTCGGCGGACGGTCGAAGCAGTTCGTCATCCTCGAGGACGATTTCCGGAAGGCCTCCGACCGCGTCATCGTCACGACCGACGACGGTTCCTACGGCAAAAAGGGGTTCGTCACGGACGCCTTGAAGGAACTCCTCGCCGCCGGGGAGAAAATCGACGAGGTCGTCGCGGTCGGGCCGCTTCCCATGATGCGCGCGGTGGCGGAGACGACGCGCCCCGCGGGGATAAAGACGGTGGTGAGCCTCAACCCCATCATGGTCGACGGCACGGGGATGTGCGGCGGCTGCCGCGTCACCGTCGGCGGCAAGACCCTCTTCGCCTGCGTCGACGGGCCGGAGTTCGACGGCCACCAGGTGGATTTCAGGGAATTGGCCGACAGGCTCGCGACTTACAAGGAGATGGAACGCGAATCCTACCAGCGCCTGCGCGACGCGCACAAGTGCAAACTCGAAGGTGCCTCCTGACCCGCCCCGCTCGCCCGTCGCGCCGCGTCCGCAGAGTCACCCCGGCGGCCGCTTAGTCGCGTATCATCCGACGCGCGAAGGTCACCAAGAAAAGCGACATCAAAAGCGCCCCGCCCAGCGCCTCGAACGCGACGTAAAGCGGCAGCCACCAGCCGGGTTCGGGATAGGGTATCTGTTCGGGCCGGTAGTCCCCCAGTCCCGGCGTCGTGAAGGTGACCGTGCTGAAGTATACGGCGGTAATCATCGAGGTGGGCATGGGCTTCTGGTTGGCGCCCATGAAGTGCTCGGTGTTGCTTCCGTACACGAGTCCTGAGAAGAGTATCAGCACGAGGGCCCACAGCAGCACGCCGCCGGGCCGTTCGCCGTAGGAACAGGACCAGTCCAGAAAGAATATGTCGAGCGTGTTGACGAGCTTGGCGTAGAGCCAAACGGGGGTCAGGAACTTGAGGCCCTCGGTGCGCTCGCGCCTGTAGTGCTGGCGGGCGCGGTAGTAGCAGTGGCCGGCGAGTTCGAAGACGCCGTGGGTCTTGTAGAGTTGCGCCCACTGCATGAGGGCGTCTGTGTCGGCGCCCTTGTTGTCCCCGCAGAACTGCCTGGCCGCGCGGGGCGCCAGTACAGCCGATTCGCGGTTGACGCGCGCGCCGCGGAAATCGGCCCCGATGATCGTCGAACGCTCGAAGCGCGTGCCGCGCAGGTCCGCGTTCTGCATGTCCACCCAGGTGATGGACGCACCCTGCAGTTGCCCGTTTCTCAGGTTCGCCTTCTGCATCTGGGCGTTTCTGAGGTCGGCGCCCTGGAGCCGCGCCTCCACCAGGTGCGCCTCCTGGAAGTTCGCGTAGAGCAGTTGGGCGTTCTCGAGATTGGCCCTGTACAGGTCGGCGTCCTGCAGTTGGGCCCACCAGAGGCTCGCGCCGCGCAGGTCCGCGCCGACGAGGTTGGCCCCCTGGAGGTGGGCCTCCAGGAGGTCCGCGCCCTGCAGTTGAGCCTCGGTGAGTTCGGCGTCCTGGAGTTTGGCGCCCAGGAGGTAGGCGTCCTTGAGGTTGGCGCGGGCGAGTTTCCAACGGTTGAAGTTGGCGTTCTTCGGAAAGAGCGGCCGCCAGTCGGGGTGAGCGTCGCGAAAGTCGTTGAAGGCGTCCACGCCCCTGCGCAGCAGTTCCAGCCACTCCTCGGGCGTCGGCTCCTGGACCTGGGCCTCCGGGGTTTTCTCCTCCGACATAGCTTGCTCCGGATGATTGCGCTTTGTTCGAACGAACCCCCGCCGCAGACAAGTATACCGGAACCGCGCGCGCCGCCAAACCTTTTCGCCGTCGGGGACGGCTAACGCCTCGTCCCCGGCAGAAACGGCAGGCTGAAGATCTGGGGATAGAGGTCCTGCGACGAATCGATGAGGTAGTAACGCTCGGCCCCCAACTGCGATTTCAGCCATTCCACGCGGTCCGCCTCGATCTTCGACGGCACGCCGTCCTTGCAATCGGCGATCCAGAGGAGAAAAAGCGGCACGCTCACGTGGGCCAGGCATGAGAACTTCGAGGGGTGCACGGCCCCGGCCGCCACAAAGGGGCACATGAAGCGCCCCGTCAGGTGGTTCGCCAGGCCGACCATGACCTCCGCGTCGAGTTCCGCCGCGATCGCCGACGACACGAAGACGGCAGGGAAGAACTCGCGCAGGCAGTCGAAGAACTGCGCCGCGTTCCGCTCGGCCCCGCCGGCGACGAAAAGACACGGTTGGGAGGTCCGCGTCTCCGGCAGCGCGAGGCGTTCGGCGACGGCCTTGATGGCTTCTCGATTTTCCATTTCTATCCTACGGCGTTGCCCGGCGTGCCCCCGACGGGCGGCAACAACCCGAGGATATCGGGGAGCCTCGCAACCTTCGCGCAGTGAAATTCGCCGTGCAGCCACAACGGGTCGATGAGGATGCCATCGAGGCCTGCGCCGCGCGCTCCCTCGATGTCAACCGCGTAGATGTCGCCCACGTAGACGCATTTTCGCGGTTCGGTCTCCGCGGCCTCGGCCGCGAGGCGGAAAATCTCCGGGTCGGGCTTTTCCACACCGACGATGGCCGAGTCGATTATGAAAGTCACGAGCGAACTGAGCTTCGCGCGGTCGAGGAGCGCCTTGAGCCTTCCGTCCGAGTTCGACACCACGCCGAGGATGTATCCGCGGCGGCGCAGTTCCTCCAACGTCGGCACGACGAAGTCCGGCACGTGGCGCCACAAAAAGCCCGACTTATGCTCCTCGAGCAGTATCCTCGCGCAGTCCTGGGTGAAATCCACCGGAATGCCGGCCAGTTCCAAAAGGCGTGCGAAGTACGGGATGTGACGGTCGGCGTCGGTCGGGTATTTCATGAGGAGCGCCAGGCGGCTCGCCTCGTACGCCGCGACGTTCTGGCCGTAGAGAAGACTCTCCTCGTCCATGTCCCAACCGTCCCGGCGCAGACGTTCGGCTATCCAGGCGACGTCGAGATACGTCAGCGTGTTCCCCGCGTCGAAAAACACCGCGTGGACATCGAATGCAGGCTGCCCCTCGTGCGGCATGTTGAAGACGTCCCCCGGCAAGAACACCTCCTGGGTCTCTTGTGCGCCTCGAACACGTGCGGCCCGCCGTCGCAGGCCGTCGTCGCCAGATTGTACCAGAGCCGGGACGACTTCATCAAGCCGCCGCAGCGCAAATCCCTCAGACGACGCGCGAGGTCAGGCAGAAAAGCCTCATGACCTCGGCGACCGAACCGCCGCTTATTATTATCCGGCGCGCTCCCGCGGCCTCGACGCCCGGGACGAGCGTGCTTCGCTCGACGGGGTCCGTGGTGGAAAATTCGACGACGAATTCGACCGGGGACTCAAACGCCACGGGCCGGATGTCGTCTCGCTTTTCGACGGCCGCGGCGGCTCGCTCGCGTATCAGCTCGCAGGCCCCCTGCGGCGAGAGCGAGAACGCGCCGAAGCGCCCCACGGCCTGCTTGACCGCGGCCGTCACGACGCCCTCCACGAGTTCCTCGGCCTCGCGGCAGGCCGCTACGTCCCCGGACACGAATACGAGCGGCGTGCCGTATTCGCCGAAGACGGCCCCGAGATGGCCTATCTCCCCGATGAGGGTGCCGTTGAGCCACGTCGCGACGTAGGTCTTGTCCGAGTGCGAATGCGAAAGGACCGCGCCCTCGGCGTCGGCCATCGCGTGGTAGCCCACCAACACAAGCGCGTCGTAGCGCCCCTCGGCCATGACGTGAAAGGGCACCCCCAGCGCCAGTCGAACGCGCGGGTCGAATTCGCCCATGTGCCCCCGAAAGGACTTCGCGTGCCCCTCGGCAACGAGGACCTCCCGGGCACCGGCGTCGAAGCACCCGCCGGCCGCCGCGTTAACTTCGCCGACAAATAGCCGCGTGTATTCCGCGAAGGCGCCCGTCCGGTCGTCGCTGTCCCAGGCCGCGCGGTCCGTCACGCACGCAACTCCCTCGAGGTCGGTGATTATCGCCACTCTGACCGGGTCCGGCATGATTGCTGCCCCCTAAGACGAGCCCATGATTTCGGCGAATGCCCTGACCTCTCCCCGGCCGTCGAGGACGCCCGCCTCGACGTGGAATTCGCGCGATCTGCCAGCGGCGAGGTACGGCATGAGTTTGCGCCCAACGAGTTGGCTTCGCGGCCTGATGAAGACCGTGCACGGCTCGACGCCCACTACGTAATCGCGGTACCCCGTCATCTTCCATTCGGTCAGACACGGCAGTTCGGCGTGCGGCCACTTGAGGTAGAGGCCCAGGTCCCGCGCGCGGTTGACCACGGCGCAGGAGACGTAACCCCGCCCGTCGGGGCGCGGCGTTATGAAATACACCTTCTCCCGGTAGCCCTTCACCGGCGCGTGGAACTTGCCGTAGTCCTCGATCGCCTCCGCGGCGTGGTCGGTCGCGGGCTCGACGAGGTCGGCCTCGACCAGCAGCCGCGAACCGTCCTCGACGACGGGGTATCCGAGGTTCCAGTGATAGAGCAGCACGAGCGCAGCTCGTTCGTGCGACGTGTTTTCCACGACGTCGTGGATGAGAATCCTCTTGCCGAACGCGTGCGCGGTTATCGTCCGGTGGAGCATGAGTTTCTCGCCGAAGAGAACCGCCTGGCGGACCCTGCCGGCGACCGTGACGACAAGGTCGCCGCGGCGCCACTCAGTCCGGCACGAGATTTCCTCCGCGGGCGTGTTCGAGATCGGCCCGTGGAGGCCGTAATGCCTGCCATCGACGTCGGCGGGGGCGCCGGCGTGGGTGAGCCCGCACGTTGTCAAGAGCCCTCCGGCGAAGGTCTTGAGCCACCCGAGCCCCTGGGGGTCGTAAAGCCCCGGCGCCGCGTCGCCGGCCGGCGAGCGCCACGAGAGCGACTTGCCTCTGTAGAAAGCGTCCGAGATATCGAGCGCCCGGTCGAGCGCGACGGTGAATTCGAGGCCCGAGGCGGTGCGGACCTCGGCGAACGACGCCCCTCCCGCGCGGCCCTCTTCCAAGGTGAACCGGCGCACCGACGCTATCTGGCTGTCGTCGCCGGTGCGGGCCTCGAGGAACTTCCGCGTCGGGCGGGTCTGGGCGTTTCGCGGCATGAACCGCTCCTTGTCATGAGCCGGCGTTCAGCGCAAAATGTTAGAGCCCCGCAAGGCGCTTGTCAAAGACAAACGGGCCCGTCAGGCGGCGCTTCGGCCGATTACCCCTCGAACGGGGGAAGGTTTTTGCCGATTTAGTTAGTTGCTGCGGGTGCCGCCCGCGGCGGAGGGGCATCGCCCCCGGCGGCGGGACGGGAAGGAAGGTAAGCGGCAACATGGCCTTAGCGCGGTTGAACGGCGGACGCATGTGGGCGGAAGAGGAATTCCTGCCGGCCATCGTCGCGCTTAGGCTCGACACCGTGAAGGGTGTCTTCTCCTACGCGGGCAGGGGTTACCTGCGGACCCACGCCAACCGGGACAACTACCACATCGTCGAAGAGGTGGGCGGCAGGACGTTCGACCTCTATCTCAAGCGCCACAGGGGATTCCAACTCAAGGAGGCGCTGAAACTCCTCGCCGCCGAGTCGCCGTTTCTGACCGCGGGCAGGCGCGAATGGGACAGCATCGCCACCGTCGCGGCCCTTGGAATCCCCACGATGCGCCGCGTGGCCTACGGCGAGGCAAAGCTCGCGTTCTTCGAACTGCGCAGTTTCGTCATGACGGAAAGAATCCCGGCCGCGACCCCGGCGGACAGGTACATTCAAGAGCACTTTTCCGGCCGGATGACCGCCGCCGCGGGAAGGGAAAAGAGGGCGCTCCTCTGGGATATCGGCGGCCTCGTGAGGCGCCTCCACGGCGCCGGCCTCACCCACATGGACCTCTACTTGAACCACATCTTCGTCAGGCAAACCCCTTCGGGCGAAACCCTCCTGCACCTCATCGACCTTCAGCGCGTGGCGAGGCGCCGGTTCTGGAGGCGCCGCTGGATAGTGAAGGACCTCGCGGCCCTCATCTACAGCGCAAGGGACCTTCCCCTCTCGCGGACCGACATGGCCAGGGTTTTCATGGCCTATTTCGACGGACATATCCTGCCGAAAGACCGCGTCCTCCTGCGAGCGGCGCTGCGCCGGGAGCGGAGGATGGCGGCGCATTCGGGCTGACCGGATCCCCGACGACGGGGCGCCGCCGCGGGTGGGACACCGTCTGCGGCGGCGCGGCATTTTTTTCCCTTCGCGCCGAAAGTTCTATTGACAGGCCTGGCCTCTCTGTATAATGCGCCTTTTCATGAACGGGGCGGGCGGGCCTCACATTTGACAAGTGAAGACGCAAAGTGGCTGCTGCCGGCGCTTTCCCGCGGGAAAGCGCGCCCGGAGCCGGCCCAGGGCCCCCGGGCGACCCTCCAACGACGGACGGGTAATGAAACAAGAGCGAATCGACCGCAAGAGCCCACGTAGCAAAGCAAGGCGCGTGCCCGCGCGGGTGTCTGCCGGGCCGCGGCCGTCGATGCCGGTAGCCCCCTTCGTCTCTTCTCGCCCCCCATCCCGCCCCGACGCAAACCGAAAAACATCTCAACCCATCGGGATGACGGTCTTTGGTGGGACGGATTTTCCCGGTTGCAGGTTACTGTCCATAGCGTGAAAGGAAGCCAAGATGGATGTTATTCAGGAAGTGCTCCAAACAGTGAAGAAAAGAAACCAGGGCGAACCTGAGTTCTTGCAGGCGGTGACGGAAGTCCTCGAGACGCTCGGGCCCGTGTTGGCCCGGCACAAGAAGTACAAAGACGCGCAGATACTCGATCGCATCGTGGAACCCGAGCGGCAGATATTCTTCCGCGTCCCCTGGATGGACGACCAGGGCCGCATCCAGATCAACAGGGGTTTCAGGATCCAGTTCAGCAGCGCCATAGGCCCGTACAAGGGCGGCCTTCGTTTTCACCCGACCGTCTGCGCGAGCATACTGAAGTTCCTCGGCTTTGAGCAGGTGTTCAAGAACTCGCTCACTACTCTTGCCATGGGCGGCGCCAAGGGCGGGTCGGATTTCGACCCCAAGGGCAAGTCCGACAACGAGGTCATGCGTTTCTGCCAGTCGTTCATGACGGAACTCTTCCGTCACGTCGGTGCGGACTGCGACGTGCCCGCCGGCGATATCGGCGTCGGCGGCCGGGAGATAGGGTTCCTCTTCGGCCAGTACAAGCGCCTCCGCAACGAGTTCACGGGCGTACTCACCGGCAAGGGGCTCAACTGGGGTGGGTCCCTCATCCGCCCGGAGGCCACCGGTTACGGCGCCGTCTACTTCGCCCAGGAAATGCTCAAGACCCGCAACGAAACGCTCGAGGGCAAGGTGTGCACCGTGTCGGGCGCCGGCAACGTCGCACAGTACACCGTGGAGAAACTCCTCCAACTCGGCGCGAAAATCGTGTCGCTCTCGGATTCCAACGGCACCATCTACGACAAGGACGGAATCAACCAGGAGAAATTAGCCTGGGTCATGGACCTCAAGAACGTCCGCCGCGGCAGGATCAGCCTCTACATCGAGGAGTACAAGGCGGCCAAGTACTACCCGGATAAGCGTCCGTGGGGAATCAAGTGCGACTGCGCCTTCCCCAGCGCGACGCAGAACGAGATAAGCGGCGACGACGCCAAGGCCCTTCTGGATAACGGCTGTTTCCTCGTCGCCGAGGGCGCCAACATGCCGACCGACCCCGAGGGCGTCGAGAGGTTCCTCGCCGCCAAGATACTCTACGGGCCCGGCAAGGCCACCAACGCCGGCGGCGTCGCCGTGTCCGGCCTCGAGATGGCCCAGAACGCGATGCGCCTCGGCTGGACCAAGGAAGAGGTCGACAACAGGCTCCACATGATCATGTCCGCCATCCACAAGAGTTGCTTCGAGACCGCCGAAGAATACAACCAGCCCGGCAACCTCGTCGCCGGCGCAAATATCGCGGGCTTCATGAAGGTGGCCGACGCAATGCTTGACCAGGGGCTCGTGTAGGTCCGAAACGATTCTCCAGGCGTCGCCTTGACAGGGGGCCGGTCCGATTCGGGCCGGTCCCTCTCTTTTTCGCACGGACGTCGCTCGCTCGGGCGAAAGGCTCCGTCGCAAGCCCCCGGCAAAGGGCCTTTGCGGCCGTCCGCCGCGGGAACTTTGGGATGGCCGGTTGTGTTGACAAGTTGGGCCGGCAGCGTATACTTGGGGTTTCTTGCGTGCTTCGGGCAGGCGTTCACCTATGAAGAAACACTACAAAATGTTCTGGGGCTGCGTAATTCCCACGCAGATGCCCTTCATCGAGAAGGCGACGCGGGACCTCTTGGCGCATTTCAACGTCCTGGCGAGCGACCTCGAAGGCACCACCTGCTGCCCGGAAAAACTCATCGTCGCCGACGACGACCCCTTCAAGTACATCGTCACCGCGGCGAGAAACCTCGCCCTGGCCGAACGCGAGGGCAGGGAGATTATGGTCGTCTGCAACGGCTGCTACGCGACCTTGAAGACCGCGCTCGAGACGCTCAAGGCCGACAAGGCGCTGGCCGGGAGGGTCAACGAGCAGCTGGCGAAGGTCGGCCTCGAGTTCAAGGGAACCACCAGGGTCCACCACCTCTTGGGAGTCCTCGAAGAGGACATCCGCTTCGCCAGGGTCAAGAAAGAGGCCGTGAGGCCGCTGGCGGGGCTTCGCGTGGCGGTCCACTACGGGTGCAACCTGCTCAGGCCCGCGTCGGCGGTGCAGTTGGACGACCCTCTTCACCCGAGCCTTTTGGACACGCTGGTCGAGGCCCTGGGGGGCGTGAGTGTAAACTACGCCTCGAAGATGGCCTGTTGCGGCGGCAATTTCAGCATGGTCGACGGCAAAGCCCAGTCGGACGCGATGCTTGCCAGGAAGATCTCCGACGCCCGGGCGGCCGGGGCGGATTTTCTTCTGGTCGCGTGCCCGTCGTGTTTCACGCAGTTTGATTTCCGGCAGGATCGCGTGTTTCGCGAGGCGGGTAAGGCCGAACAGGCCCTGCCGGTCCTGCATCTTTCCGAACTCGTGTCGCTGGTTTTGGGCCGGGAGCCCGACGAATCGACGTTAAAGCGCAGGCGCGTCAAGATAGAACCGCTGCTCGCCAAATGGCAGCGGCTCACGGACGTCCAGAAAACCCTCGCGAAGGACTTCGACGTGAAAAGCCTCGCCCGGTGCGCGTCCTGTGGGGCCTGCGTCAAGGACTGCCCGGTTGCGACTGCGTATGAGAGTTTCGACCCGAATGCTATAATAAGCATGATCCTCGAGGGCCGTCTGGACGAAGTGCTCGAAGAGGGCAAGTTCTGGAATTGCCTGGATTGCCTGACGTGCTATGAGATGTGCCCCCAGCGGTTCGGGATGCAGACGGTCTTCTCGAAACTAAAAGAGATGGCGTCCGCGGCGGGTCGTACGCCCGAAAGCCTCGTGAAACTCCGCGATGCCTTCAGGGAAAAGGGGCGCATCGCGGTCGGCTCCGCCTCCGCGCGAAAGAGGCTGGGGCTCCCGGATTTGCCGCAGGACGGCGAAGAAGACTTGAGAATCCTCTTCGACAGGGAGCCGAAATGAACTTCACATCGGAAGGCCGCATACCCTCCGGTTGCGCCGTCGGGGGATTCATAGACAGGTCGGGCAACCTCGTCCCGGGGTCGCTCATCGTCGAGATGATGGCGTCGATGCGTGAGCGCGAGACCGACCTCGGCGCGGGCTTTGCCGGCTACGGCGTGTACCCTGAGTTCAAGGACCTTTACGCCTTTCACATAATGTACTCGAGCGGCGCCGCCCAGGTCGAGACCGAACAATTGCTGCGGCGCAACTTCGAGATCGAGCGCGACGAAGTCATTCCCACAC
>Ga0172362_10003235_pt1 | contig 14069 bp, 7 predicted proteins | sample LakKivs1_kivu2a2_FD_114534 | JGI IMG/M metagenome (GOLD analysis project Ga0172362, IMG submission 114534) | Sediment microbial communities from Lake Kivu, Rwanda - Sediment s1_kivu2a2 | ecosystem: Environmental > Aquatic > Freshwater > Lake > Sediment | place: Rwanda: Western Province, Lake...
AGCTGAACATCGACAGGAGAAACATACCAAAGGAAAAAACAGAAATTAGTGCACTTAGTGCCAGTGTCTCAACACTCATCCCTCTCACCACTTCTGAGAAGAGAAATAAAAAAGTGTCTTATAATGCTTATTCAAGGTCGGTCGCTGAACTCACCAATACCAATGAAAATGAGAGCACCAATGATGATGAATGCAAGATAGATAAGCAGGGCAGTAAACCCTCCGATGGATTCAACAACCTGTTGGAGGGGAATAATACTGACTGAGTGGGTGCTGAATTCTGGGAAATTTAAGAGAATATATGCATGAGAGCTGGTGATCACACCAATCCATGAGGCATGTGATTGTGGTGAGGACGACAGCACCTCTTCGATAGCTGAGGCTGGGGAAAGAAGGACCCCATCATAAATGACTTGGAAGTCTTTAATACTTGAAAATGGCATCTCAAAGAAACTTGCATTATCAGCGATTTCAAGAGCAACGACTGTTCCATTCAAATGATCTTGTCCGGTAATAGAGAACGTAAGTCTTCCAGGTTGTTGGCTTGGGAGGACCATGATGTCAATTCCCGGTTTAAAAATGCTAATCTGTGTTTGCTGTTCTTGAGGAAGCGCAATCACAGCCCCAACGATCTCATTTTGAATACCGTAGCTAATGGTATACTGCATAGGTTCTTTAGGAGACTGAGGCGGTTCTGACGACGATGGTTGTACCGCGAGCTGGAGATTTATTTCAAGGCTCGTATTTGAAAGGACATTGATAGAATCCAAGGACTCGGGGAGATATCCGTCTTTGCTAGCACTAAGGTTATATGTTCCTGGAGTAACTTCAATAAGGTAGAATCCATCAGACGAAGTCAAGACACATTGACTGATAGTGATCTCAGTCGTTTGAGAGAGGATTAGACAGACATTTGCGAGATGAAGAGGACGATCTAACGTATCCGTCACCATTCCGTAGACCCAACCTTTAAAAATCTCTATAGGTATGATACGAATGGTGAAGGTTGCTGGTTGATAACCTGTTTTGGTTGCGAGGAGAGGCAGATCAGTATCCTCGGTAACTGTTGGTGCAATCAGTTGAACTTGACCTAACCCATCCGTGGTGAATAGCTCATTATGAAATGATATTGCTGCACCTACAATGGGTATATCATTGGCCGTAACTTCAATTACAAACGTCTGACCAGCGGTTATTTGAGAAGGCCCGTCAATCACAAGCGCTAGTTCAGGTTTTGTCACATTATTGAGGATGAGAATCCATGTATCAACGGGGCGATACCCGGTTTTATTTGCTCCAATAAAATAGGAGGTATTTTCAGAGACGCTTGGAGTGTTGAGGGTGATTAAGCCATTTTCATCAGTCGAAAAGAAACGACCTAAAAAAGTGACAGTTACGTCTGGAATAGGTATACCATTTGCTGTAATGAGCACCGTAAACGTATGTTCCTCTTCTACCTCAGAAGGTGCTTGGATGTGGAGCTGAGGTTGTTCGGGAGATGCTGAATTGGTCACAAGGATCGAGCTTGTTCCATCGGTATATCCTGATTTGTTCGCGACGATGGGAAAGGTGGTATCACTGTCAACTTGAGGGGCGGTGAATCGTGCTTTCCCGTTTATTCCAGTTTGATGGGTCACTTCATCAAAAGTGACCCGAGCAGCGATGACGGGAATACCGTTGACGGTGATCGTTATATTAAAATTTTCTCCCGCTCCAACTGAGGAAGGAGCATCAATGGTTAGAAGATGTTGTGCAGTAACTCTATGATACAATGGGAAAGAGAAGGAAAAAAACAAAAGACTGCAAACAAAAATAACGACGCCTTTTACGATTCGTATATGAACCATACCCACCACCTTACTTAGAATTCTTTTAGTCGTTCCACGCTATATATAATTTATTTGGAACCACTTGAACAAAAAAATAATGAGAAGATTGGGGGATACAATAAGGGAGAAAAAAATATGGTGATGAGAAGGGAAGACCCCGTATTGTATCGCTATAAGATATGTTTTTTCAGAAGAATATAAATTTTATTTGGAACGATTTGAACGAAGAAACATATGATGAAGCAAAAAGATAAAGGACGCCCTGGAAGGAGGGGAAGTATCCCTCCAGGGGAAATGTATGCCTTTGTTCAAGGTAAATACTTTTTTCAACATCCAATAGCTTCGTCATCACTTGAGGTGTACTTCTAATAAAGCTCCTGTCATACTATTGACGAGAACAAGAAAGTCCATGGCATCAGCGTGGAAGGTAACCATACAGGTATTTTTGTTGTACACTGGTTTATTGATACGAATTGCTTGGATGAACAGTGCGTAGTAGGGCGTGTTTTGTAGTAAATAGGATGTCTGTTCGAATGCGTAGCTGGTCATCATATCGTCTCTCTGTATTTTTATGAGGAACGGACTATGAGATTTCTGTGATGGTAACAATGCAGGATGGACTTGCACGTTCTGAGCTATGAGAGGTATGTTCTGTGCAGGATCGACGATAGAAATATGATTCCCGTAATGTTCATCATCAGGGATTGCTATCGGTACGTAGTATTCATTAGTAAACCATGATGCTGCAACAAATGTGTTTTCACCAAGACCATTAGGCGTTGGATCGTTCACCCAGAACCCGTAGATAGAAATGGGATCTGTGACGATATCTTGTCCAAACCAGGCGTTTCGATTGGTTTGAATCCCGCGAATAACCACCCAATGATCGTAGACTCCGTCTAATGGCACAGCAACAGGCGCGTAGTTCGTATATCCTTCTTTGGGTACAGGAATCGTGCGTCGGTCGTTGAAGGTATCAATGGCATAATCGAACCAGATCACAATGTCTCGCAGCGCATCGTTTTCATTTGCATGGGTCAGTGGTTGGTAGAAATACCCGTATTCCCAGTTATGATGAATATCATCGATTTCAGTATTCAATCCAAAAGCAAATTCACTACCATTTATCGATCCATCGTCACCAGCATAGTGATCATAGTAGTCTTCTTCATGTTGACTTGGTGGTCCCAGCGGGAATTCTAGGCTATTCCATTGTAGATAATCAAGCATCATCTTCATGCTCATCGCCCCAGAGTTCGTAGCAGGTGCATAGTACGGAAACTGTGCAAGGGTTCGGTAATGGAGATTCACTACGACATCAAGGGAGATGTGACCAGCAGAGATTTCTGCTTCAGTGATCACATGATCGGTGATATTATAATTTGCCTGATCATCGGTGACTGTATAGCGAAGGATGTCTCCAGTATGAATATCGCTTATGGAGCTGAGGACGAGTGAATACTCTCCATTCAGGGTGTTTGCCATCCAGCTCTGTTCTGCGTTCAGGTTCGTGATTTGGACATCAAGGTTGTTTGAATGTTCTTCATAGGGATACGTGCATTGTCCATCGAGCTGTACCCCATTGGGGACTGCTATAATGTCGAAGGTATGCTCTCCGCTGGCTTTGAAGGAAAGAGTGAGTTCTCCGTTTTGCTGGGTGAAACTGAAACTCTTACTACCTGAGGAGAAACCATCGTAGACGACTGAATATATCAGTGAGGGATTGTACATCTGAGTGACAAGAGAAGCAGTCCCTGTACCATCGAGGTTGATTGTTGCAGTATTGAGATCGTTTCGCGGTGAGGTTGCTGAATAAATGGTGATATTTGGATTGGCTAGTGATTTGATGGTTGGAGTTGTCGTAAACAGAGAGGTGATATCCAAGGTCGATGGTTGATCTGGTTTCGTCAACCAACATGGACCGCCACCTTGGAGTTTTAAGGCGAACCAATACCAGCTCCATGGATAATCCATTCCCCAATTGAGATCTAGCAAATCAACGTCGAACCATGTGAAGGTGGTTGGTTGCTCAAGCCAGACGTACCGGTCGTATCCATTACCAAGAATCATGTTATAGGTTGCATAGCGTTCCAGTGCTATCCCATGGAATCCCATGGTGGTATTTGAGAGGAACTTGATCCAGGATGAAATCGTCATGTCTTTTATGAGGGAGAGAGGATAGGTTGTGGGAAGTTCGTCTGGTGAATTTTGTACCCACATCGCGCAGCGTTCCCACTCGTTTTTTTGAGGTGGGGAAAACAAAAAGGTGAATACATCAGTACTCACATAGCTTAATGGCTGACCGTGCAGTGGTTCCACAACTCGAAGATAGTAGTGGGTCGTTTCTTCACCGGTAGGATTTACATAAAAAGCGATGATGCGATGTGCTGTGTTTCCGAACTCATCCGTGCTTTCTATGATAAGAGAATACGTACCCGGCCGGGTGACGTGAAATGCTACGAGGATATTATTCTGATTTTGAGTAATGGTGAGTGGTTCTTGAGGTGATGTTTTGATGTGATAGTCGGTGCCGGTGTTTGGTGTTCCATCAGGTGAATATAGTAAAAACGACATTGTTACAAGTCCGTCGAGAGGAATGATGCGTGGGACTTCCTCAAAGGTTATCATCTGAGGTTGAAGACTATGGGAGAACACGTTGCCAGAAAAAACATTGATGGGTGATTGGCGGGTGTCGAAGAGGTTTCGTTCGAACGTATTCTGAATCATCTGGTTGTGTTGTCCGTATCCGAAAATACCATAGTTGTTGCTCGTGAGAATATTTTTAAAGAAGGTATTAAACGATGATGTTTCCACGGTGATACCAAGCATGTTATAATAGATCTCATTATGTTCAATCGTGTTTCCGTTGGACGATGTAGAGAGGTAGATACCTTTTTCATTAATCCTGAGAGTATTGTTCGATATTGTATTATCGTGGGAGTTGATGAGATGGATGCCATCGATGGTATTGGTCACTGTCACCTGATCGATTCTTGTGTCTCTTGTATTGACTAGGAGGATGCCTTCTTGATTCCAATTGATTTCGAGATCATGCACATAGAGGTTGTTACAATTAATAAGGCCAAGGTAACCAATATCAGATGATATTTCTTGATTTTCTTGATTCTTTAAATAAAGAATTGGTTTTGATTCAATGGTATTACTCATATCAATGTCATGCTGAAAATGTTCTAATTGAGTACCAATAACCCCGAAATTGAGTTTATTGTGGGTTAGGTGATTTGAACGTAGAACATTGTTAGTTCCTATACTTATGACAAGCCCTCGTCGTCGATTGTGATGGATGTAATTCGAGTTAATTTGATTTGAGCTGGATCCTGCGCCATAGCCGCTGCTTCCTGTGAAGAGCCCAATCCAATTATTATTGATTTCATTATTAATGATAATATTATTATTTGATTCTTCAAGGCATATTCCATAAAAATTATTCTGAATTTTATTGTTGGCTATTGTTGTAAAATCAGACGAAGAAAGAAGCACGGCATAGGCGGTTCTATTTCCATTTACCACCTCATTGGTGATATTGAGGCCAGCCAGCGTCACATGATCTGCCGTGATGATGAATATGGTTGAATTTTCCCCATTGTCACCCATCACGACTGGTGTTCCTTCATCATTTCCATATCCGAGATCGTGGGGGATGCCCTGGATGGTCAGTGTTGTTGATATTGAGATATCGCGTTCATAGTACGTACCACTGTACACCTCGATGATATCGTTTGTATTCGCATGAGCAAGCGCTTGTCTTATAGTGGTGTAATCACCGTATCCGTCATCGTCAACACGGATAGTTCTGGGGAGGAGCGGTATATCAATCCGTGATTTTTGTAGTGATGTGACCGATGGTAACATACTAGATAGACATAATAGACTCATGATGCTTATAGCTACAGCTTTACCTAATAGATGTGTTTGTTTCATTCTAACCCTCTTTTTTAATAGAAAATTTTATTGTTAAAATTCTATTTTAATCCTTTAAATACTTTATTTGGAATCTCTTGAACAAAAGGTCATTGAGAAATTTATGAAAACAAAAAAGGATAGGCACAGTATTGTAATATTTTAGTAGTAGAAGACTGATTAGGGCAAAAGAAATCAGCAGGGGCCCGTAGCTTAGCCTGGTGGAGCGATTGGCTCATAACCAGTTGGTCGCAGGTTCAAATCCTGCCGGGCCCACCTCTTTTTCTCGGAGAAATCATAATAGATTGATTCGAAATTACAAGCAAACTGGAATTTTCTCTCCTGTTGAACTCGTCACGCCCCGTTAGATTTGGTTTTTCTTCGTAAGATTTATATAATCTGTGTTAATTACATTTAACGTAAAATAGAATGTAGGTTAACTGAACATGCCAAACATTCATGATATTCTCATTGAATCCAACCCTTGGTGGAAAACCCCAACAACAATAGATTACAAGGAACGAGATCTCCGTGCACAGTTAACCAAGTTCCTCGCACTTCCACAAATTCTCGCAATAACAGGTCTGAGACGAGTTGGAAAAACAACCCTCATGCTGAAAATCCTACAAGATGCCATACAACAAGGCAACGATCCGCACAACCTCCTCTACTTCTCATTTGATGAATTCAAAGACATCGACATACGAGAACTCTTGAATGAATACGAACATATCCTGGGAAAAAACCTTACACAAGGAAAGTACCTCATTTTCTTCGATGAAATTCAAAAATTGGATGACTGGGATGAACAAATAAAACGACTCTACGACACATACAAAAAAAATGTAAAAATCATTATTTCTGGTTCGGAATCACTCTTTATCAAAAAAAAATCCAGAGAGACACTCGCTGGTAGACTCTTTGAATTTATCTTAACACCTCTGACCTTCACTGAGTATCTCAGATTCAAAGATGTACACTATAAGAAAAAAGAGCTGTATAAAAAAGAACTTGAAGCACATCTTACCAATTACAAACGAACTCAGGGATTCCCAGAACTTATCAACATCGATGATAAAGAAATCATAAAAAAATATATTAAAGAAAGCATCGTGGAAAAAATTGTCTACAAAGATATCCCCAGATTATTTACCATACGAGACATCACAATTCTTGAGTCGGTTCTCACCATCTTTATGGAAGAACCAGGTCAACTCGTCGAACTCTCAGAACTTGCAAGTGAACTTCAAATCTCGCGCCAAACACTCTCAACATACCTTCGATATCTTGAAGCGTCGTTTCTCATACGAAAACTGTATAATTTCTCGAGAAACAAAAGAAAAATAGAACGGAAATTAAAAAAATATTATCCCACAATCCTTTCTGCGGATCTTCTCTTCAAAGACGAACCCGCGTCACAGTCAAAAGTCCTCGAATGGTTCGTAGTGAACCAACTTAAAGCAGAATATTTCTGGAGAGACTCATATAAAAATGAGGTTGATATCATACAAATTGAAGATAATAAAATTACACCTCTCGAGATTAAATATGGAAAGATTGAAACAAAAAGTCTGCTAAAATTCATGGATATCTATCGTCTGAAAGAAGGATATGTCATTACTTCAACCATTGAGACGCAGTTCAAACAAAACGAGAAACGCATTCAGGTAATTCCAGTCTATAAATTTCTTATAAAAAATTATCTTCAATAATAAGACCATGTGTTTTACTACTGCAGAATATGTTGTACGTACATCAGTTCAAAATGAAATTAAAAAAGAAAAAAGAAAGTTTTTAGTGAGAAAAGAACCGAAACGAGCGTTTAGATTGATGAAAAATCGCCAAACAATCTGAAATTTTTCCTCCTGTTGGACTCCCTGCACCCTGCCGGGCCCACTACTTACAACAGAGGAGGTTTTGCCAAGGGTAGCCGAATTTGAACAGACCTTGGATTTATTGGGTCATCTATGTTTGGATTTTCTATTGCTTGGTGAAGATCGTTTTCTATAACGTGAAGATATCCACCTGTGGTTTTGATCGAACTATGGCCAAGGATTTCTTGAACAACTCGAATATTGACCCCTGCACGGAGAAGATTGGTTGCTGCGTAATGTCTAAAAGTATGGGGATGAATCCAGTTCATGCCTGCTTTTTTGAGATGTTTTTTATGAGTCGTCTGAGATAGTTAGAGGTCATCTGTCCTTTATTTGTGGTAAACACGTAGTGTTTTTCGTTATCAACTCACCAGTGCTCAATGTAGTTTTTAAGCGAAGGATATGTGCTACCTGAAAGAATTTTGTCTTCGATTGGGATTATTCTTGTTTTATTGTGTTTGCTGTTCCTGATGGTGATTTCTCGTCTTTGCCAGTCGATATCAGTTAGTTTAATGTTGCAGAGTTCTTTGTTTCTCATGCTGGTTTTTGCTAATAGGAGTATAATGATTTTATTGCGTTTATTATATCTGTTTTTTCTTTTACATTGTTGAAGCATTTTGTTGATTTCGATGGTGGTTGGCACTTTTATTGGTTTTTTATCAGTTTTATAGAGATCGAGTTGAAATTGTTTTTCTGTGAATTTATTCCATCGATTGAGAGCTTTAATGTAATGATTGAGTGCAGAGTAGGTTGCTCCATGTTCGAGTCGAACAGCGAAGTGATCGTAGATGCGGTCTTTTGTTAAGGACTGTAGATCGATACCTTGTTTTTCTAGAAAATGCAATTTACGTATGGTTTCTGGTATGGTTGATTCGGGATTGAGCTGTTGTTGAGAGAGGCAATGTCTCCTGAATTTGTTCCAGATATCGTCATCGATTTGGGGCATTTTCATACACTTTGCATTATGTGCATAATACATATATACAAGGACTATTTAATACTTTGTATTTTGCACAATATGCTATAAACATTGATATGAAATAAAATTATTGACTTAATTCAGAAAAAATCTGTAGGAAAAATCAATAAATCTATGGTGATGGCCACGCTCAGACCATCACCGAATTCGAGATTAATGCGTAGAACTAGATAGTTATCTACGAGGTCACCGTCTTAAAATTCCATGCAGGACCGTATACACTGCTGATGGTATTGAAGATTCGCACCTGCCAATAATACCACGTATTCAACGAACGACCAGACCACACATACGTCGCATTCACACCATGAACCACCTCAGACTCCGTATCCAACAAACTGCGAGTACTGATAGTGATGGTATCCACCGAAGGTGACACTGAAAGATTCGTCGTCGTCAGATTCACTCGTACCCTAAGCCAACGACACACTGGCACCTCATTGATATCATCATAATACCGCCAGGGACCAGTCGTATTCTCACCATACATCACTATCACACTCGTACTATTCGGGGTCGTCGCCGTGATTACCGGGTCTGCCCATTCAACCGTACTACCCGCATCCAAAGTCTGATTGTAACTACCCACGATTACATAGTTCAATACTAAATTTGTGATGATGTCTCCAGTGCTTCCTGCGTAACCATCGTTACCGTTATTGCCAGCGACACTGTATCCAACAGAATATTCTCCATTACCACCAGCACCTCCACTTCCAGCGCCACCCCCTGAGCCACCAGATTGACCACTTCCTTCACCACCAGAGCTCACACCATACGTGTTATATTGGTTACTCCCACCGTTTCCCTTGTTACCTTTTGCACCAGCCGAGGCATATATCTGTCCTTGATTGATCAGGACACCATACATGATGTCTACTGTGCCACCGTCTCCACCGTTACCACCGCCACCACCTCCGCCTCCGCCACCAGAGACATCACGACTACCGAGGTAGGTGAAATCCTTATGGCCTCCTGCGGCTCCGTTCACCCCATTACTGCCAATTGATCCGTTCGCGTGGATCACTCCTTGGTTATTGAATTTGAAAACGTTTATTATTACGGTTCCTCCGCCTTTACCACCATTGCCACCAGTGCCGCCGTCACCACCGTCTGCGTCGTTCGAGGTGAGGGTATGCCATGCTCCACCACCGCCACCACCACCAGCACCACCACGTCCTCCGGACCCTGATGTTGCTTTTGAACCTGCTGACCCTGCTGATCCTGTTGAACCTGCGGTCGCGTACTGAGGTCCACCTGAGTTAAGTTTATAGTCCTGACCTTCACCTTTCGTGCCACCACTGCCGCCAGCACCACCAGTCGAGCCGTCCAGGATCGTCCCGTAATTAAGAAGCGTACCAGAGACATTGAGGATATACCCCTGTGTGTAAAGGATCTTACCTGCGTTGATAGTGACGTTACGGTGATTCTTATTTGACGTCATGATCACGCTTGTTGATGAGACGGTAAGATCACCATCTGCGCCTGTTCCATATGGCGAGGTGTCGTTTGCAAGGATGAGGTTGCCACTTCCATCAGTCCTGGTGTTAGAGAAGGATCCCGCTGTCCAGTTGTTCTCCGAATCAATAACGAAGCTTGAAGGGAAATACTGGTAGAAACTCACGTTACAGGTTTCTTCTATAGGATCATCTATACAGACCGTGAGAGACGGATTAGTACTCACTTCAACAGATTCTGTTTCGGGTGATGCATCTGAGATAAAGAAACAATATCCATCTGATACGTTCGAGTTGTTTGCGTGATCATTAACCCAGATTGAGTAGTTATATTGACCAGGCTCCCAGGTTTCAGTGAAAACGTATTCATAGTCATATCCACTCGTACTTGAAGGAACCATCGTATAATTCTCCTGAATATTTTCAGGGGTGGTGATGTTAATTTTTACTGTTTCAACCTGGCTTTCGTTGTCGAAGAAATCCGCGTAGATAGTCACATTGGAACCAGGGACCAGGATATATGGTGAATAAGTTGTATCGATGATTTCTGGAGAGATGTTTTCAATATAAATAATCTGAACATAGGTGTCGGTATCATCGAGGTTATTTTTCACAGTTAACGTTACGTTATAAGTCCCCGGTGAAGAAAACGCATGCGTGATGTTTCTATTATATGAGTACGACGAACCATCGTTGAAATCCCACGTCCAATTCGTAAGCTGAGCACTACTGATCACCAGCGATGTATCGTTGAATTGTATGGTTTCATTCGGTCGCGCTGCGGTTCGATTCATCGTAAAGTTAGCGATAACATTGACAACATTAGTAGTATGTTCACATGTGTAGGTATCACCGAGGGCATCAAGTACTGTCAAGAGTTGATGTTTTTCATATGCAGTGGTATAGATGTGAGATGGATTCTGAACATAAGAGTAATAACCGGTACCATCTAAAGGACTGTATTCAAAATCCCAAGTATAATTCTGGATTGGTTCCATTAAACCATATATCTCAGAATGATACTCCACGCTTTCACCAGCGAGTACTTTATCTGGAGCAACAATCACACAATCAGCTTGCAAGCTCATGTTCCATGGGTTTGACCAGTTGCTATAAGATGGACTGCGATAGATGTCTCGTGCTCGCACTCTAACCTGCACATCACCAGCAAAAAGCCATGTATGATGCATTGTGCCATTGATACCGGAGGGGAATGGCCCTTGCCAAAAGCTGTGTTCATGTATGGTTTTATTGGCACGCCAATCCCATTGATATTCAATGCCATCATTGTTCGCATCAGTCGTACTTGCGTTGAAGAAATATAGTTCCCTTGGTTGTAGTGAACCAGTTGGTCCGGTCCAGATTGTCGGGGTTGCTGGGATATCATTGGCTGGTCCCATGTAGATGTTCATAAAATAGGTTGTGTCATTAGCATAATAGCCGTTGTCGAATTTATTGTCAAGAATGTTATCTATTTCTCCTGTGAAATTGTAGAGAAACACCTTGAGAAGATAATAACCTGTTGGAGCATTTTTGGGTAGATCGATAGTGATATTCCCGTTGACACCGTTCTCGGTGCTTGTGTAGTTGGAGACCGTCATGTATCTTCTTAGTACGGGATATTCTTGGGATATGAGAAGCGCTCTCACCTTCACTCGATCATGTGGTCGACCAGTTTGAATCGAGAAAGAAACGTTGATTGAATCAGGAATAGAGTTGATATCTTCTGGTGAATCATGGAGAACGTAGTCGACTTCCTCGTCAAACCAACAGTCAGAGCTGACCGTGAGATATTTCGTGATATTGAGGATGATTTCAGCGGTAGCGTTAACCTCATTTTGATTGTAGTACGTCATGGTATCTCCTTGGGTGTGATCTAATCCATCCCGATGGTGTAGTCTCCAGGTTCCATAGGGGATTGATGTGTTTTCCTTTAGAAAAGCTATGATTCGACAGTCACGGTGCGGTAGGCGAAGCTTAGAATATGTCGCTAGTAAAAAAGGTGTATAATCAGTCGGATAATCTAACACCTCAGTATTCACGGTTCTCAAATCAGTAGCGTTATCTACACGATTGTTGAAATCGGTATCATTGATTATAGATTGTAAGGTGGTATTGAGCGATTCATCATTCATGTTGACCCATAAGGCTTGTCGTGGATCCGATTGTGTATATCCGAGTTGGTTTAAATCGAAAACTAGGGGAATGTTTTCGAAAAGGTGGTCATGTTCGTAGGAGAAAGCTCCACGTAGGCTTGCTTCTTCTCCACCGAATGCAATGAATTTTAGATTGTACATTGGTGTAATGTTATTTTCTTTGAAGTATCGTGCAATCGATAGCATGATTCCTATGCCGATTGCTGCATCAGCGGTTGCTTGGTTGTGCCATCCATCGTAGAGGCATCCGAATATTATGGTTTTATTTGGGTTTGTTCCGTTGATTTGTCCGATGATATTGTAGCTTTCTACTGATTCATTCCATTCTTGATTTAATGTGTAATTTATGGAATGGTTGTTGATGTCATTGGAAATTGTTATTCCTACAGTTCTGTTAATGTACAGTACAGGTCGGGGGTAGTAGAGATTCAGATTCATGTTGTAAGTGTCGTTGTTGTGATCGTAGAGCATCAGGCCTTTGAAGGATGGGCATAAACTCCATAGATACATTTCGAACAGTTGTTTTTGCATTCTCAATGTTTCTACTAACTTCACCTCTTTTCCTTTGTTCTCAGCCCATTGGTGGATTGCTTCTAGAATGATCGGCCAATGTTCCCAATAATCAGGATAATCGGGGTCAGGATTAAAAGATGGGTCTTCCCCAATGTAAATGAAATCTCCTGTTGCTGACATTGTATCGTTAGTGAAACCAGGGATTTTTGAGGCGTTCGATGGGTTAGAAATGATGTCTTCGAAGCTGATGTTGTAATCGATTTCGAATTGATTGAGAAGGTGTTGCATTAAGACAGAATAATTTCCCAGGTTTGCATCCTGGTTTGCTACGATGTCACTAACATGGGTGCAGAAAAAGTCATTAAGCATATCGCTTAGGTTGTTGGGTCGTTGGATGATCTGAAGATTTGTTTCTGTAAATGTGGTTGTTAATTCATCTCTATTGTGAGAAGTGTTAATAAACTCCCTAATGGTGTGATTCCATCGAGGAGATATATAATAATCATCAATAGATTGTTTTATTCCACTAGTGCTATTATAGAAGGTTAATTCTAATGGGTTTGATTGTAGGTTGTCGTCGAATTGGAACAAGTGAAAACTACTAAGAAAGATTAAAGAGTTGTCGGATAATATTGGTTCAATAGTTGTCCAAAGACCTATTTCATTCATCCAATCTTCAATGAGATCTCTTGCATGATGTTCACCATTTGATCCAAACTCTCGCCCAGTAGGATATTCATCATTTTTAACAATATCGCTTAGGATTTGAGTGATGGAATGAATATATGTCGTATTTAAACCGATATCTCCTTCACAGGCGCCATCTTCGAAACTCGCTTCTACATTTTTAGATATAGGAAATTTTATTGTCGTTAAACCACTAGTGACCAGCAGCATACACACCAAAATTCCAAATATTTTTTTCCTCATACTTTTACCTCCACATCAGGCAAGGTTGTTATTGTTAATATAAACAATGTTGGGGTGATTGAAAGTATTTACAGGCTTTGTCTCAAAAGTATTCTTCACCGATCCTTTTCCGAGCCAACATCATGAGATTATAAATTATGATTTTCAATGCAATCTCTATCTGTTGAACACCACGTTTAATGGAGGCCACATGACCTCCAAGCCGTCGTTTCAAACCTGAAAAGACGGCTTCAATCACGGAGCGTTGGTGGTATTGTTTCATCCATTCATTTGGGTTGTTTTTATACCGCTCCATCATCTCATAATACGGGTTCCCGTACACGATTTTCTTACGCGGGCATCCGACCGAGGTCGACTTCGGACGGATGAAGGGCGTCCCGCCCTTCTCCTTGATCAACCAGCAATTTTCC
>Ga0172362_10003236_pt1 | contig 14067 bp, 6 predicted proteins | sample LakKivs1_kivu2a2_FD_114534 | JGI IMG/M metagenome (GOLD analysis project Ga0172362, IMG submission 114534) | Sediment microbial communities from Lake Kivu, Rwanda - Sediment s1_kivu2a2 | ecosystem: Environmental > Aquatic > Freshwater > Lake > Sediment | place: Rwanda: Western Province, Lake...
CCAACCCCGGCCGTGCCCACTATTGCCCAAACCAGCCGGCCCAGTGCACCTTCCAGGATCAGTTTGCGAATGCGCCGATTGTGCGGGAACAGCATCATTCCTGGCGACGCAACAAGACGAACGCCTTTTTCTGCCGCGCGGGCGATCAGCCGGTTTGCCTCGTTCACTGTAGTCGTCATTGTCTTGTTGAAGTGAACGTGCTTGCCCGCCTCGACCGCCAGCATGCCCTGCTCGTAGTGCAGGCCAATGGGCGAGCACAACGTCACCGCGTCCACGTTGGAATCGGCCAATAACTCTTCGTAGGTCTCGTAGAATGCTGCCACGCCGTACTTTTTGGCCGCCGCCTCGACGCGACCCGGCACCGGGTCACAGACCGCTGCCAGGCGTACCCGATCCTGCACGTCCGGTAGACTCAGGTGCATCAACGCACCACGAATGCCGATGGCGCCCGCGCCCACCACGCCCATACCCAATGGCTCTTTCATGGCGTCAGGCCTCCTTTCCTTGCCGGTGTTGTCGCCAGGACGTCCGATGTTCCCACCCCACGGCCTGGCGGAGCTTGTAGTTGGAAATCAGGCCCAATTTACCAGAAAACTCACAGTTGTCAATAATCAATGGCGGGCAAGCTACATGTAGGGCAAGTTGGCAACTTGCCCTACATTTGTAATGAAAATGCAACCGGGCTGTAACACTCAAACCGGTAATTGTATAGTAGAGTAAGATCGCCTATGACTGCCTTCAGGATAAAGCATTCTGCAGCGCGCGGATTGTAAAGGGCATGTGGCCCTCTTGGGGGCCGGGAGGTGTGATCATGCTCAAACGCATTCTTGTCCTATTTGGAACAACCACTTTGGGCCTGCTAGCCTTGTCGAGCCTGATGTGGCTTCTGTCGTCGCCGCCCCTCGTCGTCCGCGCAGACCCGGCCCAGATCCCCTCCGCAATCACGGCCAACACCCCGCCGCACCACCCGGCCAAACAGGCCACTGCCCAGGACTGTGTGACCGTTACCTCCGACATCGTCATCAGCCAGACCTGGACTGCCGCCTGCTACCGGATCATGACGAGCACAGTGACGATCCAGCCTGGTGTGACATTGACGATCTCACCACCGGTCACCGGCACGCGTGTCGAGTTTCAGGGTGGGGCGCAGTTACAGAGCTTTGGCACCCTCCAGGCCCTGGGCACCGCCAGCCGGCCAATCACCTTTACCTCGGTGAATGCTACGTTGCCCGCCCCCGGCGACTGGCTGGGCATCATCCTCGAAGACGATGGCGGTGGTGACATCATCCAGTACTCGGTCATCGAGTACGCCCGTACGGGTATCAAGATCAACGACGAGGACGACGTCTCCATCCTGTCTAACACCTTCCGCTACAATGGCGGCAGTGAACGTACCAGCGGTGCTATCGGCGGCGACACCGACTACTCTCGCATCGCCAACAACCACATCTACAGTTGTACCAACGGCGTCGCCATAGGCGAAGCCGGTTATAACACCATCGCCAGCAATACCATCTACAGTATGGACCACTATGGCATAATCCTGCTTCGAGGCGGCGTGGGGGGAGGAGCGGACAACGATATTGCCGACAACGTGATTTTCGCTTGCGCCGGCGGCGGCCTGCGGCTCGAAGATGGCGCCGACAATCGTGTGTTCAGCAACCTGATCTATCTGAATCCCGGTGGCGGGATTTATCTGGACGACCAGAGCGTGGCCAGTGTGCGCTACAACTACGTCTACTCTAACGGCGGGGGAAGCGGCTACCGGGCTGCCATCCTGATCACCAACACGGCTTTTTTGTCTGACGTCGTCCACAACGTCGTCTACGATGAACACGCTGAGGCCATCGAGTATGATGCCAGCAACGTCGGCCCCAGCCCATGGATGGCGTTCAACGCCCTGTGTTCGATCCCCAGCGTCGAGTTGCGGAATGGCGACGCCGTCACGATCAATGCTCCCCACACCTGGTGGAGCACCAACACGCCGACAGACAGTGTATCTGGGCCGGTGAATTTCACCCCCTGGATCGTCCTATCGCTCGATGGGGCTGCCGATGGCGCCGTGAGGGTCAGTCTGCGGGATGCAGATGGCCATACCGTCCCACCCCCGTCCGGCCAGCCGACGAGCCCACCCGCCCCCAACGCCCGCCGGATCGTGCTATCTACCAATTGGGGTACCATCAGCCCGACCGTCGCCATCGTGAACGATCAGGGTCTTTACACGGCCACCTTGATCCCAGATGGAACGCCAGCGCCAGCTACCATCGTGCTCACCGCAACGGACTTTTGTGGCTATCCCGTCACCGCCACGCTCGCGCTGCCCAACCTGGCTATCACCAAGACAACGGCCATCACCCAGGTCCCCGCCGGGAGCGTTCTCACCTATCTCATCAGTTACGCTAATACCAGTGCGGCAGAAGCGACGGACGTGTACCTCACCGACGCACTGCCGGCGGGGACCACCTGGGCCGGCGACACCGCCGTCACCGACGGCTGGACCCGCCTGGCAACCGCGCCGCCCACCTGGTTCACCCCAACCTTGCCTGCTGGCGCTCGCGGCAGCTTTGTCCTATCGGTCACCGTCGCTCCTACGGCGTGTGGCCTGGGTCTGACCAACTGGGTGACGATCAGCACGCCACTCCTCGAGACGACGCTTGCCGACAACGCAGCCCATTCGCCAACCGTGACCGCCACCTGCGCCAGTCTGGCTATCGCCAAGTTCGCCGACCCGCCCCAGGGTCCGCCTGGCGCGCCGCTGAACTTTACCGTCGTCTACACCAACGGCGGCGACACCTCGATGGCCAACGCCGTCATCACCGATTGGCTGCCGGCAAACACCCGCTATCTCTCTGATACCAGTGGCCTGGCCTGCCCCGCCTGCATCGTCGGTGCGCCTGGTCCACTGACCTGGACCATCCCCAGCCTCCCGCCGCACTCGACTTACCGCTTTACCCTGACGCTGAGCTACGCCTCGACGGTTTGCCCGGCCACCCTGACCAACACGGTCGCCATCAGCGCCACAGCGCCCGACCCTGAACCGGCAGACAACGTCTATACGGCGACTTACCACGTGGTGTGTGACGTGGACCTGGTCGTGGTCAAAGACGACCAAGTTGGCCCAACCTCGCCCACAACTGCGGCACTGGTAGCTGACAAACGAGCCGCCGTGGACTATCTGTTACGGCCATCCCAGGAATGGGTCCCACTGGCTCTGGCCCAGCACCGTGATTTCGTTTACGAGGGGGACCTGGTCACCTACACCATCGCCGTCGTCAACGTGGGCACCTACACCGCCACCAACGTCGTGCTGACCGAGACGCTCCCGGAGTACACCGATTACGTGGGCATCGGCTGGACCCAGGTCAACAGCCGGACCTTCACCCAGGTGGTGGGCACGCTGGTTCCCGGCGACGGGCGTATCTACTACTTTGTCGTGCGCGTCCACGATCCGCTGCCCGCTGGGGTGAACAACCTGGTCAACCAGGTCTGTGGCTGGGGCGATGGGGCCGACGTCTATCCCGAAGACAACTGCAACTATGAAGACACACCAGTCCGCCGCTGGCCGCTGCGAGTGGAAAAGAGCGCAGAAGCCTGTATCTCGCCCGGCGACGAGTTTGCCTACCAGATTACGTACCACAACACCACGACCGGCACTACCTTTTCCAACGTCAGGCTGACGGATACGCTGCCTACCTACGTCAGTTATACGGGCGGCCCCGGCTGGAACTGCGTCGGCCAGATTTGCAGCCGGGTCGTTATCTCGATCCCGCCAGGAATTGCGGGCACGCTGCTCTTGCCGGTACGATTGAGCGCCACCTTCCCCTATACGCTTCAAACGAGCATCACCAACGTGGTGGAGATCCAGTGGGGCAACCGTTTTGTCCTGACCACAGCGGTTGACACAGGCTCTGACCTGGCGGTCGTCAAGAACGACAACGTGGGACCATTGCCGCTGTCACAGCAGGCACGTTTCGAGGCCATGGCCCGGCGTCTCCCCACGCTCCGCCTGCTCAGCCCCCTCCAGCCGACGCAGCATCGGGAGTTCGTCCGCCCTGGCGAAACCATCACCTACACGATCCTCTATCTCAACGATGGCTTCGGCCCGGCGACGGGCGTCGTGCTGACCGAGACGTTGCCCCAGTACACTCACTACGTCGGCGGCGGCTGGACGCATGCCGGCGGCCGGCAGTACATCCTGGACGTTGGTGACCTGGCGCCCGGCCAGGGCGGCCAGGCGCAGTTCATCGTGCAGGTGGACGATCCCTTCCCACCGGGGGTAGACCGGGTGATCAACCGGGTGGACATCGGTGGAGAGACGCCGGAGTGCAATCAGAGCAACGACTGGTCGGCCGACGACACGCCGGTGCACACCGACGTCAAGTTGTACGTCGCCAATCGCCATTCGGGCACCGTAGACGTGTTCAACACGACGAGCTTTGACCACATCACCACGATCCCAGTGGGCGTGAACCCTTACGGCATGGCAGCGTATGGCGATCTTCTCTTCGTGGCAGACTTTGCCGAAGCGGCCCGCCATGGCCGTCTGTACGTTGTGAATACGCTCAGTGACACCGTGATGGCCTCGACTGAGGTGGGCGCTCACCCGGTTCACGTGACCGCTTACGACGGCTACGTCTACATCGCCGGCCACAGCAGCCCTCCGCCGATCACGATCGCCAACGCAAATTCGACGTGGAATGTCGTGACCGAGACATATTTGCACCGTGACCTGACCTACGAGTTTGGCTTCTTCGGCGTCACCGCCGATAGTACACGCGACCGGATTTACTTCACCAAGCCCGACTTTGGCAGCGTGGGCATCTGGCGGGTGACCCCGGCTGGCACCACCTGGCTGGTAGACTTTGTGTACGCCCCAGTTGACTTTTGGACGGAGAAACCCAGGTCTATCTTATACCATCCCACCACCGATCGGGTCTACACGGCCGTCGGCCTGATTGACGAGCTATGGGTCCTTGACCCCGACAGTTGGGAACTGCTAGAGCGGATTCCCACAGGGCATCAGGATCCAACGGACCCCGGCTACGGCGCCCATGGCCTGGCAGCGCTGGGGCAGTGTGTCTTTGTGAGTAACTATCGAGACAGGTCAATCACGGCCGTCGTGGATGGGAGCTGTGTGGAGAATCGGGGGTCAGGTCCGGCCAGCCCGCCCGCCGGGCCGTACCGGATTTACCTCCCGATAGTGGGCAAGAACTTGATCGGACAGAGGATAGTGACTATTCCCTTGCGCGGGCAACCCGAGGGAATGACGGGGATGGGAAACCTGCTCTTCGTGACGCTATCAGACGTAGACCGCGTGGCGATTGTCAACACAGAGACACTGACCGTCGTGGACGAGATCCCCATCCCTGGCGACCATCCACACACGGTCATCCTGGCCGGAGGCAATAGTTGGTAGATTGGTGGACTGGTAGATTGGTAGATTGGTGCGTTCACCGGTTACCCAGTTTCCCAATTTCCCAGTCTACCAATTTACCAGTTTCCTAGTTCCTTGCTCTGGTACCCCTACTTCTTGCACGCCCAGTTGCTTCAGCCCGGCGGCCATTGCCGCCGCCGGCTCCGGGTCGCCGTGCACGACGAACGCTTGCCGCAGGCCCTGGGCAATGGGCTTCACCCAGTCCAACAGCCCATCCCGGTCGGCGTGGGCGCTGTAGCCGTTGATAGCCTCGACGCGGGCGCGCAGCTCATATTCCTGGCCAAAGATCTTTACCACCGGCTGCCGTTCGACCAGCCGCCGCCCCAACGTATGCGGGGCCTGCCAACTGACGATCAACACCGCGTTGCGCGGGTCACCGATCGTATGCTTGAGGTGGTGTAGCACCCGTCCCGCCTCGCACATCCCCGAGGCGCTGATGATGACCGCCGGCCCCTCCAGGACGTTCAGCGCCTTCGAGTCCTCCACGCTGCGAATGTACCGCAACCGGTCGAAGCCGAAAGGATCAGGATGGCGGTCCTGCGCCATGAACTGTCGTAGCTCCTCGTCGTAGCACTCGGGGTGCAGGCGGAAGACGTCGGTCACGTTCACCGCCAGCGGGCTATCTACGTAGATGGGCACGTCGGGCAGTTGGTGTGCGCTCGCCAGCCGGTGCAGGCTGTAGACGATCTCCTGCGTGCGGCCCACGGCAAAGGCGGGGATCACGACCTTGCCGCCGTGCGCGCACGTTTCGCCGATCAGTGCGAGCAACTGTCGCTCGGCCTCCTCGTGGGACAGGTGTGCCCGGTCACCGTAGGTAGACTCGATAATGAGCACGTCGGCGGGGAGGGCTGGCGTGGGATCGCGCAAGATTGGCACGTGGCGCCGCCCCAGGTCGCCGCTAAAGAGTATTCGCGCCTGGCGCTGGCCCTCTTTTACCTCCAACAGGACGAAGGCTGAGCCAAGAATATGTCCCGCGTCGAGGAACGTGCACCGCACTCCCGGCGTGGCCTGCATCGGTCGCTCGTACCCTATGCTCACAAAGTGCTCCAGGCTGGCGACGGCGTCGGCGCGGGTGTAAATCGGCTCGACCGGCGGCTGTCCCTGCCGGGCACGCTCCTTGTTGACGTAGGCCACGTCGTGTTCCTGGACGGAGGCCGAGTCCTGCAACATCGCCGAGCACAAATCTCGCGTGGCGAAGGTACTGTAAATGGGACCCCGGAATCCGCTGCGCACCAGGTTGGGGACGTTGCCGGCGTGGTCAATGTGTGCGTGCGAAAGAATCAGCGCATCCACGCTTGCCGCGTCGAAGGGCAGGTTGCGGTTGCGCTCGAAGCTCTCGCGTCGCTTGCCCTGGAACAGCCCGCACTCCAGCAAGACGCGGCTCCCGTTGGCCGAGACCAGGTACTGAGACCCGGTCACCGTCTGTGCAGCACCCAGAAACTGTATCTCCATAGCCACCTCCGTCCCAATGAACAATGAACAATGAACAAGAATAGGCGACTACAGAACCCGTTTCACGCAACACGCAACACGTAACACGCAACACGCAACACGTTTCACGTTTCACGCATCACGTCCATAATCGCCTCCCCATACGTCTTCCGCTTCCACGGCCCCAGCCCCTCGACGTGGCTCAGGTCCTCGAGCGTGCGGGGAGGGCACTCTGCCAGCGCCCACAAGGTGGCGTTGCTGACGATGACGTCGGCATCTACCCCACGCTCATCCGCCACCCGCTTGCGCCAGGCGCGCAAGGCCTGGAAGCGCGCCACCTCCGCTTCCGAACGGCGTGGGGGCAACGGCAGCGGTGGGGGGGGCTGGGCGTGCATCCCCCGCCGGATCGCCCGCAGGATGCGCTCGCCGTACCGGCGCACGTGGTAAGGCTTCAGGCTGTCCACGTGGGCCAGTTCATCCAGTGTACGAGGACGGGCCTGGGCCAACGTGATTAGCGCACGGTTGTTGAGCACCTGGAAAGGTGGGCGGTCCTGGCGACGGGCCTGCTGGTCGCGCCAGGCATAGAGCTCGCGTAAGATAGCCTGCTCACGCTCAGTGAGGTCAGATGCACCCTTGACGCGCCTAAAGTCCTCAGGATCGAACGTGTGGGACGCGGGACCGGTGGCAGCGGTTTGGTCGAAGACTTCGCACGCCTCTTCCCAACGTCCTCTCTGATCCAGTTCATCGGTCTGGAGACGGCAGAGGGGCAACAGGTAGCGCGTGTCCAGGCAGGCGTACGCCAGCGCCTCGGGTTCCAGGGGGCGCTTGCCCCAGTTATAACGCTGATAGCGCTTGTTCGTGTGCACGCCGAAAGTGGCCTGCAACACGTCGCCCAACCCGACGCGGGGCCAGCCCAGGATGCGCGCGGCCCACATCGTATCGAACAGATTGGCGAAGCGAAAACCAAAGTCCCGCTTGAGGCACATCACGTCGTACTCGGCGGCGTGGAAGACCTTTTGCACCTCGGGGTCGGCAAACAGGCGTGCCAACGGCGAAAGGTCCAACCCCGCCAGCGGGTCCACAACGTAGTCAGCACCGGGGATAGAGCACTGGATCAGGCACACCCGCTCGTAGTAGGCATACAGGGAGTTGGACTCGGTGTCCACGGCGACAGCCGGCTGGCTGGCGAGCGTTTCCAGCACTGCCGCCAACTCGTGCTGTGCAGTGACCAGAATAAATGGGTGAGACATGGTGCAACGAATCCTCGTCCTGGCGGAACCGGCATACTCATTGACCGCCTTATACGACCGGGAGTATTATCCCATTTTGGTGTGATATGTCAATGTGCTCGCGGTCACCGTCTCAGTGGCGCTCTCTACAGGACCATAGATGTGCTTTATTCCCAGAGTAGTAGTACTGGCCCATGAAGAAGATTGGGGCTATAATAGATGAATCCATTTTGGAGGATAGAAATCATGAACAGCAAGGAACGAACTCTGGCGGCTTTGCGCAGGCAGGAGCCGGATCGAGTGCCCATGTACGTGACGGTCGTCTCTGAAATGGCCGAGAAGCTGTCTCAGGCAACCGGCATTCCGGCCAACCCTTGTGACGCCTACTTGACCAACCGCATCTCGCATGCGGAAATCCTGACCACGTTGGGGAATGACGTGGTGGGCATTGGCTCCACGGCACCGCCACGTTGCCCGTCAATCGTGCGCTCGGACGGTTTTCGAGTGGACGAATGGGGCTTCGTCTACAGGCCCGTCCCGCACGCTTACGGCATCTATTATGAAATTGTGGAAAGACCGTTGCAAGGGATCACCTCAGCCAAAGAACTGGCCAGGTATCGGGTTCCCGACCCCTATGCACCCGGAAGGTTTGATGTGGCCCAAGACCATAGCCAACGCTTCGGCCAGGATTATGCTCTGCTGGGTGTGATTGAATGCACCGTCTTTGAGATGGCCTGGAACCTGGTGGGACTCGAGCAATTCCTGGCAGACATGGCGCTGCGGAAGGATTACGTCGGGCCGCTCCTGGACGAGATTGCCAACTACAGTATTGGCGTGGGCCTGGAGCTGATCAAGCTTGGCGCCGACGTCATGCTGACCGGAGATGACCTTGGCATGGACATCGGACCGCTGATCTCGCCTCGCATGTGGCGGGAGTATCTGAAACCACGCCTCAAGCGCGTGTTCGAGGCGTACAAGGCGGCCAGGCCTGACGTGATCCTGGCCTATCACTCCTGCGGCAGCATAATGCCGTTCGTAGACGAGTTGATCGAGATTGGCATGCAAGTTCTCAATCCAATCCAGGTTACAGCACAAGGCATGGATCCTGTGGCGCTGAAGGCAAAATATGGGCGCCAACTGGCCTTTTTTGGGGGGATTGACCAGCGCCAGGTTCTGCCTGCCGGCACGCCGGAGGACGTCGAAGCGGAAGTGAGAAGAAGGATTTTGCAAATGGGTCACGGCGGGGGATACCTGCTTGCGCCCACCCACGACATCCAATCCGACACGCCGGTTGAGAACGTCTTAGCGTTGTTCGAGGCTGCCAGGTGCTACACACGACAAGAAGCTGAGTGATGGGGTCAAGACGATAGAGCGTTTGCCTGAGGGCTGTGAAGCCGATGCTGACAAAGGCTATTGTGTAGAAATCACGTGGAGGAGGGAAACATGGTTGGGATTGTCTCCTACGGCGGTTACATCCCCCGCTTGCGGCTCAATCGAATGAGCATCGTGCAAAACATCGGCTGGCTCGTGCCGGCCATCGTCATGGTCGCCCAGGGCGAGCGCTCCTTCTGTAACTGGGACGAGGACAGCCTGACCATGGCCGTGGCTGCCGCCAGGGACTGCCTGAGCGGCGTGGACAAGGCACGGGTGGATGGCCTGTACCTGGCTTCGACGACGCTGCCCTTCGCTGACCGTCAAAATGCCGGCATCGTCGCCACCGCGCTGAACCTGCGGGACGACGTTCTGACGGCAGATTTCACCTCGTCGCTCAAAGCTGGCGCTTCGGCGCTGGTCACGGCGCTGGAAGCGGTCAAGAGTGGAGAAAAGAAGCACGTCCTGGTCGCAGCCGCCGACAGGCGCGAGGCCAAAGCCGCCTCGTTCTACGAGATGTGGTTCGGCGACGGCGCGGCTGCCCTCCTCCTGGGCGACGAGAACGTGATCGCCGAGTTCATCTGCGCGCACTCACTCTCCTACGACTTCGTGGACCACTATCGAGGCGCGCAGCACCGCTTCGACTATACGTGGGAAGAGCGGTGGATGCGGGACGAGGGCTACGCCAGGATCGTCCCGCAGGCTGTCAAGGGCCTGTTGGCTAAACTGGGCCTCACGATAGAGCAGGTGGACAAGGTGGTCTATCCCTGCTTCATCAAGCAGCAGCACGCGCGGATCGCCCAGGCCATGGGTGTAGCGCCGGAGAAGGTGGTGGACCCGCTGCACGAAACCTGCGGCGAAACAGGCGCCGCCCACCCGCTGGTGATGCTCGTCCACGCGCTGGAGGAGGCCCGGCCCGGCGAGCGCATCCTGGTTGCCGGCTTCGGCCAGGGCTGCGATGCGCTCTGCTTCGAGGTCACGGAACACGTCCGCAACCTGCCCCCACGCACCGGCATCACAGGCTCACTGGCGAACAAGAAGGCCACCGAAAACTATGTCAAGTTCCTCAAGTTCCGCGACCTGATCCTGACAGAGACCGGTATCCGCGCCGAAGCGCCCTCCCAGACCGCGCTGACGACGCTGTGGCGACAGCGCAAGATGATCCTGGGGCTCGTGGGCGGCCGCTGCACGGCGTGCGGCACGCCGCAGTTCCCCTCGATGGACCTGTGCGTCAATCCCGCCTGTGGCGCGGCGCACACGCAGGAGGCCTACGAGTTCGCCGACGTGCCGGCCACGGTCAAGTCGTTCACCGGCGACATGCTGGCCGTATCGGTGGACCCGCCCGCCATCTACGGCATGGTCCAGTTCGAGGGCGGTGGCCGCATGATGGCCGACTTTACGGACTGCGAGCTGGACGAGCTTAAGGTGGGGAGCCCCGTCAAGATGGTGTTCCGCCAGCACCACACCGACGAGGCGCGCGGCTTCACCGGCTACTTCTGGAAGGCCGTGCCCCTTTCCGTTGTAGGGGCAGGGCTTGCCCCCGCCCATCCCCACGACGTAGGGGCAGGGCTTGCCCCTGCCCCCGCCCACCCCGTCCCCCCGATCCGCTTCGATGGCCGGGTGGCGGTCGTCACCGGCGCGGGGCGGGGCCTGGGCCGCGTCTACGCGCTCGAGCTGGCCAAACGTGGCGCTCAGGTCGTCGTCAACGACTTTGGGAGCGCCCGCGACGGCACAGGCGCTGGCTCCACCAATCCCGCCGACGAAGTGGCCCAGGAGATCATCGCGGCTGGCGGCCAGGCGGTGGCCAACTACGACTCGGTCGCCACGCTGGAGGGCGGCGAGCGCATCGTCAAGACGGCGCTCGACCACTTTGGCCGTCTGGATATCCTGATCAACAACGCCGGCATCCTGCAGGACAAATCGTTCACCAAGATGACGCCCGACGTGTGGGAAGCCGTGCTGGCCGTCCATCTCCAGGGGGCCTACAACGTCACCCGTCCGGCCTTCCTGGCCATGCGGGAGAGCGGCTACGGTCGCATCGTGCTGACGACGTCGGCGTCGGGGCTGTTCGGCAACTTTGGCCAGGCCAACTACAGCGCGGCCAAGCTGGGGCTGGTGGGGCTGATGAACACGCTCAAGCTGGAGGGGGAAAAGTACAACGTCAAGGTCAATACCGTGGCTCCCCTGGCCGGCACCCGGCTGACCCAAGGCGTCTTCCCGCCCGACGTACTCGAACGGCTCAAGCCAGAGTCCGTCGCCCCGCTGGTCATCTACCTGTGCTCCGAAGCGTGCCAGGACAGCGGGCTGATCGTGAACGCGGGCGGCGGATTCTTCAGCCGGGCAGCAGTCGTCGCCGCGCCCGCCACGCTCGTCGGCGACGGCCAGGAAGTGCCCACGGTCGAGGCCATCCACCAGCACTGGGCCAGGATTGACAGCCTCGAGGGCGCGCAGGAATATCCCAACGCCAATGCTGCGCTGATGGCCATGCTGGTGGGAGGTAGACAAGGAGACAAGGAGACAAGGAGACAAGGAGAGGGGGAGACAGGGGGACAGGGGGGCGTAGTTCAGGCCACCTTTGAGCGGATGGGGGAGTTTTTTCAGGCAGAGAGGGCAGGCGGGGTGGACGTCGTCTTCCAGTTCCGCATCTCCGGCCCCGGCGGCGGTGATTGGCACGTCACGATCAAGGATGGCGCGTGTACCATAACGCCCGGCGCTCATTCCAGGCCTACCACGACCTTGAGGATGTCGGACGAGGACTTTCTAAAGTACGTCGCCGGCCAACTGCCAGCGATGCAGGCTTTCACCAGCGGCAGGCTGAAGATCGAGGGCGACCTGATAAAGTCGCAACTCATCGAGAAGCTGTTCAAGTTCTAAACGACGGGTCCTTCGTAGTGGCGACTTTAGTCGCTCCTGAAGTGTCACTACGAGCAAATGAGGAGAAACGACCATGGCCACAGGAATTCGAGATAAAGTCGCGATCATCGGCATGGGGTGCACCAGGTTTGGCGAACGCTGGGACGTAGGCACCGAGGAGTTGATCGTCGAGGCATTCGAGGAAGCGATCGCCGGCGCTGGCATTGACCGGCAGGAGATCCAGGCTGCCTGGATGGGCACCTGTTTCGAGGAGATCAGCGTCGGCAAGAGCGCGCTGACGCTCTCGATCGCGCTGCGGCTGCCCAACATCCCGGTGACGCGCGTCGAGAACTATTGCGCGACCGGGACGGAGGCCTTTCGCGGGGCCTGTTACGCCGTGGCCTCGGGCGCGTGCGACGTGGCGCTGGCGCTGGGCGTCGAGAAACTCAAGGACATCGGCTACGGGGGCCTGCCCAACTGGGGTTCAAACGCTGGCACGTTGACCTGGCAATGGATGCCCAACGTGACCGCGCCAGGGGCGTTTGCGCAATTGGCCACGGCCTACGCCGCCAAGTACGGCATTTCCCACGACGACCTGAAGCGCGCGCTGGCCCACGTCTCCGCCAAAAGCCACGCCAACGCCGTGCTGAATCCCAAAGCCCACCTGCGCAAGGCAGTCTCGGTCGAGCAGATCCTGGCTTCCCCCATCATCGCCTATCCGCTGGGACTCTTCGACTGCTGCGGGGTGAGCGATGGTGCTGCGGCCGCCATCGTCACCACCCCCGACATTGCCAGAGGGCTGGGCCGGCAGGACCTGGTCACCGTCAAGGCGCTCCAGTTGGCGCTCTCTAGCGGCGAGGAGATGGGCTACAACGAGTGGGATGGCGACCACTTCATAACCACCTCCAAGTGCAGCAGCGCTGCCTACCAGGAAGCCGGCATCACCAACCCCCGAGAGGAGATCAGCATGATGGAGGTCCACGACTGCTTCTCCATCACCGAGCTGGTGACGATGGAAGACCTGCACATCTCCGAACGGGGCGGCGCGATCAAGGACGTCCTGGACGGCTTCTTCAACCTGGACGGCCAGATCCCGTGCCAGCCCGACGGCGGGCTGAAGTGCTTCGGCCATCCCATAGGCGCTTCGGGGCTGCGCATGTTGTACGAGATGTACCTCCAGCTCCTGGGGCGGGCCGGCCAGCGGCAACTCTCGAATCCTCGCTACGGGCTGACCCATAACCTGGGCGGGATGCCGTATGCGAATATCTGTAGCGTCGCGATTGTGGGGAGGTATGAGGAGTAGGAGGGAGGGAAGGGAGGGAAGGGAAGGGGACAAGGGGAGGGGGAGACAAGGGGCAGGATGCAGGATGCAGAAAGGAAAAGGCAGTGGACGCCCCGCTTCAGCGGGGTTTCGCGTGGGAGTACGGCTGGCGCGATACGGCGGACGCCCCGCTTCAGCGGGGGTTTCGCGTGGGGGCACAGTTGGCGCGATACGGCGGACGCCCCGCTTCAGCGGGGGTTTCGCGTGGGGGCACAGTTGGCGCGATACGGCGGACGCCCCGCTTCAGCGGGGTTTCGCGTGGGGGCACAGTTGGCACGATACGGCGGACGCCCCGCTTCAGCGGGGTTTCGCGTGGGGGCACAGTTGGCGCGATACGGCGGACGCCCCGCTTCAGCGGGGGTTTCGCTTGGGAGTACGGCTGGCGCGATACGGCGGACGCCCCGCTTCAGCGGGGGTTTCGCTTGGGA
>Ga0172362_10003238_pt1 | contig 14065 bp, 11 predicted proteins | sample LakKivs1_kivu2a2_FD_114534 | JGI IMG/M metagenome (GOLD analysis project Ga0172362, IMG submission 114534) | Sediment microbial communities from Lake Kivu, Rwanda - Sediment s1_kivu2a2 | ecosystem: Environmental > Aquatic > Freshwater > Lake > Sediment | place: Rwanda: Western Province, Lake...
AAGGTGCCATGCGGACCTTCATCGCGCTTGAGATAAGCGGCCGGACCCAGGAGGCGCTGCGTTGTGCGCAGAAGGCCATGGGCCGGCTTGCCGGCGTGCGGTGGGCCGAGGCCTCGGATATCCATCTTACGCTCAAATTCATCGGCGAGATCGAAGATTCGAAAATACCCGCGGTCTTCGACGTGATGCGCAGCGTCGCCGGGACGAGCGGGCCGATCGAGTTCGCCGTGAGGGGACTCGGCTGGTTCCCCCCCGGGCGAAAGCCGCGCGTCATATGGGCCGGCGTGGAAGGCAACACAGCCGCGCTCGCCGAGATCGCTAGGCGCCTCAACGAGGGCCTCGCCCAGCTTGGCGTGCCTCCCGAGACGCGCTCGTTCAAGCCGCATCTTACGCTGGCCCGCGCGCGTGGTACAATAGATGCCGACGCTATCCAGGAGGCTATCGACCGTGTGAGAAAGCCCGAGTTCGGCCGTGAATTCGCCGAGGAACTCGTGCTCTTCATGAGCACGCTGCGTCCGACGGGGGCCGAATATACACGTATGGGGGCAATCGCCTTCGAAAAGAAAAACGAGGAGGAAGATTGATGGCAAAAGCCGCCGCAAGAAAGCCCGAAGACACGAACGCACCCGCGCAGACCGCGCGCCAGGCGGCGCTCGAGCGCGCCCTCTCGCAGATCGAAAAGCAGTACGGCAAGGGCGCCATCATGCGGCTCGGTGCCAACGCCCTCGCGGACGTCCCCGGCATCTCGACGGGGTCGTTGAGCCTGGACCTCGCGCTCGGGGGCAAGGGAGTGCCCTGCGGCAGGGTCAGTGAGATATTCGGCCCGGAAGCGTCGGGCAAGACGACGCTTGCGCTCACCGTGGTCGCCAACGCCCAGAAAAGCGGCGGCGTCGCCGCGTACATCGACGCCGAACACGCAGTCGACCCCGTCTACGCGCGCAGGCTGGGCGTCGACGCCGACAACCTGCTTCTCTCCCAGCCCGATACGGGCGAACAGGCGCTCGAGATAGCGGAACTGCTCGTGCGCTCGAACGCCGTCGACGTGGTGGTGGTCGACTCGGTGGCGGCGCTGGTTCCGCGCGCCGAGCTCGAGGGCGAAATGGGCGACACCCACGTAGGGATCCAGGCGAGGCTCATGAGCCAGGCGCTGCGCAAACTCACGGGCACGATATCCAAGTCCCGCACCGCGATGATTTTCCTCAACCAGATCCGCGAGAAAATCGGCGTCATGTTCGGCAGCCCGGAGACCACCCCCGGCGGGCGCGCGCTCAAATTCTACGCCTCCGTGCGCATCGACATGCGCCGCATAGGCTCCATCAAGGAGGGCGACGCCTTCATCGGCAACCGCACCAGGGCCCGCGTCGTCAAGAACAAGATCGCCCCGCCTTTCCGCTCGGCGGAGTTCGACATCATCTTCAACGAGGGAATATCGTACGAGGGCGACGTCCTCGACCTCGCGACGGAGATGGGCGTTATCTCCAAGAGCGGCACCTGGTTCTCTTACGGCGACATAAGGCTCGGCCAGGGCCGCGAGAAGGCGCGCCAGTTCCTCAAGGAGAACAGGGATATGACCGAGGAGATGGCGGGCGTCATCACCAAGGCCGCCAGCGTCGTCGCCCCGAAATCGAGCGCCGGCTTCAGCGGGGAGGAGTGACGGCGGTGGCCCGACTCGTAAGCGCGTTGCTGGTCGCCGCGCTCGTCTGGGTCCTGGCGGTCCGGTGCGCCGCCGATGACGATGCGGCGGTCCTCGCCGAGGCGAGAAAAGGCGTCGTCACGATCTGCGGTATGCAGGGCGCGCCCAAGAAGGGCGGCACGGCCACCTTCTTCCAGGAGGAAGCCGTCGGCGGCGATATCCTCGGCTCGGGCATAGTACTCTCGGGCGACGGCCTGGTGCTTACGGCCAACCACACCATCGCGGGCGTCGACAAACTGTCCGTGGTCCTTTGGGATCTAAGCGAGTTTCAGGCGCAGGTCCTCGCCGTGGAGCCGAGCCTCGACATCGCCCTCTTGCAGATACAGAGCATCGACCTCGTGCCCCTCTTGTGGCGCGCCGACCGGCCCCCCGTGGTTGGTGAAACGGTCTACACGATCGGGACGCCGGCGGCATTCTCCAACGACCCGGGCCCGTCGACCAGCCGCGGCGTGATAAGCGCTTTGCACAGGTCGCTGGAGACGTCCCTGGAGGAGCGGGAGGCGCCGTTTCTCGTGGACCTCTTGGAGACCGACGCGCGGTTGAGCCCGGGCGAATCCGGCGGCGCGCTAATCGACGCTCAGGGCAAGCTTTTGGGCATGTGCTTGGCCGTCTATCACCCGACGGGGGCGATAGGGGGCGCTTCGTTCGCGCTCGGAGCCGACCAATGGCTCCGCGAGGGGATAGACGCCATGCTCAAGGGCGAGCGATTTCCGATAGGCAAACTCGGCATCGAGGTCGCGCCGCTGCCGCTCGAGAGCGCCAGGCGCCTCGGCGTACCGGCCAGGCAGGGCGTGCGCGCCTCGTACGTCGAGCTGGGCGGTTCCGCCTACGCTGCCGGCATCAGTGAGGCCGATGTGATTACGAGGATCGACGGCCAGCAGGTGCGCCTAGTCTGTCAGTTTCGCAGGATCGAAATGCGCCTGAGGCCCGGCTCGACCGCCAAACTCACCGTGCTCAGGAGCGGTTCTCCACAGCCCTTCGTCTTCGAAGTCGAAGTGGCGTCGAGATCGACGGGCAGCACTGCCAAGACGCGCGAACTCGAATGGCGCGGCATGAGGCTCGCGGACATCGACGACGCCATGCGAAGGGAATACTCGGCCCCGGGGCGCGCGGGCGTGATCGCGACGGACGTCACCCGCACCGGCCGCGCCTACGCCGCCGGCCTGCGCAAGGGCGACGTCATACTCGAAGTCAATAACACCCTCGTCAACTCGCTGGCGGCGTTCGAGGAGGCCGTGAAGGGCATTCCCGATTCCAACGTAGTAAGGGTGCGGACCACTGACGGCATCGGGCACATCCAGGGGGAGACCCACCCATAATGAAAACCGACGAGATCCGCCGACGATACCTCGAATTCTTCGGGCGCGAGGGGCACACCATCGTCCCCAGCGACAGCCTCGTCCCCGGGGGCGATCCGAGCCTGCTTTTCACGGGGGCGGGGATGAACCAGTTCAAGGAGATGTTCCTCGGCCGCGGCAAGATGGAATACACCCGCGCGACCAGTTGCCAGAAGTGCCTCAGGACCGGCGACATCGAAAACGTCGGCCGCACCGCCGCGCACCACACCTTCTTCGAAATGCTCGGCAATTTCTCCTTCGGTGACTATTTCAAGCGCGAGACGATCAAGTGGGCCTGGGAGTTCCTGTTGGCCGAACTCAAGGTCTCCGAAGAACGCCTGAGGGTGTCCGTCTACACGGACGACGAAGAGGCATACGACATCTGGGCAAATGAGGTCAAAGTCCCCGCCAGGAAAATCTACCGCTTCGGTGCCAGGGACAATTTCTGGCCCGCCAACGCCCCCCAGGACGGCCCCAACGGCCCCTGCGGCCCCTGCAGCGAGATATTCTACGACCTCGGCGAATCCGTTGGCTGCGGGCGCCCCTCCTGCGACCCCTCGTGCAGTTGCGGCCGTTTCGTCGAGGTGTGGAACCTTGTCTTTACGCAGTTCGACAGGAAGGACGGCGGCGTGCTCGACCCCCTGCCGCAGAAGAACATCGACACGGGCATGGGCCTCGAACGCATAGCCGCTGTGATGCAGGGCAAGCGCACGAACTTCGAAATAGACATCTTCAAGCCGCTCTTGGCCGAGATCAGCCGGCTCACGGGCACCCCGTACGGCAGGGCCGCCGAGAGCGACCAGCGCATCCGCCGGATCGCGGACCACGCGCGCGCGACGGTTTTCGTGATCTCGGACGGCGTTCTACCCTCCAACGAGGGGCGAGGGTACGTCCTTCGCAGGCTGCTGCGCAGGGCCGTCTCCGACGGGATAACGCTCGGGGCCGAACAGGTGTTTGTCCACACGCTCGTGCCGGTCGTCGCAGCCGTCATGGGCTCTCAGTACCCCGAGATAGCCTCGAAGCGCGAGAACATCGCGCGCCTGGTCAAGGCCGAAGAGGAGCGCTTCCGGGAGACGCTCATGGTCGGCGAGGGCATAATCGAGAAACTCCTGGCGGCGCTCGAGGCTGAGGGCCGCAAGGTCATAAGCGGCGAGGAGGCCTTCCGCCTGCACGACACGTACGGCTACCCGATTGAGTTTCTGATCGAGCGGGCCGCCGGCGCGGGGTTCGAGGTGGATGCGGCGGGCTTCGAGCACGAGATGGAGGCACAGCGCGAACGGGCCCGCTCCGGGTCCAACATCGCCGCCGACATATTCGCCGGCGCCAAGAACCCCCTCCACGACCTCGCGAGGACCGCTCGCGCGACCGATTTCCGCGGCTACGAGCACGACAGGGTGGAGACTAGGGTCGTTGGGATATTGAAGGGGACGGCGCTTGTCGACCGCGCGACGAGGGCCGACGACGAAGTCGCGCTTATCTTGGAGGCCACGCCTTTCTACGCGGAGTCGGGCGGGCAGGTCGGCGACGCGGGAAGCATCCGCGGAGAGGGCTTCGTCTTCGAAGTCGCCGACACGCAGAGATCTGAGGGTTTTTTCCTGCACGTGGGAAAACTTGCGCAGGGAAGCGTGGCGGTCGGCGCGCCGGCCGTCGCCCAGATCGATTTCGAGCGGCGCCTAAACGTCATGCGCAACCACACCGCGACGCACCTCTTGCAGTATGCGCTGCGCAAACGCCTCGGCAACCACGTCGAGCAGTCGGGTTCGCTTGTCGCTCCCGAAAGGCTCCGCTTCGACTTCACCCACTTCGAGGGCCTGCGAAAAGAGGAAATCCGCGATGTCGAAAGGATCGTGAACGAAGTCATCGCCGAAAACCTGCCGGTCTCGACCTACCAGACGAGCCTCGACGATGCGCTTTCGCAGGGCATCATCGCCCTTTTCGGGGAGAAATATGGCGCCGAGGTGCGGGTCGTGCGGGTCGGGGAGCGCTCCGCGGAACTCTGCGGCGGGACGCACCTCGACCGCGCGGGCTCGATAGGGTTCTTCAAGGTCATCGCCGAGGAATCCGTCGCCCAGGGAGTAAGGCGCATCACGGCGGTCACCGGGGCGGCGGCCGTCGAGGCGGTTCACAGGCTCGAGACCACCATCGACGACGCCGCGCGCGCCCTCGACGTGCCCGCCTCGAGGCTGGTCGAACGCTCCGGCGAAGTCGTCGCCGAGGCCAAGAGGCTCCGAAAGGAACTGGAAAGGGAGGCCACCGCAAAGGCGTCGTCCGCTGCGCAGGACCTTACGGCCTCGGCCGCGAAACTCAAATCATTGCGCGTCATCGTGAAGCGTCTCGACGGCCTCTCGGTCGACGACCTGCGGCGCTGCGTCGACGGCCTCAAGAACGAAAAGGGCCTCGTGACCGTGCTCGGTTCGGTCAAGGACGACAAGGTCGCGCTTGTAGGCGCGGTCTCAAAGGACCTGGTGGCCAAGGGCTTAAGCGCCGTAACCTTAGTCAAGCAAGCAGCTTCGGAAATTGACGGTGGGGGAGGAGGCAGGCCCGAAATGGCCCAGGCGGGCGGAAAGAACCCCGCCGGGCTCGACAGGGCGCTCGAAAAGGCTGGCCGATTAGTGCGTGAGGCCGACGGCATCGTCGCGTCGGGCTGAAGCGGCCGCCCGTCCGGGGCCTTTATTCCTTGACATTGCCCGGCGCCTCAATAAAATTGACGTTTTTTACATTTTCGCGAGTTTCCTTAAGTGGAGTAACCATATGGGACTTCCAAAGAGAAGGCATTCTCACACGCGCGGCGCCACGCGGCGCGCGCATGATTTCCTGACCGCCGCCGGCACCTCCAAATGCCCCCGGTGCGGGCACACCAAACTCCCGCACAGGGTATGCGGCAATTGCGGCTATTACCGCGACAAAGAAGTCGTGTCCTTCGAGGAATAACGGGAAATGCGGATAGCCGTCGACGCGATGGGCGGCGACTATGCGCCTAAGGAAGTGGTGGCGGGCGCGCTGGAAGCCGTCGGGCGTTTCGGGGATATCGAGATTCTCCTTGCCGGAATCCCCGAGAAAATCGGTCCGTTTCTTCCCTCGGGCCGTCCCGAACGCGTGAAGGTCGTGCCCTGCCGGGACGTGGTCGAGATGGGCGAGGCGCCCGTCGAGGCCATCAGGCGCAAGAAGGACTCGTCCCTGAGGCGCATATTCGAACTCACCGCCGCCGGCGAGGCCGACGCCGTCATCTCGGCCGGAAACACCGGCGCCACGGTGGCCGCCGCCTCTATGCTTCTGCGCCCCTTGGAGGGCTGCCGGAGGCCGGGCATAGCGGCGCCATTCCCCTCGACCAAGGGCCACACGATAACCATCGACGTCGGCGCCAACATCGCCCCTAAACCTTCCCACCTCTTGCAGTACGGGATAATGGCCCAGGTCTTCGCGAGGGAAGTGATGGGCATCGCACAGCCCTCGGTCGGGATACTGAACGTCGGCACCGAAAACGAAAAGGGCACCGAACTCGTCAAGGCTGCCAGGGGGCTCTTGGCACGGCACGTCGCCGGTTTCGTCGGCAGCGTCGAGGGACGCGATATCTACAACGGCTCGGTCGACGTGGTCGTCTGCGACGGCTTCGTGGGCAACGTGGTTTTGAAGGCCACCGAGGGGTTGGCGTCCTACCTCATCTCGTGTTTCGTCGAGAACATAAGCGAGGCGTTCAACTCGTCGGCCAACTTCTCCGCCGAGAAGTTCCGTGCTTTCGTCGCGCGAAACGACTACACCGAGTACGGCGGGGCGCCACTATTGGGCGTCGAAAAAGCGACCATAATCTCGCACGGCTCGTCGAACGCCAAGGCCATCGCCAACGCCATCGCCGTCGCGAGGGATTTCGGCAGGAGGCACGTCAACCGCCTCATCGTCGAGGCGCTGGCCGAGATCGACCAGCCGGCCGAAAAAGAGGGGAATGGATGAGTCCCACGAGGAGGGTGCGCATATCCGGGACGGGGAGCTTCCTGCCTGAGAAGATCCTTACCAACGCCGACTTCGAGCGCATGGTCGACACTTCCGACGAATGGATAATCACTCGCACCGGCATCAAACAGCGCCACGTGATCGAGCCCGGCACGGCCACGAGCGACCTCGCCGCCGAGGCCTCGAGGCGCGCCATGGAAGAGGCCGGCGTCACCCCCGATAAACTCGACCTCATCATCGTCGCGACGATCACTCCGGATACGCTGCTTCCCTCGGCCGCGTGTCACCTCCAGGCCAAACTCGGCGCGCTGAACGCCGGAGCATTCGACGTAGCCGCCGCGTGCTCGGGATTCGTCTACGGGGCCAACGTCGCGTGGCAGTTCATCCAGACGGGCCGTTACGACAATATCCTCGTCGTGGGCGCCGAGTGTCTCTCGACGATCACCGACTACCAGGACCGCTCGAGTTGCATCCTCTTCGGCGACGGCGCCGGGGCGGCGGTCTTCACGGCCTCCGACGACGGTCGTGGGGAAGTACTCTACGGGACGCTCGGGGCCGACGGCCGCGGCGCCGACATCATGATGATGCCCGCGGGCGGCTCGCGCAGGCCCGCTTCGCACGAAACGGTCGAAAACCGCGAACACTACATGACGATCCGCGGGCGCGAGACCTACAAGTTCGCCGTCGAGAAGATGGCCGACCTCGTCGCACAGAGCCTCCAGGAGGCGGGGCTCACGACCGCGGACCTCCGTTGGATTATCCCCCACCAAGTGAACACCAGAATCCTCGAGGGCGCGGCCAAGCGCCTCGGCGTCCCCATGGACGACATGTACGTGAACATCGACCGGATCGGCAACACCTCCGCCGCGTCGATCCCGATAGCGCTCGACGAGGCCAACCGCAAGGGCCTGCTGCGATCCGGCGACGTTGTGGCGCTCGTCGCCTTCGGCGGCGGACTCACGTGGGCCTCCATGATCCTGAGGTGGTAGATGCCGCGACTGGCGGTCCTCTTTGCCGGGCAGGGTGCCCAATTCGTCGGCATGGGCCGGGACGTCTACGAGCGGTCCCGGGCTGGCCGGGCCGTCTTCGAAGCCGCCGACAGGCTGCTTCCGTTCAGCCTGACGCAGATAATCTTCTCCGGCCCCGAAGAGAAACTCACCGAGACCGACGTTGCCCAGCCTGCGATACTCGCCGTCAGCGTTGCCCTGGCCGAGGCTGCAAAAGAGGCCGGCTGGGACGGGCGGGCCGTCGCCGCCGCGGGGCTTTCACTGGGCGAATACAGCGCGCTTGTCTTCGCCGGCACCATCGCCCTCGAGGATGCGATCGTCCTCGTCCACAAGCGCGGGACCTACATGCGCGAGGCCGCCCGCAAAAACCCCGGCGGCATGTTGTCCGTGATGGGCCTCCACGGGGCGGCCGTCGCCGCCATAGTCGAGCGGGCCTCGTCGCTGGGCGTCATATGCGCGGCCAACCTCAACTGCCCGGGGCAGGTCGTCCTCTCGGGCCAGATGCCGGCCCTCGAGGCCGCCGGGAAACTCGCCTCGGAGCGCGGCGCGATTAAGACCGTCTTTCTCAAGGTGGACGGCGCCTTCCACTCGCCGCTGATGAACGACGCCGCCGAGAGACTCGCCGGCGACCTCGCCTCGGTCGAGATAAAGCCCCCGCGGACCGGCTTTGTGGCCAACGTCACCGCCGACTTCGCAAGCGACCCCGGCGACATCCGAACGCTCTTGGCCCGGCAGGTGACGTCGAGCGTCCTGTGGGAGAAATCCATGCGCCGGCTCGTCGCCGAGGGGATGACTCACTTCGCCGAGATCGGCCCGGGCCGCGTCCTTACCGGCCTCATGAAGAGGATTGACCGCAAACTGCCCGTGCTTACAGTGGGGGACATGGAGCAGGCGGCCGAACTTACCTCGCTTGCCTCGGCCGGGGGTCATTAATGCTTGACAGCGGGCGGCCGCTCCGGTAGATTTTCCGAGTCCACTATGGCCGTTTCGTTTGTCTCTTGTATCAAGAAAAGGAAAAAGATAACCCCGAAAGGAGGGAGCAAGTGGACCCTGTCGAAAAGAAGGTGGTAGAAATCGTCAGCGAGCAGTTGGGCGTATCTGCCGATCAGGTTACGATGGCCACTTCCTTCGTCAACGACCTTGGCGCCGACAGCCTCGATACCGTTGAACTCGTGATGGAGTTCGAGGACGAGTTCGACATCAACATCCCCGATGAGGACGCCGAGAAGATCCAGACCGTCGGCGACGCCGTGAAGTACATTAAAGAGCACGCTGCTTCATGAGACAGAGGCGTGTCGTTATCACGGGCCTGGGGGCGGTCACGCCGCTGGGCCTCGACGTTCCAACCTTCTGGAATGGGCTCGTCGCCGGGAAATCCGGGATAGGCCCCATCACACTCTTCAGCGCCTCCGCATATTCCACGCGCATCGCCGGCGAGGTGAAGGGTTTCGAACCGGGGCGGTTTTTCGACTTCCGCGAGGCCAAGCGCCTCGACCGGTTCGCGCAGTTCGCGATGGTCGCCGGCATCGAGGCCGTGCGCGATTCGGAGCTTGATTTCTCGAAAGAGGACCCGGGTCGATGCGGGGTGCTCATCGGGTCGGGCATAGGGGGGCTCCTTGAGATAGAGGACCAGCACACGCGCCTGCTCGAGCGCGGGCCTTCGAAACTCTCCCCCTTTATGGTCCCCAAACTCATGATGAACGCTGCGAGCGGACAATTGTGCATCTATTTCGGCCTCAAGGGCCCGAGCATCGCCGTCGCGTCGGCCTGCGCCAGCGCGACCAACTCGCTCGGCGAGGCCGCGTGGATGGTCATGCGCGGTGCCGCGGACATCATGATCGCCGGAGGGGCCGAGGCCGCCGTGACGCCGCTCGGGTTGGGCGGCTTCTGCTCGCTCAAGGCCCTCTCGACGCGAAACGACGACCCGCAGCGCGCGTCCCGGCCCTTCGACGCCGAGCGTGACGGGTTTGTCCTGGCCGAGGGGGCGGGCCTGGCCGTCCTCGAGGAGTACGAGCACGCCCGCGCCCGCGGCGCCGAGTGCCACGCGGAGTTCGTCGGCTACGCGTCGACGTCCGACGCCTACCACATAACGGCCCCCGACCCCGAGGGTACGGGCGCCGCGGAGGCGATGCGCCTCGCGCTTGAATCCGCCCGCATTGCCCCCGAGGACGTCACCTATATAAACGCCCACGGCACGTCGACCGAACTCAATGACGCGATGGAGACTGCGGCCATAAAGAGAGTATTCGGCGGCCACGCGCGAAAGGTCTTCATCTCAAGCACCAAGTCCTCCATCGGGCACCTCCTGGGCGCCTCGGGCGGCGCCGAAATGGTCGCCTGCGTCCTTGCGGTCGAGCATTCGATTATCCCCCCGACGATCAACCTCGAACACCCGGACCCCGCGTGCGACCTCGATTACACGCCGAACGTCGCCCGCGAAGCCCCGGTCGACGTGGCCCTCTCGAACTCCTTCGGTTTCGGCGGCCACAATGCCTGCCTGGTCATGAGAAGAATGCGCTGAAATCACCGCCCCGCGTCCCCTTCGCGAGCCCTTTTGACTTGAGTAAGGCGCAGTTGCATTACGATATAAGATGACGAGATCGTTTTCACTGCGGGATAACGTATGACCGACGAACCTGACAATCCGCCCGACGCGCCGAATAGCGAAGCAGCCGGCGAAGAAACCGCCCCCGCCGCCGATGATTCCCTGGGCGCGGCGGGTGAAGCCTTGGCCGCTGGCCCCGTTGAGACATCCCTGGCCCGCTGGCTGGAGAAAGCCGCGGCACAGCTCTCGGCGGCGCTTGGCAAGACGCTGGCGTTAAGCGTCAAGAGCGCGGGCGCGCCGGACGCCCAGACCCTCTCCACGCTTGCGGCCTCTTCCCCGATTGCGCTCAAGGCAACCGCGAAGAGGGCAAAGGCCGAGGCCGCGCTGGCGCTTTTCGCGAGTGAGGCGGACGCGCTTGCCGCCGCGAAACTCACGGCCAGCGAACCGGCGCCGGAAGCCCTCGACGACGCGGCCACGGCGGCGTTTGGCGACTTTGCGCGGATGCTTTTCTCCGCCTTGAGCGATGTCTGGCTCGCCGACGGCGCCGATGGGCTTACCGTCGACCCCGCCCAACCTGCGAAAATCGAGCTGCCGGGCGACGACCTCCCCGGCGAAGGCGCCACACTTGCCCAGGTGAGCGTTGCGCCGGAAGGGGGCGGGGAGTTCACGTTGTCGCTATTTTTTGGAGGCACGCTTGCCGCGACCCTCTCGGGCCCGGCCGAAGAGGACCGCGCCGAACGCATCCCAGAGACCCCGAACATCGACCGAATCCTCAATATTTCGGTGCCCTTGGTGGTGGAAATAGCCAGACGGCGGATAACGCTCAAGGAGGTTATCGCCTTCAAGCCGGGCACGGTGATCGAGTTCGAAAAGAAGAGCGATGACCTTCTCGACCTCACGGTCGCTAAGGCGCGCATAGGCAAGGGTGAGGCAGTGAAGGTCGGCGAGAGTTTCGGCCTGCGCGTGCTCGACGTGGGCTCGGTAAGAGAACGTATCAAGAGCCTGAGCGAATAGCCGAAGGCGCGATCACTTGCTTGAGACCGCAAAACTTGCCGCGTTCCTCCTGGTCGTAATCAACCCCGTCAGCAAGGTGGCCGTCCTTGCCGCGTTGTCTCAATCTCATACCAAACAAGAACTTGTGTCGTTATCCGTGCGCGCGTCGGCTTTCGGGCTCTTGCTCCTGGTGACGTTCTCCTTTGCGGGCAAGTTCATCCTCCAGGACATCTTTCGCATCAGGCTCTACAGCATCCAGTTCGCCGGCGGCGCGGCGATATTCCTCGTGGGCCTGCGGGCGCTTCGCGAAGGCCAGTTCTTCACGTTCTCGACCGACGCGTCGCTGAGGGACCTGAGCACCGCCCCGGTCGGCATGCCCATGATCGCCGGGCCGGCCTCGATTGCTGCTGTCCTCTCGGCCGCAAGTACCGAATCGCCCCTCACGGCCTCGTTTGCCATAGTGTTGGCGATGGCGGCCAACCTCTTGGTAATGCTCTTGAGCGTGTATTTCAGCGTTATCCTGAAAAAAGGGCACATTTTAGGGCCGCTGGTGCGGATTGTGGGCCTTTTCATGGCCGCAATAGGCGCCGAAATGGCCCTTGGAGGGCTGGCGGCTTGGCTGGCCGCGATCGGCAGGACCTCCCAGGCTGCCCCGTGAATGCCGTTTGGGTCTCCAGCTGCGCTTTCTTGTGGCTTTCGTGGGCCGTTTCACTGACAAAATTCGGCACTCGCATGCCCTTTTCGGCTTGATTTTGGCTCCCTACGAGGTATATTTTCAAGGTTCATCATTTCATTTTGTGGTGAACCGCTCGTGTTGGAGGGGCAAATGGCTTATTCGGTTGAGGATATCCGCAATATTGCATTAATCGGGCATGGCGGAGCAGGGAAGACTACATTGGTAGAGGCAATGCTGTTCAAGACCGGTGCGACCAGCCGGCGCGGAAGCGTCGATGAGGGTACCGCCACGTCCGATTACCTGCCCGAGGAGCGCGAGCGCAAGAACTCCATAGACTCAAGCGCGGTCCATTTTTCCTTCAAGGGCAAAGAATTCAACGTCATAGACACCCCAGGCTACCCGGACTTCTTCGGCCAAGTCGTGTCGAGCCTTCCGGCCGTGGAGATGGCAGTGCTCGTCGTTTCAGCCGTAAACGGGGTCGAGCTCAACACCCTGCGTACTTGGAACGCCGCGAGGAAGGCCGGTCTCGCGGGCATAGTGGTCATAAACAAGATGGACGGCGAGAATATCGACCTTGATGCGGTTATCGCCGCCGTCAAGGAGACCGTCGGCGTCTCGTGCGTCCCGTTTAACCTCCCCATCGGCCGGGGCGCGTCCTTCAAGGGCGTCTTCGACGTGCTCGGCGCGGGCCAGGCCCCAGAAGCCGTCTTGGGCGACCCCGCCGCGGCCCACGAAGAGGCGATGGACGCGGTCGTAGAGGCGGACGACGCCCTCCTGGAGAAGTACCTCGAAGAGGGCAGCGTTGAGCCGGGCGAACTGGCCGCCACGCTCTCCAAGGCCGTCGCCTCTGGGTCGTTGGTACCGATGCTCTTTGCCGCCGGCAGGGCGGATGGCGGCGTCGACGAACTCCTCAATATCCTCGCCGACGTGGCGCCGTCTCCCGCGGGCGTCGCACGCAAGGCAACCAAGGGCGACGAGGAGCTGGAGGTCGCCGCCGACCCCAACGGCCCCTTCGCATCGTTTCTCTTCAAGTCCATGACCGACCCCTACGTCGGCAAACTCTCGTTTCTGCGCATCTACCGCGGTACCCTCACCGGCGACATGTCGGTCTACAACCCGCGCACCGGCAACAGGCACCGCGTCGGCCACATATACAGGATGCAGGGCAAGGAGCAGAAGGAGGTCGCCCAGGCCGGCCCCGGCGACGTCATCGCGCTTGCCAAGATAGACCAGATCGACGTGAACGATTCGCTTACGGCGGAGTCCGAGCCGGTAGTGTTTCCGAAGGTCGCTTTCCCCAAGCCCATGGTCTCGCTCGCTGTCAAACCCAAGAGCCGCGGCGACGAACAGCGCATCACCGGCTCCCTCGGGAAACTCGCCGAGGAGGACAAGACGTTCCTCGTCCATCGCGACGCGCAGACCGGCGAACTCGTCATCACCGGCATGAGTTCGCTGCATCTGGACATCATGCTCCAGAGGCTTAAGAGCCGCTTCGACGTCGAGGTCACCACCAGCGAACCGCGGATCCCCTACAAGGAGACGATCACCGGCGCCGCCGACGCGCGCTACCGCCACAAGAAGCAGACCGGCGGCCGCGGCCAGTACGGCGAGGTGTTCATAAAGGTCGAGCCGCTCGACCGCGGCCAGGGTTTTGAATTCGTTGACGAGGTCGTCGGCGGCCGCGTCCCGAACCAGTACATCCCCGCTGTCGAGAAGGGCGTCCGAGAACAGCTGTCCAAGGGGATACTCGCGGGCTGCGTCGTCGAGGACGTGCGCGTGCGGCTTTACGACGGGTCGTTCCACCCGGTGGACTCGTCCGAGGCGGCGTTCAAACTCGCCGCCGCGAAGGCCTTCCAGGACGCCTTC
>Ga0172362_10003241_pt1 | contig 14060 bp, 13 predicted proteins | sample LakKivs1_kivu2a2_FD_114534 | JGI IMG/M metagenome (GOLD analysis project Ga0172362, IMG submission 114534) | Sediment microbial communities from Lake Kivu, Rwanda - Sediment s1_kivu2a2 | ecosystem: Environmental > Aquatic > Freshwater > Lake > Sediment | place: Rwanda: Western Province, Lake...
CGCATCGTGCGCTGCCGCAAGTGCGGCCTCATCTACGCCAACCCGCGGCCCCGCGCCGACTTTCTGGCTGACAACTACCGCGCGATGGTGGACCAGGATTATCTGGAGCAGGAGGTGGGCCGCCGGCTCGCGGCCCGCCTGGTCTTGAAGAAGCTGCGGCGTTCCCAGCGCCGCGGCCGTCGGCTCCTCGATATCGGCTGCGCCGCCGGGTTTCTGCTCGACGAGGCGCGCCGGGACGGGTGGGAGGTGACGGGTGTCGAGCTCTCGGAGTGGGCCGTCCGCTTCGCCCGCGAGCGCCTCCTCTTGACGGACGTCCGTCAGGGGATGCTCCAGGACGCGGACCTGGCGCCGAATTCTTTTGACGCCGTCGTGATGTCGGACACCATCGAGCACCTCTTCAGTCCCCGCGAGGTCCTGAACGCGGTCCGCCGGCTCCTGAAGCCGACCGGGGTTCTGTGTCTGAACACGCCCGATATCGAGAGTTGGGTGAGCCGCCTGCTCAAGGCCCGCTGGTGGGGCGTCAAGCAGTCGCACCTGTATTACTTCACCCGCCGGACGATGCGGCGGCTGCTGCGCGAAACCGGCTACGTGCCGGTCCATTTTGGAACGCACGCCCGCTCCTTCACCCTCGCTTATTGGCTTATCCGTTTGGGACGTTACGACCCCCGGTTCAAGGGACTCATTGACTTCGTCCTCAGGAACAGGACCTTAAGCCACCGGCCGGTCACCTGGGACTTGGGCGACCAGCTGGAGGTGGTGGCGCGCAAGAGCCGCAGTCTCGAATACCTCGACGAGCTGGAGACCGAAGAGCGTCGGCAGGTTCCCAGGGACGCCAAGGTCGTCGTCGTGCTGCCGGCGTACAACGCCGCCAAGACGCTCAAAAAGACCGTCGCCGACATCCCGAAGGAGGCGGTCCACGAGATCATCCTCGTCGACGACGCCAGCACGGACGAGACCGTGCGCGTCGCCAGGGAGCTGGGCCTGACCGTCTTCGTCCACCGCAAGAACGGCGGCTACGGCGCCAACCAGAAGACGTGTTACAAAAAGGCGCTCGAGCGCGGGGCGGACATCGTGGTGATGGTGCACCCTGATTACCAGTACGACCCGCGCGTCATCCCCGAGCTGATCGAGCCCATCCGTCAGGGCCGCGCCGAAGCCGTCTTCGGGTCGCGCATGATGAAGGGCGGGGCGCTGGAGGGCGGCATGCCCCTGTGGAAGCACAACGCGAACATCCTGTTGACGGCGTTGGAGAACGTCATCTTGGGCGCGTCCCTGACCGAGTACCACTCGGGGTTCCGCGCCTACAGCGCCAAGTACCTGCACGCCGTCGCCTACGAGCTCAACTCGGGCAACTTCGTCTTCGACACCCAGATCATCGTCCAGGGGATTGCGAAGAACCTGCGGATCGAGGAGGTCCCCATCCGGACGCGCTATTTCGACGAGGCCTCTTCCATACGTTTCTGGGCCTCTGTCTGCTATGGCCTGGGCATCCTGATGACCCTCATCCGATACAAGATCCATTTAAGCGGTCTGGTCCGATTGCGCCAATTCAAATAGGGTGAGCGGGACAGCTGTTTTTTGAGCGGTGGCTGTTCCTGTTTTTTTAATAGGCGCCGCGAAAAACTGAGAAATCCATGGATCGCCGTCTCTTCTTCGGAAGCAGGAATTTGCGTTTGTCCGTCGGTGACGGCGTCTTTGCGAGCCTCATGACGGGGTTCACGCAGGACTACTTCACGCCCTTCATGCTGGGCCTGGGGGCTTCGGTGCGCTAGATCGGAGCCCTCAATGCCCTGCCCAACATTTGCTCAGCGGTCGCCCAGCTCAAGAGCGCGGACCTGGCCGACTTTTTCCGTTCGCGCAAGGCCGTCATCGTGCCGTTCGCCTTTCTTCAGGCCCTGATCTTGGCCATCATCGCCTGGACGGCGTGGCAAGGGCGAGGGACCGGGCCTCTCCTTTTTCTGATAGAGGTGGTCGTCTTCGCCGCCTGCGGGGCCATGACCACGCCGGCGTGGGGCAGCTTGTTTTCGGAGTTCGTGGAGCCGGCCCGCCGCGGGGTTTACTTCGGTTGGCGCATCCGTTTCCTGGGTTTCGTGACCGTCGGCGGCGCTTTCGCGGCGGGCATCGTCCTGCAGGCCGTCAAGAAGGGCGGCCCGCTTTTTGGTTTTGCCATCCTGTTCTGCGCCGCCGCGCTCGCGCGGCTGTTGTCGTCCGGCTTCCTGGCGCAGATGACGGAACCTGCCTGGGTCGTCTCGCAAGAGGCCAGGTTCTCCCTGTGGGACTTTTTGGTGCGCGAAAGCAACTTCGCCAAGTTCGTCCTCTTCGTGTCGCTGATGAACTTTTCCGTCAATCTGGCGTCGCCTTTCTTTCCCGTGCTCATGCTGCGGGAGCTGGGGTTCAGCTATCTTTTGTATTCGGCGATCACGGTGACCGCGACGTTGACGGTCTACCTGACGGTCAGCCGTTGGGGGGCGCACGCCGATTGCATCGGCAACCTGGGGGTGATGCGCCTGACGGCTCCTTTGATCGGCGTCATCCCCTTGCTCTGGATCCTGAACCGCCACCCGGCGTTCCTCTTTGCGGCCCAGGTCTTCTCCGGCTTCGCGTGGGCGGGGTTCAACCTGTGCGCGGGCAATTTCATCTATGACGCGGTGGTGCCTGAGAAGCGGACGCGCTGCATCGCATATTTCAACGTCCTCAACGGCTCGGCGCTGTGCGCCGGCGCGCTGTTGGGCGGTTTTTTGCTGGCGCACCTGCCGTTGCTGCAGGGCAGCGTCATCCTCACGCTTTTCCTTGTTTCGGCCGTGCTGCGGCTTTTGGTGGGGCTCTGGGTGCCGCGGTTGTTGCACGAGGTCCGGCCCGTCGCCGCGATGCGGCTCGACGAACTCTTTTTCAGCATGGTCGGCATCCGTCCCTGTCCGCTCGTCAGCGCGGAGCGCAAGACCATCCGTATCCCATGAGCGTCCCATGAACGTGTCGACAAAGACCCCTCGGACACCCTGGCGTTCGCGGATGGCCGGCCTCCTGTCGCGAGACGTGGACAGCGGGCTCGGGTGGTTGGCGGCGGCGGTGGGGCTCGTCACGATGGCCAAGCTCTTCGTCTCCTGGTGCGTCATCGGGACGAACGACGCCATCTACTGGATGGAATTCGCTGACATGATCCGGCGGGTGGGTTCTCTGCGGATATACGCCTTCCTGTGCCACTACAACCATCCGCCGCTCATGTCGTGGTTGCTGGCGGGCCTGAATGCCGTCGAGGCAGGGACGGGCTGGCCCTATCCTTTTCTGCTGCGGCTGGCGCCGATCCTCGCGGACGCGGGCAGCACCTTTGTTATCTGGTTCCTCTTGCAGCGGCGTCGCCATCCGCACGCCCTCGCGCTGACGCTGCTCTGCTGCCTGAACCCTTTAAGCTTCCTCATTAGCGCTTACCACGGCAACACCGACCCTGTCTTCCTCTTTTTCGTCCTGATGGCGGTCCTGCTGGCCGAGTCGCGCAGGACATTCTGGGCGGGTCTCGTCTTCGGCCTGAGCTGCTGCGTCAAGATCGTGCCTTTTATCTTCCTGCCGGTCTTCTGGTTTTGGCTGCAGGACCGTCGGGAGAAATCGGTCTTCCTGGGCGCAGCGCTTGTTTTTCCCCTTGTCGTCTACCTGCCTGCCTTCCTGCTGGCCCCCAGCTTTTTCTTCCGGAACGTCTTTCAGTACAGCGGCATCGCCGGGATCTGGGGCATAGGCCACCTCATCCTCGAAGGCTTCGTGGCAGCTGGCCTGCTGCCGAAGGCCTTGGACGTGGCGCTGGCCGTCCTGTCATGCCTCGTCCTGTTCACCCTTCCTCTTTTCGTGACGGGGGCCATGTATTTCTCGGCGAAGGCCGTGGCAACGCGCCGGGCAGACCTGATCGAGGGGATGTTTTTTGTGGCGGCCTTTTTTTTGGTCCTGACGCCGGGCTTTGGCGTCCAGTACCTTTTGTGGCCGGCCTACTTCGCGATTATGACGCTGCCGGCTTTGGGATCGGCGTGGGTCTTCCTCGCCGGGGCCTTTCTTATTCGGGTCTACGCATACTGGGGAGGATTCGTGGCGCCGTACTACGCGGATTCGGACCTGATAGGGCAGTGGATGGGCGCGGAGCGGGTTTTTGACCTGGTCTTGTGGGCATTGCTCATCGTGTTGCTGCGCGCATTTTTCAAAAAGAAAACCATCAACGAAAGGGAGGTGTCATGAAAAGAGCGGTGTTGTGGGTGGGCGTTGTCTTCCTGTTCGCGGCCGTCTCGATGACCGCGGCAGAAGAGGAGGGGGCCGGCAAGGACAAGATGCGCGAGAAGAAAATGGGTCCCCCCATGCACGCCATGATGATGCAGAAGATGATGGAGAAGGAGATGGTCGCGACCTCGGACGGCGGGGTGGTCGTCCTCATCGGCCACAAACTGTTGAAGTACGACAAGAACCTGGACCTCAAGGCCGAGGCGCAGATCAAGATCGACACCACCGAGTGGGAAAAGATGATGAAGCCCTGCCCCATGGGCGAAAAGGCACGGGGCGAAGGGATGCAGGCCCCAGGGCCGCAAGCCCAAGGGCCGGCGGCTGAAGCCCAAGGGCCGGCGGCTGAAGCCCAAGGGCCGGCGGCTGAAGCCGAAGGGCCGGCGGCTGAAGGCGAAGGGCCCGCAGAGACCGCCGAGAGCACGCCTTAGGACGCGTGTAAGCGACTCTTTTAAGAAGGGACAGGCACTGTTTAATTTTGGCAGATAGCTGGCGTTTGAATAGTGCCTGTCCCTATTTGTTTCTTTGCCAGTAGAGGCGCAGAGTCTCTGCCGCCTGCAGCGAGAGCAGGCTCAGGTACGGCATAAGGAAGAGCGCCGCCGTGCCGGCCACAAGAGTCCCGACGATGATGATGAGGCCGAACCGCTGGGTGGGCGGGAACTGGGAGCAGAGGAAGATGCCGAAGCCCATCCCGATGATGAGCTGGGCGGTCAAAATCGGCTGCCACATCTGCCGCTGGACCGCGAGCCACAGGGATGCGCCGGTGTATCCCCGGCCGCGCAGGCGGTGCCACCGCTTGATCATGTGGATCATGGCGTCGATGCCCATGCCGATGGCGACGTTGATGGATGGGGCGGCGATGACGTCAAGCGGCAAGCGCGCCCAGCCAAGCGCCCCCAGGACGATGGTCGGGACGATGCCGATGGATACCGCCATGGCCAAGCTGGTGTTCCAGGATCGCGAGATGAGCCAGCCGATCGCGAAGAAGAGCAGGAGCAAGCGGCCGACCCCCGCGACGAGGCTCACGGAGACGAGGCTGGCCATGTGTCCCTGCAGGACGTAGACCCCGCCGAGAAAGTCCGGCACGAAACCGTGCTCTTGGACGATCTCCTTGATTTCCTGGACGATCTCCTGGCGTGGTCGGCGGCGACCCAGCTCCTTCATCCTCAGGAAGAAGAGTCCTTGGCGCCTGTCTTGGCTCACGAAGACCTTGGTGATCTCGTTGTACCGCGGGCTCTCGAGGATCTCAAGGAGCCACCCCCATGTCAGGAAGAACGCGAAGGGCGCGCGCTTGGCCTGAGCCATGAGGACGGGCAGGGAGAGGACTGTTCCGACCGACTCGTGTTGCTCGAGGGCCTCCTGGAGCTCCCGCATCCGGGTGTAGTTGCGGGCCGAGTGGAGGGGTTCTCCGGTCTGCGTGCGCACCACGACGATGAGGGGGCTGCTGCCGCCGTTGCGGTCAATATACTTCAATCCTTTCACGATTTCGCTTTTTCGATTAAAATAGGAAAATATGGAGGGGTCGCTTTGGAGGCGTCGCATGCCCGGCAAGGTGACGAGCATCAGGGCCGCGAGTCCGATGACGACGGTTTTCTGTTTTCGCCGGATGAGCTGATAGACGGCCTCTTGGGTCTTCTCCGGGGCGGCGTTGTCCGCCGGGCTGCGCCGGACGGACCGCAAGAAGAGGGGGTAGATGATATAGGCGACCGCCATGGCGATGACGCACCCGAAGGCGCCGGAGACGCCCAGTTCCCGCAGGGGCTTGGCCGGCACGTTGAGCAGACTTAAGAAACCCACCAGCGTCGTAAACATGCTCCAGAAGGAGGCAGAGAAGGTCACGCGTATCGCCTCGTCGACCGGATCGGCCGGCGGGCCTGCAGCGTCGGACGGGGTGCGGACGACCTGCTTCCAGTTGAAGGTCAAGAAGACGATGTGGGAAAGGGTCAGGACGAAGGCGATGGTCATGAGGTTGGCCGTCAGCAGGCCGATCTGAATCTTCAGGAGGTCGGCGACAAGGAGCGTCCAGACGCCGGAGCACAGGCAGCTGACGAGCGTCCCGGCGAGGATCCGCCACGAGCAGAAGATCAGGAGGATGGCGAGCGCGAAGAGGACGAAGGCGAAGAGGCTGAAGGTCTTAAAGTCCCGGCGCAGGTTGCGCTGGATGACATGGGCGATATAGGGCGCGCCGGAGAGACGCAGGACGAAATCCTTTGCCTGGGCCTCCCGGAGGGTCTTTTCGATGGCGGGGATGAGGGTGCCGGTGGCGTCTTCCCTGAGAAGCACGATGAGGTTTGTCGCCTCGCCGTTGTCGGCCACCAGCAGGCGTCGCCATAGGGGGCTCATGAGGGCGTCCCAGACGTTCTTCGGGCCGTTGGTCACGGAGAGGACGCTCGTGACGCCCGGCAGCGACGCGATGTCATGCGTGAGGCGCTCGATGCGCCGCGAGTAGGTGAGTTTCCTGATCGGGCCTTCGGCACTGATGATGAGCTGGTCGTCGCGGCGCTGGAACCTTTTGGTGATCTGCGTGTCTTCTTGAAGCTGCGGGTCGCTGCTCGAGAAGAAGAAGCTGCCGCCCACCCGGGGCACGAGGTTTCCGAAGCGCATCAGGACGAAGAGCGACACCAGGGCGAGCGACACGAAGATACTGATCCGCAGGCCCAGAAAACGAGACGGGTCTCTACGCATGAGGCGATTATAACATTGTTTGGCGGTAATTACAAAGAGAGGCGGTCATGGAAGGATTGACATCTTTAGGCACGGTGCTGGGTAGTTCCTGGGCCTCGGGAATAAACCTTTACATGACCGTCGCGGGCCTGGGGATTATGCATCGAATGGGCGTCGTCACCCTGCCGGGCAACATGGAGGCGCTGGCGCACCCCTTGATCATCCTCGCGGCCGTCGCGATGTACGTCGTCGAGTTCGTGGCGGACAAGATCCCGTTCGTGGACTCCGTCTGGGACTCGATCCATACCTTTATAAGGCCTTTGGGCGGGGCGGCGATCGGTTTTCTCGCGATGGCGGACGCCGGGCCGGCGCTCCAGATCCCGGTGGCCCTGCTGACCGGCGCGGTGGCCGGGGACGCGCACCTCACCAAGGCGACGACGCGCGTGGCCATCAACACCTCCCCCGAGCCGGTGACGAACAGCATCGCGAGCGTCACGGAGGACCTTTCGGTCGCGGGTGTCTTGTACCTTATCGTCAAGCACCCGGTCATCGCCACCATCTGCGTCGTCCTCTTCGTCCTGTTCTCGATCTGGTTCCTAAGGAGGATGTTCCATTTCTTGAAGAGGGTCTTCCGCTTCCTTTCCGGAGGCGCCGAACGTCCCGAGGGAAAATGAGACAAAGGTCTGACCTTTGTCTCATTTTCGAGGCTCATGGCTAAGGCAACGATGGTCTTGTATGGGAAGAACTCGGTGCGCGAGCGGCTGAAGGCCGACCCGAAGAGCATCCGCCAGGTCTGCCTGACCCATGACTTCGCGCACGAGGAGATCGAGCGTCTCATTCGCGCGAGCGGCATTAAGATTGAGCGCCATACGTCGAAGGAGCTCGGCCGCATGCGGCCGCAGAAGGACCTGCAGGGGGTCCTCGCGCACGTTGAAAAATACAGGTACGCGGCGTTCCAGGATCTTTTGGCCGGCGACGGCAAGCAGAAACCCACCCTCGTCTTCCTCGACCGCATCAACGACCCGCAGAATCTCGGCGTCATCCTGCGGACCCTCGCCTGTTTCGGCCGCTTCGGCGTCGTCCTGCCGGAATTCAAGTCCTGCGAGGTGAATGAGACCGTGCTGCACGTCGCGTCGGGCGCCGAGAGCTACGTGCCGGTGGCGAAGGTCGCCAATCTCACGAACGCGATGCTCAACGCCAAGAAGGCCGGCTACTGGTTGGCAGGGGCGGTGGTGGAGGAGGGGGCGCAGGACATCACCGTTCTCTCGCTGCCGTTTCCGCTGGCGCTGATATTGGGGTCAGAGGGCGAGGGGTTGCGTTACGGCGTGGAGAAGCACCTGGACATCAGGGTGCGCATCCCCATGGCCGGGGCGGCGCTTTCCTTCAACGTGGCCATGGCGTGCGCCATTTTCGCCTATGAGATCACGAGACAGAGAGGAGCGTCTTCATAACTCGTTTAGGAGGGACGGCTCAATGAAGGGTCTTTTCGAGTTGATTTTGGAGGCGGGGATGTTGAAACGGGTGGGCCGCTCCGGGTGGTCGGTCCTGGGCATCCGCCCGGCTGAGTCGGTGGCTGACCACAGCTTCCGCTGCGCGATCATCGGCTATGTCCTGGCGCGGCTGGAAAAAGCGGACGCCGAGAAGGTCTTCCTCATGACCCTCTTCGGCGACCTGCAGGAGGCGCGCATCACCGATCTGCACAAGATGGCCCAGCGCTACATCGACGGCCCGGCCGCAGAGGACAGGGCCTTTGCCGAGCAGATCCGCGGCCTGCCGCCTTCCTTTCGCAGGGAGTTGAGCGGCATGCACCGGGAGTACCGGCGTCAGAAGACAAAAGAAAGCCTCGTCGCCCGCGACGCCGACATCCTGGAGTGTCTCGTCCAGGCCAGGGAGTATGAGGAGCAGGGTTTTCCCCAGGCGAACCGCTTCACGAAGAAGGCCCCTGTTTTTTTAAAGACGAAAAGCGCCAAGAAGTTGTGGCGCATGGCCAAGAGCAACAACACGCACGCCTGGTGGGTCAGGCTGAGCACCTTTGCCCGCTAGGCAAAACGTCTCCATACTTTCGCGGCCAGAATGTGGCCGCTCAAGCATGTCGCCAGGGAAGGCAAGAGAAGGGCTCCATTAGGGCTTGCAGGAAGAGGGCTTTATTGTTACATTAGGTAAAGGGAAAACCCCTAAAGGACATAACCAGAGAGAGAGGTCTCATGGCGCCTCAACGACGAAGCGGTTTTGACAACGAGAAGTACCTGAACGAGCAGTCGTCGGCCATCCTGGAGCGGGTGGCGCGGTTCCACAACAAGCTGTACCTGGAGTTTGGAGGCAAGCTCATCTTCGACTACCACGCCGCGCGCGTCCTACCCGGCTTTGACCCGAACGTCAAGATGCGGCTCCTGCAGAAGCTCAAGGACAAGGCCGACATCATCCTGTGCATCTACGCCGGAGACATCGAACGGCGCAAGATGCGCGCGGACTTCGGGATCACGTACGACGTGGACGCGATGAAGCTCATCGACGACCTCAAAGGCTGGGACCTGACCATCCGCGCGGTCGTGATCACGCGCTTCGACGACCAGACGGCCGTCAGGCTCTTTAAAAACAAGCTCGAGCGGCGCAAGATCAAGGTCTATACGCATCGCACCACCAAGGGGTATCCGACGGACGTCGACCGCATCGTCAGCGATGAGGGCTATGGCGCCAACGCGTACATCGAGACGGAAAATCCCCTCGTCGTCGTGACCGGCCCTGGCCCGGGCAGCGGCAAGCTCGCCACGAGCCTCTCGCAGATCTACCACGACCACAAGAAGGGGGTGTGCAGCGGCTACGCCAAGTTCGAGACCTTTCCGATATGGAACCTTCCGGTCAATCACCCGGTGAACCTGGCCTATGAGGCGGCGACCGCGGACCTCGGCGACTTCAACCTCGTCGACCCGTGGCACCTGCAGGCCTACGGCGAGACAGCGGTCAACTACAACCGGGACGTGGAGGTCTTCCCGGTCTTGAAGAAAATCCTAGAGAAGATCATGGGCCAGGACGCCGTCTACCAGTCGCCGACCGACATGGGCGTCAACAAGGCGGGTTTCGGCATCACCGACGACGCGGCCGTGCGCGAGGCGGCCCGGCAGGAGATCATCGCGCGGTACTTCCGTTACTCCTGCGAATACGCCTTGGGCTTGACCGAGAAGGAGACGATCGAGCGCGTCGAGCGCCTCCTGGAGAGGCTGTCGCTCAAGCCGGAGGACCGGCGCGTGGTGGAGCCGGCCCGGCGCGCGGCCCAGGAGAAACGCAAGAAAGAGATGGACATCATCCAGTGCGGGGCGGCGATCGAGCTGCCCGACGGCAGCATCGTCACCGGGAAGAACTCGCTCTTGATGCACTCGGCCTCGAGTCTCGTCTTAAACGCCATCAAGAAGCTGGCCGACATCCCGGACAAGATACATCTCTTATCGCCCCAGATTATCGACATGATCGGCACGCTGAAACAGAACGTCCTGGGCGCCAAGACCGTGAGCCTGGACTTGGAGGAGGTCTTGATCGCCCTGAGCATCAGCGCCGCGACAAACCCCACGGCGCAAGAAGCAATGAGCAAGCTCAAGGAACTCAAGGGCTGCGACGTCCACATGACGCATATGCCGACGCCCGGCGACGAAGCAGGGCTGCGCAAGCTCGGGGTGAACCTCACGAGCGACACGAACTTTTCGACGTCGAGCCTCGTCAGTTTGAGGTAAGATGGTCCCTGGCGCGATCATCGGGAAGTCGCCCGAGTCATTGTTTCTCAGGAGTCGCGCCGGGGATGATTTGCAGGGAAGGTAAGAGAGGGCAAATCAGGGGGCGAGATGAGTCAGAAGGCGGTGAGGTGGCTCTACCAGCAGCTGCCGGACCTGGTGGCAAAAGGGGTCCTGAGCCAGGAGGCAGCGGATAAGATCAAGCAGCACTTCGGGGAGATTAAGGAGACCAGCCGGACGTCGGTCATCCTCTTTTTCTGCGGGGTCGTCGGCGCCATCTTCATCGGCCTGGGGATCATCCTGCTTTTGGCCCACAACTGGGAAAACCTCTCGCGCACGACCCGGGCGCTCGTCTCCTTCGCGCCTCTCCTCCTGGGCCAGGGTCTGGCCCTGGGCGCCTTGCTCAAGCGGCCGGCCTCGGCCGCGTTCAAGGAGGCCTCGGCGACCTTCCTGAGCCTTATGGTCGCCGCCTCGATCGCGCTCGTCTGCCAGACCTATCACATCCCCGGTGAGACGGGCGCCTTTGTCATCACGTGGATGCTCCTCATCTTGCCGCTCGTCTACCTGCTGGAGGCCTCGCTGCCGGCGGCCATCTACCTTGTCGGCGTCACCTCGTGGGCCGGCAGCCACTGGAACGACCCGGCACGGATGCTGCTCTTTTGGCCGCTGGCCCTCGCTGTCGTGCCGCATTTTATCTGGGCGGTGCGCCGCGAAATCTACACCCTGCGTTCGACGATCCTCTCCTTCGCGATGATTTGTTGCTTTTCCGTCGGCGCGGGCTTCACCCTGAGGAACGCCTTTCCCGATTCCTGGCTCGTCGTGCTCCCCGCCACCTACGCCGTGTTCTACCTGTTGGCCAGCCGTCCGTTTGACACGGCCACGGCGAACTGGCAGCGGCCGTGGCGCGTCTTGGGCAGTCTCGCGCTCTTCGTGCACGCGCTCCTGCTGACCTTCCGCTTCGCGTGGAAGGAGATGGCAGATTTTGGCCTCTCCGAAATGGGCTGGGAAGGGGCCCAGGGCGGCGCGCCGGTTGAATATCTCATCACCGTCGCGCTCATCGGCGCTGCCGGCGCACTCTTCCTGGACACCGTGCGGCGCCGCGACACCCTGGCTTCGCTGTTCGGCGCCCTGCCGTTCCTCGCCATGGGCGGTTACTGCTTGAGAGGGCAGCCGCCGGTCTTTACGCAGGCGTTCTTCAACGCGTACCTCTTCGTCTTGAGTGTCAGCCACATCTTGATCGGCGGCCGCCGCAGCAGCCTCGGCACCGTCAACATGGGCATGTTGATGCTGGCTGTCCTCATCATCACGCGCTTCTTTGACAGCGATATCGGCTTCATCCTGAAGGGGCTGGTCTTCATCTGCGTCGGCGTCGGCTTCCTGCTGACGAACATCTGGCTGGCGCGCCGGCCGGGAGGTGTGCGATGAAAGGCAAGGTCCTCATCGGTCTCTTTTTCTGTCTCGCCGCCGTGCAGATCATCACCCCGCTGGCGATGATCCGCGGTCAGGAAGTCGTCCTGAAGGAGGGGGCTCCCTTCAAGTTTAAGACCGCGCCTGTGGACCCCTTTGACGCCTTCCGGGGCCGTTACGTCGCCTTGCGGCTGGAGCAGGACACGGTGCCCCGGCCCGGCGGGTTGTTCCTGTCTGAGGGCCAGACCGCTTACGCGGTCCTCGGCGTCGATGATCAGGGGTTTGCCGTGTTGACCGATGTCCTGACACAGCGGCCCGCCGGTGTCCCGTACATCCAGGCGAAGGTCAACTATTGCGCTGCCGACAAGATCCAGCTGGACCTCGGCATCGACCGTTATTACATGGGAGAGAAGGCGGCGCCGGTCGCGGAGCGGCTTGCCTGGCAACGGTTGCGGCGCGGCGTCCGCGACGAGCAGGACACCTACGCCGTGGTGAGGGTCAAGGACGGCCGGGCGGTCCTGGAGGCGCTGTACGTGGCTGGCCGGCCCATCGAAGACGCCGTCAGGGAAGAACTGCAGAAACAGACGTAGGGGCGGATGCCCATAAACAAGGAGGGTGTGATGCAGGAGCAAGAGATCGGCATGGTTACCCACTACTACGGGAACCTCAGCGTCGGGATCATCGCGCTGACGGGCGACCTGAAGGTGGGTGAGACCATCCACATCAAGGGCCACAGCGATGACTTCAGCCAGGCCATCGACTCGATGCAGATCGAGCACGCCAGCGTCACCGAGGCCAAGGCGGGCGACACCATCGGCGTGAGGGTCGCGCAGAAGGTCCACCCGAATGACAAGGTCTACAAGGTCGTCGCATAGCCGACGGTCCTCACGTAGATCATGTCGTCGGCCCTAATTTCCGATGGGGGGGTATATACTTTTGAATCAGATGCCTCGTCTTCTGATTGTGGCGCAAGGCATTGCCGGGGTCCGGTCCTGCCTTGGCGTCTCCTTCTTCGCCGTCACAGGCCCTCCGTCGGCCTAAGGTTTCTCACTTGAGCTTCGCTCATCCGGGGCGCGCCCTGTTTATAGGACGGGCAACGGCCCGGCAGACACCTTTCGTGCCATTCCTTCCCCCTTCTCGTTCCTTTCTTGTGCCGGAGGCCAAAAATCATGATGCCCATCGGTCCTTTGATGAAAGAACACAGACTTATAGAACGCATGGTCAGGATAATGCAGGCCCGCCTCGAGCAGACAAGGCAAGAAGGCAAGGTCGACCCCGCGTTTGTCGACACGGCCGTTGATTTCATAAAAACGTACGCTGACAGGTGCCATCACGGCAAGGAGGAAGACATATTGTTCGCGGGTCTGGGAAAAAAGAAGCTGTCCGCAGAACACCGCCGGATCATGAAGGAACTCATCGAAGAGCATAAAATGGGCAGGAATACCGTTAAGAAGCTGACCGAGGCCAAAGAGGGATATGTCCAAGGCCGCCAAGATGCCATCAAAGACATCGTTGGGAACATGGAAGTCCTTGTCCGGTTTTACCCCAAGCATATCGAGAAAGAAGACAAGCACTTTTTCATTCCCTGCATGGATTATTTCACGCAGCGTCAGCGAAACGAAATGCTGCGCGCGATGGAGGAGTTTGACAGGAACACGATCCACGAAAAATATGCGAAAGTGGTCGAAGGCCACGGAGGATAAGAGCCGCGCCTCCCAAGAAAAAGGGCAAATATGCCGAGCCGCTCAAATAAGCAGCCCGTCAAGAATATGAAGGCGAAGACACTCAACATGTCGGCCCTGCTTGATTATCAGCACGGCGCCGTTGTGAGCAGGGAAATCATCCGAAAAGAGACGGGGACCGTCACTCTTTTTGCGTTTGATAAGGGGCAGGGTTTAAGCGAGCACACGGCGCCTTTTGATGCCTTCGTTTATATGGTGGAGGGTTCGGCAGACATTATTATTTCAGGAAGACCCCACAAGGCGAGAACGGGTCAGTTGATCATCCTGCCCGCCC
>Ga0172362_10003242_pt1 | contig 14059 bp, 9 predicted proteins | sample LakKivs1_kivu2a2_FD_114534 | JGI IMG/M metagenome (GOLD analysis project Ga0172362, IMG submission 114534) | Sediment microbial communities from Lake Kivu, Rwanda - Sediment s1_kivu2a2 | ecosystem: Environmental > Aquatic > Freshwater > Lake > Sediment | place: Rwanda: Western Province, Lake...
CCCTCCCGCACTTCCTCCTTGATTGCGCCTCCCCAAGCCGTATAATGCACTATATGTTGCGCGCCCCCTCAATCAACATCGCCCCCCCGATCATCAGGTCCGATGATCCCGCCGCCGCCCTGTGGATTCCCCACGCCGCCGAGGGGGCCTCCGGCCGTTTCGAACTGCAGGAGGAGCGCGACGGCGCACCCGCCGCCCTCCGCATCATTGACCATTCCAGCCGTTTGGCATGGATCAGCGTCCCCCGCAAGATCGAGCCCCGCCGCGAATATCGCGTCGATGCCGAGATCGCAGGCTCCGGCCGCATCGCCATCCGCTGGATACGCATCGAGAAGCACTGGCTCTCCATGAAGGAAGGCACCTTTGAGCTCGCCGAGTCCGTCATTGAGGAAGCCCCCGGCAAGGAGATGCGCCTCGCCACGTATGAGCCGGCAACCATCGCCGCCGTCGCTCCCCGAGCCGCATCTCATTGCCGCATCGTACTCGAAACCCATGAGCCCGCCAACCTCACCGAGTTCCGCAGCATCTTCATGGACGGCCTCGGCGTCGACCTCCTCGAGATCCAGTACGCCCAGCCGGGCTACCACCCCGATGCGCTGAAGACCGCCGTCATCCAGTTCTGCGGCGAAGCCAAGGAAGGCACTTTCTCTCTCATCGACGAATCCGGCAAGGAACTGCTGGAGGAAGAGCTTGAGCCGCTCGATCAGCAGGCGTGGGGCCGCACCTACTGGCTCGCCGATTTCTCGCTCTTCCGCAAGGAAGGCACCTACGCCCTCGTCGTCGAGCTTGGCGGCCGGCGCCGCCGCACCAGATTCTTCCCCATCCGCCACGACGCCTACACCCGCCTGTCGGAGCTCGCCCTTCAATGGTTCCGCACGCAGCGCTGCGGCGTGGCAATCCCGGGTTGGCACCAGGCTTGCCACAGCGACGATTCCCCTCCCGGCGGCTGGCACGACGGCCCCGACTACTCCAAGACCACCGCCAACTACTGGATGGCCATCCACGCGCTCACCCATCTCTACGAGAAAGGGGGCGGCATCGGCCACGCCTTCGATAGCGAACTGCCCGACTCCCTCGATGAAGCCCGATGCGGGGCGGAATATCTGCTCGCCATCGCCCACGACGACGGCCGGTTCGCGTCATACGTCCGCCCGCGCGGCCCTCAGACCTGCATCGGCCCCGCCGAAGACGAGACCGACAACGCACCCGACACCGGCGACGAACGCGAGACCGGCCCCCCCTGCGATTGGACCACCGCCGCCCTCAGCGCCTACTCGCTCGCCAACTTCGGCCGCGTCATCGGGCAGTTCAAGCCCGACCTCGCCGCACGATGCCGGGCCGCGTCCGAGCGAACCTACTCCGCACTCGAGGCCTCCAAGACGCCCCAGGACCCCATCGCTCTCCACTCCGCCGCCGCGCTCCTATGCATCGGACTGTGGCGTGCAACCGGCGACGAGAAGTACCGCGAAGAATGCTCATGGCGAATCCTCTCCATCCTCCAGCGGCAGAAGGAAGAAGGCATCTTCACCGACTCCGCCGACTACCTCCGCCGGATGTTCCTCCCCCTCCCCGAACGCATTCACCTGCCCGACATGGCCGACGCCGACATGGGCGTGGAATACTACCCCGCGCCCTTCCTCTACCTCCAGGCCCTCATCTGCTACATCGAGCGCAGCATCGACGACGCCCTCGCCCTTGAGATCCGCGGCTCGCTCGACAAATTCCTCCTCCATCTCAAGGAGATCGCCGAAGTCTCTCCCTTCGGGCAGCTCGGCGAATGGACGCTTGCCGAGCATCCCGTCAGCTTCCCCGTCATGCCGCGCGGCTGCTCCACGTACTACCTCGGCTGCGGCTACCTCCTCGCCAAGGCCGCACTCCTGCTGGAACGCGACGACCTAGCCTCCATCGCACAGCGCCAGCTCGAGTGGATCCTCGGCCGCAACGTCCGCGGCGTCTGCTTGCTCGCCGGGGCAGGACACCGCGAGCCCGGCGCCTGCTACTCCCACTACGCCGCCTACCCCGAGCACCGCAGCGGGCACCAGCCCGGCGGCGTCGTCAACGGCTTCGTCGGCGGCGACGGACGCGACTACCCCATCGACTTCCCCTGCATCGATATCTGCTCACCCGCCGCCGAGGCCATCCGTTCCGGCCTCGACGCCGATCCCCGCACCAACGCGTTCTCCATTCCCAATTGCGCCGCCTTCATCCTCGCCTGCGGCGAAATGACCAAGATGCTCACGGGACGAGCCGAAGAGGGGTGAAGAGAGCGAAGACGCGAAACAGGGGCTGGGAACACTGAACACGGAGCAGGTCTTCTCCGCCATTCTGCGTGTATTCGCGGCCTTGTACCGGAAACACAGGAAATTTTTTCCGGAATTTTGCTTGCAATCACGGAAATCGTACGCCATAATATGTATGGGAATGGTGCAGGTTCGCCATCCCTTGTGTACAAACCGGCGCGGGCAGCCTGACAAGGCGGGGTAGGCTCTCGCGGCGGATCCGGCAACTTCAGCGCGTTTCAATAGTCCTGCCAACTGGAGCGGCCGCCGCCAAAAGCTGCGGCAGCCGATCTCGCCGATGATTCCCCCTTCACGCTAGACCCGATCTGAGTTCGGAATGCGGAATTCAGAATGCAGAATGGGCGTATCACGTTCTCATTCTGGATCCCGATTCCTGAGTTCTGATCTGATCTCGGCAAGCCCATCTCATTTTGCGCTTCACGCAGCTCTCGCGACAGATTCGTTCACTGATGAGCAGTTTCACGAAGTTCCTCAAGTTCCTGCGGCCGTTCAGACGGCGGATCGCGCTCTGCATCGGGTTCACCATCACGCTCACGATGCTCAGCCTCACGCCCCCACTGCTGCTGAAGCTGCTCACCGACGACGTGATCACGCGGGGCAACTGGCAGTCGCTGAACGTTGTGATAACCCTGCTTGTGCTGATGCCATTCTTGCAGGTGGGCATCTCGGCGCTGAACAACTACATCATCCATTTCGTGGGACAGAAGCTGATCTTCGACGTCCGCTACGCCCTTTACCGCCACATCCAGTCGATGTCGTTGCGGTTCTTCTCCAGCATGTCGACCGGTGCGATCATGCAGCGGATCATGGGCGACGTCAGCACCGTGCGCAGCATGGTGACGCACCAGACGATCTCGTTCATCACGGACATCGTTGCATGCCTGTTTGCTTTATCGATGTGCTTCCTGCTCAACTGGCGGATGGCGATCATCGTGATGATCGTGCTGCCGCTGTACGTGATCAACTACCGGTTCTTCGTGGCGAAGATACGCGACACGAACCTTGAGTACCGCAACAAGATGGACGGCGTGTGCGGCATTCTGCAGGAGCGGCTGTCGGCGGCGGCCATGGTGAAAAGCTACGCCCGCGAGAAAGCGGAGACGCGGCGTTTCATGTCGGACATCCGCGGCACGTTCAACGTCGCCCGCGAAAGCGCCACCTACAACGTTTCCTTCTCCACCTTCGCCAGCCTCATCGGCGGCATCGGCACTTCCATCATCTACTGCCTCGGATGCTACATGGTCATCTACGGCCGGATGGGCTACGGATCCGTCATGGCATTCGCCGCCTATACCGGCCAGCTCTTCGGGCCGGCGGTGCGATTCTCCGAAATGTTCAACCAGATCGAGCAGATGAAGGTGTCGCTCGACCGCATCTTCGAGTTGATGGACGTGAAGGCGGAGATCGCTGATCCGCCCCACCCGGTGGCAGTGAAGCGATTCCGCGGGCACGTCAAGTACGATAACGTGTCTTTCCACTATCTCGAGAACGAGCCGGTGCTGCGAGACGTGAACCTCGAGGTGGAGCCGGGCACGCTGGTGGCGCTCGTCGGCCATACCGGCTCCGGCAAGACCACCATGGCGATGCTCCTCTTCCGCTTCTACGACGTGCTCTCGGGGCGCATCCTCATCGACGGTCACGACATCCGCACGGTCAGCGTCCGGTGGCTGCGCCGCAACCTGGGCGTCGTCCTGCAGGACACCATCCTGTTCAACGACACGGTGCGGGAGAACATCCGGTTCGGCAAACCAACCGCTCAGGATGACGAGATCGTGGCGGCGGCGAAGGTGGCCGAAATCCACGACGTGATCGAGGCCCTGCCGCAGGGCTACGATACGATCATCGGCCCGGGGGGCACCAAGCTTTCCACAGGGCAGTGCCAGCGCCTCGCAATCGCACGGGCCATCCTCATCGATCCGGCCATCCTGATTCTCGACGAAGCAACGTCGTCGCTGGACACGGAATCGGAGGAACTCATCCAGCAGGCGCTCGGCCGCGTGATGGCCAACCGCACCTCGTTCGTGATCGCGCACCGGCTGTCGACAATTGTCAATGCCGACGTGATCGTGGTGCTCGACAAGGGCCGGATCGTGGAGGTCGGCAGGCATCACGAACTGATCGCCCGCCGCAACGGGCACTATCGCGCCCTCTGCAAGGAGCAGTTTGCCCTGCCAGAGCTTGCCGCGGAAGCGGAGCAGATCGGCAGAATCCAGCCGGCCATGCCGACGGTTTCGCTGGGAACGCTGGTTGTGAAGAATGGATGATGAGATGATGGGATGATGGGATGATGGGTGCAAGAGGGTTAAGGCCCTTGACGAGACGATGAGAAGAGGATCGACAGATGTGTACTCGTCTCTTCATCTCATCATCCCATCATCTCATCATCCCGTCATCCGTAGTTGGATTCGCTGATGAAGGTATTCATTCGACTAGCCCGGGCATATCTGAAGCCCTACTGGACGCGGATCGCGCTGTCCATCTGCCTCACCTGCGTGTCGTCGATGGCGCCGTTCGTGTTCAGCTTCATGGGCAAGACGATCGTCGACGACGTGCTGGAGATCGCGACGACGCCGCCGAAGCCGCCGGAGCTCGATCCATCCGACCCCGTGTCGCCCTACGCCCATCACTCCTACGCCAATGCCGAGCCTGAGCGGCGCGGCCTCGACGACGTCTTCATCGCACGCACCGGTAAGACCTCCGCTCGCAAGCTCAAGCTGCTGGGAATATTCTTCATCGCGTACATCACCATTCACGCCACCCTCGCTGCACTCCGATGGATCTCGTGGTACAACACCTCGATCATCGGACAGAAGATCGTCTTCCGCATGCGCACCGATCTGCACGACAAGCTGCAATCGCTGCAGATGACCTATTTCGACCAGATTCAGACCGGCAAGATCATGGCTCGCGTGATCGACGACGTGGACGTGATCCGCACGAACGTGACGAACACGGTGATCATGTTCGCGACGAACCTCACGATGCTGGCGGTGGGGTGCGTGATCCTCTATTCCATCAACTGGCGGATGGCGCTGGTGGCAACGTGCTGCCTGCCGCTTTACGGGCTGAGCTATCAGTTCTTCGTGCGGCGCGTGCGCGAAGCCACCCGCAAGATTCGCGAGATCAACTCGCGCACCTACGGCTACCTCCAGCAGAAGATCAGCGGCATCCGAGTCGTCAAGTCGTTCACGCAGGAGAAGATGGAGCTGCTGCGCTACCGCCGGCTCGCCCGCGAATACTTCCAGACCGTCATGCGGCGCGACGTGTTCCACATCCTCCTGGGCGGAATCGCCACCATCATCTCCGGCGCGGGCACCGCCTTCGTGCTCTGGTACGGGGCATCCCTCGTGCGTGACGGATCCCTCTCCCTCGGTGAAATGCTCTTCTTCCATGCAACCGTCGGCTGCCTCTTCTCGCCCGTCATCCAGATTTCCGACACCAACGTCGTCCTCCAGTGGCTGGTTGTCGTCATTCAGCGGGTGTTCGACGTCTTGGACGAGGAAGTGACGATCAAGGACCAGCCCGGCGCGGTCAAAGTTGCTGACATGCGCGGCCTCATCGAGTTCCGAAACGTCAACCTCAAGTACAAGGCACCCGACCCGAAGCTCCAGCCGCAGGAATCCGCCGACCGCCACGGGCACGGACACGACCACCATGGGCACCATCATCCCATGCCGGAGGAGAAGGAGACCGAGCCGCAGCCGCCCAAGGAATTCGACCTCGCCATCAAGGACATCAACCTGGCCATCCAACCCGGCCAGATGGTGGCCATCACCGGCGCCAGCGGGTCGGGCAAGACCAGCCTCGTCCTGATGCTGCTGCGCCTCTACGAGCCGACCGACGGCCAGATTCTGATCGACGGGCGCGACGTCCGCACGATCAGGCTCACCAGCTTGCGCCGGCACGTCAGCCTCGTCCCGCAGGAGTCGGCAATCTTCTCGGGCACCATCGCCGACAACATCCGCTATGGGGAACCTTACGCCCCGCTCGAGGCGGTCGTCGCAGCCGCCACGGCCGCCGAGATTCACCCGTTCATCGATGAGCTTCCCGACAAGTACGATACGAAGGTGGGCGAGCAGGGCGTGAGCCTCTCCGGAGGCCAGAAGCAGCGAGTCTCCATCGCACGCGCGCTCCTCACCGACCCCAGCGTGCTCATCCTAGACGACTGCACATCCGCCCTCGACGCCGAGACCGAAGCCCGCATCCAGCAGACGCTCCAGCGCGTCCTTCACCGCCGCACCTCGATCGTCATCACCCACCGCACCTCCATGGCCATGAAAGCCGACAAGATCATCGTGCTCGACAAGGGCCGGATCGTGGAGGAAGGCAGGCACGACGAACTGCTGGCCAATCGCGGATACTACTGGAGGATCTACAGCAGCCAGCAGAAGGGAATGGCGAAAGCGGGATGATGTGATGATGGGATGATGGGATGACGGGATGAAGAGGAAGAGCAAGAGGAAACATTGAACATCGAATGAAGACTCGCAGGCGGTTCGGCGTGTTCGATATCCCATGTTCGGTGTTCGATGTTGGATGTTCAATGTTCATTTTCCTTTTTCAACTCGACACAGGAAATCCGCAAAACCCCAGCATCGGCCGCTGGTCCTCGTCTCGCAGGCTGATTTTCGGATCCGGCGAGACGGCCCCGTGAACCTTCGTGGCACCGCTGGCGGGGCGGGCGAGCTTCAATGTGACGCGGATGCCCGCAACCTCGACCTCGCTGATCGGCACCTCGCCGGTCTCGTCCTCGACCGTGAACTCGGGAGTTGGGAACGCGTGCGGCGTGAGCCAGCCGACGACGTTCTCGAACTCGAGGATGACGGTTGCACGATCGCCGGCGGCGAATGACGCGCGGGCGATCTCCGGCGCCCGATAGTTCAGCTTCTGCCCGTATACCATGCCCAGCGCCGCCTTCGCACAGCGCTCCCCCAGAATGACGTTGCCCGCCGCGCTCGTATGCACGCAGTCGTTCAGCGGCAGATCGAGCGACGGCACGACGGCGACGTTCCCCATGGTGCGGGCCACCTGCCGCTGGGCCTCGCGGACGATCCCCCACGAGCGCTCGGTCATCACCACGAAGCTGCCCTCTACGCGGTTGAGCTGCACCGTGATCACCGGCAGGTCGGGCTGGCCGAGCTCGCCGCGCATCGTCGCGACGAATCGCTCGAACCGCTTCGCATAGGACGGCCCGAGTTGCGGCCCCGCGTCGCTCTCCCCCTGATACCAAGCCATTCCTGCGATCCGCCCGCCGACGCGCCGGATAACGTCCATCATGTTCGCGTAGAGCACGGGCGACGCCTCGCCCGGATCCCACGCGCTCAACGGCGAGCCGCCGAGGGCCACAGGCAGCAGGCCGACCGGCACCCCGGTTGCTCCGAAAATCTGCCGACCGAACGCCAGCCACGGCGAGTGGTCCACCCATCCGCTGTCGCGGTTCACCGGATGAGCCGTCCGGGTGGTATCGTGCAGCGGATGCGTCGCCAGCTTCCAGCGCAGGTCGGCGCCGAACGCGTGCACGCACAAGCACGGCGCATCCTCGACCGGGCCGTGCCCGTAACCGGCGGCGTTGCTCTGCCCGGCGAGCGCCCACAGGTCGCCCACCGCCACGTGCAGGACCTTGTCGCCGGTCAGCCGCCAGGGATCGTTGCCCTGCCGCAGACGGGTATCGATCTTGTAGAGGCCCCCGGTCGGCACGCCGGTCAGGGTGATCTTCCATGTGCGGCCATCCATTGCAGCTTCGCGCCAGTCGCATTCGGGGCGCGGCGGGCGGCCATCGCCCTCCCGCACGGCGCGAGCCTCAACGGTGCACGCCACACCGGACGCGAGATTCGGGTCGGGTGTGAACACGCCCGAAAGCTCGATCTGCGCGGTGCCATCCGCTCCGCGCTGGAAAACCTGCCAATCCTGCGGGCCACCGACGATGTACGCTCCGGGATTCTTGTATTCAGAGTTCATTCAGCCGGCACTCCTTGTTGATGAAAAGCCATGCGAACAGAGAGGCCGAAGAATATACCGCGAAGCGGGGGAAGAATCAAGGAGGGATGGATTGCCGGGATGGAAATAAGGAAAAAGGCAAAAGGCGAAAGAAGGCGCGAAATCCGTTCTTTCCTTTTTCCCTCTTCCTGCCGACGCGGAAAAGTATTTGACATATCCCCGGATTGGGGTTACAATTCTAGGAGTAGATCAATTCCACATGGGAGAACCACCGAGGACCTTCATTCGCCCTGCTGACAGGTTTCACCGTTGCCCGGAAGCGGAAACCTGGGGAGACAATCATACATGGTGCCCGTAGACCTTTCGCGCATCCTGATTACGGAAACGAGCGACCAGCAAGTGATCTGGCTCAGGGAGCGCCACGGCGACCGGAGTTTCCCGATCGTGATCGGGATCTTCGAGGCCGTGGCGATCAAGCGCAAGTTGAACGACGAGCCGCTGGAGCGCCCCCTCACGCACGACCTCCTGGCCAACGTCATCGGCCAGCTCGACGCCCGCGTGGAACGCATCGTGGTGACCACACTGAAGCGCACCACGTTCTACGCGAAAATCATTCTGCGGCGCGACGGCCACGCCATCGAAATCGATTCGCGCCCCAGCGACGCCATTGCACTCGCCGTCCGCGTCGCCGCGCCCATCTTCGTTGAAGAAGAGCTTTTTGAGCTCGTCGGCAAGCCCGAGGTCAAAGAGGATTCGGGCACCGAGCAGGAGTAGAAGGAAGTTGAAAGTTAGGAGTTAAGAGTTAAGAGTTGACAGTCAAAGGCTAGAAGGTATAAGCCAAGACAGGAAGCTGCCGGAAGGCTTTCGATGCCGACTCTTGACCTTGAACTCTTGACTCTTGGTCCTTAACTGGTAACTCCTAACTGGCCCCTAACTCTTAACTTTTGACTCTCGACTCCTTCCGGAGAGATGCCGGAGCGGTCTAACGGGGCGGTCTTGAAAACCGCTGACGCTGAATAAGCGTCCGGGGGTTCGAATCCCTCTCTCTCCGCCAGATTCTCCTCCGAGTGCGGAATTCAGAATTCAGGACTGGGCTCCTGAGCTCTGAATTCTGCATTCTCTATTCTGCCGTCTGCAAACAAGGCCCCGACCGGAAAAGAAGGCAAAAGTAAAAGGTAAAAAGGCAAAAGGCTGCAGGGCCAGCTGATGATCGTCTCCGTTCCTGTGGCCCCCTTTCCTCTTCCCTTCATCCGACCGATTCCCGAAAGCGAGGAGATGACATGGACATCCTCACCCACGCGCGGCAGCGCCTCGTCGGCCTGTGCACCGAGCAACAAGTTGATCAGGGCAAACCGATCATCGTGCGGCAGTTGTCGGCGGAGGCCGCGATCGGCCCGGGGGCGTCCGATGACTTCGCGATCAAGCGCGGCAAGGAGCGCGTGATCGAGGCCGTCTTCGACGGTGCCCGCGGGCAGGCGTTCACCGATCAACCATCAGACTGGCAGGGCACGCTGGGCGGGTTGCTGGGGCTCGACCTGTCGGCCATTGCCAACAGGGCGCTGTTCGTGGCGGGGATGAACGCGGTCCTGCGGGCGTACGGCGTGGCGGCGGGCACCATTCATTGCACCGATGACGCCCCCGAGCGCTGCGGGCCGGCAATCGCCGAGCAGATCGAGCGCGAGCGCGGCTCCGGCCGCATCGGCCTCATCGGCCTGCAGCCGGCCATCCTCGGAGCACTGGCATGGCGGTTCAGCCCCGACCGCGTGCGAGTGATTGACCTCGACCCCGACAACATCGACACCGAACGGTCCGGCGTGCCGGTGTGGGATGGGCGCGAGGACCTGGCGCGGCTTGTCGATTGGTGCGACGTGGGGCTGGCCACCGGCTCCAGCATCGTCAACGGGACGATCGACGACATAGCTGAGCGCTTCCGGACCGCGGGCAAACCGGTCGTCTTCTTCGGCAATACGATCGCAGGGGCGGCGGCGTTGCTGGGGCTTGCCCGGATCTGCCCGTTCGGGCAGTAGATGCATGGGAGGCTAATCCACCCGCAATCCAAGCTCGCGTGCGTGCCGGCGAAGCTCGCGCACGAAGTCCACGTCGGGATGCTGCCGCAGGATGGGGTGGCGGTGCGCTTCATGGCACGGGCGGTACTGGTCCATGACGTTGACGTATGTGCGAGGTGAGATCTCGCGGGCGAGGAAGTCGATGATGGCCATGCTCCCGCTGAGGCCGCCGGGAAGGACGAGGTGGCGGACGAGCAGGCCGCGGGAGGCGATGCCGTTGTCGATGCGAAGCTCCCCCACTTGCCGCTGCATTTCCTTCAAAGCATCGCGCATGGCATCGGGATAGCCGGGCGCGGCGGACAGCTCCTCGGAAACGTGCGAATCCCAGTACTTTGCGTCGGGCATGTAGATGTCGACGTAGCCCTCGAGCAGCCGCAGCATCTCGACGGACTCGTATCCGCCGCAGTTGTAGACGATGGGCACGTGCAGGCCGCGCGACCGGGCGGCATCGATAGCGTCGACCAACTGCGGCGCGAAGTGCGTGGGGGTGACAAAATTGACGTTGTGGCAGCCCCGATCCTGCAGGCCGAGCATCAGCTCGACCATCTGCGCACCGGTGATCTCACGGCCGGCGCGGCCGTGGCTGATGTCGTAGTTCTGGCAGAAGATGCAGGCGAGGTTGCAGCCGCTGAGGAAGATGGTGCCGGATCCGGCGGACCCGACGAGCGGGGCCTCCTCCCCGAAATGCGGCATGGCCGAGGCGACCCGCAGGCGGTCGGTCATCCCGCAAAACCCGGTCTCGCCGGCCGTGCGATCGACGCCGCACTTCCGCGGGCAGACGCGGCACGCCTTCAGCAATTCCATTGCCTGATCACGCGCAGCCATTGCTGGTCCTTTCCCTCAGTTTGATCGCGGTGCTTCTCCCGAGAGTCAGCCTCAGCACGTGGATGGTCAGAACCAGTGCAACCAGGTTGGCGGCGGCAATGACGAATGACGCCGCGGGCACGATGTTGTTCACCTTTCGGTGAACGCCCGTTGCGTCCATCGATGGGCTGATGCCAACGGTGTGAGCACCAATAGCAAGCAGCCAGCCGGTGACCCAGAATCCTCCAATCATCAGCATGGCCATCAGCGTGTGGCGGGCAACCATCGTCCACCGCGCGGTGCTCGCGCGGCCACGTACGGCGCGCCCCAGATGCAGCACCGGCATCAGCAACGCCAGCATAAGATAAAACATTCCGCCGATTCCGGTCCCGGGAATTCCAGCCGTCATCTCAGTGTCCTTTCTCATAAACCTGCAGCGGGCGGCGGGCGATCACTTCCGACCACAACGCCTCGAGCAGGAAGACCGCGTTGACCGTTCGCAGCACAAAGAAGCCCGGCAAGCTCGCCAAGGCCCGAGGCACTTCCCGCCTCGGCACTGCGGCAAACATCACCGGCACAACGACAACGGAAGCATCAACCACGTAGCCGAGCGTGAGGATGGGCGCCCGCCACACTACCGCCAGCACGGGCAGGAGCAGCAGATAGACGATCGAGGCTACCACCGCGTCCCACAGTGCCACGCCCACCATCGCGCGCAGGCACGGAATGTGCAGCAGGTCGCGCCAATGCAGCATCACGTTCTGCACGAAGCCGTGCGACCATCGCTTGAGTTGCTTGCGCATGAACAGGAAATTGTGCGGCTCGATCGGATAGCACACCGCTTCCGGAATGAACCGCACGCTGTGTCCGGCTTTGTAGAAGCTCCACGTGAGGTCCATGTCTTCAGCCATCGTGCGGGTGGACCACCCGCCGTTGGCACGGAGGACGGGGGTGCGGTAGGCGGAGAAGCAGCCCGACGAGATGAGGGGCTTCTCGTAGTAATCCTGGATGGGCTTGTAGAAGCTGAAGGCGAACAGATATTCGATGTATCGGCCGCGCTCCCAGATCGATTTCACCCGCCTGGGGATGACGAACCCGCAGGCAGCGGCAACCTTTGGTTGGTCGAACGCCGCCATCAGCTTCTCGATGGCGTTCGCCTCCAGCGTGGTATCGGCATCGATCGCCATCGTGAATTCGGTATCGACGAACTGCAACGCGTAGTTTTGGGCGCCGGCCTTCGAGCCGGTGTTCTTCGGCGGGCGGATCACCGTCGCCCCGCAGTCGGCGGCAACCTCGCTGGTCGCATCGGTCGAACAATCATCGACTACGATGATCTTCTCCGGCGGCTGCGTCTGCTCGAGAAGACTCCGAACGGTATCAGAAACAACGTCGGCCTCATTGTAGGCCGGCACAATCACGGTGAGGCGCGCAGGACAAGCGGCGTCCGCGTGCCGGACAGAAGGTAAACTCATCTTGATTGAAGCGGTACGTCAGTAGTGCGGGTGGTCGTCTGCAGAGGAATCCTGCGAGCCATCTAGCCCTATTTCAGCCCCCTGATTTTCCTTACTCTCACTATCATACACGATCAGGACGGAGATGTCAATGAGATTCTCGGACCGATTCTCGGACCGGATTGGACCGTTTTTCGAGCGAATGCTCGAAGCCTGCCTTGCGGGAAAACCTGCAAAATCATCTTGAAGTCGGGCCTCGAGCGGCATATAATTCATGCGCAGTTGGAGCACGTCGCACGTCTGTAATGGAAGCAATGATGACGATAGCTGCCATCCCGATGAGGTGCGGAGCGCTTCTGTCCGTCGCGGCCGTCTTTCTGGCCACGGTCGGAGCAGATGGGCTTCATCCGCTGTGCCATCACGGGCACGGCGATTCCGAACTGCGCCTGGCCGCTCCCGGCCACACGCCGTCCATGGCTTCCGGGCCGCACGTCACGCACTCCGCCTGCCCCGTGTGCGTGTTCCAAGCCACGTCCCAGTTGGATGTTCCCGCCCTTCCGGCACAGCGGACGGAACTGGCTCCGCAGCGGGATCGGCTGGTTCCTGTCCTCGACCCCTGCATCGACCATACCCCGGCGGCACCCGTTCGGCCGCGAGCGCCTTGAGAATTGGAAGTTAACAGTTCAGAGTTAAGAGTTACGAGTTCAGAGCTCAAAGTCTCAACTGACTGAACACTGGGCTCCTGACTCCCAGCTTTGAACTCTCAACTTTGAGCTCTGAACTTTTAACTCCTTGCTTTTGACTCTTAACTCTTAACTTTGAACTCTCCACTCAAACAGAGGTGTTGACATGAGAATCGCAGGGAAAACTTGCATGCTACTGATTGCGGCATCCGTCTTGCTGGCCGGATGCGCCTCTAAGGAGCAGCCACGCACCGGCTCAGCGGCGACGCTGAACGTCGTCGCTTCGTTCTACCCCATGTATCTCACCGCCCTGAACGTGACAACCGGCGTACCGGGCGTCTCCGTCGTGAACATGACGCCCAATGCCACCGGCTGCCTCCACGACTATGCCATCACCACCGCCGACATGAAACGCCTGGCCGAGGCGGACCTATTCGTGACGAACGGAGCCGGCATGGAGTCGTTTCTCGAGAAGGTGGCCGGGCAGTACCCGCGACTGAAGATCGTGCAGTTGGCGGAGGGCATTCCTCTGATTCACGGCCACGGCGAGGAGGGCGACAACCCCCACGTGTGGGTCAGCGTCAGCCATGCGATGGCGCAGGCGAGGAATCTCGGAAAGGCAATGGCGGCGCTCGATCCTCGGAACGCCGACGCTTACCGCAGGAATACGGACGTCTACGCTGCGAAGCTCGAGGCCCTGCGGTCGAAGATGGAAGCCGCACTGGCTCACTATCGCGGCCGCAAGATTGTCACCTTCCACCAAGCGTTCCCTTACTTCGCTGAGGAATTCGGGCTGGAGATCGCCGCCGTGATCCAAC
>Ga0172362_10003245_pt1 | contig 14055 bp, 12 predicted proteins | sample LakKivs1_kivu2a2_FD_114534 | JGI IMG/M metagenome (GOLD analysis project Ga0172362, IMG submission 114534) | Sediment microbial communities from Lake Kivu, Rwanda - Sediment s1_kivu2a2 | ecosystem: Environmental > Aquatic > Freshwater > Lake > Sediment | place: Rwanda: Western Province, Lake...
CGCATCGAGTCGGTCACGGGCGGCACTTCAATCTCCAGCACGGGAATGTCGAATTTTTCCTGCACGATTTCGCCGATAACCCGGCCTTCCAGCGCGCAGTGGCTTGCGCCTGGGATACGTGATATAAGAACCGCCTCGGAGCCGAACCGGCGGATGTCCGTGCATATTCGCTGCGCCCGGTCGATAGATGAGCCGACCATCGGGTCTGCCAGCGCCATTTGCGCCAGAGCCTCGAGCGGCGGCAGGTCTTCCGGTATCTCATCGAGCGCATGGGTGAAAAGATATTCCGTGCCACATATCCTGCCGCCGCAGTCTTCGAGGAGGTTCATCACCTGCAAATCCGCCACGGGATTTACCCAGAAGATTCTCGCCGCACCGGCGTCGAGAACACCTTTGCCTGCGCGGACGCGGGATGTTTCCTCATCGAGTAATTCCTTCAGCACGTTAATCGTCTCCTGCCGGTCGGAGCAAAAGTGTATCGCAAGCATCTCGGCGATAAGCATTTCGAGGGCCGGGACGGGACATAGTTCCGCGGTGAACGCGAGCCGTCGAAGCCCTGCCAGGTGTCTGCGGACCAGGTTCGCTGTTCGTATTCCGGCGGAAAGCTTCTGTTCGGTTAATTTATCACCAGCTAATTCTTCCAGGGCGACCTTGATCCGTTCGAGCTGGGATTTGACGAATTCGACCTGGCATTTTGGCGCCGAAAAGCCGCCCGGCAGATTTACCGCTGTCTCATCTGGTTCGGGGCTTCGCCGATGGGGGATTTCCCACCAGAAGATGGGCTGTCCGAGGCCGTTCAGCCGCTGGGCGATGGCTGAAAAATCGTCGCAAGTTGCCCCCACGCTGCAAACGAGCATATCAGGAATAGGGAAATGCGCTTTGGTGATAAAAGCCCCCAGCATCGCTCGTACCGGGCAGAATGACTCGTCGATGCCGAGCGAGTCGGCGATTTCGAGAAGGCCGGCGCCGAGCTCCATCACGCACGGAATCCACCAGGCTCCATCTGGATAAAAGGCGACAAGGTTCTCAAGGCAGTACGCCATTACCGGCACGGTTCCGAGGTCTTTCATTGTGCCGACAATTTTCCTGCCGGCGGCGCGGGCCTCGTGCAGGCGGTATTCTTCCGTGAGCAGGAAGTTCCACAGCCTCAGGGCAGCGGCGGAATTGTCGTATCGAAGCTTCAAAAGGCGCCGATCACCATCCTCGACGTGCCGGCGGAGCGGCCCGCCGTAGGCCGGCTGGTATATGCCCGATTTCTTCAACTGCTCATATCGCAGGTCCCATTCTTCGAGTGTAATTCGTCTCGGTATATTGTTCACTGCAGCATCTCCAGAAACGCACGGATTCGATTTGCCGTTCGTTGCCGCTCGTTGTCGTTGTCACCGCCGGTATCGATATCGAGAACCGGCAGGTTGCTCCAGTCTTTTAAACGCTGAACTTCGGCGTGCCATAAGTCGCACCATACATACCGGCGGAAAATAATTCCCTGTACAGTTCTTGAAGCAATCTTTTGCTGAAGCCATTTGTAGAGTCCGCTGTTCGGCCGGCGGGAAGCATCATTAATGCCGATGAAATATGCGTCGGCAAGTTCCATGAGCGGCTCATCATGCAGACGACGGCGGTCAAACGGGGCGCACAATCCCCGCTCACCGGTTTCGGTTGCATCCAGCACGACTCGTCCGCCTGATTGCTCTATCACATCGAAAAGATCAAAATCCTGTTTCATTAAAGGCCCTCCGATTATAGCCAGATGGATGCCGTCAACTGACGACTCGGTAGAAGTGGGAGAATCAGGCGTCTTGTCCGGCCCATCGCGGTATAAAGAAGCAATTGCTTCAGCATATCGTCTTGCGGATAAATATTCTCTTGCTGCAAGGATGGCTTTTCGGGCGCTGTCATATTCGAGCATGACCTTTGCCAGGGCATTGTTTGATGGTGAATTGCCGCCTAACTTTGTAAGAAATCTGCCGAGCCGCTTGAGTTCATCGATGTACAGCCTTTGCGATTCAAAGCTCTGCCACGTGCTCGGTACGTTCATAAGAAAGGCAGGAAGCTGACACTTGCGTACAAGAATGTCAAAAGCTCGGCGCATCTGGTCGCATACCGTTGTCACTATGACTCCATCTGCACGTGTATTATTCATTACCTCGCCTATAAAGCATCGGACAAAGGGACAAAGACCTTCCGTTCGAGCTAATGCGGAGTCTGGCTCCGTGTGGTCGAGTGATAGCCTGAATGGGTGCAGGCCGTGCGCTGCAATCCACTCAGCGGGCACGTACGGACATGTGTAGATTATCGTCTTCATCTACGAGAGCTCTCCCACCGGTCGGAGTTTTGGCGGACCGTCTCGAATAACGCTTCGACTCTCAAAGCAATACGGGCCGAATCGGACGGCGAATAATCCGTTTCAATTCTTAGATATGGTATTTCGAGCTTTTTCTCGGCCAGCTCTTTAACGAGATAGGACTCGACGTCGTACGTCAGGCAGGCCTGCCAGATCAGATCGATGATGCACTGAGGATTATATTCCCCGGCCAGCCTGCCGAGCACTTCCAGCCGCCTGTCGTTTTTTGTCATTACCGAGCAGGGCAGACGCAGATACTTTTCTGCCAAAGCAAGGATGGGATCGTCAACCGTTTCGTCAACGTCTTCGAGAATTGGCTTTAAGCCCGTGCAGTTGTCCATACAGACGACAAGCCCCCCGTGTGACTCGATAATATCAAGCACGCGTTCGGCCCCGTGCACAAGAGGAACTCCCGTCAGCAGCACTCGCACAGAGGGATTCCTGCCGGAGCAGGTCTTTTTGTTTTTAAGAAGCTTATCCGCTTCCGCGTATTGGCCGAGGTCGGCTTCGATTCCCGATATGATGCTCTTGAAATCCAGCAATTGCCTGCCGGTAAGCGGCGGGGATTTCGACTTCATCAGCTCCGCCAGCTCGCGTCTTAATCGCCGTTCGCGATTCATTGTTCCGATGGCTTGTCTTATTTTTTCATCGGTAATCACGACGCCGAGATGCTCTTGTAGTTTTGCCCTGAGCTTGCGAAGCTCACTGACCCAATGTGCCATGGCGTCGCTGTCCGTCGGCTTCTGGGGCAACTCCATTATGTACGTTGGGCGAGCAAGCCCCATCAGCTCGTACATCTTTTTCTTGCCGTCGCATGTCGTCTCGGCCACGATAAGGTCCGCCATTTCGAGAAACGGATTCGCCTTTTGAATATGGTAGCCGTAGGTCGATTTGATAAGGGGGCACAGATTTGCGGGCAGGTGTTCTTCCGCCGGCGGTATCATCTCCGCCGAGCCGCCGCACAGGCATACCGGCACGGCATCAGCGGCCATAATCAGCTCGCGTGGCGTATATTCACACATGATACCCACTATATGCCTGCCTTTGGTTTTGGCATCCGTGGCGTGTTTGTAGCAGTTCTGTATCATGCTGCCGAACCAGCTCAAAGGGCCGTTATCCGGCCCCTTGGCTGCACGTTTTGGAGTCGAGCATTCCGGCTGAGGAGGATTACATGGATCACCAGGCTCGACAATTTTGTCAATTTTGTTTTTGCCGCAACATTTTCCCATTTTCTCAAACCTTAAAACCAGTAATAAAATCGCAGGAATAAAAACCCCAAATAAATTTGGGGGCTAAATATATAGTCCCGCTTTTTGCGCGGATTCTTATTTACCTTTCTTTCGGGCGACAAACAGACTCTGGGCTATTTTTCCTTCATTCGCCAGTTTCTGCATAAAGACCATTTCAGCCGCCATTGATTTCATTAACTCACTGTCGAACCCGATGATTTTCAAGGCGTCGTATGTAAGCTGCATATTGAGCATGTTCAGGTAAAGGTCAACATACGATCCGAACCGGCCTGTATCTTCAGCCTTGATGACTTTGCAATTGTTTGCCGCTAATAAATCTCTATAACCTTTGAGGTTCTGTACATTCGGAAACTTCATAAAGGTCATGAACCGTTCGGCTTCGGCATCCGTCAGCCCGGCGTCGCCCTCGATCCAGTCGGTGAAGGCAATAATACCCGCCGGCTTTACGATTCGAGCAGCTTCGGAGACAAGCTTTTTCTTATCGACGACGTAGCACCATGCGTCCTCTCCCCAGATGAAATCGGCGCTTGCATCTGCCAGGCCGCTGTCACACACGTCGGCCAGCGTGAATTCAATCCTGTCCGCCAGCCCTTCCTGCTCGCACCGGCGGACGCCTTTCTCGACGACCTTTTGGGTAGCATCGACGCCCTCCATCCTGGCTACATTTCGAAAACGCACCAGAAAACGCATCCCGGCGCCGTTACAGCAGCAAAGGTCAACGCCTTTCATGCCGGGGCCGATGCCTGCCTTTTCTGCAAGGTCCATCGACGATATGAAGCCGCCGATATGAATCTGTTCTCCCATAATCAGCTCCCAAAGGTCACCTTCGGGACCGCTGTAAACGGCTTGTACTTCCTTAAGGCCAATATTATTTTTCATTTTCATGATATCTCTCCTTAATACTCGTATTTTACCTGAACCGCCCACACTTCGTCCTCATCATGATTCAGCAGTTTGCCAAAATCGGCGTAACCTCCGGCGATAGTCAGATGGTCGTTTACCACATAACCCAGACAGGCATCCCACCAGTCTTGTTCAGGCATAATCAAATGCCTGGTATCCGGAGGATACGGATCGCACAGATCGGATTTCTGGCGATACTCGCTTGCCAGCAATAACTTGTCCGTTAGGAAGTAGATCAGGCTGCCCTCGAATGTAGTCCGGCGCTCTCCGGCGAAACCAAGCAATCCTGTATGTATTGCGTCGCTATTACGAAGTCCTGCCGAGATGATAAGCGGTTTAGGAAGCCAATCGGCGATTGTTTTGGTTGCTACGGCGGTAAAATCCGTACCGGAATCATGATCGACGCCAAGCATATCACAAAGCCCGCCTGTTTGCCTGTTGATTTTGTTATGACCGTGGTTCCATTTGAAATGAGCACCTAAAGTTACCGCCGGCATCCAGGCATAGTCGAAATCGCCTTCCTCGATGACCATTAATCTTGTATTTAAATTGTGTAAAAGCGCATGATTATCAACGTGTATACCTGCATAGGCCTTTATATCTTCAGGCCAGTCTCCCAATCCTATGCGTTCCATGGCGTAACCAAGCTCCACCTTGCCCCCGATGTTCTCAGTCACGGCCACGGATTCAAAGTCCTTTTCTCCGATAGCGGCAAAGCTGAATGAGACGCTGGGAAGACCGAATATTTCCCCGTTTTCGGGTGGATTTGCCAGATATGCAGTACTTGTTATAAATACACCGCTATTGCCCTCCACGTTGTGCGTTGGTAATGGCGGCCCAGCTAAAACTGTAGTTACTGACAGAAATGCAATTATCATGATAATCGCTTTCAATCCTTTCGTCCTCAATAACTTTTTCATGGTCAGTTCTCCCTATAAATATAAATTTCTATCCTAATTACATGTGCTTTCGTGCTGTTAAATGCTATGCATTTATGCCTCTGCCGTTTCTATACCTCCTTTCTTTTTTTCTGTTTTTTTTATTCCAATAAAAAAGGCGGGTAAGAATCGTTTCTGAACCCGCCGGTATATACTAGCGCAAACTTTATGCTATTTGATGGAGTGCCAGCTCCTTTCATGGGTGACTTCAAAGGGTCCCAGATCGATATCGATCTGCACCTGGAATCTGCCTTTGAATCCTTCTGGCACTCGCCACGAGTACCGGCAGGTACCACCTCAACCATACTGGAACTTATTTGCTACCAGTGTTGTTCCTTTCTCATCCACAATTTTGAACGAAGGCGGCGATGGACGGTTCCCACCCTGCTTTCGGCCAGGCAGGTATTCCTCGCTTGAACAGCCAACGAGAACCGGACCGATTGATACTGTCCCGGCCCCTGCCTGCTGGACGTCCGCCTTCACGACGAATGGCGGCCCGATTTTGATAGATGTCACCTCTCCCGGTCTGATTGCGAAATGTTCGAGCGGTCCCAGACGGGTGAAAGCTGAAGAGGGATTGGAGGAAAGCACATATAAGTCGCCCGATGCATCCGCCTTCGAGAGAATGATGTTGATCGCCTTATACTCACCAGTTGGCAGTTGCCATTGACGACCATGCAAAAGGTGTTGATCTGCGGCATCAGACCATAATCTCAGCTCCACGTCGGCGTCGTTCGATTCTATAGCAAGTGTCCCGAACTGCGGCTCGGTCTTGGAGAGCGTCAGGCTCATTCCATCCGGCGCGACGTCCAGCGCATAGTAGTCGTCCGCCACTTTCAGCAACCTCCCGAGTGGCACGACCTCGGACCGCTCATAAAGCGATATTTCGAATTCCCCATTTTGATTCAAGTCGATGGCGAAGACGTCACTGGCGGGAAACCGCCATGAGCGATCGAGAGGTAGCGACAGAATCGATCTGTACAAGCCGTCGCGATCGCCGTCCACCAGTGCGACTCGATATGTCCGGTCGGCCAGACGCAGCTTGCCAGTGCGGAAGAAGGCGGGAAACGGGATCAATAATCCACGAACATCTTCACGAAAGCAATTTATATAGAACTTGCCGTCAGTTCTGGCGGCGTCATTATCGGATACCAGCGAGATGGGCCCGAACTGCTGCCTTCTGCCGCTTACTGGCGTTTCTTTGCTCAGCCTGGCTGTCCAGCATCGTTCCTCCGAGAGGATACCGTCGCTATCCGTGTCTATACACAAACGGACCAGTTTCCGGGAGTAATCCGCAACCATGAGGACTGGTTTGTCGCCGCTCTTAATTTCATAATAGCGCGGTCGTTCGAAAACGGCAGGAACGTCTTGCACTCGGTCCGGCTTGTCATTTAGGGGCGTTATGAATTGAAAGGCAAGCCTAGTTAATTGACTGTCTGGGTCAGCTTTCCTGCGGCTTAGCTTGCACCGTCCTTCTTCAATCGGCTCATAGAATAAAACGAGCATCAGCAGTACGAACACAACCGCAACCACCAACGCCGTAACTATTCTGGTCCTTCGTCCCATACCTGTTGCGTCTTTCTATATTGAATGCCACGTTTCATCTTGTTTAGTCTCTATCGTCCCGAGGTCAACGTCAATGGTCACCTGGTATTTGCCCTTAAAATCCTTCGGCACTCGCCACGAGTACCGACAGACGCCGCCTCAGCCGAACCCAAAATTACCTGCGGAACGAATAATTCGAATGGCTTGTTTACAGATAGCTCCCTAACCAGGTATTAATATACTAAACCTTTTGAACGTCCTGCTATATTGTATAGATATATTCTTCAAAAACCAACCCAAAAATACAGAAAGGCAATAATCGCCGTTGTCCATGACAATTTGTGCGGCAGTTTTTCATATTATATCGAATGCCATGTTTTATCGTGCTCATACTCAAACGGTCCAAGGTCAATTTCGATTCTGACCTGATACTTGCCTTTGAAATCCTCTGGTACTTGCCACAAGTACTCCCGGCAAGTGCCGCCTCAGCCGTACTTGAAGCTGCCGGACTCAATAACGTTTCCTGTTTCATCCAAAATTTTAAGTTTTGCTCCAATGACGGCCTGATTGTTTTTTGTTATGAGGTTCTGGTATTGCTCACCCGCCTGGCCGATAATGGCGTAACCAATCGAGATGGACGAGCTGTATTTATGAACTTCCGGCTTAATCAGAAAAGGCGGTCCGAGCCTGATGGCTGTTGCCTCGTCGTTTCGTACCTTGATTTTGGAGAGGTTTCCCCAGGGGCCACGGCTTTCGATCTTCCATAAGTACCCATCATGGTTCTTCGACAGGCCCAAAAAGAGCGGCCTGTAGATTCGAGCAGCGATCGCAGAAGGTTTGGCGCCCGAGGTAATTGTTTTATGTCCAAGCCAGTTGCTTCGAAGCTGTAGTACGGCATTAGCACCGCCGGCGTCAATGCCTACATATCCCTTTCGCTGTGAATAGAACAAAAGCGTTAAGCCTGCCGCTGCTATGATAGCTAAAGATATCCATATATCCTTTTTCTTCATATATCAGGCGCCATTTAGTGATTTGTTTTTTACTTATTCAGACGCTGGGGCAACGATTTTGTTACGTCTTTTTTCGAAATTTTCTTTGGAAAAAACCAAATTTCAGCGGATTTTATTCGGATTGCTCTGTTTTTCGAAGGAAAGCTGATCGCCGATACCTGGTTTGACCGGCGTTTTCGTTTGTTCAATTTCAGTGGTTCCGGCTTATTTTCAGCCTATTGAGTGCCAGGTTTCATCCGGCTTTGTTTCAAACGGCCCCATGTTGGCTTCGACCTGCACTTTGAATTTTCCTTTGAAACTATTTGGTGCTCGCCACGAGTACCTGCATGTGCCGCCTCAGCCATATTGGAACCGGCCGGAAGTTAGGACTTTACCGGCCTCGTCAACAATGTTGAAGGCGGGGGCACGTTGCCATTGCCCGTTTTTTTGAGCTACGCCGGCGTATTTTTCACCGGCTTGTCCCTCGACAATAAGACCAATAGAAGCGTCACGTCCGCTGATTTGGACGTCGGTTTTGATTAAAAGGGGCGGCCCAGTTTTGGAGCTGCTGTCCTTTAGGCTGGAAAGTGACTGCCCCTTGGCCAGTTCGAGAAGCCATTTGTCTCCATTTTCATCGGTCAAAGACAGTGGCAAAAGGCCGAGCTGCTGACGGGATGAAGCCGGGGCCGAAAAGATGCTTCGCAGCAGCGCCCCGATTACGACAACCGCAATTACCGCCGAGGCAGTAATTATTATTGTTTTCTTTTTTACTGAAGAATTGTTAATCATTTCGGAACCTCGTTATAGCCACAGCAATCTTGTCTAATTAGATCTTGCTTGCATGACAATCTGCCCGGGTGCTGTCACCCGCAGCTTTTCGTGGCCGAAGCCGGTCGTAGAGGCATATGTTTTTTAGACATTATAACAATTCGGGACGGCAAATCGAGCAAAATTCAATGAAGAATCATGTTTTTACAGAACACAATCGAAAAAAATGTAACGAAATCGTTATGTCAGCGTCTTTATTATAAGTGGCAGAATATGACAGTTTACATGGAAAAAGGGTAATTTTTTCGGGTGACTCAGAATGGGAATGTGATAATTATCGAGTAAAAAAATGAGCTGTTTTATTTTACACGTAGTGTAGTTGAGGTATAATAGAAAAAGCTTAAGTAAAAAGCAAGGAGAACAAATATTTGCCGGGACAAAAAAAATAGCTCAAGCTGGTTATTGAAAGAGTTTTTGGCGATGCGAAAACAAAGGATGAAAGCGTTTACATTGATAGAAGTGCTGGTCGTAATTTCCATCATAGCATTACTTATGGCCATCTTGCTGCCTTCCTTGGGCAAAGCTCGTGAGCAAGCCCGAATGGCGACATGCATGACTAATTTACATTCGATAGGGCAGGGCATATTTCTCTACGCCCACGACAACGACGACAGGCTTGTTCCCGGCGACTGGAGGGTCTCGTGGGACGTCTGGGGGCAGGTGGCGGAGTATCCCAAAGGATGTAGAATGCCTCCTGTAGTGGAATCGAGAGAAGTTAATCTCGGGCATTTAATCAGGTCCGGAATCCTGCCGTTGCCCGGCAGCGATGATCACGTTTTCTTCTGTCCCTCCAGCCGGACGCCTGAAGGGAATCGATGTTACGAAGATTTCGTTAAAGGCTGGGGCAGCGTCGATATAGTTGCCACTACGAGCTACATGTATAATAACGCCCTCGATGGTTTCGACGGCTTTGTACAGGATGGGCAGTTTGCCGTGCTTTCACATAAGAATAAGATCAACTTTCTGCGAGGCGACGGCAGCGTCAGTACGTTCAACGTCGAGCCGCTGGATTTTGGCGGTCCCATGGGTCCTGAGCTTCTGCAGGAAGTCTCACTCAGATACGGCGTATGCTTCCCCACGATTATGTTGCATCGATGGCTTGCCGGCGGCGAAGTAAACTTAAATGAGGCGATGGATTTTCTGAGCAGTCCCCAGGGTTGGGCCGACAGCCACGGCACATTGATGAACGACCCGGCGTGCAGGGCGTTATCTGAGCCGGTCCTTCTTGCAAGCGTAAGCACCGAATCTTTGGCTTGCGACGTTGTAGGCGTGTGGGGTGCGGCGCCACCCTCCGGGTGATAACAGATAGCCGGTGGTCGCGTCGACCACATCAGCCAAATCATCAGAGAAGGTTTTAATCGGGCTGCTTTATTCGCCCTCGAGATTTGTGTTTTATTTGCTGACGTGATCGTATATACGAGCCTTGATGCGGCTAATGAGTTATATCTCTGAAAGGTGATGAAATGAGAAATTCTCTTATGTGTTTCTCAAAGCCGGGGGAACTTTACAGCGTTCCATTTACCTTTCTCTTTATCCTGATATTATCTTCGGCGGCGTTTTGTGAATCGTGGGAATGTGCAGGACCCAGCGGGGGATATTTTCTCGGAGCGGTGACGAATCCTGCGGATGCCTCACAGGTCACTGTTATCACCAACGGTCCTTCGAACGTTTTCAGGAGCATGGACGGCGGGATAAGCTGGAGTAAAATCGGCGAAATTCCCACCGCTTATTATGTGCTTAACGACGTATGTGCTGCCAATTTCTTGACTTTGTATGCTATTACGAGCGGCCAATGCTACCGCTCCATGGATGGCGGCGTTACATGGTCTTATGCCAATTTTTCTTCCCCTACAGCAAGTGCTTATCGCATCTGTGTTAATCCCGTTGATGGCAATATGATTTTTGCCGCGGGACGTCAATACAATAGTACGAATCGAACATATAGTCTGGCATTCTTCAAGAGTGCCGATGGGGGGCAGAGATGGAATGTCTCGGTGTTTTTTTCCTTCGATTATTTCTATCCCTATGACATGGCGATATCCGGGAGCGATCCGGACGTCATCTATATTGTTGGTTACAAGGCGGTAGGTAGCAATTATTCCGGCGCCTTATTTAAAAGTACCGACGGCGGAGTTGCCTGGACAGACATTTCCAGTTCGGCTGGTACCGAGCCTTACTACTATTTCTATTCCGTTGTTGTGGATCCCAGAGATGCAGATAAGGTTTATGTGGGGGGCAACTACTGCGTATATTGCTCCGTCAGGTCCGGCAGGGATCTCGACTTGTTGTGGACTCGCATTCCGATCCAGCTTTATCCGATGTCCATTGGCGTCGACCCTGCCGACTCGTCCAGGATTTATGCCGCCGGCATCAATTTTATCGAGAACAAAACTGCCTACAGCGTTGGTGTTAGCACGGACTACGGTCAATCATGGACGCTGCATGATGATTGCATTCGGAGCGAGGCGGTTCAAGTTGAGGTAGCTCGTGCCTCTCCTTCGACGATTTATATTTCCACGTATAACGGTTTGTTCAAGTCGTCTGACTCAGGCAATAGCTGGACCATCGCTCATGAGGGTATCCACGCCACGAGAATCACCGCTTTGGCGGTAGCACCATCAGAGCCGTCGACCGTGATTGTCGAATATGACGGCTGTGGATTGATGGGTACATACAATAGCGGATTAAGCTGGGATTATCTGGGCTACTTTGTTGGCTGTGGCAACGTCTGTGATATTATTATTAATCCTGATGATGCAGATGCCGTCCTCGCGTTAGAAGGATCTGGGTGAGGCAACGCCGAGCTCTACAGGAGCACGGACGGATGTTCCGTCTGGAATCAGGTTGACAGTTACTTTTCTGATGGCTACTGCCTGGAGCAGGACCCTTCCAATCCGAACGTTGCTTATGCCGGCGGTTCTTACTACGGCAGTGCAACACGCAGCTACTCGATGTCTGTCTGTAAAACGACGGATGGCGGATTGACCTGGGCGGAGCGAAGATCGCTGGGGACCGGCGGGGATTCCCGCTCCTCATGCTGGGATATAGCCGTGGCTCTGAGCGATTCGGCAATTGTATACGCCGGAGGCCAGGAGGGCCCTTACGCGAAGATTTTCCGATCTACCGACTCCGGCGTCACTTGGAGCGATATCACTGACAACCTCGCCACCATGCTCTCGGCAGGTGGTACTGTGTACGCGATTTGGGTAAGCCCTTATGATCCTTATTCCATGCTGATTGGTACAAGCAGGGGAGTATTCAAAACCACGGCTCCGACAGGAAGAGACCCGAGGGTAAGAAGCTGGGCCAGCACGTCTCTGGTGCAACCGACCCGGGCCTTTGCATATTATCAGGCAAAGGAAACAGTTTATGCCGGAACCGAGAACCAGGGAGTCTATTTTACATCGGACGGCGGCTCCTCGTGGCATCAGTTGAATGACGGCCTTGAGTGTTTGAAAGTATTGTCTATGGGGCTGGATTCCGAGAATGGCTGGCTCTACGTCGGCACCGATGGCGGTGCGGTCTGGCGTCTCGGCATCGTGGATGTGAACAATGACGGTGTGGTGGATTTTGGAGATTTTACCGGCTTTGCGGACAACTGGCTGAGTACGTGCTCCGCTCCCGATTGGTGCCGGGGCTGCGATTTTAACAGCAGCGGTGCGGTTGATGTGCATGATTTGCAAAATCTTGCCGGCCATTGGCTTCGATAGAAAGATAATCGGTGTTTCGTTGTATCAAAGATCGCAGTATTCTTGACTGATTGTATTAAAATATCATTTCGAGAGGTCAGAGTATGATCAAAAAGGCAGCGTCACTTTTTAAAGGATGTGGTGGTTACAATTCCTCGAGGGCCTTTATTCCGCCGGCCGCTTTTGTTTTGCTTATGCTGTTTTGGCCGGCGGCATTTAGCGCAGACTTGGAGCCGATAGGCCCGGAAGGCGGAAATTTTATCTTTTCTGTGACTAATCCTGCGGATGCCAACGAGGTGACGGCAATCACGACCAGCCCTTCGCCCTCAAACGTCTATCGGAGCACGGACGCAGGAGCGAGCTGGAGCAAGATCGGGGAAATCCCTGATTACTACGTATCTGATATAAGCGCCTATGATTTTTCGACGCTTTATGCTATTTCGAGTTCCAGCAGCTACCGTTCCATGGATGGCGGAGCAAGCTGGACCGCGGCGTCCCTACCCTCCTCGGCGGAGTGGGCTTATTGTATTTGCGTCGATCCTACGGATAGCAGCAAAGTTTACGCCTCGGGATATATATCTGACTATGCTCGCTACCCCTATACGTACAGCATGGTATTTTTCAAAAGCACCGATGGAGGCCTGAACTGGAGCGCTTCATCGTTTTTTACATTTGACTACTTTTACCCTCAAGATATGGCAATATCCGAGAGCAATCCGAATGTGATTTACATAGCCGGTCTGAAAGAAGTTCAAATTGGTTATTATTATTACTATTTTGGCGCCTTGTTCAACAGCACGGACGCCGGAGAAAGCTGGACGGATATTTCTGGCTCTGTTGAGAGTGAAAGTAGTAACTATTTTTATTCTGTCGCTATCGATCCAACCGATGAAGACAAGGTTTACGTCGGAGGTTCCTATTTTTATCGCAGCTCAAGAACCGGACGCGGCCGCGAGCTGTCGTGGGAGCGTGTTCCTGCGCGTTTGTATCCTTATTTTATTAAGGTCGATCCTGCCGAGCCTTCCAGGATTTATGCTGCTGGCTATCAGAGCGTTAGCGTGAGCACTAACTACGGCCAAACCTGGATAACTCGTGGTGATTGCGTGCAAAGCTCGGCGCAGCACGTCGAGGTTGCTTCAGCCGATCATTCCAAAGTCTATGTATCGTCTTATGCCGGCTTTTATATGTCTTCGGATTTCGGCACGACGTGGAATACCGCTCACGAAGGCATTTACGCCGCGAGTATAGCCGCCCTGGCGGCGGACCATTCGAAGGTTATTGTCCAAAACAGCGGCTATCTTATGAGCTACAATAATAATCCGGAAAATGCCTGGCAATACGTCGTTACTCCGGAGTCCTGCGGAACCGTTTGCGATATCCTCATAAATCCCGGTAATCCTGGTATCGTGTTAATCCTTGAGGACTATGGCTGAGGCGGCGCAGAGCTCTTCAGGAGCGCGGACGGATGTTCCGTCTGGAATCAGGTCGATCAATACTTTAATGAGGGAGGCTGCCTTGCACAGGACCCCTCCAATCCGAATATTGTCTATGCCGGCGGGAATTATTATA
>Ga0172362_10003247_pt1 | contig 14055 bp, 11 predicted proteins | sample LakKivs1_kivu2a2_FD_114534 | JGI IMG/M metagenome (GOLD analysis project Ga0172362, IMG submission 114534) | Sediment microbial communities from Lake Kivu, Rwanda - Sediment s1_kivu2a2 | ecosystem: Environmental > Aquatic > Freshwater > Lake > Sediment | place: Rwanda: Western Province, Lake...
ACCAGGAATTATTTGGACAAAGTTGAATACACCCGGCCTTATATAAGAACAAAAACCATAATTTATCGTTTCTATGACGAAAACGGTCGCCTTTGCCTGACCAATAATCCTTTTTATCTTCCCAGGAAGGGCCGCTGACCTGCCTCTGGTCAGGCTCTGGGCAAGAATCCTTTAACGAGAAGAGTCGAAGGAATAATTTCAAAAGTCGCAGGTAATCTTCCTACCTGCTCGCCATCCATCTCAATCAGCACAGGCTCATTCTTTATGGGACAAACGGCCACCTTCTGTCCGCGCAACATGGTCACTTTATGGTATGAAAGGTGACTGCCGTTTATCAATTTCCAGCCATGAAGACAGAATTCCAGAAACTTGAGACTTTTGACCAGGATTATGTCAAAAAGGCTGTCATCCAGTCTGGCCAGAGGGGCGATCTTCATCCCTTTTCCAAAAATCTTTCCGTTAGCGATGGCGCCAATTAAATAATTTCCAGAACATTTTTCCTGCCCATCAACCATCATCCGGACCTCATGCCCCTTGAATGAAAGCATGGTTTCAACCAGACAGCGGACGTAAGAAGAAGCTTTGCGTTTCAGCCTTTCCTGATTGACTTTCCTGACAACTTCTCCGCCCAGGCCAAAATCGGCAATGTTTAGAAAATAACGATTTGAAGTTGCACCTTCTCTATCAGAATAGGTTACTCTGCCCACGTCAATGGACTGATCAGGAGCTTCAGAGATAAACTTAACTGCATATTTAAGGCTTCTCGGTATGTTCAGGCTTCTGGTCAGGTCACAGCCTGTCCCGGACGGGACTATACCCAGACTGGCTTCAGGGTTGATTGCTTTCTGATTCTCAAAAAAACCGTTGGCAATTTCATTAACTGTGCCGTCACCCCCAACACCGATGAGCAGCTCTGTCCCTTCCTTCAGGGCTTCTCTGGCCAGGTCAGCGGCCTGAAGCGGTCTTTCAGTGAAGTCATATTTGAATTCTTTGAAAAAACCCTTCAGTGCTTCTTTTATCTCTGTCCACCGATGCCTGGTTCGGCCGTGATTAGACGCCGGGTTGATTATCACTCTGGTCTTGAGCAGTCTTTTTCTCATTCTGAACTCCACCTGCAGTCTTCTGGCCATAAAGCGAAATTCCAATCAAGCCGCCAATGGCTCCAAAGAATGCAAAGAGAAGACAGGATAGTAACAAATCCAGAACAAATAATGACGGGGTCAGGCTGGCAATAGTTTCCAGCTGCTCTTCCCAGTTAGAGGGTATCTCTTGTACAAACCTGGACAGGCTTGCCAGAAACCTTTTGCTTGTATCTAAATATATGGGACCGAACGGTATTTTCAGGATGGCATGAATCACTCCCCCAAAAATCCCGGAAAGGACTCCTACCAGCAACCCATCTCCGGTCCTGAGAGGGGCGGGGTTTCTTTCAGACAGGAGATAAGCCGAAAGCATGGCTCCGCCGATAACCCATAAGCAACACAGGCAATTCAAGAAGGGGATGGCTGATGCCACACCAGCCAGCAAGCCACCTATCAGCGCGGGCACAAAATAATCAGGCTGTCTTCTCTCCATCGCTTTAACCTCATATTAAACTCAGCCAATTTTATTATTAAAAAGCCGACAATTGCAAATTTATCAGTTTTTAGGAAGCTTCGCAAAAAGCTCATCCAGAGCTTTAAACCAGAATAAAGGCAGCACGGCCGACCAGGTAAAACCGGTAATAGTCTTCAGAAACAGGGGAGAATTCCAGAGTTTCAGCCAACTGAAAAAGACATCAAGGATCATGGGAATGACCATTAAGATCATCAGTCCTGGTCTGGAAGTTATCCTGAGTCGAAAGGTCTTTGACCAGAAAGGATAAATCAGGGTGCCGAACAAAAAGCCTGCGTATATTCCCAGGCATCGGCTGCAGACTGCCAGTTGTTGACCGCTCAAAAAATAACTTCGGTCCGGCTGCTGATGGCATAACGGAGAATATAAAAGGTAAATAAACCTCGAGAAAAGTAAACCATGTGATGAGGCCAGGGGTGCCAGAAAGACTCCGCACAAAATTATAGCCGAGGCCAATACGGTCAGCAGCCAGGATATTCGCTCAGCCCTGTTCATGTTCTTAAAAGTTTATTAAAAATTTGACTTTAGTTGAACAGATAATATAAATTTTTTAGAGAAGGAATGGAAGGAGGCATGATGAAAAGATACTATCGTCCGTTGATTTGGATTACCAGCTTTTTAGTCTCCTGCCAGCTGCTGATGCCCCAATCACAGGAAGCTACTAGCATCATGGAAAAGAATTCTTCGGGTGTGGTAACTTTTGTTGCTACCGATAAGAATAAGAATGAGGTTGGCAGTGGTACCGGGTTTGCCCTGGGCGAATATTTGATAGTCGCCCCGTATCATCTTATTTCTCAAGCTGTTGAAGCCGAGATTACCACAATTTCAGGCAAAAAATCCAAAGTTGAAGCCCTGGTAGCTGTTGACAGGACTCTTGACCTGGCCATTCTGAAAATAAAAGATAAGCTGGAGTCATTGAACCTTGGACTTTCCAGGTCTCTTAACCAGGGTGATCGTCTTTTTGCTTTGAACGGAATCAAGGGACAAATAATAATCAGTGAAGGCACATTAAGGGGATGGCTCGATTTTATCCCCGAAACTGTCCGGCTGATTGATACCTCCATGAGCCTGGACAAGCCAGCTTGCGGGGCTCCTATTTTTGATGTTCAGGGAAAAGTTGTGGGAGTGGCCATGGTTCTGGGCCAGGGTATAAAGTTCGGGATACCAATAGAACAGGTTCTGGCTCTTAATAGGTTTTCAAAGGGAGTAGAATTTAAAGCCGCGCCAAAAGAAAATTACCTGGAAACAGTTGAAGGAGCTTATTTTGCGGGAAGGTCAGCAGCCTTGCTAAATGAGCCAGGAATGACCGTGCTTTACCTTGAAAAATTCATCAAATTTCGACCGGATAATTTAGAAGCCTATCTGATGATAGGCAAAGGCTATCTCCAGCTGAGGAACTTTTCTGAGTCTTATGATAATTATGCTAAAGCTCTTCTATTGAGTCCCGACGACGCCCGTGTTCATTATGGGCTTGGCCTGAGTCTGTTGAACCAGAGGAAATTTAAGGAAGCAGCAGAGGAATTAGAGAAAGCTATTGCTAATAAGATTGAATCTAAGGAAATCTACTTTGAGCTGGGAACAGCTTGCGAGGAAGTTCAGGACCTGAACAGGGCTGCAGAAAACTATCTGAAATATGTTCAATCTCAACCTGAAAACCTCTTTCCGGGATGGCTCAAGCTGGCCCAGACCAATCTTAAGCTTAACCAGGCGGATAAGGCTATAAACGCTTATCGAGAAGCCATCAGGCTCAAACCAGATGATATTAATTGTAACTATAATTTAGCTGGGTTGCTGGCCACTACGGGGAAATATGAAGAAGCTGATGCTGTTTACAGAAAATTGATTGAAATAAATCCGCGCGATGCCATGACCTACTATGGTCAAATTATTCAGATGTATGATCGGGCCGGGCAGTATGATAAGGCGATTGAGGCCGCCAAAAAGATAATCGAATTGAACCCGAAACATGAAGTGGCTGTCTATAACCTGGCGATCATGTACTATAAGCTGGATAGATTTGAGGAAGCAGTTCAAGCTTTAAATGACTGCCTGGCAATCAAAAACGACTATACTTATGCCTGGTACAATCTGGGTCTTATCTACAATAAGCAGAATAAACATCCGGAGGCAGTCGAAGCCTTTAAGAAATACAATGCCCTGAGTCCAGAAGACCCGAACGGATGGTTAAACATCGGTCTGGAGTATATGTTGATGAAGGATTTTGAAAAGGCGCTGCCTTATCTGGAGAAAAGTGTCCAGCTCAAGCCGGATAACGCACTCGCCCAGTATAATCTGGCCATAACTTATATCAACCTTAATGATAGTTATAGCGCCAGAGAGGTGCTGAAAGTGCTCCAGCGCCTGGACAAAAGCCTGGCTGACCGTTTGAGCAAAGTCATAAAATAGGCTCAGGTCAGATTGACTAAGGTCTCAATATGTGGTATTAAAGTTCCTAAATTCAGGTTTAGCTCTTGATAGGCGTAATTAAGTGTTTTTCATATCGGGCAGGTGGCGGAATTGGCAGACGCACTAGGCTTAGGACCTAGTTCCTGAAAAAGGAGTGCGGGTTCGATTCCCGCTCTGCCCACCATAATCATTCAAGATGATTTAAGCGCAGAAGATAATTGTGCCAGATTCACAAAATCTTATGCTGAGGAAAGAAAATGGAACAGAATTCCGGTCATGAAAGGTTAAAGGTTATCAGCCCGACTCTTCGTGAGGTTGAACTAGAAATATCGCCCGAAGAGGTCAAAAAAGATTACGAAAAAGTTCTCGCAGATTATGTCTCAAGCGTAAGATTGCCCGGATTTCGCAAGGGTCGCGCCCCTAAGGAAATGGTTCAAAGGATGTTCGAGGCAGAAATCAGAGAGGCCGTGCTGGATAATCTTATCCCTGAGAATCTCAAGCAAGAGCTTGCTTCCCTGGACGTTGCACCCGCCAGTTTGCCCACGGTCAAATCCATAGATTTTGACCTGGAAAAAGGGGTGAAATACAGGGTAGCTTTTGAAATCTGGCCAGAGTTTGAGCTGCCGGAAAATTATCTCAAGAAAAGATTAAACCAGGAAGAGGTGAGTGTGGAGGAATCAGAAATCCAGGAAGTTCTCAAGAACATCCAGGAAAACGCAGCTGAATATCTTCCCGTCGCTGATAGGGGAGTTGTGGATGGCGATTATGTGGTTCTGGAAATTCAGGGAAAGGATATCAAGGAAAAGAAATTTCTGCCTGTGGAAAAAGTGGTTGTTCTGGCAGGACACGAAGAAAACGAAAAATCACTGAACACAGAACTTCCAGGAATGAAGCCGGGTGAAGAAAAAAAATTCGTAATTGAATATCCTGACGATTATGGACAGAAGAAATTCGCTGGCAAAGAAATTGAGTATCGGATAAGGGTCCTGGAAATAAAAGAAAAAAAACTACCTGAAATTAACGATGAACTTGCCAGGACAGTTGAGGAAAATTCGGGACTGGAAGCCTTAAAAGAAAAAATAAGCCAGGACCTCAAGAATCAAAAACAATCAGAAGCCAATAACCGGCTGGTCAACGGCTTCCTGGCTAAATTGGCTGAAGAGGTCAATCTTGTTCTTCCTGAAAGTGTCATCAAAGAAGAGGCTCAGGCCATCATCACCAGGCAGTTCAGGGAAGAAGAGCTAAAAAAGGTTCCGGCCGAGCTGTGGCCCCGGATAGCCGAACAGGCAAGAAAACAGGCAGAATCGAGCCTTAAGAATCACCTGCTTCTCAGAAAAATCGCTGAAAGAGAGGGAATCTCCGTCTCAGAGGCGGAGTTTGAGGAAGAGCTCAAGAAAATCTCGGGGGAGCGAAATATTCCCTTGAGCCGGGTGCGGGCAGCTCTGAACAAGGAAAACAGAGAGGAAGAAATGAGGCTTAACATGCTTTTTAGGAAAACAGTTGACTTTTTGCTCGATAAGGTTATAATAAAATAAAGCTTTCCAATGGCCTTAGTCCCATTCATTATCGAATCCGACGGCCGCACCGAACGCGGTTACGATATATACTCACGACTGCTGAAAGACAGAATAATCTTTCTGGGGACAGAGATTACAGATGAGGTAGCTAATTTGGTTATTGCTCAATTGCTTTACCTTGAAGCTGACGGAAATGATAAGGATATATCTCTTTATATAAATTCCCCTGGAGGCAGCATCACTGCCGGGCTGGCGATCTATGATACCATGCAATTCGTTACAGCCCCGATAACCACAATCTGTATCGGTCAGGCTGCCAGCATGGCCGCCGTGCTTCTGGCCTCCGGAACCTCGGGAAAGAGATTTTCTTTGCCCAATTCGAGGATAGTCCTGCATCAGCCATTTGGAGAATTTCAGGGACAGGCGAGTGATGTGGCCATTCAAGCTAAGGAGATACTCAGAATGCGAGAAACTCTGAACGAGATCCTATCCAAGCACACCCGTCAATCCCTTGACAAGATTCAGGCTGATGTCGAAAGGGACTTCATCATGACTCCGGAACAGGCTAAGGATTACGGTCTTATTGACCAGATAATCAGCTCCAGAAATGAAGCTCTGGCCTGAGTCAGGACAGGTTGAGATAAGACTCGATTGAGGATTGAAAAAAATGACCTCAAACCATCAACTCTCCGGGACGGCGGTTAAGTGCAGTTTTTGCCATCGCACCCAGATTCAGGTCAAAAAGCTGATTGCCGGACCCCAGGGAGTTTATATCTGCGATAATTGCGTGGAGATTGCTCATTCAATACTTATTTCTGACCATTTCAAAGATATCGAGCTCAAGAAGAAAAAAGAAACTTATCTGACCCCGGTCCAGATCAAAAAGGCCCTGGATGAATACCTTGTCGGGCAGGAAGAAGCCAAGAAAAAAATCTCGGTGGCTGTATATAACCATTATAAGCGGATCAATCAACTCAAGGGACAGAGCGATGTCGAAATAACTAAGAGTAATATCCTTCTTATCGGTCCAACAGGAACTGGAAAAACATTGATGGCTCAGACCCTGGCCAGGCTTCTTTCAGTGCCTTTTGCCATAGCGGATGCGACTACCTTAACCGAGGCTGGCTACGTCGGAGAGGATGTGGAAAACGTGATTCTGAAGCTGTTCCAGGGGGCAAAAGGCAACATAGAGAAAACACAGAAAGGAATTGTCTATATAGACGAAATAGATAAAATCAGCAGAAAGAATGATAGCCCTTCGATAACCCGGGATGTTTCTGGGGAGGGCGTCCAGCAGGCTTTGCTCAAGATAATTGAAGGCACAGTGGCTAATGTTCCACCTCAGGGTGGCCGGAAACATCCTTATCAGGAATTCATTCCCATAGATACCACAGATATTCTTTTTATCTGTGGAGGGGCTTTCATCGGGCTGGATAAGATTATCGCTCAGCGTCTGGGCAAATCCAGAGTCGGATTTAAGGCGGAGATAAAAAAAGAGGTTCTACCTGAAGAAGACATCTACAGGCACCTGATGCCAGAAGACTTGATTAAGTTTGGTCTTATCCCCGAACTGGTTGGTCGGATCCCTGTGGTAGCGGTTTTCCACGACCTGACCAAGGAGCATTTAATAGATATCCTGACCAGGCCAAAAAATGCTATCATAAAACAGTACCAGAAATTATTTGAGATGGAAGGCGTGGAATTAGAGTTTACCCAGGACGCCCTTTCAGCCATTGCTGAAAAGTCCATAGAGAAAAGACTGGGAGCCAGGGGCCTGAGGGCTATAATCGAAGATTTGATGCTTGATTTGATGTTTTACTTACCATCTCAGAAGAAAACGACTAAAATAGTGATAACGAGAGAAATGGTAGAGGACCAGCATTTGAGCTACGAGAAATATAAACAGGTAATGGGAGCATAAGATGGCAGAATCGTCAGAAAATGCTGAAATGGTTAGAAATGTACCTTTGATCCCGCTGCGGGACCTGATCGTTTTTCCTGCCACGCTGGTGCCTTTTATTGTTGGCCGGCCATCTTCGATCAAGGCTCTGGAAAAGGCCTATGAAAAGGATAAACTCATCTTCCTGGCAGCCCAGATAGATGCCTCTGTTGATAATCCGCTGCCAAAAGATATTTATTCTCTCGGGGTAACAGCCAGAATTATCAGGACGGTTAAGACAGATGAAAAAAACATGAAGGTCATCGTTGAAGGGCTTAACCGTGCCCGGGTGGTCGAATGGCTGAGCACATATCCTTATTATCAGATTCTGGCTAAGGTGGTTAAAGAAGTCGAGGATAATGCGCCGGAGACTCAGGATCTGCTGAAAAAGGTGCTGTCTCTCTTTGAGGAGTACCTCAAGGTCAACCAGAATGCCAACCTTGATTCTATAATCCCGGCCCTGAGGGAGAACTCGACTGACAGGATTGCCGATATAATTTCTTCTCACCTTTATTTACCTCTTGAAGAAAAACAAAACCTTCTGGAAACAATAAATACCAGGGAAAGATTAAGACGTCTGAAATTCCTGCTTCAGGAATCCCTGGTTAATTTCATGGGCCGGGAACCAACTACTTCAGCTGGCCGGAGGAAGGGAGCAGCCAGGGAATCGAGTCAGCGAACTTTTATCCCGGGAGCCCAGTTCAGAAAAGAAGAACAGCCCAATGAAATTGAAGAGCTAAGGAAAAAAGTGGCGGCTGCTCAGATGCCGGCAGATGCCCAGGAAAAAGCGCTTAAAGAAATAGAGCGCATGGAAACCATGCCTCCGATGTCAGCTGAAGCTACAGTTAGCCGTAATTATCTGGACTGGTTGATTTCTCTTCCCTGGAATAAGAAATCCAGAGAAAAGCGCGACTTGAAAGAGGCAGAAAAGATTCTGAACGATGACCATTTTGGCCTGGAAAAGGTCAAAGAGAGAATCCTTGAATATCTGGCCATCCGGCAGCTTGTTAAGAACCCGAAAGGCGTAATTCTGGCTTTTATCGGGCCGCCGGGCGTGGGTAAGACTTCGCTGGGCAAATCAATAGCCCGGGCGACTGGAAGAAGGTTTATCCGGCTATCCCTGGGAGGGGTCCGGGATGAGGCTGAAATTCGCGGGCACCGGCGGACATATATCGGAGCTTATCCAGGACGAATAATTCAAATGATAAAAAGAGCCGGGACGAAAAATCCGGTTTTCCTTCTCGATGAAGTCGATAAGATGAGCATGGATTACAGGGGAGACCCGGCTGCTGCTCTGATGGAAGTGCTTGACCCTGAGCAGAACTGTGAGTTTCTTGACCATTATATAGACACAGACTTCGACCTTTCCCAGGTGATGTTCATAGTTACTGCTAATTCTATAGACCCGATCCCGAAGGCCTTACTGGACAGGATGGAAGCCATCCGGATCCCCGGCTACACTGAGGATGAAAAGCTCCAGATTGCTAAGAGATTTCTGGTTCCCAAACAATTGAAGGCTCACGGATTGATCTCAAAAAACCTGGAAATTACTGACCAGGCTATTTTGAAAACCATCCGAGAGTATACGAGGGAAGCTGGAGTAAGAAATTTAGAAAGAGAGATAACCTCTATCTGCCGGAAGATGGTTAAGAAGATAGTGACCAAAGGCAAGGATTATCATGAAAAATTAACGCCCAAAATGGTAGAGAATTATCTCGGGATCGCCAAATTCAGACGGCTTGAGATCGACGATAAAGATGAAGTGGGCGTTGCTCTTGGCATGGCCTGGACAGAATTTGGTGGCGAGCTCCTGACTTTTGAAGCCACCAAAATCCATGGCAAAGGCAACCTGACCCTCACCGGACATCTGGGAGAAATTATGCAGGAATCTGCTCAGGCTGCTTATAGCTATGTCAGGGGAAAACTCTATGAACTTAATCTGGGCAAAGAGCTTGAAAAGAATTTTGATATCCACATTCATGTTCCTGAGGGAGCTACGCCCAAAGAGGGACCATCTGCCGGAATTACCATTGGCACGGCAATAATTTCACTGCTCACTGAAATTCCTGTCAGTAAAAAAGTGGCTATGAGCGGGGAGATCACCCTGCGGGGAAAAATTCTGCCTGTCGGTGGTATCAAAGAAAAACTACTGGCTGCCTACCGGGAGGGCATAACTGAAGCCATACTTCCCATTGATAATAAAGCTGACCTTAAAGATTTACCCAAGAAACTTAAACAGAACGTTAAAATCCACCTGGTGGAAAATATGGACCAGGTACTTAAGATAGCCCTGACCGGGGAATTACTTCCCAGAAAAGGACCACAGGAAGCAGAGAAGAAAGAAAAAGGCGAGCCTGCAGCTGAAGAAGGGAAAGCTACTCCTGTGGCTAAGGAGCCTGAACTAACCAACTGAGAAGAAACACAAAAAAATTAACGGATAACTCCTCAATAAATAAATAGGCACAATTTCAAGAAGTGAGGTGTAAAGAATGAAAGAATACAGTCTGATTGACCTTGAAGAAAGAGAACTTCCTTTACTAAAGAAAATTGCTTCTTCTCTGGGGCTGGAAGAAGAGGATCTTGAAAATTCCAGCCGGCATAACCTGGTCTTCAAAATTCTTGAAGCCCAGGCCAAAAAACAGGGGTTGTTGTTTTCAGAAGGAGTTCTGGAATGCCTTGAAGACGGATTCGGCTTTCTCCGGGCGCCGGAGTTCAGTTATTTGCCCAGCCCGGATGATATTTATGTTTCTCCTTCTCAGATCAGAAAATTTCAGCTCAGAACGGGTGATACGATCTCGGGTGTGGTGAGACCTCCAAAAAACGGCGAAAAATATTTTGCCCTGATAAAAATAGAGGCGATAAATTTCCTCCATCCGGATGTGGTGCTCGAAGCAAGAAGGAATGTCTATTTTGAACAGCTGACGCCCGTCTATCCATTTGAATTAATCAAACTCCAGGACGGCAATGCCAAGAATATGAATGCCCGGGTTATGGAGCTGCTTACACCGATCGGGAAGGGGCAGAGAGGGTTGATCGTTTCACCTCCAAGAGCTGGGAAAACCACGCTGCTTAAAACCATAGCCAAATCGATCGAAAAAAACCATCCCGAGATTTCCCTCGTAGTTTTGCTGATTGCTGAGAGGCCAGAGGAGGTCACTGATTTCAGGAGAAGTGTGAATGGGGAAGTAGTGGCCTCCACTTTTGATGAACCTCCGAACAGAAACGTCCAGGTGGCCAATATTGTGCTGGAAAAGGCTAAAAGGCTGGTTGAACTAAAGAGAGATGTGGTTGTCCTGCTGGACTCAATCACCCGGCTGGCCAGAGCACACAACGCCATCGTGCCCCCATCGGGCAAGGTTCTCTCAGGTGGTATTGATGCCAATGCCCTTAATAAGCCCAAGAAGTTCTTCGGCTCTGCCAGAAAAATCGAGGAAGGCGGAAGCCTGACCATTGTGGCTACTGCGCTGATAGATACTGGAAGCCGGATGGATGATGTCATTTTTGAAGAATTCAAGGGTACAGGTAATATGGAAATTAACCTCGACCGCCGACTTGTTGACAAACGTATCTTCCCGGCTATTGACATCAGCAGATCAGGCACCAGGAAAGAAGAACTGCTGATTGTTGATAAAGACCTTAACCGGATCTGGATATTGCGCAAGATACTCAGTCAGTTGAATGAAGTTGAGGCCATGGAACTTCTCCTGGACAAGCTGTCCAAGACGAAGACCAATAATGACTTTATGGAAGCCATGAGCAAGGGGCTGTAAAAGCGGTGATCAGGTCGTCGAACGGGGGAAACAGAGCCAGCCCGAATCTTAATCAAAAAACACAGTTTAAATTCCTAACTCCTTAGATAGGCTGAATTTAAAACGCGGCGATAATCATTGAAAAGGGGGTAATAAGTTCGAGAATGGGCGCTTGTAATCTATTGATAATAAAATAGATAGTAGAAAAGCTCTAAACTATTTATTTTCAACAACTTATAGAATCATAAAGATTACTCCGAGGTGATGAATAACTTTATGGAACAATAGCTTTCGATTATTAGGGGGCGGTCGAAATAAATAATAAAGGAAAAGAAACTTATCCCGGAGATCAGGATTAGCATTAGATTCAGTCAATTTAAGCATGGAGGGGGGGGATAAAGCCCAGGGAAGATCGCTGCAGCGGTGGGCAGAGAGGCCTTAAATCAGGCATATTGAGGTCATTGAGCCTGGGTTAGAGGTTTGATATACGTTATCATAGAGAAGCGGCCTGGCCTGGATGCGATGATATTTAAGCATGTTGATTCCGTTTTGTATATGAGATTAATGAGGCAGAATCTAAATAGCATGCTACCAGAAACAAGCCAGGTGATGAACATCTTATAGTAGATAAATATGCTAAGAAGAGACGCTCTTCACCGGGGCGGTGCCTGATCGTGCTTTATTTTAGCCGCCAATTAAATAAGATTTTAAATAAGCGCTGAATAGATATCTTACAGGAGATAAATACAAATACATGCCGCAACCATCAGAAGCAGAGAAGTATTTTTCCACAGATGAACAGATAAATGTCAGGCCAGATATTCACAAAATGATTTAGGTGTTATCATATTGAAAACAAATAACTTATAAAATAGCTTTAAAGTGTGTCGCATAAGAAATATTATGTAAACTAATATAAGGAGGGTCCCTAACGCCTCAGGTTTCCTTTTCTTTTTTTCGGGGTTTTAGGCTTGGCTCGCCAGCCCTAACGCCCGCTCCTTTTGTGTCTGACCTTAATGTCTCAATTATTTCTTCCAGTATCCTTATAATTTCCTGGCGCGTGACCATCTGTTTTTTAAATTCTATTCTTAACCTAAAATTTTTATGTTCTTCAGGAATATAATTATACACAAAGTATTTTTCCTTTTTCTTCTGAGCTTCTTCTTTCTCCTTGAAAAGCTTTGTCAGGTCTCTTGTATCCGACCTTGAAAGTCTGCGTTCTATAATTTGATCGACAATCTTTTCCATGTCTTGCTGATTATTGATCTTAGCAATCTCGATAATGGTGCTGCGGCTTGTAACTCCGGCCTTCTTTAATTTTTCTCTTAGGTCTATTGGTATTCTTGAGACTCCAATTATCTCCGTAATAGTGGACCTGGCTTTGCCTATTTTTTCAGCTATATTCTGGTGGCTGTACGAATAAAGACTCATCAGCGTTTTTAACCCATCCGCCTCTTCAAAAACATCCAGGTCTTTCCTCTGAAGATTCTCGATTAAGGATATTTCCAGCGCCTCCTGCTCTTCAACTTCCATCTCTATGCACGGGATTTCGCTGAGGCCAAGATTTTTTGAAGCAACAAAGCGCCTTTCCCCCGCGATAATTTCGAATCTGTTACCCTTAGGCCTGACCAGAATTGGCTCCAGGACGCCCTTGGACCTTATTGAATCCATCAGCTCCTTAAGGTCGCCGATTTCGCTTCTCGGCTGCCTGGGGTTGGGGTCTATTCGGTCTACAGAAATAAGCCTGACCCGGGGTGCCGGAGATTTGGCCGCGATTATCTCTACAAAATGCGGATCATGTTTCATGGTTAGATAGTCTGGCAATCCCGATTTCTTAGTTTTTTGCACGGTCTAATAACTCCTCAGCGATTTTCTTATATTGAATAGCTCCTATTGAATCAGGAGCGAAGGTAAATATGCTTTCTTTGTAAGCAGGGCTTTCTTCCAGTTTTACGCTTTTTGAAATGTACGTCTTAAAAACCTTATCTCCGAAGACGTCAATGATGCGTTCTACTACATCCCTTGAAAGGTTTGTTCTTTTATCATGCAAGGTAATAATTACTCCAAGGATTTGAAGACGAGGGTTGGCAATTCGTTTTACCTTTTCGATCGTCTCTAATAGATCGTCAGTTCCCTCAAGGCAGAGGTATGACGACTGAATAGGAATGATTATATGGGTGGCGGCGACCAGAGCATTCAGAGTTATCAATCCGAGGGTTGGAGGCGTGTCAACAAAAATATAATCATACTTATTCTTAACAGAGTTGACGGCGTCTCTTAAACGATAGTGGCCATCAAATTCCCCTATGAGCGCCGGTTCTAATTTAGCCATGGAGATCTTGGATATAGCAACGTCCAGGCCAGGGATGTTAGACCTCGCAATTACTTCTTCTATCTTCAAATTCTTATCCATTAATATTTCAAAGAGCGATTTTTTATATTCTTTGGGATTATTAACAATTGAAATTGTGCTGTGAGCCTGCGGGTCCATGTCCACCAGTAGTACTTTATGACCCATAATTGCCAGAGCAGCGGCTACGTTAATGCAAGTTGTTGTTTTGCCAACTCCCCCCTTTTGATTGGTAACGGCAATGATCAAGTTCTTTCTCCGGCTGTATCTGTGGATTATTTATTTATACAAAAAAATAAATAAAAAAACAACAAAAAATTTATATTATAAAAAACATGTCGGCAGGCCGACATGTTGATAAGTTATTGATAATAAATAGGATATGAAAAGAAGAGGTTTTTCTTTCATTCGAGACCTAATTCTGGTGGTTTCTGTATCTTGTCAATACCTGCCTTGGATAATACTTGATTAAAATCATCA
>Ga0172362_10003249_pt1 | contig 14050 bp, 14 predicted proteins | sample LakKivs1_kivu2a2_FD_114534 | JGI IMG/M metagenome (GOLD analysis project Ga0172362, IMG submission 114534) | Sediment microbial communities from Lake Kivu, Rwanda - Sediment s1_kivu2a2 | ecosystem: Environmental > Aquatic > Freshwater > Lake > Sediment | place: Rwanda: Western Province, Lake...
GCGAGTATCACGGTGAACTCGAAGGAGTACAGGGAGTTGGAGGCGGAGGCCAGTCCTCTAAGAGAATTTCGCCTCGTCTTTGAGGCGCCGACGTATCTGTCGAGCATAGGATCTCCTTACCATTGTCTCTTCCCTGAGCCTGTTAGGCTCTTCTCGAATCTTATGCGGTTGTGGAGCTGCTTCTCGACCTCTCGTCGCTTCGGGAAGGAGGAGCATCGCGTCTATAAGGAGTGGCTTGGGAAGCATGTTGGGGTGGCCGAGTACGAGCTTAGGACGGTCTTGGCCCAGATGAGGGGGAAGAAGGCGACTGGCTTCGTGGGTTGGGTGGAGTATGAGGTGGATGTTGGGGACGAGTGGAACATGGTGACGGCTATGCTGGCAAAGTTCGCTCAGTACTCGAACGTGGGGGGGAACAGAACAGGAGGCTTCGGAGAAACAAGATTCCACCCAATGAGAGATTGGAAAGAGGAATAAGGTTCACTGTGTAAGGAAGGAGCGTGGCGAGCGAGGCTTATAACATTGTTGACACTAGATTGCATCTATTTATAAATAAGTGAAACGTAGTGTCAACTATTATGAGAACCAAGGCGCTGAGAGCACTTAACCTATTATCGACAGATCAGATGAGCACAAGGGATCTAGCAAAGGTCCTCAACCTCAGCTACAGAATGACGGCCAACATAGTCAAGGATCTATTGCAGCAAGGCTATCTCGCCAAGACCGACGGGGAGATAGGATTGGCCCCCACTGCATTGGCGACGGCCTACAGGAGAATCTCGGCGAGATACGACACTGTGAAACTACTGGGTGAATCGAGGGAGAGAGTCCTTCTGGCTCTCCTGGACAAGAACACGATTCAAGGTATCCAGTCGGCAACGAAACTATCTTACAGGAGCATAAGAAGGGCACTGAACTCCCTGCTCGAAACGGGGGCGGTGGGCGAGAAGAATAGAAGATACTCGATAGTTGAGGATCGTGAGCTTCAACTCTTCCTGACGACCCTGAGGGAAGAGCAACAGCGGCGGCTCGTCGAGCCGTATGCAGAGGTCGTGTACGCGTCTCAGAGCGCCATCTTGAAAAGGGTTCCTCTGGGTAGAAGTGCCGAGGGCGTGCCTACTGCGTTCTCGGTCTTCGACAAGTATGGTGTGGAGCTCAGGCCCGTCTTTCAATACTTTGTCCAGCCTGAGAGAGAGTTGAGCGTGGAGGAAGCCCTCGTTCACGCTATAGTGTTCTCAGCGAGCCCCGTGGAATTGACGGACTGTGCGGTCTTCTACGCTAAGAATAGGAACTCGATAGATCTACCGAGGCTTCGGAGGATCGCGAAAGAGTTCTCCGTTGATGGCATAGTCGTGGATCTGGAGAACTATGTCCGAGATCTGACTGTTTCGTCGCCTGAGAGATTCTTACCTTGGAAGGAGTTTGCGGAGAAAGCCCGGCTCTATGGAGTTTCTCCGGAAAGCCTTCTTCCTCCATCTGCCTTTCCCGACTTCTTCAGTGAACTCTCAAGGCAGTTGAAACGCGGACTGTCCATCTATGTGTTCGGTGGTGAGGCGATGAGGATCAGGGGTCTCAAGAGGGCGACCAAGGATGTCGATGTCGTCGTGGAGACTGAAGGAGCAGCCAGCATTCTGAGAGAGGCTCTTCAAGCTCTCGGGTACAGGGCGCTGACGAGGATATTCTCTATGGCCGACAGGAAACTCAGGCCTTCTGGGATATTCGTGAGGGAGAATCGTCCACGTGTTGATCTTTTCGTGGGGGTCATCTGTAACGCGTTCAGCTTGTCCGACTCCATGAGGGGCAGGTGCGAGACGAGGCTGATCGGGAGCCTCAGGCTGTGCGTGGTTAGTAATGAGGACATCTTTCTCTTGAAGTCCATTACGGATAGAGAAGGTGATGTCTATGATATGATTGATCTTGCGAGGTCTTCCGGGTTTAGATGGGGGATGGTGTTCGAGGAGCTTCTTGTTCAGGAGCAGTGGGCTGGGAGGCACTTCTGTTTCTCGCTATTGGACAGCGTGGAAATCATTGAGGAGAGGACGAACATTAGGCCCCCGTTCTACAATAAGCTGGTGAATCATTGTATCGATCAGGCTATTCTCGACTCGGTAGGGAAATGGAAGGCTACGACGTTGAAGCAGATCAGAAAGCTGGTCAACTACCCTGACTACAGGCTCAGGAGCAGAATCAATAGGTTGGTCGATGAGGGGAGACTGGAGATGTCGGAGGAGGGGAGGCTCAGGTTGCGTGGGGGTCTCTGACGTGATGTGCCGTTTTCGGGACTTCATCGCTTGTCGTGGGGTGGGTGGGCTTGGTGGGGGCTGTGCTGGCGTGGTTCGCAGAGCACCCCAGAACAGGACAGGAAGACCCGGAGAAACAAAACACCAACCAACAACAGAATGGAAGAGGGAAGATTGAGATTCTGGCTCTACTGTTAAACATAGCAGTTATTATGCTACTTTTTGTCTGCTGGATTGAAATCAGTCTAATATCATTTCTTTTGAAAAACAACTAGTTCAGTTGATTGACCGGTTTGTACACGACTAGGAGTGGCGTGCAAGAATCTCATGATATTTCGTAGTATACCATGGTGACTAGCTACACTGCTGATGTGCAGTCCAGATGACAACACGATCCTTGAACTTATACCAGTAGTCGTTTAAGGAAAACCCTGCCTAGAGACGATACAACATAGATACGAGGATGCGATGCAGACACCTCAATAAGACCCATTCTTTGAAGCCTCGCTAGACTACGGCTCACACTCGAAATCCTTTTAGCCATTATTTTCGCAATTTGGAGCTGGCTTCCTCGACCTAATGATTCCAGCTCCTGGAGTAGTCTCAAATCGGGGCGTGATACAGCAATTGATCCAAGGAGAGGGATGGAGATACGACTTCCATCAGTTTCCAAGCGTGCCGACACTGTCTCAACTTTGTCTTTAAGTAGATTGGAAGCAATGTAAGTCGCAAGAACTAAATATCGTAGGCCGCCTGAGAGTTCTACAAATATCTTATCATGTTTATTGAGAGTCTCAAGTATCTGAGCGATGGCCCCCTTGGCATCGTTGTTTATGACAAGGAATTCTGAGGATAGGTTGAAGCCTCGAGAGTTTAATACAGCTATGTGGCTCTCAATTGATTTTCGACTTACTACAGCCCTAGGTGAAGATATCTCAGGAACTATAAAGATAAGATGTTCTCTGCCATTGAGATTTAGTTCCGAGAGTCTAGCTATGATGGTTGTTACATCAAAACCTAGAGTGAACACAAGAGTCCTCTCATTTGATTGTTCCTTCAAGCCTCATCCCTTATATCTCTATTACAGGCCGCAACCCAAGTGATTACTAGAACAGCTGGAATCCTCGATGTGCTGGATGTTTCTTGGCCGCTTTTCTTGCTTTCAAACCATGTCCTAGAGCTGAATGCCAAAAGTAGAGGATATAATGCGTCTTCTTTCAATTCCGCTTATTGCCGCCTTGTCTTATAAACCATGCCAAATACGCATCGCCTCCTATAACAAGGAAGTCTCCCCTTATCGTGAAGAAGCCTGGAAATCGCCAGTCTTCTTTACCATATAAGACATACGCTGGTTGACCTTTCAAGAGTTGAGAAATCTTATCCTCAAGGTCGTTATCATCTGTAACAATACGGAAACCAGTCAATGGGGATGGACTCTCCTCAAACATTCCTGGCTTGAAGGCGACTTTCAATATCTGTTGTTTCTGTCTTATACCAAAGATCTCTATAAAATCATGCTGGAACCTCATCTTCCATGGTATAGTGATCCCTCGCTTCTCCAAATTCTCTTTTGTAACAATATTGAAGTGAAGCCTTGGAAGCTCATGCAAAGATAATTGATCAAACTGCACCGTATTTTTATCTGTGAAGGCTGCTGGAATCGAATCCAAGGAGCTACGGCAGGACATCATGCGAGCCATTCCCAGCACATCGTCCTTCGGAGATTTCTTGCACATATCCAGTAATAGTTCTCGGAAGTCCTTCAATTCGTCAGGGATATGAAACTCATCCTTCTCAAGTTGTATAGTTGTTTCCCTTATGACTTCCCCATAATTTAATCTCCTACCTCCGGCCGGACGCTGCATCGTCCAATTCAGCAGTATGGCAAGCAGGATGGGTGCAGCTTGGGGACTCATAGGGAAATCCGTGTATGACGGCAGATGAGGAAGAATCTGTTCGGCAATGGAGTTGAGCCCGTGCGGTTCTATGTTCCCTTCTTCGGGTATTCTTTCTCTGAAACGCCCTAGATATAGAGCAGGGATGAATGCGGTGGCGTAACAACTGCTGTGTCGTGCTCCTCTGCCAAGCCGCTGGATGAACGAGCTTGAATCGTGGGCTTCAATGATGAGTGAAGCCGCATCAAAATCTACCCCCACCTCAATGGCGCTTGTCCCGATAACTATTGGCTTGAAGTCCGATCTATCACGTGGTCTGGATTTTGGAGGGATCAGACCATGGATGGCGGTAACCTCATTGGGATATTCTTTCTCAAGTGCTTCCTGAAGCCTTACACACGTGATGACACTACTGAGAATTGCGAGAACCTTTACCGCTTGAGGAGTACCTTTACTTTTTTCGTAATGGAGGCTTATTAAGCTCTTAACCTTGGGTATCTCTTCTGAACCTAGAATCCCCCTTGCGCCTTCAAGCTCTAGCTCCATTGGGTGCCTGACAATGTCGCCTTCAGTCGACGGCTCCGCCAATATCCTTTGATATTTCTCTCGAATAATAGATTCTACTCCAATGGGAGTTGCGCTGCTGAAAATTATTTGATTAAACTTTTCCTTGATGTAAGCCAGCATATAGGTTATGGTGGCGAGAGTATAACCATGGTAAAGATGGAATTCATCGAGTATTAGTAGATTCGGAGGGTTCCTATCGAATAAGGTATCTATGAGGTCCTCATTTTTCGAAAACTTGTATAGGAATATATAGTATAAGACGTCGGGGTTTGTTAGGATAATCCTAGTCTTTGCCTGATTCTTTCGAAGTTGCTCTATGATTGCCTTTCCTTCAGAACTCTTTGATTCTTGGGAGAGAGCTGCAAGAGTCTCGCCGTTCAGTACGTAGAGGTCAACGTCAGCGTTTTGGTCTTCAGTTCGCCATTGGATATTCTGGTCGGGTTCCACTGTAAGATTAGCCCTTTTCCCCATCTTCCCAGTTATGAGGCTGTGAAGAGCTCGGGCTTGGTCCCAGGTCAGGGCATTGGTCGGATAGACTATGATGACCGTTCCAAACCGTGGTTCTTTCCTCTTTGTTTCGATAGCCCTAATCAAATAGGCTAAAGTCTTCCCGCTGGAGGTCGGAGCCTCAAGAAGAACCCACGGGTGGTCGCATCGTCTCAATTGGGACTGGTAAAGTCTCAGACAGATGTCTTCAAGACGATCATCTGGGTCATTAGAGAGAGGGAGTTTCAGAGGCCCGACATGAATAGTCATGGCAGCAGTACGCTCTGATATATTTCCGGATCTGGTTTCGCGATGCGGAATGTTCGTTTTCCATCAGAGCAGACATAGTGAGGCGCTCTTAGCCGAGCGTTCACAAGAAGAGGAGGAGTCTGACGAATCAATTCAGCACTTTCAATATCTCCAACTGCTAGACCGGCCAGGTCGGTAGGGTTTATAGGATGGCTAGGATTGAAAGAGCCAGTCAAGAACCTTTCAACGATTAGGGGAATAGCAAAGATGCGACAGGCAACCTGCTTTTTGCCAAGTCTGATAACTCCACTGGGATTTCCACCTATGGCAAAGAAGTCGAAACTATTTAGTGGCGGAAACTTTGCCTTTCGTCCTATCTGTGGTAGGTTCAACCTTCCGGTTTCTGTAAGCTGGGTGAGCGTATTCACGCTGTTAAAAGTAATATAGACTTGAGGTTGGTTTCCCCAGTTTACGCTCTTATCCATAGTAATTGGTACTTCTGATTCAGAAGATATGTATGCTGGAGTAGCATAGATTGACATCTTGGGCAAATCCTGTTTGTAGAAGGGTACGGTTCCCGAAGCATTTCTGTGAACGGCATGTATATGGCGGTTTATGGCATACATCAAAGCATAGTTGCCAACATAACTTGTCATCTTCGTGTCTCTAAACCCTAATGTAGTGAAGAATAGATAGTCATGGGCGACTAAACGACATTTATATATTGACTGTCGATTATGTTCTGTTATGTCGACGGGCAAGCTCTATTCCTTTACCAGCGCTTCAATTTGTTTACCGAAATCTAAGGAGTCTTTGAAGGCTTTGGCCACAAATTCCTTTGTTAGAGATAGCCCTTGAATGTGGTTCACGAGATCTTCAAGTTCCAGGGGCGATAGGATTCTAAGAGCCTCTTGGAATGCGGCCATCTTCCCATATTTCTGGGCAATCGCATATGTTGCTTTGATAATGTCCTCATCTTTGTTTTGTTCGGAGAGTTCCAAGACATATTCTAGTGATGTCAATACTTCCTCGTTTGCGAATATGAGCCCAGCAATGTAGTTCACAGTATCGCCCTTTGTTCTCCCTTCTGCTCCATAGCTTTTGCAGCGAAGCAAATTCTTTACAATCAAGACAAGTTCTTCCCAAGTCGGAGAATTTATAGAAATGATGCAAGGAAAGTTTGTCATAGGTGCTATGTTTTCAGTAGTGCCTAGTGCTTGTTCGGTAAGCTGAGTTGATTCAGTTACCGCATTAAAAGTGATGTTTTCGCTAATCAAATCATATGGCTCAAGAGAGAATGCGCTACTATATTCGATACGATGTTTTATATTCCATCGTTGCTTCCATATTGGGCTCTTCTGATCAGTCACAACAGCTCCGAAGAGAGTGCATCTCGGACATGCCCGGCAAAGTTTGTCTTTGATTTCGCATTGCAGGATCGCCTCCTCTGCCTCCGATGAAAGCTTGTGATGACGATAATACTCCTTGATCAATGCTGCGAATTCGCGTGTCTCCGGGGCCTTTTGCTTTGATGCAAGGAAGACGACCCTAGCCCTTTGCACAGGGTTTGAAATGGACGTTGGAGTTACTGCTACGTTAAGTTCTCTTGTCTCCTCCGTCCGTAGGATCGTGTAGTCGTGTGTCTGTCGGATCAATAAGATTTGAACTGTCTTAGGTGTACGTAATATTGGGATTGTAGGAGAAAGTCCACTCTTGATCTCTTCCATAATATTTACTCCGCTCATTGGTCACCACTTCCTGCCTTCTTTGCCTCGGAACGTTCGCCGATCTCCTTCACCTTCATATAGTATACACCGTAATCAACACTACTCAACATTTTGAGAAAAGCACGCTCAGAACTTTTTTGTTTCAGCTGAATGAGTTGCGAGACAGCGGTTCTTAGACTTTCCATTCCGTTTAATGTAAGACGCTTTTTGCTTTGTTGCTCGTGAATGTTAGCTATATATCCAACATAGGGGTCTACGTTGTCACCGAATTTTGAGGCGGCGATTATTCCGAGAAGTTTTCCCGCAGGTCCCATTATAGCGTGCTTGGAGTATCCCCACTTGTCAGGAACGTAGTCGGCGAGATATTCGAAAAGGTTCGCTTTTGCGACCTCTACTTCTTCAGTCGGCCATGTTTCATCGGTGGCTTTCGCTTCCATCACAATCGGTTTACGCATTCTTCACACCTTCACACGTAACTTGTTCCCCATAATTCCAAGCATCCAGATAGACAATGAGTCTTTTCGGATATGCTTGGTTCCTTCTATTTGAAGTCAAACGGACTAGGATGCGACCAGGTTCCTCATCTAACAAACGGAGAAGCGTAGCATTGCCATAATCTGCTTCCCAAGACGAAAGTTCACGCGCTGTTAAAATAAGGGCTCCTAGTCGGATCATAGCCCGTTCGAGTTCCGAAATAGGAATCCATCCCTTTCTAGCATTTAGCTTCTTTGCGAGAATACTCAAAATAATGTTAGATGGAACGGTGGTATAACCTAGGGTTGTCCGCCCATCTACTGCGGGTGAGTCACTGGCAAGAACCGTAGCCGAAAAGATTCGAGCCAGTCTGCACCTAAAGAAAGTCCACTTGATCGCCCGTGAAGACTCCGGTTCGTCTCTATCGGCTACCGTGCCTGTAGTAAGAAGCAGTATGAAATTTGGCGAAAGATAGATCGGTTCCAGCCTATTGAGGATTGCGTAGACCTCTTTTCTGTAACGTTCATTTAGATCGCACTTTCCTTGGCGAAGGAGAATCACGACGGCCTTCCCATCCTCAGCATCCAGTGGCGGCACTATCATGGAGGACAAGTCTTTTTCTGAAGCCAATGTGGGGATGTTGGTTTCAGCAACTTCTTGAATCGCTCTTGAAAGTTCTTTATCTGAGAAGACAAAAGAGGAAATATTGCCTTGCATCACTTGCTCCGCCCATTGATTTGTTCGCAACAGAGGAGGGAATTCGCCAGGGTTGTACCTGACTCGGTCCACTGCAGCTTGCCAATCTACCTGCTGTCTTCTGGAAAGGGCCAGTTGTGGGAATATGAAGAAGGCCCCCTGCCCTCTCTCCACGAATACAGAGCGTAACTTTTCTTCAAATTCGCAGAGTTCGCAGACTTGGATCTTATTGCCCCCTCCTACCCGCTTGCCCGCTATCAGATGATCATGATAGATCTCGGACCTGCCGAAAAGTTCTGCTTGGGCTTCAAAAACAGCTACTCCACCGCACCGTTGACAGGTTGGCGTTCCATGACCAGACTTACCTTCTGTGATTGCCAAATTCAAATTTTGCACTTCACTCAATACAGCTTTTGGATTCAGTGGATTCGTAATATCTGATAACAACAGACGCGCAACTTTAGTATATTTATCAGGAAAACTACTTCTCCATATGCCTGCCAGTTTAATCGTGGCCTTCTCTAACGCTTCCACAAGTTTTTCTCGCCAAGCTATCGGATTTTCATAGTAGGGACTCTGCCAGAGCGTTACAGCAATAGGTAAACGTTTTTCAGCCTTGGTTTGAAGTGCTACTTCGGGCCAAGTAGCCAGAGACGCTATAGGAATCTTCAGAACTTGAGCAAACGTCTCTTGAATACTCTTAGTAGCCTCTTCTTCGATCTTTCTACTACCAACCTTTGCATTACTCGCATTTTCGATGATCTGTTTCCGTGCAGCGAAGAGAACTACCAAGAGATTGAAATCGGCAAAAAATCTGGCCAAAAAGACCAGCCTTGCAGATTCTTCTTTTTCCTTCAATTGGTCCGATAATAAATCGAAGACTTTTCTTTCCGTATCCCGAAGATCGATTGATTTCTTGATGTTAGGTATAGCAAGCCTCTGATGCGTAATATACTGCCAGAACTCATGAACTATTTCATCACTAACAAAGAGAAACTCCGGTGCAGCTATGACTTGAGCCATGAGATCGCCATAAGCCGCTTTTGCCATCTGTGAAGCATGACTCTTGTCCAGTATTTTCCGCATCCTCTTCACTAGGGAGTCGATCAACCTGTCCTCATCTACAGCAGGAATCAAAGAATCAGCCTCTCCTACGTAGACAGTACCATCGGGAAACCATTGAATAGGCTTGAAGCCATCTTCGACAAATTGGTCTTCTAGGGCAGCGTGTAGGAATTGGGTAAGCACGCCCCTCACTGTTGAGACTTTGGAATAAACAAGGCGCAGTCTTGATACAATCTGACCATCAATAGGCGTTGAAGCGGCATCTTCTACTGTAAGCTTGGACATCATTATGTCTGCAAGGTGGACAATCTCCTTACAAATCAAAGCGTCTTTAGACGGTACTTTTTTGAAACTGTGTGATACAGCTCCGGCATCCTCTCGTCGACCCATTTGACTTATACTCCAAATAACATCATCCCATATACCATGGAACTCCTTCATTGTCGGAAACTTGCTCTCAACCTCTTTCTGTAAGGATTCCATTATGGGACGAAGGTCTTTCTCTTGCTGATGACCGAAATCCAGCGGCTCAGCACTTCTACCGGTGAGAAAAGATTCTACCGCACTTTGGAAAGACTCAGACTCCTTGCCTGCATCGTGAAGAAAACCAGTCAGAAGCGCCAATATACGGAGTCTATCAGTTGACTCGATGTATTTGAGTTCACATAAGTAATCAAGAAGAGAAAGTGACAAAGAACTGACGTTTAGGGAGTGAGACATAAGTGACTGGTGCACACGCCAATTAAACTTCGCGTATTTCAAGTACCACTTTCTTTCATCTGAAAATCTCTGAACAGCGACCAAAAGGTCGTCCATAGTAGGGGACGAACTGGTCAGCATAAAAGTCTAGTGTCCAGTGGCATCGTATGGCTAAAAGACTTTCGGCAGAAAAACCGTCATATTTGCATATTCCATGCAAAAATGTCGCTTTGCTTTTTCTGGATATCTTCTGCACGCACTAGCTCCAAGCGCTCGGATGAACTTAGGGAGATTGGCGATGGTAAATAAGATGCTGTCGGAGGCAGGGCTAGTATGCTCGTCTTCTGGGCAGTATGGCGTAGATGATGGCCGTCTTCTCGGGTTGAAGCTCAAACAGTACCCTGTACCTTCCAACCCTCAACCTGTAGTGATCCCTGTAGCCCTTCAGCTTCCTGAGGTCCAGTCTTGATGAGAACCCGTTCTCCCGTAGGATGCGGAGAGCTTCGAGGATCCTTGAACGCGTATCCCCGTCGAGCCTATCCAGCTGCCTCCGCGCCCGCCCCTCGAGGAGAACCCTGTACCGAGGCAATCAGCCCTATTCCTTCTCAATGTCCTCAAGCGGGACCAGCCGAAGGCCACCCTTCGCCTTGGCCTTCAGGTATTCCCTGATAGCCTTCTCCTCATCCCCAGAAGGTTCTTCCACACCTATCAGCCGCTCCTCCACGATCTCCTCAACCCTCTCAACCTTCTCCCTAATGGCCCTGACCTCCCGCAGAACCTCCTCCAAGACGCTGGAAGACAAACCTACGACCCCTCGTTCGTCCCGAACTAGGTCGCCACCCCATATATAACCATGCTGACCCGATACAGGTCTCGGCGAAAGGAGCGTTAGACGCAGTACTGCCTCGTCTCGCAGTACCCACACTTCTCCCGCGCCGCGCCTCTAGGAACCAACTCACCAGATATGATCTCCTCGATTCGCCGGATATCCCTTCTAATGTCTTCCTTGTCGCCTTCCGAGACTTCGACAAGGACAGGGCGTCTCTGCTGGGCGAAGTATATGACGCCCGGGTCACGTTCACCCCGAACCGGTAATCAAGCAACAAGGCGTAGGCGTGGAGTTGCTTCCGATACTGCCGCTGGACAACCACATGGTCCGTGAACTTCGTATCCACCGGCAATATCTCCCCACTCCTCAACCGAAGAGCCACATCCACCTTCCCACGAAGCCCAATGTCTAGCGCCTCTATCTGGAGCCCCTCAAGGACCTCCGCCACCTCCTCCCGGTCAAAACCATACACCTTATCCCGCTCCGTCACCCTCCTACGCTCCCTCTCATGCGTCTCTTTCCCAAACTCCATCTTACGCCTCACCACGACAGGGACACCCAACACCCTCAGGAAATACACCTTCCTCGGACAATAATAGTACTGGACAATATCCGAGACGGTAATCGCCTCACCACCTAAGGTAGAACCCCTCATACTTAGGCGACTCACCCCTCAGATACTTGCCTATCTCCCTTGCTTGGAGAAGAATCATATCCGACCACCTCCTCTTCTCATCCCCAAACCGCATATACCTCTCGAAATGCCCCAGAACCTCCTTCAACACCAGCCTCCTCACCCCATCGTCCATCCTACAGACCCCTTCCACCATCTCGAAACTGCCGGGCCTCACAACATCCTTAGTCACCAAGCTCAGAACCGTCTTATCCACCAGCTGCTGCCGAAACTCCTCCATCAAGTCAAGAACCAAACTCGGCTTCCCCGGCCTATCCACATGCAAAAACCCCCCATAAGGGTCAAGACCAGCATAATGAACCCCACGCCAAACCTCACCCTCAAGCAAAGCATAACCATAGTTCAGCATCGCATTCACCGGATCCTCAGCATATCGACCAGAACGAATCTGGAAATTGAAATCCCCCGGAATTATCCCAGTTACCCCCTCCCAATAACTCTGCGAAGCAGCCCCCTCCAACCCCATAAGCTCATCCCTCATCTTCTCAACCGGCTGATCCGCTAAACCCTCAACTCGACGGATGAATGAGGACACGCCCTCCCGCTTCGCATTGAGCGTCTCAGCCCTCTCGGGATCCGACTCCTTCCTACTCTTCGCCAACGTCCCAAGAGTCCCATACATGTTCCGGAGCTTCGCCAGAATGAACTCCTTAGCCAACAACCCGCTCCTCTCATCCCTGTACGCGTAATACTGTTCCCGCCGCGTCTGAACAGTCCTCATCTCAGGCGAAGACAAACGAGCCGAGACCTCCCCTTTCCAACTCACAACTATCAAGTCAACCCCATTAGCCCCAAGAGACTCCATCGCGTCGAAGCTAATGCCTCCCTTCCCGGAGATCACGACCTGCCTCAGATCCGAGACGACAGCCTGATGGAGAATACTCCCCTTCTCCCTGACCACGATGCGATCCCCCTTGAGGCCGACGAAGAGACCGTAACCATCAACCACGAGGCGCTTCATCCACCCCACACTCCCTACGATACATGCAGTCAGGATAACAGACGTTCGGGAACCCAGGATCCTTCTTCTGAGCCACCATCTGAAGCTTCCCATCCCGCTCCTCCACCCACCAACTCCTCAGATCATCATTGATGAAGAAGAGGTCACTAACTATCGAAACGTTCCCTCCCCGAAATCTCGTGTAAACAGTGCATCCCACATTAACCGGAATCTCATAGACACTCTCAAGAACCAACGCATAACCCGTCGGATAGAGGGAGTACCAGTCCCTGGCCTCCTCACTCACCTTCATGTCGAAGACGATGCCTCTCATATAGTCATAGCAGTCGATGCTCAGCAGGCCAGATAGGCCGAGGAGTTCACCACTGATCCTATGCTCCACAAGGAAGGGCAAAGCAGTCGCCATAACGTCTCGCCTAGACGCGTATGGTTGTCGGCTCACGCCCTCCATGAAGCGGCTCTCCGACATGACTTGGGTGAACCTCCAAGCTGTCTCTGAACGCAGCTTCACCTCCTCATCCCGATTCTTAACACCCTTCCCATCTAAAACGCCATCATACCATTCATGGAACTTCAAGGGGTTCTCGTCCATATAGGAGCGCAGCGCCGTCCTCACCGTCTCGTGGATTGCGGAGCCTAGGATCACGCTCCGATTCGCCTCACCCTTAACCCTCTTCACAAGATTGACGAAGACATCCCTGTTCGTCGGACAGTACTTGGAACAGACGGAGTACATCGGGATACGAACGTCATCGTAGTAAGGCTTCAATGGCGCCTTATGCCAGTTCCAGCCCCGCAGCTCTTCAGAGACGCCTACGTCCCGTGCCTTGGGCAGGATCTGGTTGATCAGCTTCTTGTGGTCGAGCTCCGAGAGGAAGAACATTCATCTTCTCCGCCGACGATCTCGATCTCATCCTCTTCCATACTTCTGCCCTGCTTCGCGATGATCTTGCAGAGTTTTAGGCAACCGTCGCAGAGAGGAATAATATAGATGCTGTCCCTCTCGCTGCTCAAGTATTTCTCCACTTCCCGTATGAGGACGAATCGGTCGTGAGAGTTGACCTCGCCTAAGAGGCCGCTGTACTGGATGGGCCGGAGCCCGTAGTTCATCACGTGTTCTCTGAGCTTGCTCCTCTGGTTATCTTCTGAGATATCGTATATCACGAGGGTCCTCATTCATCCCCTCCTCTATGATTCATCTCTGCGACGGCTGGCCTTAACCCTTGTGAAGGATAGCTCTTCGGGGCGTGAAGATCCTTTTATACCCCTACCCGATTTTTCGATCTTCACAACACCTCTCCTAAAAGCTCCGTACGCAAAGACTTTTATGGAAAAAGAGCCAATTCTAGGCCGCGGTTTCAGAAGGTAATCCCAAATAGAGGGAATTGAAATTTATGTCCTAACTGGAATGTCTCAGACTCAGAATTTGTTTCAGAAGGTAATCCCAAATAGAGGGAATTGAAATATAATA
>Ga0172362_10003251_pt1 | contig 14050 bp, 6 predicted proteins | sample LakKivs1_kivu2a2_FD_114534 | JGI IMG/M metagenome (GOLD analysis project Ga0172362, IMG submission 114534) | Sediment microbial communities from Lake Kivu, Rwanda - Sediment s1_kivu2a2 | ecosystem: Environmental > Aquatic > Freshwater > Lake > Sediment | place: Rwanda: Western Province, Lake...
CACCCATCGAGCCCTGCGACCCGGTGTTACCCTCCGCCCCCGTCCATCCGAAGCACCCGGAGGCCCCCTGCGGACCCTGCAGCCCCTGCTCCTCGGTCTCGCCGCCCTCGCTTATGGCATACGTCGCCATGCGCGAGTACTCGTTGACTGCCTTGACGATGAAGCCGCCAACGGACTGCTTCAAGACGAACTGCGCCAACGGCAGAAGGTTGGGAAGGGCCCGGGACTCCGCATGCGGCACGAACTTGTCCGAGAGGAGCACCCGGTCGAACACAAACCGTCCGGTCTCTATCTCGTAGTATGCGTTGACGACGGCGTACTTCCCAGCGTCTCCGGGCAGCGAGAAGAACGTCTGCCCGCGGATCGGGACGGAGAGGTTGCCAATGGTCACGACATGGTCGTTCACAAGCACGCTGCCGAGGTCGACAACGTAGCCCACGATGCCCGTGGCGACCGCGCGCTCGTTCACGGTGTTCGTGCGGACCATGCTACTTCCTTATGAGCGGCTTGTTCGTCAGCCGGTACACGCAGACGGCGGTCTTGGCCTCCTCGGTGTATCCGGGCGAGTACTCCTCGTCCTCGTCCACGAACGACCCGGTGACGTTTTCCACCCTTGCCTTGTACACCTTCGAGAACACCAGGAGGACGAGCTCGCCGCGCATGACCGGCGACGTGACGGACGAGCGCACCCGCGCCAGCATGGGCACGAACACCTTCCTCGGCGTGCTGATGGCCATGCTCTCGGCTTGGGCGTAGACCTCCGTGTCGCAGGCCGTGTAGAACGACCTACCAAGCCTGTCCCCGACGTTGTTCGGCGCCGACAGGGTAATGTCCTCCCCGACGTAGTTCGCGATGATCGACGGCAGCTTCACGAACCCGGTGTCGACGCTGTAGGTCGCGAAGTCCATGTCGTCCACGTTCGAGAACATGTTGTCGTTCACGACCGTGTCATCGTTGACCCCTATCTGCTCCGCCGGGATGGCGTACGGGACACCCTTCACGATGTTGCTGGAGCCCGTGCCCATGTTGGTGACGTAGACGAAGTCCGAGCCCTTTACGACCTCAAGGACCATCTCGTCCGGCAGGCTGCCGACCGTCTGGACCGGCCTGAACTTGTAGAACGCGTACGCCTGCGACGTCTCGCCGAGGCTCGGCAGGGTCGCGAGCTTGACCATGATCGGCACAAGCACCGTCCCCGCGTTGATGGACTTCTCAGGCGACAGCGTGGCGGTGACGGCCGGCGTCCCCAGACCCGTGACGGACGCTATCGGCAGAGCCGCATAGTAGTCCTTGCCGGGGTCGTTGGACTTGTACCAAGCGTACATCTGCGTCGCCGACGACCTTGTGCTCATGGACGAGAGGCCGAGGATCGTCGCCCCCTGCAGCCCCGGCACGGCCGATGCCGACAGGTCGATGGTGAACTGGTTCTGCAGCGTCGTGAACGTGAGCGGGTACAGCATGCCGACGTACAGCCCGCCGACGCCCTTGGACGCCACGTGGAAGTTGCTCGTCAGCGACGTGCGGAGCGCGTCCTGCACCTCGCCACGGTTCGCGACCGTGATCCCGACATCGTACACGGTGCCACCGAAGTCGCTGGACTGCACCAAGACCTCGCACACGACTTCGACGATGGCGTCCGCCGGCACCGTGTAGGCCTCGTCCGTGTAGACGACGAGGTTCTCGGTGTGCAGCGTCGACTCGATGGTCTCCCTGTCGCGCATGCTGAGGTCGGCCGCGTACTGCATCGCTATCTTGTACTGCGCCCCGCTGACCACGTTGGAGATGTCGCGCACGGCGAAGAGCGCGTAGCCGTTAAGGTTCTTGGGCACGCGCACGGTGTTCGTCGCGGCGGCATTCCTGAAGAAGTAGTGGTACTCGACGAGGCTGCCCCGGAACTGCTGCCCGGAGTACTTCGCGAAGCTGCACCTCCAGTCGGCGCCGCCGTCCTGCTCGCTGCCCCCAAGCTCGTACAGGGCCTCGTCCTCGGTGTTGGCCTGCACCTCACGCGCCGAGTAGGCATACACGTAGTCCGGATACCCATCGACGGATCCGGGTATCGTCTCCAGGAGCCGCCTGTCGTCGAAGGCCTTTGTCGCGTTGAACCAATATGTCAGCGTGCTGCTCGAGTCGACCGCGCGGTACTTGACCGACACGGGCTCGTTCGGCACCCTGGAGAGTCCGACACCCGCGTAGTCAAGGTAGCCGGCCGTGACCTGGTACTCGATGCCAGTCAGCGTCCCGCCCTGCGGCACGAAGTTGTCGGCGATCGTGAAGACGACTGTGTTCGTGCCCCTTCCCTGCCAAGTGCCCTGCACGGGCTCTTCGGTCGGGGTGCCGTCCCTGACGACAATGGCCTTGTAGAAGGCCGGGTCGTTGTGGAAGAGGGCCTTGTCGAGCGGGCCGAAGGTCAGCTCGGAGGACGTGATGACGATGTTCGGGTCGTATGTCTTGACCTGCGACCGGAGCACGGCCGTCGACGTCACCTGCCCGGACACCAGGTTCGTGATGGGGCTGACGCCCTCGTAGGAGTCCGCCGCCAGGATGGACGTCCCGTACTGCAAGCCCTGCTGGCCCTTGTCGGTGATGTTCGTCCGCAGCCTGTTGGCGAGCAGCTTGTCGAGGTTCTTCTCGAGGAGATAGCTGTAGGAGTTCACGGACACCATCCTGCGGACGTCGACGACGTCCTCGTCGACCACGCGCTGGTAGGTGTAGCCGTCAGGCCGTATGGCGCTGTACTCGTAGTACGTCGACCCGCTGATGTTCGTGTCCGCGTTGAACGGCGCCGAGTTGCGACGGGTGACCATGAACATCGGGACGGCCCAGGAGTACCCGTCCACCGTCGCGCGGCACTTCGCCCTCCACAGGCCATAGTCGCCGGTCTCGTCGCCGGTGTTCTCGAACGAGTAGCCGCCTGCGGACTCCTCGTCGGCGTTCGGGCCGAGGCTCTTCACGTAGGGGGGGCCAAGCCCGGCCTCGGGGTACGAGAACGGGTCGATGCCCTCCACGATGCGTATGCGGTACTGTATCTGCACCCTCTTCGTGGTCTCCACGCCGACCTGCGGGCTGACCATGTTGTCCTGGAGGTAGTCGTCAGCTTGGGAGAGTACGTTGCCCTCGGGGTAGATCCTGCCCCTTGTCCTCGCCTCGAGGTCGCTGTCCTGCTCGCCGGAGGTGTGGGCCGGGTCGTACTTGTAGATGAAGCCCTCGCCGCCCACGATCCACCCGAGGGAGCTGATGACGAACGACGCGTCCCAGAGGTCGTATCCGGATCCAATGTCCAGGACCTCCCACTTCGAGCCACTGTTCCTCGTCTCGAGCACCATCCCGTACGCCCCGACGATCCATGCCCTGTCCTCGACCGAGAAGCTGATCTGCGCCGGCACGAGGCTTGTGATGCTGCCGCTGGTCGGCCTGAAGTCCGAGGGTGCGCTGAACGGCTCGTAGGACACGGAGGCCTCGAACACGCGCACCTTCGCCCGGAGCGAGTCGTCGAGAGCCGCATCAGAGAGCAGATAGGGGCTCACGATGTCGTTTATCGCCTCCTTGAGCTGCTCGGCCGTGGTGTAGAGGCTCAAGTCGAGCACATGGATGTAGTTCAGCCTGTCCTGCACCCCCATGAACTCGAGGACGAAGGAGTTGGGGTAGTTGGCCGGTGATATCTTGTAGACGATGTTCGTGAAGTAGTTCCTGCTGTCCGGGTAGACGGCGACCGTGAATCTCATCGGGAAGTCGCGCTGGACAACCACCCGCGCGAGGTCGTTCTCCCTCGTGGGGTACAGGTCGGCAAGCGACTTGTACTCGCTGCCCGTCCACACCCTGTCGGACATCGACGACCACGTGTAGCCGCTGTCGGACGTGCGGAGGATGAGGCCGGCGTCCCCGACGACGAGGCCGTCGTTGAGATTGTAGAACGCCACCGACGTGAGGTCGCCCGTCACCCTGAGGCCCGTCCTGGAGTCCGTGACCGCGAGATCCTCCCAGGTGAGCCCTCCGTCCTTCGTGACGATGAGCGCCCCGGCGTCACCGACTGCCCACCCGACGTGCGCGTCGAAGAACGTGACGCCGTTGAGGTTGGCCGTCACGCCCGACGTCTGGGAGATGGTCGAGAAGTTCGTCCCGTCGATGGAGAGGAGCACCGTGCCGTTGCTGCCGACGGCGCAGATGTTCGTGGCGCTGATCACGAACACGTCATTCAGGTCCTCGGTCGTGCCCGTCGAGAGGCGCAGCCACGAGTCGCCACCGTCGTTGCTCTTGAGGATCTCCCCGCCCCTGCCCACGATGTAGCCGATGCTGCTGTCGACGAAGAAGACGCGGTTGAAATAGGCATTCACCGGCGGGCTGACCGACACCCAATTGACGCCGCCGTCGATGGTCTTGAGGACAACCCCGTTGTCCCCGACTGCCCAGCCGAGGTTCTCGTCGTACATGTCGACCGACTTCAAGTCAGAGATCTTGACTACCGGCTGGGGCTTGGAGGAGGGCTCCGTGCCGTCATAGGGGGACAGCAAGGCGCGCCACACCTCGAGGAATACTCCGTCCGTGCGCGACCCGGATCGTAGGATGGTGTCGCTCAAGTCGATCTTGTTCACGTGCCGGATCGACGTGTTCGTGTTGGTCACGTACACGGGCCACCCGTTCACGAGCGCCACCTCGGGCTTTGCACCCTCGGGATCCTGCGTGTAGAAGCCGTTCTCTATGTCTGCGGAGCAGTAGGAGGGCCGGAAGCTCAGCCACCCCGACGGGAGGTGGGCCGTAGACTTCTGGGTGAGGATCTCCTGCAGTTCCTGCGCGAGGTTGAGTTCCACGTCCAGTATGGGCTTGCCCTGCTGGAAGACGACCTTGTCGAAGGCGTACCCCGACCCTTCATAGGTCGTGGAGACGCCGCTACCGAGGTTCTTTGCCATGTTAGAGGCCTCTCTTCACTGTGCGCTCGTCAACTATCTCAATGTTCTTCACGCTGAGGGCGTCGACCGCCATGTATTCCATCTGGCTGGTTTCGACGTCCTCGGAGACGTTAGTGTCCGCACTGTAGTACGCGTAGTACGACACACGGTAGTTCTTCTCCTGCGGGGGCCTGCCATCCGTCGTGCTCACGATGATCCTGCCGTCGGCCTGTATGTATCCCCTTCCGGCGCCACGGCCCACAAGCGACGCGTCCGACACAAGCGTGAGTGGGCGGTTGTCTTCGTATATCCCTCTGAACAGGTTCTCCGGGCCGCCGTTCGCCGTCGTGCTGCACTCGAGGACAGGCGACACGGTCCGGTACGATGTCACGCCGGCGCTGGACGTGCGCTGGTATATCTCGAACCCGACGGTGCCGACGGCGTCAAGGGCTATGAACGACCCATTGCGCTTCATGAGCCTCGTAAGCGGCATCTGGACGCTCTTCACGCCGTCCACTCCGCGCACGATATTGATGACGTCATCTTGGGCCAATGTGGCGCCCATGTTGAGCCTTCTCACGTAGTTGGCGAGCGTCCTCTCGATGCGTGACTTCAAAAGCGTTTTGTCAACACCCGTCTTCCTCACGACCCTGAAGGCCATGTCCAGTTGGTTCTCCACGGACTGTTTGATGGCCACGTCCGCGCAGGCGTGGGTCATTGGCGCGACGGCGGCCGCGACCTGCCCGATGATGGAATTGACGGTGTACGTGACGTTGAAGTTCTGCGCCGCCTCGTAGCTCACGTTCACCCTATCTCCGTGCCGTATCTTCCCGTGCGGGAGGAGCTTGAGGTATGTGTACTCCGTCTCGTCCCCGTGGGCCACGGCATAGTCGACGTTCTTCATGTAGATGACCGGCGGAAGCGTTTGGCTGGCGACGGAGATCGTACCCTCGTCGACTCCCTTGTAGAGGAGGCGCGCGTCGGTGTTGAGCAGCATGTCGTGCGACTCGTCCGTTATGGTCACGAACTCCTGTATCTCGTCCGCGTCGTTGAACAGGAATTGGATGGCGTCGCTCGCCAAATTCGAGTTGCCGACTGCGAGCGGATCCTCGACCTTCATGAGGCGGTACTTCGACGAGTCGATGATGGCCGCCGATGAGTCGGTGACTTGATCAATGGAGAACACCGGCTGGTTGCTCAAGACGAGCGTATTGGAACTGCGGTACCGGTAGTCCACCTCCACGACGTCCATCGTCGCAAGGCCGATGGCCCTGTTCGCGAGCGACGAGGCGAGGATGATGGTGTTCCCGTCCCCGGTTATCAGCAGCCCGGCTATGTCGTAGTTGGCCGAGCGGGTGACGTTCCTCACGCTGTGTACGATCACTATCGGGCTGCTCTCGCCCACCTTGGTGTTGCGGCAGCGAAGGCGGAATGAGAGTGCGTCGGCCACGTCGAACCGCTCCCCGACCTTGTTGCCGTACGTGTCAGTCGGGTACTCGTACTTGAAAGCTACTTGGTCGACGACCTGCACCATCCTCGATCCCTTGATGTAGACATCGACCTTGCCCCCGATGTGCTTTTTTGTCGTGTCGTCGTAGTCCCGCATCATCAGGGGGTCGCCCTCTTTCTCGACGCGCGCCTGCAACACGCCAGGGACGGTGTAAGCGGCCGATGCATATCCTGGCTCTGTCCCGCTGTCGAAGGACGACCTTGCCAACTTTACACGGTTGGCCAATTCCTGGTTCGTCTCCTTATCCGACCCATAGAGCGTCGGCTCGTCGTTGACGACTTGAAGCAGGCTGCTTGCATTGTCGACGCGTGTTATGCTGCGCGCTGGGACGTTTCCCGCTGACCCGGTCAGTTGCGCCTCTATGTTGACCAGCATCTCCCAGCGTTGTTCGGAAGCATTGAAGTAGTAGTCAAGGTTCGCGACGTCCATGATGTAGGAACCGCGCACCAAAAATGATATCGGGGCTATCCCGCGCGTCATGTCCCCCGGGTAGCTCAACGAGGTCCCATCACCCACGAGTATGTCGTTCTGAGGCGGCGTTGTGACATAGACAAGCGCCTTGCCTACGGCTTTGCGCGGCTCGTGACGCCGCTCGTTGAAATTCGAGGCGTACTTGTCAAACTGCTCGTCTATGAGCAACTGCAGCGTGGCGGTGTCGGATATGCCGAGCGCCGATGAGAGCTTTCTCTTTTTGATGCTAGAAGTCACTGGGTCGCTGACGCCGTCGCCGTCGGCGTCGTCATATTGGGTCAATGTATCTAGGGACATTGCCGCGAAGATGAAATCCTGTATCGTGTAAAAGCGTTCAAACTCCAACGACATCGGATCCATTATGTCCCGAATCACCGACCCGGCGACGACGTTGATGGAGGTGTTGTTTGCCATCAACTCACGGCTCATCGAGAAGATGACATCGTTCCGATCCCTGGTTGGCAACGGGCGATAGTTCGTCGTGTATTCGACGAAGGCACCAGGGAGTTCTACGGAATACGTGCTCTCGACCGCCTCGTTGAGGGTCTTGTCGAAGACAGTAACCGTCGTCACGAAGTAGAAGCGTTGCCCGATGTTCAGCGTACGGCCGTCGGCAAGGTAGACATTCGGAAGTTTGCCTTCAGTTATCAGCTTGGTCAGCACCGTTGTCGTGAACTCGAACGTGTAGAACCTGTTCTCTGTGACTTCGGATTTCGTCGTGTCGACACGGAGGTTTCCGGCAATCTGATCGTACTCCGACTCCGTAAGGGTGGCCTCGACCGTCTCCGATGAGTCGGGATCTGTCACCAGCACATCATTCATGCGGACATACCCCGTGCCGGGCTCCAGGCTGACGTAGAAGCTGCATCCGGCAAAGTCGCAATCCGTTTTTATGATGACCGCTGACTGCGGCACTAGAACTTTGATGTACTCGCGCGCCCTGTGCATCTGAACGGACGTTGGGACGTCCGCCGAGGCGGTGATGTCTGACTCCTCGACGACAACCACTGCGACAAAGATCACCGAACTCTCGGCGACGACGGGGCCTATCATTTGGAGGATGCGCCGGCGGGTAACGGTCTTGAACTCCAGATGGACTGTGTCCCCGGAAATGGAGTCGATCACGGACTCACCGTCGAAGCTCCAAGGAACCTCGATCGCCGTCGTGCTCGTCGCTCCGACGACAACCCCGTCGTCAGACCACTCGCTGTAGGCACTGAAGACGCCGCCATGCTCGGTGCGGAAACGCTGCTGAACCGTGTAGATTGTCTCGTCGTCGATGTCTCCTTCGACGACCGGCACGACTCCGGAAATCATGATGACGGGGTCGGACGTTCGATAGATGTCGGGCCCGCCGGCCTGCCAATTCGTCTCGGGATATTCTATGATGGGCGTGGACGTCATGAGAATGTCATCCTTACGCGGGGAGCGCCTACATTGACAAGCTGGTCATACCTCAACCGTTCCCCACTTTGGCTCGTGAACCACACGGTTATCGTGAACAGCGACGGATCGACGCCCTGCGTGACATCGACCGAGAGCAGATCCCCGAACAACTCCCCCGGGGTCATTTCCCTGCCAGAAGCCTGTACCTGCTTCTGTACCGTCTTCAGCTTCTCTATGGCGTTATTCACTTGTTCCGTCATGCGCAATTTGATCATGTCTGCGTCGATCACCTTGCTGCCAACAAGGGTATGCAGGGTCGTGCCAACCCAACTGTGGAACGGGTTGCTCTCGGCCTTCGTTACGATGAGCTTCTCGACGGTCTGGAGCAGGAGTTCCTCGTCCCTGCATGTCCTGAAAGCCGTTCGGTTCTCATACTCGATGTCATCGACGTTCCCCAACCCGGCGCACTTCCTGCAGAAATTCGAGAGTGTGACGTACTGAGCCTCTATAAGAGGCTGGTAATCCTTGATCTTGCGCTTGAACTCCACATAGAAGGGCCTGTCGGCGGACACGACGTCCTCCCGGATCCGCACCGCATATTCCGACCGATCCCTGTCCGCATTGTTGACACGTACCAAGAGGCTCGACTCGGAACCTATGGGCTTGGAGAAAAGCACCGATTTGAGGTCGGATTGGAGGCTTCCGACTTCCCAATTGACCACGTGGTCGCACTGATTTTGGATCTTGAGATCGATAGACATTGTGAAAAGGCCCTCGTATCGATAGGATATTATCCATCGCTCGAGTTCACATCGGTCTGGCTGATCGTGTCCTTCAAGGAGTCAACCGCCTTCGACGACTTTGGCATCCATCTGCCTGTTTTGGTGTCCTGCTCCGCCATGGATTCCTTCATGAACACCGGTTTATCGTCCGTCCCGACGTTCACCTCGTCCTCGAACGGAACATTCGGCCCATATCGCTTCCGCACCCTTTCCCGTACGGCGTCCTCGACCGGCGCGACGCCACGCATGTTGTCCTTGACGGGCATGCTCCTGCGAAGGAAAATCTTCCGAAGGAACTCCCTGTCATGGCTCTCTGCCCTCTTGGCCAACTTCTCGCGTATGACATCAGGAGCCTGCTCGCAGAACTTCCTGATTTCTTTGATCTTGTCACCTGTTGCCTTGAAATCGATGAGCGTCTTGGTCAAGAAGGAGTCCCTTGTCATCGGGTCGGTTATCGTCTTCTTCACCGGCGAGGCCACCATTTCCCGCGCGCGGTTGATCACCTTTGCAACGGCCGGATTGGAACTTATCTTTGCCTTCCCTCCCGACCAAGCAACAAGCTTCGCCTCCACGTCGTTGTACAGCACGGTAATCGCTACCGAAAGTGTCACAAGGTTCGCGGAGACCTCCTTCCTGATCTCCGACGTCTGCCAACCGCTGCCTATCTGTGTGTAATGCCTCGGATGCGTCGCCTCATTTTCAAGGACGACCTTTATCGCACTGATCAGTTCCTCTTGGCTCTTCGTCTGGATCTGCAGCTGCTGAGTTTCCTTGTTGTACTGAATCTTCAATCGTCCCAAGGCCGCCCGGGCAAGGTTCTCGGGTGTCTCGGCGATCCTCTGCGCCATTGCCTCAAAGGCCAAGTTCGGTGTCAAAGGCTCAGAAAGAATGTCAACGTATTTCTCCATGTAGTCGTCGAGGCTTTTGTAGAGCTTGTCGGAGTATCTCCTCCACCTCCAGCACATCAAATCGAATTGTTCAGCCACGGCACGGATGGTCTGGTCACTCGCCGAGACCTCCGGATAGTTCCAAACGAGCTGCAGGAGTGCCTCGGCGTATCCCTGCATTTCCGAGAGCGCATACATCTGATCACGCATCCTCTCGAACGTGCCGGGATCCGACTTCCTCTTCTGCTCGAACTCCTTGAGCGCCGACTCCTTGTTCTTCGAGTCAGACTCGGTCTTGGCCATCCTGAGACGCAGGAAGTTGATCTTCATCAACAGGTTCATGATGCGGTTGAGCGTCGCGCCACTGTTCTTCCGGACGAGCTCGTTGAGCTCGTTCATCGCCGGCATCGGGATGTTGGCGTACCTCACCTTGGCATAGTCCGTCTTGTCGGACGTGTCTGCGACGGTGTCCATCGGCACGACGTCGTCGTTGAAGACGTGCCGGAAGGCCTCTACCGACGTTATCGGCACCCTCTGCTGGTTCAGGACGTAGCGCAGTTCCTCCTTGAGCTTGCGCAGTTCGAGGCGCATCCTGTTGATGTCGTTCCTGTTCCAATCGAGCGCCGACGAACTCATGATCGCGTTCGCGCCACGGTCGAAGAAGGTGGCGATGTTCTCGACCTCGGCGCTCGACACCTCGTTGTAGACTATGCCTTCCTGGAAGAAGTCCATCGTCAGCCTCCGAGCCCGAGCAGGGACGTGAACGCCTCGAGCGCCTTCTTGGACTTGTCGAGGCTCTTCTGGAACTGCTCCTTCTCCTCCTCGGGCACCAGATTACCAGCGTAGTCCCCGTCAAGCTGGGGGAAGCCGTACACGAGGATGACCCCAGCCATGATCCCACGCTCCATCATCGCTTTGAAGTCCCAAGAATTGTCGCCCTTCTTGCCGGCCCCGACCTGGAGTCCCTTCACGTCCTCTGTTATCGTGGCGCTGTTGTACTTGCGGACGAATTCCTGCATGCCACCCTTCTCCGGCTCGACCCACAACATGAGGAACGTGCCGGAGAGCTTCAATTGGCAGAGCCTCGTGATTATGTCCGCTATCTTGTTCACGATGTCCATGTAGAACTTGATCTTCTTCTCGAAGAACTTCAGGTAGTCCGACACGGCGTCGCTCGACGTTGACACGAGCCCCGACATTTTGTCGGCGAGGCGATCCATCTGGTTGAAGAGCCTGTCGATGTCGTCGCCAAGGAGAGTCCTGAGGCTGAACGACTGCCACTGCGAGTCAAACTCCTCGGAGTAAACCCTGTTGCCGTTCACGTCGAAGGTCGTCTCGGCAACAAGTTCTGAGAGTGGTATCTTGTTCCTCGGTACGGCATACACCGTCTTTGACGCCGTCGGCGACTCTATTTTCTGGTAGAACGGGTTCTTGTCGTAGAAGTTGTAGCCGACTGTGGTGAAGACCTTGTAAAAGTAATGCTTTCCCTCCTCGACATCGAAATCGACATAGTGATATTTCGGCCTGCCGACGACCACGTTGAACTCCTTGATGCCCTTCTTGTCGAACGTCTCGTCCTTGAAGACCCGGATGGGCGCCAGCGTCCCCTCCGGATCCTCGACCACGACCTTGGATCCGTCCCTGAAGCGTGACCTCCGCAGGACGAACCCCGTCAACGGGGTACCCGGGTGCTCCCAAGATATCTTGATGCCCATCTTCAGCTTCTTCCGATCGGCTGGATCCTTGTAGAACCCCGCCATCGCCGTCACATTCTTCGCCGGTGACGGCGTCGGGTTACGGAAGCGGAAGATCTTGGCCAGGACCCTGAAGTTCGTGATGAGATCCTGGAGGAACCTCGGGTCGTTCGTCCCGCCAATCATGGCGAGGACGAGGCCTCCGACCACGTCCCCGGATCCGAACTTCGGGGCGTCCTCGTCCTTGCTGTTGAGGCACAGCCTGTTGACAGTCGACGAGAACTCCTTGTAGCCCCCGTTGACGGGCATCACGAATTTCTCGCTACGCGTGTCGAAGTTGGGGAATATCAATGACATGTAGATGCCCGTGGAAGTGAATCCCTCGATGAGATCCTGTATCTTCTTCACGATCAACTTGAGAAGCACTTTGAGGAGCCTCGCTATGGACTTGAAATCGCTGGAGAACAGCCGCAGCAGTTTGACAAAAGCCGTGAGTATCTTGTTGACCTTGTCCACAACGGCGAGGAACTTTGTCAATGCCTCGGCCAACTCCTCTATGCCGCCGAGGTCAATGTTGAGGCCCCATGCGTTCCAAGAATATCCGGCGCCCTCCTTTTTCGCGGGCGACTCCCCGCCGGACTCGCCAGACGGCAACGTGTCCTGCTTGATGTCCGGCACCCCCACGATTGCAGAGTAATCGATCGCGGCAACGTCCAAATCCTCCAGCTTGGGCCGGACGTACTCGGGCTCCGTGTCGTAGCGTATCCTCGTACCCATTATCCCCTCATCCTTTTCATGTGCTTCTCTGTCGCAACGACCTCACGCTCCATGAGCCTCACGATGAGCGACATGAGCTCCTTGAGTTCCTTCTCTAGGAACGTCTCGGAAGACTTGTCAACGGTGACCACGCGCCACTTGGGCGGGTCTGTTTTCATGTCGCCGCCCCGAGCCGCTCTTGGTCGTCCTTGCCCTCCGCAATCCTCTTGCGTAGCTGGGACGCTCTCTGGTCGCATCCGAACTCCCTGTGGAACTTCATGAACAGCCATAAGTACTTGTTCGAGACAAGCGCCTCGTTCACCACGCCATCCTTGATCTGCGTGTACCTCGTGTTGCGCAGCCACCCGAGAAAGTGGGCCATGTCTATCGCATTCGCGTTCGACGGATCATCATACCTCTCTGGGGTGTAGTGGTCGAGCTGGAGCACCCCGTCCACCGTCCACGGCTTGCCGAGGCGCCTCTTCACGTTGTTGGTCTGCACGTGCAGGTTGTAGTCCGATATCTGCACGAACTTGATGTCCCCCAACGCGCCGAAGTAGACGTGGGACGGCTCGTTGTACGTGAGTGCCTGCGAAGTCTGCAGAGGCAACCCATACGAAACCGTGCCCACCTTAATCGGGAGGACTTGAACGCCGAGCATACCGGCTCGCAGGCTGCCACGCACGGAGTCTATCCACCCATGGAGATCCTTTGTCTCTATCGGCAGCCTGGCGCTGTAGTTGCCGTCGGCGACCACTTCGACCTTGTCGTCATAGAAGGTCGCAAAGGACGGGTTGAACATGTTCAGCAGGCGAATACCCACGATGCCACGGAAGTCCGCTTGGAGATCCTTCTGCAGACCCACAGGACCGTATGCCGGGTTCGGGACTATGAGGTTCGCCTCCGCCACGCCATATCCGCCAGTGACCTCCGCAGAAACGCCCGTGAGCGCTCTGTCTGCGGTCACTTCCGCCGCGACGTCCGCCACCGTATTGCCAGGAAGATCGTATGACTTCAAAACCTGCAGCGAGGCATAGCCGACAGGATCCACGGTGGTGGCCACGTCCGCAAGGTCTGAGGCGTCCATGCCGCTGTACGACGCGTTGAAGACGGACGACGCGAAGATCGACGGGAACTCCGGGACGGAACACGGCTTGAGCGACGATATATACGCCGCCAAGGTCGCCAGCGTGTAATTGCCGGCACTGATGTTTATTGTGTCCGGCGTGTATGTGTCCGTGTACGTTATCGTGCAGGACACGGTAATCTGCGACCTTGACGCGGGCACTCTGTAGGTGGCGTTCGATATGGTATAGATGCCCGCGCTGGCCGCGACGGAGAGTTTTATCGCGTTCTGTGTCGCCGGCGGCGGAGACGGATTGGTCTCGTACAACTGTGTAGTGGACGGCGAGGTTGCGACCGCACCGGACGATTGGACAAGACCGCTGCTTGACGCCCCGGGATCGTCTGCCGATGCCGAAAAGAGAGCGCCACCGACGCCCGGGATCGTGATGGCGCCTATCGCTGCGGCAAGTTCGGCGAGTGTGTCGTACGACGGATCCGAGAATTGGAACGTCCTGCTGTAGCTGTAGACGTAGGTATAGGTCGCCGACAGGTCAAGCGTGTCCGCCGCATCGTCGACGACCATCGAAGACGACGAAAAAGAATACCCAAGGGCCCG
>Ga0172362_10003253_pt1 | contig 14045 bp, 10 predicted proteins | sample LakKivs1_kivu2a2_FD_114534 | JGI IMG/M metagenome (GOLD analysis project Ga0172362, IMG submission 114534) | Sediment microbial communities from Lake Kivu, Rwanda - Sediment s1_kivu2a2 | ecosystem: Environmental > Aquatic > Freshwater > Lake > Sediment | place: Rwanda: Western Province, Lake...
ATGCCGCTAAAAATCCCTCCTCTCCCCCTGATGCTTTAGCGGAAGTGTTAAGAAGAGGAAATGATGATGTGGTTTCTTATTATGCCGCTAAAAATCCCTCTACTCCCCCTGAGGCTTTAGCGGAAGTGTTAAGAAGAGGAAATGATGATTATGTTTCTCAATGTGCCGCTTATAATCCCTCATCTTCGCCTTTTGATGTATATAAATGGTATGAACTCACAGGTAAAATTACTAAATTCGATCCAACTAAACATATTCTAGACAAACCAATAGAAGAACCAAAAGAAGAACCAGACCTGAAAAGATTAGAGGAATTAGCTCTAGAATTAGAAAAAGATAGCAAAAATAATAATTGGTATAAATATGCCCAAGAATATACGGAAGAATTAGCTCAAACTACTAAAGATCCTAAAATATTAGCTGATATATTAAGAAGAGGAAAAGATGATTGGGTTTCTCGTAATGCCGCTTCTAATCCCCCTACTCCCCCTGAGGCTTTAGCGGAAGTATTAAGAAGAGGAAAAGATGATGCGGTTTCTTGGAATGCCGCTTTAAATCCCTCTACTCCCCCTGATGCTTTAGCGGAAGTGTTAAGAAGAGGAAAAGATGATTTGGTTTCTTGGAAAGCCGCTTCTAATCCCTCCTCTCCCCCTGATGCTTTGGCTGAAGTATTAAGAAGAGGAAATAATGATGGGGTTTCTCAATGTGCCGCTTCTAATCCCTCCTCTCCCCCTGATGCTTTAGCTGAAGTGTTAAGAAGAGGAAATGATGATTGGGTTTCTCGTTATGCCGTTTCTAATCCCTCTACTCCCCCTGAGGCTTTAGCCGAAGTGTTAAGAAGAGGAAATAATGATGATGTTTCTTATTTTGCCTCTGAAAATCCCTTATCTTCGCCTTTTGATGTATATAAATGGTATGAACTCACAGGTAAAATTACTAAATTTGATCCAACCAAACATATTCGAGATAAACCTATAGAAGAACCAAAGGAAGACCCAGACCTGAAAAGATTAGAAGAATTAGCTTTAGAAAAAGATAGCAAAAATAATGGAGGGCGGCTAATAAAACTAAATTGGTATCATTGTTTTAAATTAGCTGAAAAAAATAAAAGTTATGCTTGGGTTGCTTTGAAAGTATCAGAAAATATTAGTCGCCAAATTAAAATTTTTCAAAAAAAGATAGATAAATCTGATCTTTTCATAGATAAAAATGATTGGCATAGCAAAGGGTTAGAAAAAAATATTCACATAACAGTTAAATATGGTATTAAAATAGATGATGCAGAAGAAATCAAAAAAGTATTAAAAAACGAACAGGGAGGACAAGTGTTTTTTAATAAGGTTGATTTCTTTAAAGGAGACGAATCGGATGTTTTGGTATTAAAATGTAAAAGCAAGGACTTGTCTAGACTACACAATATATTGAAGAAAAAAATAGACAACGATGAAAGTTTTCCTCAATATATTCCTCATATGACCATTGCGTATTTAAAAAAAGGACAGGGGCAAAAGTATAAAAAAATGGCAGAGAAAGATTTAGGAGAATTTTTTGATTCTTTTGATTTTGAAGAAGTGTTTTTTGAGGATAAAAACGATAATAAAACGATAATAAAACTTGCAACGCCTTAAAGGAATAACATTGTTCGTTTAAGAATAAATAATTATGCAAATAATACAAATAGCTCAAGAAAAAGCTAACCCTAACAAAATAGATCTAAACGGGACTAAATTAACCGTTTATCATCGCACAAAAAGTTCTGAATTAGGCGAGAGTATTTGTAGTGTAGGGTTTAAAGCTGGTGGTGGTGCAGCTTACGGAGTAGGAATTTATAGCACCTACAATTACAAATCTAGTCTTCAAAATTATAATTTGGAATCATATGGAACACAAATTATCAAATCTGAAATGGATATTAACGGGTTCCTTATCTTCGATATAGATATGGCAAAAGCAGTATATGGAGACAAATATAAACTCATAGATCAAATTAAAATTATCGGAGAAGATAAAATATTCAATCGGTCACAAAATAGACAAAAACAAATAGCATATATAGAAGAAACTAGTAATAAATTAGAACATTCTAGATTTACCGCTCCAATTGCTAATGGTTTCGTAGCTCGTTTTCGTTTAGATTCAACTGGTTTAAATGGTATTATTTATACTGGCTCACATGATGGAAGATGCGCTTTAGCTTATAAGGTTCTCTTAATAACTCCATTGGCTCATGCTTATGTGGATGGATCTACCTATAGAAATCCTAAATGGGAAAGATGCCCAGATAGAACGATAGAAGAGCTTAAAAAACTTAGGGCTAATGAGGAAGATGCTAAAAAATTCGTTTCAAGACGAATGGATTTGCTTAATGATATTCAAGCTTATGACGAAAATAATGAAGTTATTAATCTATCTAAAGAAAATTATCCCGAAATACCAGATGGAATTTTCGATGATATTGTTTTAAATTTTCTTTTTGAAGACGATACTAGGATCGAAAGGTTATCTGAAAGCCTAAAAGAAAAATATAAAGATGTTATCGAAGTTGATTTCATGATTAAGAAGTTAAGAATGAATCCGGAACATTACTGGAAAGAATGGATGTTGGTTGGAGAAGACGTTAGAAAACAAATACCACAAACGGTTATTATCGGTATATGGGAAGATTTTTTGAAAGTAACTCCGAGTGCTTGGGAAAAAACACCCCCAGAGATTCGTCCGTTTCTTTCCAAGGATGCGTCTGTAAAATATTTTCTAAAGACCATAAAACAAAACCCTGAAAATTGGAGTTTTGTACCTAAAGATATTTTACAAGAAATTCATGACAACAAACTAGCCATAATACCAGATAATATAATAGAGTCTAAAATATCATTAAATGCCACTGATCTTTCAATAGAAAAAGCACAAGAAATATTGCCCGAAACAGTTGAATTTGATGTTTCTATAGATAACGAGCAATGGGTAAAAAGAGAGATAGAAGATATTAATAAGAGAGCTATTTATCTTGGCTTACCTCGTCTAGAATGGGAAGTATTAAATATAGATAGAAAGAATAGAATAATACGTATGAAAATAGTGGGCAATGTACCAGTCTCTACAGGATGGAAATTAATAGCACAAATAAATATAACTCGTTCAGAAGATGAAAACGGTAATGAGAAATTAGGGCGACTTATATTTCCTTTAACCGATAAGCCTATTCCAGAATCATTAAACCTGGAAACGATAGATTTAAAATGCCAGAAATGTAACGAGGATAGATATAGAAAAGAGATATATATAATTCAAAATATACAGACAGAAGTTTATAAAGTCATTGGTTCGTCTTGTTTACAGTATTTTATAAGTGGTATTGGTGAAAAAACTGCCGATAGTGTTGCTGAATTCGCTGCGCATTTAAGAAAGATGATTATGAAGTTTAAAGAAGATGCGGGTGAAAAAAATGAAAAGAAGAGACGAAGCGAGTTTAGAAAAAATGGCGTACCAGTAGGGTTCTTTTTACGAAAAATATTAAAACTTCAAAAACAAAATCCTAGATTATTCACTCGTTCTAATATTCTAAGTGGTTATCATAAAAATAAGGTATCTAAGGAATTAGCTAAAGCGGCTTGGGCTACATGTATGGATTCCGAGCTTGATAAGAAACTTCTGAATATACCTGTAACAGTCAGTGATTTTAATGCGGTTGAAGAAATGATTAGATGGGTATTAACTGCTCCCGAACCTCCGCCACAAGTTCGAAGTGATATTTTATGGCAAATTCGTAAAACGTGCGAAAATGGAACAGTAGTCAAAAGAAGGAAACACGAAGACTCAACAGTTTTCCCTATGGCTAAACTACCTTCTTTATACGAGAAACATGTCAAACAAGAAAGAGATTATGGAAAATTATTGGGCAAAGTAGGCGATCAAATATTTTTTAAGGGTACTATTAAGAATAAACAGGGCATAACCATTGAAATCATACAACAATTAATTCAAGACAGTTATAATGCTGATGATTACGTTCCTTCATCTAGCACATCTCCTACTACCAATCCTGTAAATCCTGTAAATACTGTAAATCCTGTAAATCCTGTAGCCCAAACAGTTTCTGCTCCTATACCTAATGCTCCAAAAAAGACAAGTACCAATAAAGAATATTATATAGCGGAAGATAACGAAGGCAGTAAAGTTTCATGGTTACAGACGCTAGATAAGGATTTTAAAGAGGGCGATATTATATTTATAAAAGCTACTATAGAAAGTTATGGAAATATAGATGCTAAATCCATAACAAATTTAAAGGACGTAACAGTTATAGACGATAAAGAGTACGATACAAACGAATCCAATACTGAAAATAACAAAAAGATATTCAGAGAATCCCACAAAGATGATAATGTAAAATATAAAAGTGGGATGAAACGATATTACAGGGAAGGCGAAGAAATAGAAGAAGACTTCAAAATTTATTATTGGAGCTATGATTATAGTGGAAAGAATAAACAAATATGTCATATTTTAGATGATGACGATAATAGATTAATCTTCGAATATGATTATAAAATAGGTACGGAAGGCGAAAAGATCAGGCTTAAAGGAAAAATTCGTTATCGTTCTCAATATCATTATGAACCAGAGATAATGGATATTGAAGTAATAAAAGCTGGTACGATAGAAATGACGACTACTACCACTACATTAATCGCTCAACAAATACCCGCTCCAATATCCCAAACGCCAATACCTTCTGTGCCCACCCCTCAATTGCCAAAAGATCCTGCAACTAGTTATTATAATGGGCAAACAGTTATAAATGATTTCACAGTTACAATAGATAAAGGGAGAGGTAAATGGGGAAATGCTAGACTATTTGAGTTAAAAGATCCTGAAGGTAGAATATTATCAACCTTTACCATTTTGAATTTACGGCAAGGAGAAACGGTAAAGCTACAGGGAATGATCCATATTAAGCCGCCATATATTAATTTAGTTAATCCTAAAAAAGTAGACGCTAATACCCCAAATACATCTGGTAATTCTTCTACATCTACCGCTCCTACTGCCCCCGCTATTTCTACTACTGTTGTGCAACCTACACCCGCTTCTACAGTTATGCAAAAATATCAAAATGGGCAAATTGTTGAAGATAATTTTAAAATAACGAGTATCAAAGGACCATATCGTGGAAAAATGTTGTATCAATTGAAAGATTCGTTCGGGCGTAGTGTATCATTATTTACGAATCAGAAACCCGGTAATGTAAATGATGAAGTTAGATTAAGGGGTGATATCCGTATAAACTATCCTTATGTTAATTTAGAGAATGTTATTATCATTCCTAAGAAACAGCCCGATATTGTACAAGCACCTACACCTCCTCAAACGCAACAAACGCAACAGGTACAAGAGGCTCCGCAGATTCAACAAGTTAAACAAGTTCAACCTTCTGACATTGTGCCCGAAACTACCGCATTAACATGGTATTCTAATTTCAAAGTATCTACCGTTCTAGATGAGTTTAAAAAAAACGATGGTAGCCAGCCTAATGAAATTAACGAAAGCGATATTGTTGATCCAGAAATTGTAAAAAAAAATTTTAAATATCCGGATGAAATAAATCGTGATGCTGTCTACGATAACTTTAAGGCTAATTACGAAAAGGCAACTGGAAAAACTTGGGATAAATCTAAATTCCTAAGAAGATCGTCTGAATGGGTTTTTTATGGTGATGAAAATGGATATATCGCCCTTAGACCACAACATTCAGGTTTTTATAAGTTAGTAGGTATAGCAGGTAATGATAAAGATCCTACTGCTAAGATGAAATCTCTTTTGCAAGCCCTTAAAACCATTCAAAACGACGCAATACCAGTTTGGGGTATGGTTAGTTCTGAAATCAAAAACATATTAAGCAAATTAGGTTTTAAAAGCCCACCGCCTACGATTATAAAGATGTTGATGGGTATAATTTCTCCTAATGTGTTTGGAGGAGCTATTCTTAAGGATGTACATGATGACGGTAGTGCAAATATTGTTTATCATGATATAGGGGAAACCACTAAATATTTTGTAGGTAATTCGCAGTATTATAAAAAACTATCTCAAAATATAGATTCAAATGAGAGAATCCCCGAACTTATGAAATTCCCGGTTAAAAAGGCTATTGAGTTATTAGCCAGCAAATCTAACGGGCGGAATTTTGTACTTGCAAAAACAAATATTAATTTCTTTGAGGATGTTGAGACTTAGAATACCAGTTTCCGTTTCTTTTTCTAGGTACAATATCATAAAACCCTTTGCAACCCGAAATTGTTTTTGACAGTTTAAACCATACATCTTTATCGCTAACATTGCCGGTATAATACACTTCTATATCTACATCTGATTCTTCTGTGGCAGTTCCTTTAGCTATTGAACCGCCTATTGCTATGTCTACAATTTGAGCTTCTGGGAATATATCTTGTAGTTTTTTAAGCAGAATAGGTTTGTTCTGATTAAAATCATTTTTAATGAATTTAATAACATTCGCAAAAGACATATTAATCTTTTTTAATAGGGTGCTTGCTTTTAACGTCCATTACGCACTTTTCGTATTTATCTTTATCTTCTCTACCAACGGATTTTGTACAAACTGCCCATGGGTTTACTGCTTTACCCTTTTTTGCTTCAACTAATTTTACACTAACAATTTTAGCTATTTTTGTAGAGGCAGTTGCTTGAGGTAAAAGGCTTGGATTTGTCTCATTTTCTAACTCATCGGGTGCTATTGTTATGGGTTCTTCTTCATCGATACCGGCAACATCCATTTCTATTTGTTTATCTTCCATTGAACCCCATACATTAGAGATGAACGACACTATACTCCAGAGATCGCTATCTTCATCTTCTAATAAATTAGGTTGATTAAAGTGAAGAGCTATATCTTTGGCTAATGAATTGACATTGATTATGTTTCCTTTTTTACTACCCATAACTCCTTCTGTATGGTCTTGTGCTACTGATTGGGCATATTCTTTCATTTTTTGTAAAACTGGTTCGCCTAATTTTGCTCCTGTTTTAACTGCTTCCCATTCACTATCAAATTCCGACCAGTTGATACTTTTAGGGTTTATAAGAGTACTATTTATTTCTTGAGGATTAAGATCATTAATTTCGTCGTTTATCCAGCCTGCTTCTTTACCCATTTTTGCCCACTGATTTTTTGATAACTTAATTTTCATGCGAACTCCTTGATTAGTGTTTTCTATTATTTCATAAAAAGCAATTAAATATCCTTCACGAATCTTAGCGCAAGGAAGCCCACGAAGCGAGGCTTCTGCGAGCGTCTTTAGTCGTGGGAGGAATTGCGCCCTTTCTTCTTAATTAAAAACAAGTAAATAAAAGAAGAAATATTGTATAATAAAATTAAACGGAATATTGTATAATAAAAATTGAACAATAACAATGTGAAAACATATAATATAAAACTTACTTTTGAAAAACCAGAAGACAAACAAAATCTTCTAGAGCTTTTCCAAGTACATAAAGATATTTGGAATTATCTTAGCGATTACGTTTTTAAAAAGAAATTAGAATTATCCAGCAAAATATTACAACAAAGAACTTACCACAAATGCCGAAAGGCATTTGTTAAAGCCCCCTCCCAATTAGTAATTAGAGCTACCCATGATGTTGTTTCTACTTTTAAATCTTTGAAGTCCAATGGGTTTCTAAATAATTTGAAAACCTCTCCAATTAAGAAAAACCTTTCTATTAGATTAGACAAGAGACTTTATACACTCAAAAAGGATTCAATTAAACTCACTACCTGTAATAAAAGGATCATTTGCCAATTTAAACAATATGAAAAAGTAAAAGAACTTATTGAAAAATGCAATGTTTGTGATCCGCTTATTTTTGTTAAAAATAATGAGGTGTTTCTAGCATTAACTTTTGATATTCCCGAACCAATATTTAATCCTAATCAATGCGTTGGCATTGATTTAGGATTAAATAGAATCGCAGTTACTTCAGAAGGTAAAATAATTTCCAGTAGTGAATTTATAAAAAACAAAAGAAAAATTCGATATTTAAAAAGATGTCTACAGCAAAAGAAAAAGAATAACCCAAAAAAATCCGATTCGGCTAGAAAACATTTGAAAAAACTAAAAAGAAAAGAACGTAATTATTCAAAAAATTACATTCATCATTTAACCAATGAATTACTTAAAACAAATTGTAATACTTTGGTGTTGGAAGATCTTAGTTCTCTTAAAGACAAAAATCATGGAAAACACCAAAACAATAAGTTATCTCAAGTTCCATTTTTTACGTTATTAACAATTCTTCGGTATAAGGCACAAGCTCTGGGTAAAAGAGTGGAAACGGTTAATCCTGCCTATACCTCTAAAGATGACTTTAGAGGTATAGAAAAAGGGAAAAGAGCAGGATGTCGGTATTATGCATCAGATGGAAAGGTATTGGATGCAGATCTCAATGCGGCAATTAACATTGCCGCTCGTTGGGGTAATAAAAATAAACTTCCTGTTTCGTTTGTATTTCCAAGTGATGGAAAATATAAACCTAACGGGCAGGGCGTGTGTCAACCGCCCAACCGTTTAGTGCCTTCGACTAGACAAGCCCACGAATTCATTCGTGGGTAGTTGACAGGTTATTGGTTCTAATCCTTTTTCGATCCTGTCATAAATATAATCTATTGCCCATCCTAGATCAAGGTTTTTTTGTTCTCTGACCTTTCTAATTATCATACCGGTACCAAATCCCAATTTATCGGAAATAAGATCTTTCTTGGTTTTTTGTTCTTCTGTGAGATCGGCTGTAAATATGTCTTTTAATTGTATATTTTTTTCTTGTGCTTTTTTATACCAGTTCATGTTTTAATCCTTTGTGGGGGAATATCTTGTAAACATGCGGCAGATTTAGTTAATTGTATGCAGGTTTGGGCTAAAGAAAAATTAGGATCTAATAAATCTTCATAATAGAGTGTTCCGTCATAGTCATATTCTTGTAATGCTGCTGGTGTTTTTCCCTCTTCAAACCAAATTCCTTCTTTGGCGTCACTATAATGTGCGCCATAATGTGTTAGGGACGGTATATCAGCAACAAGAGGCAGTCCGGTAATATCAACGCTCAGAGTCACATCGCCTTCTTCTTTAAAAAGATTTGGGGTTAAGGATAGGAATATGGGGCGTGTTTCATAGGCTTCTGGGATAAACCATTGTGAGGCTTGGCTTTTAACATAGGGTGAATTGATTTTGAGTCCTTGTTGGAGAATTTGAGGAATTAGATTGGCAGGGGTATTATGGTACATTATTTGGGTTTTTTCTTGTGCTTTTTTGTACCAGTTCATCCAATCCTCCGTAGATATTGGGCGGGTATATTTTTAAAAAATATAATAGTATTTGGACGTATACCAGCGTCTCCTATTTCTACATAAAAATCGTCTAGTCCTATCATATGTGCTAATGCTTCTCGTTGTTCTGCTGTTATGATAGGTCCTTCTTTTGATACTTCTGGCATATAACCGTCTGCTTTCATTTTAGGAGTATTGATCTCTATAACAACATTTCCATAAGGTTCGATATCGTCTGGGTTATCGCTTGTGAAAATAGCTGCACCTGTCGATCTGTTATCTATTCCTCTTGATTCGTCTTTTACTTTAAGCCCTATTAGTTGAATTTGTGACCATTTTTCTTCAGTAGTAGCATGATAAACAATTTGAGGGTATTCCCAGAATTCCTCGTTATAATTTTGAGAATCAACATAATTATCCAGGTTCCAATCATTAATAGACCATATCCAATCGTAAGGGTCTTTAATTTCCGGTATATCGTTAATTATATAAATTTTGTTTTCTATTTCAACAGAAATTATATCTTTAATGATTTTAAATTTAAAACCATATGTTTTTAGGGCGTTAATAGCTTCTTGAAATGATTGGCAGGAGTCTATAAGTTTTCGTAAAAGTTGAATGTTTTTTTGTATTAGATTTTGGTATTCGGACGTTTCTTCTATTGGGATTTGTCGCAGGTTAAGTCCTTTTAAGAAGTCGAAGGATTGTTGTTGAGATTTTTTATACCAGTTCATCTGTTTGCTAAAAATTCCTCGTCGTGTTTTTTTAATAATGTTTTAGTATCTTTTACAATATCTTTGGTATTTAAGACTTTTTCTCCTAATTCAAGTACTTTTTCATTAGGACAATGCAACATGGGATTTATAACTTTTAGAGCTTGTTCTGGATTTTGGAGATATTGGACTAAAATAGCAACTGCGGAACTTCTGCTTATTCCTGCCGTACATTGCACTATGAAATCGTTACTATTCTCTTTCATCTTTTGTTTAGCCCAGTTGAGGATGTTTCTGATATCGTTTTCTTCTGGAGGTTTCTCTGTTTTATTATATTGCGGAGGGAGGGGTTCTAAAAGATCGTCAAAATTAACGACTAGTAAATTCGATAAACCGGCATTATCAATAATATCGTAATAAGTTCGATCATCACCGGGATTAGTATCTCTAATGGAAATTAAATTAAGATTTTTGTTTTTAACAATATCTATGTTTTTAGCTACTTCGTATAAACTGGATATGTAAACTTTCATATAATCACTGGTTGACCTGAATGCCATCCAACATATTCTACATTGGGGTCTATTAGTCTTATTGTTTTTTTTCTAAAGTCGAATTTCTTAAGTTTATTTCTAGCCCAATCTCCATATGTAGTTCCTGTCATTTGGAAAAACGCTTCTCCATTTTTCCTTATGAACATTCTAACTCCGCCATTTAAAATGATATATTGGGTTAGGGCTTTAGGATCACCGGCAAGATAACATTGTAAAGTAAAAGAGTTTAAGTGTAATAGACTGGCGAATAAGGCGGCATTATTTTTGATAATTGTATATGAGTTTAATCCTTCTAATAGTATCCCGTTTCTTATTAACCAATAATTACCTAATAATTTAGTTGGACTTGAAATTGTCTTGTTTTCATTGACTATATCTTGACCGCTAATTTTTCTCCATAAATAATTAATAGTTTCAAATAAAAGTTTACATTCTTCGTTTGAATATTCTTGTCTTATGAAACGAGCAGATGGTAATTTATCTATATGGGAAGCCCAATCTTCATTCATATCAGGATTATCTTGTCTATAAGTTTTTAAAGATTCGACGTAAGCGCCTAATATATCGGCACTTGGAACGTCTTCATCTTTTACTGTTAGAGTATTTGCTATTATTTGCATGTTTTCCTTACATAGTTCAAGATTTCTGGACGATATACCTTTTGTGGCAATTTATTTATCATTTCTTTTATTAGATCTGGAGCCATATCGCACATTCTATTTGCTATTTGTTGAACTATTTTATCTTCAGTACCGGTTTTAGTTAGTATTAATATTCCTAATGTATTTACGACTAGAACTGGATCAAAAAAGTTATTAGTTGCGTTATCAAAAATATGTTGTAGTAGATCTTGATTTTTAAATTTTTCGTCTTGAATAATTAGATCTAGTAGGTTTTTGGCTATAAGTTTATTTACCAATTCATCCTTTCCGTATTCTTCTTTAAGTGATTTAAGCTCGGTAAGAATGCCATAAAAGTTGTTATTATTTTTTAATTTTGCTATATTTTCTATTTTCTTTTGTAGTAAGTGTTTAGGACAAGTAGAGGATGGTTCTTTTTCTTCTTTTTCATTTTGTGTTTGAGAGGTTTTGGTTTGCGGCGTATTCGGGGTTAGGTGTCCATATTTTTCCTTTAGTTTGGTAATAGCTTCTTCTTTGGTTATGTCAGGATTTTCGTCTCTTAATTCGTTGACAAATTCAGTTATTTCCTTCATTATAGGACCAGGTTTAATATTGAGAGTTTGCATTATTTCATTGCCATTTAGTATTGGCTTTATTAGGGCTTTATCTGATACTGGTTTTAAAGATTGTAAAGCTTCTTGTAGCTTAGATTCCAGTTGTTTATATTCTTGTATGGTTTCGGGGGCTATAGTGACATCTTTTGAATATGCATCTGCTAAAGCCAGATTGAAAACATCTAGCCAGTTTAAGGATAATTCGCCGGTTGTTCTTATAAATTTTCTTAAAGATCTAGCTTTGCCCTCATCTCTTAATAACTGGTGTGGTCGCATGTGAAGTTGGCTTAAGGAAGCTACTTGATTTATATAGGGTTCTATTTTTAAATATTGAAGGATAAGCTTTATAATTTTTGCGCTTTCATCTTCGTGTCCATGATAAGATCTATGTCCTGGATGGCTTTTAGATTCTCCCCAGATATCTTTATAAAGTTTCCCTATATCATGCATTAAAGCTGCCAATATCATAGTTATTCTTTTTTCATTTTCTGCATCTTTGTATTGAGATATGATATGTTTGGTAGTTTCAAAGGTGTGTTCCCAAAGACTTAATTTATGGTTGGGGTTTTCTTGAGACATATCTAATTGGGCTAATTTACCCTCATATGGCGATCCTTTGGTTGCTTCCGATATTATATCTTCCCACAAACCTGTATTTTTAAGCAATTGTATGGCATATTCTGGATTCGGGTTTTTAAGAATTTTTACAAACTCTTGACCAATACGTTCTTTACTGACTTTCTTTTTTATTTCATCTCTTAATTGGGGATTGGTCATGGCTTGATAGGTTTCGGGATCTATTTGCCCATTATACTTGGCGGCGAATCTTATAACTCTCCAGATTCTTAATGGATCATCTGAAAATGTTTTAAGGGGTTCTTCTGGGGTTCTAATAGTATTGGATATAAGGTCTTTTATTCCCTTGCCCGTAAAATCGACAATTTCATTTTTCTTTATATCGAAAAATATGGAATTAATGGTTAAATCTCTTCTAAATGCATCTTTTTCTGGAGTGGCTGGTTCTATGGTAGGTATTCTTGAATTATCTTTATACACTTCCTGTCTGGCTTGAGCGAAATCTACTTCTTGAATTTTACCGGAAGAAAGGGGGATGTAACACTTTGCGGTTTCTAAAAATTTGCTCTTATCTGGGTTTGATCGGATAACGTGGGGATCTTTTATTTTAAGATGTTTGGTTACTAATTGAGCAAAATTAGCACCGGAAATATTAGATAACATTATATCTATATCGTCTGGGTGAGGACCATTTTTAATAAGGAGATCTCTTACAAATCCACCTACTAAATAAATATTGGTAGTAGGCGTGTATGTGTTAACCACCTCTCTAAGAATAGAGAATAGTTCTGTTTGATCCTGAGTAAATTTACTTTGAATATTAATGTCTATTTCCATACATTATTATTCTAGAAAGGAAGAGATAAACCCTTGCGAAATATCTTAGTTGTGTATTTTGTGAGATATCTTGTGTGCCAAAATATTGATTAATTTTGGAGACTAGCTATAGTACTCAAAAAACCATGCTAGCTTAATTATACCAGTGGCTAAGGTATGGTCGAGGGGTAAAGAAATGTTTAAATATATGTAATTAGATTCAGTATTAGATCTATTATCAATATTGATATTATAAATACTAGTTTCGGTGTTATCGGAAACACCCTGAAAATATTCCGTGGGTGCTAAATCAGTTCTAAGCACTGAAGAAGTTGCATAGCCAAAAATGTTATTAGCAAATTCGATATCTCCGGTGTTTATTAGCCCTAATTTTATGTTTTTGATAAGTGGTGCATTTTTAACATTTAGCCCGATAATGATGGTTTTGGATGTTTCTCCTGGTGCTATTGTTCCGAAAGATAGTGAGTTAGCAAAAGGAGTGTCTTTTGTAGTTTGACTATTACCAGCCGACGAACTATTAATAAATACAATTTTATCGTTTATTATTTCATAGTTTTCAGTTATGATTTCAGAAATAGGTGCCGGTGTTGTAGTGGTTGTGGTTGTTGTCGGTGTCGTAGTGCTCGTAGTGCTCGTAGTGCTTGTAGTTCCAGTGCCAGTTGTGGTTGTCGTGGTAGTGGGTGTTGTACTAGTTGTGGTCGTGGTTGGAGATGTTCCTGTTCCATATGCATAAATAAAGTTATAACTTCCTTGATTTGATATCATGTATAAAATTTGTTTAGAATCTATTGATG